>WNFT01015821.1_pt1 | contig 11798 bp, 9 predicted proteins | sample 5400191 | NCBI WGS metagenome assembly WNFT01 (sample SAMN13153359, study PRJNA577476) | soil metagenome | isolation source: 80 cm saprolite under Madrone tree | place: USA:California | collected 2016-06-14
TCCTCATCGTCAATGCACATGGTCAGCAGAAGAAAGTGATCCTGGTGAGCGAGCCACCCAATCGGGTTACCATAGATATCCAGACGACCCATGTGTTTGCTATCGAACAGTTCCTGCTTGACTATCATCCTCTGCATAACGTGCTCTATGCCTCCAACCCCGACCCAGACGGCGTCTTTGACGATGGGAAGTGATGGTATTACTTGCTTGTCTATGCGCTCTCTGCTGCCTGGTAATACTTACTTGTGGGAGCATGTCCCAGCAATGGGGCGATGAAGCGAGTGGCCGCAACCACTTTATCGAGGTCTACGCCTGTTTGGATGCCAATGCCGTGCAGCATGTAGAGGAGGTCTTCGGTTGCAAGATTCCCGGCCGCGCCAGGAGCGTAGGGACATCCACCCAGACCGCCGGCAGACGCATCTACAATACTGATGCCCAATTGTAAGGCCATGAGCACGTTTGCCAGGGCCGTGCCGCGTGTATCATGGAAGTGTACGGCCAGCTGTTCGACAGGGATAGCGCCCTTATTGACCAGGAGGCTGATAACATCGATAACCTGATTGGGGGTGGCCACGCCGATGGTATCACCAAGCGAAAGTTCATTGATGCCCATTTCCAGCAGAGACTGCGCGACTTTGAGTACCTGGTGCGGGGAGACGGTACCTTCGTAGGGGCAGCCAAAGACGGTCGAGATATAGCCGCGTACGGGGATATCTTCCTGCTGTGCCAGTGTTACGACGGGACGGAAATTGGCAAGGCTCTCGGCGATGGTGGCGTTGATGTTATGACGGGTGAAACTTTCACTGGCGGCTGTAAATACGGCAACGGATCGTACACCTGCCGCTATTGCACGTTCCATGCCTTTCAAGTTGGGCACGAGGACAGGATAGAACGTCGTGGTTAAACGCGTGAGGCCGGTCATAACGGCAGTGGCATCACTTAATTGGGGGATGGCGCGTGGGCTGACGAATGATGTAGCTTCAACAACGGGAAGACCGGCACCGGCGAGCATTTGAATGAATTGAATCTTCTGTTCGGTGGGCACCAGTGCTTTTTCGTTCTGAAGACCATCACGAGGGCCGACTTCGACGACGCGTACTGAACGCGGAAATTGTGGAGAAAACTCCTGAAATTGCCCTGAAGTCGAGATCATTGGCGTCATGCTCCTCGAATCTCGTGATGAGAAGGTTCCTCAGCATGCCTATTGTTTTCGTTATCGGGAGGCGGAAGCATTAGAGACTTATGGTCCTCCTCCTGCTGGTTAGCGGGAGGAGGGCTTTCCTGAGGTTGGCTGCGGACAACGCTGACCTTGGTAATGCGCCTTCCTCGTGTTGCTAAGACGGTGTAAGTCAGACCTTCAAAGGTGATGGTATCACCTGCGACAGGTATTTTGTCGAGCTTATCATACAAAAAGCCTCCCAGGGTATCGTAATACTCACTTTCCAGGCCCGTGCCCATCACTTCGTTGAAATCTTCGATACTGATCTTGGCGTCGAAGATGTATTCGTTCTCGTTGACTCGTTCATAGAGGACTTCTTCGCGGTCATACTCGTCTTGAATATCGCCCACGATCTCCTCGACCAGGTCTTCGATAGTCACAAGCCCGGCTACAGAGCCATACTCATCGACCACAATTACCATGTGGACGCGCCGCTGGCGAATTTCGTGCAGTAAATCATCGAGTTTTTTGGTCTCGGGCACAAAGTATGCAGGTCGCACGAGCTCACGTATGGGTCGGGTATTTTGTCCTTCGCGTAACTGCCGGAGCATATCCTTGGTGTACAATATGCCGATAATATCGTCGATACCAACGCTCTCTTCATAGACGGGGATGCGTGAGAACCCTCCTTGCATAGCAACGTCTACAGCCTCGTCAACGGTTGCAGTACTCGGAAGCGTCACCATATCGATACGGGGTATCATCACTTCGCGAACGGTGGTATCGGCAAACTCGAAGATGCTGTTGATCATATCAGTCTCTTCTTCTTCGAGCACGCCTTCTTCCTCACCGACGGTCACCAGCAGGCGCAGTTCTTCCTCTGTCACGAAAGGACCGCGGTGCTTGATCTGCCCCCCGAGCAGACGAACCAACGAATTGGTGATAGCGCTCAACGAGAAGACAACGGGGCGCAGCAGCCAGGCTGCACCACGCACAGGACCAACCAGCATACGGGCCCAGCGCATGGGATTTTGCACCGCGGCCGTTTTTGGCGTGATCTCACAGAAGATGAGGATGATTAAAGACATGAGAACGGTAGAGATGAGTTCACCAAAATTTGATGAGAAGCGCAGCGCCAGCACAGTAGCCATACTGGAGGCAACGATGACCGCCACGTTATTGACGATCAGGATAGTTGAGAGAAAGACGTTTGGCTGGGAGAGCAAGCGATCAATCTGAATTGCTTTTGGGTCGCCCTCTTCGACCTGATTTTTGAGTTTAATGCGGCTAGTGGAGGTAAAAGCAGTTTCAGCAGCGGAAGCCATGCCGGCAAGGATCAATGCCAGGATAAGAACCAGGAGTTGGAACCAGGTTCCCGCATCAAATTGTGGAAACCGAAAGTCGATTGCGGCGTGGATGACTGCGGAAGCCATCCCTAGAGTTCCGGCTAAGCCAGAGCCGTCCATAACAATACTACTCCTTTTCGCCACTCTCTGCTGTAGAGCCATCCACCGGCTGCCGCATGCGCAAAATTCGCGCTGGCACGCCAACAACCACCGCCCCGGGAGGAACATCACTTTTCACTACGGAACCGGCCCCTGTCTGGGCATGTTCACCTACGGTGACAGGAGCTACTAACATTGTATCACTTCCAATAGAAGTCCACGCGCCAATATTGGTATGATTTTTACGTACCCCGTCATAATTTACCGTAACAGTACCCGCTCCAATATTCACATGCTCACCAAGTGTGGCATCACCGACATAGCTGAAGTGATGCATATCTGTTTCCGAGCCGATATATGAGTTTTTCACTTCTCCAAAGTTACCCATACGAACATTGCGAGCCAGGTAAGCGCCTGGACGACAGTGGCTGAAAGGACCGATGCTGACACCTTCTTCGAAAGTGGTTTCTTCCAGCACCGAATTGCGCACGATACAGCGGTCAGCGATAATTGATTGATCGATTGTAGTTCCCGGTCCAATGCGGCACTCCGAGCCGATACGCGTTTTGCCGGTAATCATTGTACCGGGAAGAATAATTGTATCAGTGCCGATTTCTACATCTGCTCCAATGTAAGTGGTGGCGGGATCGATAATGGTGACGCCCGCGTACATATGGCGCTCCAGAATGCGACGACGCAGCAGTTGCTCAACGGCGGCCAGCTGGACGCGGTCATTGATGCCTATCGTTTCGTCGAGTGAGCCGTTGACTGTGATAATTTTTCGTCCCTGGGAACTCGCGATACCCACAAGGTCGGTGAGGTAGTATTCGCCGGAAGGATTGCGAGGCAGACTCTGAAGCGCAGGCCAGAGCCACTCTCGATCAAAGCAATAGACGCCGGAGTTAACTTCCTGAATACGTTTTTGTTCGTCGTTAGCGCGTTTCATCTCGACGATTTCGCGCACCTGCCCACCGGCATCACGCACGACGCGGCCAAAGTCCGAGGGCTGATCGGTGATGGCGGTCAAAAATGTGACGGTTGCCTGGTGCCTGAGATGCTCGGCAAGGACACGAGCCAGTATCTCATTGCCGATAAGCGGTGTATCGGCATAGCAGACCAGCACTGTTTGAGGTTGGGGTTCCAGCCTATCAACAGTTTCCCGTGTAGCCAGTACTGCATGTCCGGTGCCCAAATACTCTTTTTGAAGAGCGTAGAGGTAACGCTCACCAAGAGCGGCCTCAACCTGCTCTGCTCCATATCCCAGCACGACGATTGGACGGTGAGTGTTGGTGGTAGAAAGCAGAGGGGTAAACGCTGAAGCGGATGGGATAGATTCGATGGCGTTGAGTACATGTGCAATTAGTGGCAAGCCTGCCACCTGGTGAAGCACCTTTGGTAGTGTTGAACGCATCCGCGTGCCTTTGCCAGCCGCAAGCACGACGGTCGCATAAGTGTTCATAATAAAATTCGCAAACCCTTTTTGTTGTCTCGATTTTCAGAGGAAATAGGTTCTCATCCTTGAAGAGGAGAACCCAAATATTGAGGGCCTCTCAAAAAAGGGGCAGTAGAGATTCCACCGCCTGACTATACGAGAAACCAAGGCTCGGGCGCCTGGATTCGAACCAGGGAAATGTCGGTTCCAAAGACCGATGCCTTACCACTTGGCTACGCCCGATCATTATTGTCCTACTGAACCGCAGGCACATTGCGATTATATCATGCTGCCAGGGTATTGACAAGATGCCAATACCTTGTTAACAGGGCTGTTGCAAGGTCGGCGGTGTCGCCGCTCCTAAGCTGCTGGTCCTTCGGGCAAAGGACCATTTGACGTTGTCAAACTCAAATGTTAGCATACAATTGAAACAGGACAAACCTGTAATCGAAAGAGTTGCCGGCCATATCGGCAACGACAATAGAAGAGGAATTATGGCTGATCGAAACGACTGGAATCGTCACACAATTGAAGAGTTCCGTGCAAACGGAGGCAAAGTTGGTGGAATGTGGGAAGGCAGACCCCTACTTCTGCTCACAACCAGCGGTGCCAAAAGCCACAAACAACACACGATACCGACAATGTATCTAGCCGACGGCAACCGCCTGCTTGTCTTCGCGTCCAAAGGTGGTGCACCAACCCACCCTGACTGGTACCGTAATCTGGTAGCCCACCCGGAAGTCAGCGTTGAGGTCGGGCCTGAGACCTACCAGGCCAACGCTACCGTCCTAACCGGTGAGGAGCGAGACCGGCTCTACGCCAAACAAGCGGAGCTATATCCTCAGTTCGCCGATTACCAGAAGAGGACCCCCCGCAAGATCCCGGTAGTCGCATTGGAACGCCAAAAAGACTAATCATAAAGCGGATTGCAAAGGACTGTAGCAAAGTCGATGGTGTCTCACACCTGGCACCATGCCCTCTTTCTCTTCCCGACCTTGCAACAGACCTGTCCCAGTAGTATCAAAAGGGTGGAAGCCCCTACAATATTTGGCGACATAAGAGAGAAACAGGCACGGGGTTACTGGGGGATGTAGACCTGAACACAAATGCTGGTATAAAATGATGAAAAAGTATGATCTCTGAGAGGATTTAGTCTGAATGAAGAACCGTGTTGAGCGATTGCGGGGTATGCGTGACCTGTTACCAGAAGAATACCGGCAGCAGCGCCGGGCGATAGAGCGCCTGGGAGCATTTCTGGCCCAGGCAGGTTATGCCCACGTAGACTCTCCAATAGTCGAGCGCAGTGACCTCTTCCTGGCCAGTTTTGGTCAAGAATTATGGCAGAATCTCTACACGTTTCGCTTACATCATCGTGACCTGTGCCTGCGTCCTGAATATACAGCCTCTATCTGCCGTCTTTATCTCGATCATTACCAGCAGCATCCGTTGCCATTACGCTTTCAATATGCAGGACCGATATTTCGCTATGAGACACCTGGAAGAAACCGTTATCGCCAGCATACCCAGCTTGGCATCGAATTGTTCGGTGGTCACACGGCCCCGGCAGACGCCGAAATCCTGCAACTGGCATGCGATATCCTCAACGAACTGCACATTGCCAATTATCGACTGGAATTAGGACATATCGGAGTCGCCAGCGGCTTCATTAATCGCTTGCACCTGGATGACCAGGCAGCCCGTCTGCTGCTGAGCTTGATGGAGCAAATCAGCCGCTCGGAAGAGGGAGAACAGCAAGCCAGGGCGCGCCTGGAAGCACTGTACCCCACAAATGGATTGGAAGATAGCGAGATACAAAAAGCACCTGCAGGCGATGCTCTTACAGGGGGTACAATATCGGAAGTAGAATCGCGTTTCATCACTTCGCTATTGGGCAACATCAGCATCACTTTTGGTGATGATACATCCCGGCGCGAGATCGTCGAACGCTTTCTATGGAAGATGGGACGCGGCGAGCAACGCCGGCAGATTTTGCACGCGCTGGGATTTCTACGCGCGCTTCACGCTATCTCCGGTTCTCCTCCGGAGGTCTTCGAAGCCTTACGTGACCTGTTAGGCCAGTATGAACTTGATGCAGAACCTCTAACTGAACTGGAACAACTCGTGACGATGCTCGAGCAAAACGGTGTTCCTCGCCAGCAGATCATACTCAACCTGGCACTGGGGCGTGGTGTGAGCTATTATACGGGATTGGTGTTTGAGATCCATGCTACGGATGAAGATGGTTTCGATGCGCAATTATGTGGAGGAGGTCGATACGATCAGTTGATGCGCGCTGTTGGTGGACGCGATGTCAAAGCTTGCGGTTTTGCCTTTGGGGTTGAGCGCCTGCTCTCACTTCTTCCCAAAAGCGAGCTACCGGAGGTAACGACAACACAGGCGCTTGTCATCCCGGTAAATACGCAGGATATAGCCTATGCCCTGCAGGTGGCGCGCAGCACGCGTGCAGGTGGCGTGCAAACAGAGGTAGATGTGACGGGGCACGGTGTTGGGGCAGGACTGAAACTGGCAGCGAAGAAACACATCGCGCTGGCATTGATAGTCGGTGAAGACGAGCAGCGTGCCAACAAGGTCACCGTGCGCAATCTCGGGACGGGAGAAGAGCAGGTTTTGGATGTCGAATCGTTCATACGCAACCTGCAAGAGAAAGAGTAGTATCTATATATGAATACCGAACATGCAACGCGCCTGGCGCTGCCGGGGAAAGGGACATTAGAGGCAGCGACGCTGGCATTCCTGGCCGAATGCGGCATGAAAGTCAGCCGCAATAATCCACGCCAGTACCTGGCACGTATTAGCGGAATGCCGGACGTGGAAGTGGTATTTCAATGGATCGATGTGAGTAGCTGTGCTGATCTATGGCACCTGGCAGGCTACTACCAGGCACATAAGGGACGTGTGCTGCGTATCGCTACGAAGTACCCGGCGTTGACAGGGCAGTTTCTACGTCAACATGGCATCACCCACTGCAAAATTATTTCACCACACGGGGCACTCGAGGCTGCTCCATTGACGGACACGGCAGACTTGATCGTAGACCTCACGGAAACAGGCACGACTTTGCGTGAGAACCACCTGAAATTGCTGGAGGATGGCGTCGTACTGCGTTCGCAGGCCTGTCTGATTGGCAACTCAGGTCTCCTGCGCCAGAATGAGCAGGCGCTATATGCGGCCACAACGATGCTAGAACTAATTGAGGCTCGCATGCAAGCGCGCAACCGTTCTATATTGACAGCATTGATCCCGAGCGAAAACGTGGATAGCGTGCAGCACATGTGCAGCCGTTTACAAGCTTTTGTTGCAGATTCCCAATTGCAAATCTCAGCACCTGGGCATGAAACACTGGGTCTCTACACGCTCTCAGGTGTGGTGAATGTAAGAGGTTCGGCGGCAGAGTTGCTAGAAATTGTCACGGCCCTGCGAAGCGCCGGCGCGTCATATATCAATATCACTCCGCTGACGTACCGTTTTGCAGAAGAAGCTGTGAGCGTACGCAACCTGCGCAAAAGATTGAAGAGAACTACATGAATGACCTGATCATCTTTGACCTGGATGGTGTTATTACCAGCGAAGAAGCCTACTGGGATGCAGCAGGTTTGACGCTGCATGAACTGACGTATAGTCCACGTTATTGGGGAATTGGAGCAAGTAAGAACTATTCTCCAGCCACTACTGCCGAAGAGAGTCGATACATAAGTCGTTCGACGCTGCCGGAATCAGAAATCATGGCATATAAGGCCCGTTCCATCAACTCCAACTGGGATACCTGCTATGCTGCGGTCTGCTTGCGATTGATCGACACGCTTGCACTGCTTCAAAAGCAGGTGCCGGGGACGATCTCAGACCTGCTGCCCCTACGGCCATGGGAAAGCGATTGGATCGCTGCTTTTCGAGAGAAGATTACACTGCGTGCCGGTTCCCTGGACACCTCTTTATTCGACGTTCCACCTTTCCTGGGCTATACTGGTCTGGAACTGATCAATCGTTTTGATGTCTATGCGAGTGAAGTACTGGAGATATCTGTTGAAGGCGTCTTCTCGCGCCACAGTCCGTTGTGGACATTTTGCCGGGATATTTTTCAGGAGTGGTACCTGGGTGAGGAGCTTTATACGCAAACGTATGGGCATGCCCCAGCCCAAACGGGTAAGCCAGGCTGTATCCATTTCGAACGCCCTCTCTTGCCTTTAGAAGAGGTACGCGTTACGCTTGAGATGCTGCGCGAGCAAGGAAATATACTGGGGTTTGCTACCGGGCGTGTGAGGCAGGAAGCAGAGTATCCTCTTAAAATGTATGATTTGCTGCATTATTTTGATGAACAACACATCTCAACCTACGATGATGTTGAACGGGCCGAAGCGAAACTGCGTGCCAGGGGCGAGCAGGCACTTTTGAGCAAACCTCACTCATTCCCATTCCTGTTCGCGGCGAAGCGTGATTATGAGAATGCTATGACACGACCTGAAGCACGTAGCGGGTTGCTCAGGCACGGCAGTTTTGTGGTCGTGGGTGACTCCACAAGCGACATTCTTGGGGGGCACGCGGCAGGCGCGCTTACCGTGGCCGTATTGACAGGTGTACGAACTGCTGAAGCACGTACATTGCTCGCACAAAGTGAGCCGGATTTTACGATTGAGGATATGAGACAACTACCAGCGTTGTTAACCGAGATCGATAGTCTTGCGACCATCCAGCACCTGCAATTTACAGAGCGGAAGAAGGCAGAGCGATTGTTGCAAAGCTGGTTTGCCCGCCATATGCAGCTGGCGACGGAGAGCGTTACTTTGATGCCCAGGGCCGTATCCTTGAACTCGTTCAATGGCATTTATCGCAGCGATGGAGAAGAATATTTCTTCAAGACCCATGTTGAAGAGCAGGGCATACTGGAAGAATACTATCATGCTGAACTGCTCTCCAAGGCCGGTTACAACATCGTCAAACCATTACGAGTATTGCATGAAAAAGAGCAGCAGATGGTCATTTACCCTGTGGTACATTGGCCGGTCATATTTGACCTCGTACGTGCAGTCGAGACGGGCAACGCGGGGAAAATCAGCATGGAAACATTGGTTTCTGCCGAGACGCGTGAGTGCGAACGGTTGCTCAACATTTACCAGGCGACACTTGCTCGAGCGACGAGCGAAGAGAATGCGACTGCCCCCATTCACCAGCTCTTCTGGCATCGCATCAGCGGTGGCCGATTCAGTACCTTTTACCCCGGCAAATTCGTCAGATTCCCAACAGAAAATGCATATCATCGGGGCGTGGCTTTCGATGAACTACTGAAATACCATTGGGTGATCAACGGCGTTATGCAGCGGCAGAGCCTGGGTGAACTGGTTGAAAGGGCCTTAGTCGTTCTTGACCCGAGAAGAGCAGGCGCAACCGTTGTTGGGCATGGAGACGCTCACTTTGGCAATGTGTTTCTGGAACATGAGAAGCAGTATCTCTATTTTGACCCGGCTTTTGCGGGTCGCCATTCGCCATTGCTGGATGTGATCAAGCCGCTTTTTCATAATATATTTGCAACCTGGATGTATTTCCCTTATGATGTTGTTCGTGGTCTGCAATTGTCTGTGAGAATAGATGATGCAACTATCGCCATTGAACATGACTATACCCTCACACCTGTACGGCGGGCGATATTGCAGACAAAAATAGAACACCTTCTCAGGCCTATGCTGGCGGAGTTGCGTGCGCAGGGTATATTACCTGAGGATTGGCGTGAAATGATGCAACTGGCATTGATGTGCTGCGCGTTATTGACCCTCAATTTGCTTGATGAGCAGCGCGTGCCACCCGCCATTAGCTGGTTGGGATTGTTGCTGGCAGTGCAGATGGGCAACAGCGGAATAAACACATGGAGAGACGAACTATGATTGCCATTATAGATTATGGCGCGGGCAATATTCGCAGCATCGCGAAGGCGCTGCAATACGTTGGCGCGGAGGTGCAGGTGACTGGTGATCCGGCTGTGGTGGGCGCTGCACGGGCGATAGTACTCCCAGGAGTCGGCTCAGGGGGAGCTGCCATGGCATGCATGACGCGGCGAGGATTAGATGACGCTATTCGCCAGGCAACTGAACAGGGCAAACCATTCCTGGGCATCTGTCTCGGTATGCAATTGCTGGCAGACTTCCATGCCGAGGGCGAAGTGGATGGATTGCGGCTCTTCCGTGGCGAAGTGCGGCGTATCCCGCACGGGCCGAAGATTCCGCATATGGGCTGGAACCAGGTCAGGCCAGCGAGAACCGGGTTACCCATTTTCGCCAATATTCCGCCCGAGGCCTATTTCTACTTTGCCCATTCCTACTATGTCGAACCCCAGGACCAGCAGGGTGTGGCGGCAGTCACTGATTACGGTTCGCCATTTTGCAGCGTGATTGTTACCGAACGCGTCTGGGGAACACAATTTCATCCCGAGAAAAGTGGCTCATTCGGCCTGCAGTTGCTCCATAATTTTATGAGGTGGGTTGAGCAATGATCATTCTGCCAGCGATTGACATTCAAGGTGGCCAGTGCGTACGGCTCTATCAGGGTGACTTTGAGCGCGTTACGATCTATGATGCTGACCCTGTGCAGGCAGCCCAGCGCTGGCAGGCAGCAGGAGCACGCTGGCTGCATGTCGTTGATCTCGATGGGGCAGTGGCAGGCCGTCCTGTTAATCTCGAAACGGTTGCACGAATACGTGCCGCTACATCATTGCGAATTGAGCTGGGCGGCGGCATACGCACGCTCTCACACATCCAACAGGTACTCGACCTGGGGATAGAGCGTGTCATTCTCGGGACTGTAGCGTTTACTGACCGGGCATTGCTCGCGGAGGCGCTGGCAACGTGGGGAGAACAGATCGCGGTAGGGTTGGATGCACGCAACGGCCTGGTTGCTATCTCAGGCTGGCGGGAGACGACGCAGGTACAGGCAACTGACCTTGCTGCCGAACTACACGCGGTCGGAGTACAGCGGTTCATCTATACGGATATTGCGCGTGATGGAGCATTACAGGGACCGAACTTGAACGCGTTGAGAGAGATGCAAAAGGCTGTGCCTTGCTCTTTGATCGCCTCTGGAGGCATCAGTTCATTAGAAGATTTGCGTTTGTTAGCGGCACTGGGCATCGAGGGAACAATCGTCGGAAAGGCGCTTTATACAGGCAATGTGGACCTTGCTACAGCTATTCGAGCCATGCAAGATGTAGAGAAGAGGTGAAGTGATTATGCTTACCAAACGCATCATTCCTTGTCTTGATGTTACAGCAGGACGCGTGGTCAAGGGAGTCAAATTTGTCAATCTACGTGATGCCGGTGATCCTGTGGAGCTTGCCGCGTACTATAATGCGCAGGGGGCAGATGAGTTAGTCTTCCTCGATATTACCGCCTCGTATGAGCAGCGCGCAACCATGCTGGATGTAGTACGGCGCACTGCCGAGCAGGTATTTATTCCGGTAACGGTTGGCGGCGGCATTCGCAGCAGCGAGGATATCCGTGCGACGTTAGGGGCAGGAGCAGATAAAACTGCGTTGAATACGGCCGCGGTACAAAACCCTGACCTGCTGCGCGCCGGGGCTGAGCAGTGCGGGTCGCAGTGTATTATTCTCGCCATTGATGCCCGCTCAAATTCCAGCATGCCGAGTGGGTACGAGGTCTTCATTCATGGTGGACGTACGCCCACTGGGATGGATGTGTTAGAATGGGCACAGCGTGGTGTAGATCTGGGTGCGGGGGAAATCCTGCTGACGAGTATGGAT
>WNFT01016050.1_pt1 | contig 11795 bp, 7 predicted proteins | sample 5400191 | NCBI WGS metagenome assembly WNFT01 (sample SAMN13153359, study PRJNA577476) | soil metagenome | isolation source: 80 cm saprolite under Madrone tree | place: USA:California | collected 2016-06-14
ATCGGTCGTCACCTGGCCCCCGGTGCCAAATGTCGGGTCGAGGTCGCCGCCCGCCGCCTGTGCCCTCTGCCCACTTGCCGAAAACACGAGCATGATTGTCGCTACGGTGGTTGCGAGGCTGCGAATAAACGATCGGCGGGCGAGACGCTGAGGCGCTGGGAAAAGTGCTTCCGGGTTGGAAGTGCCCTTCTCCATTCCCAAAGTTGGATTCGAATCGGTGATTTGCATAAGGGTTTCCTTTCTTTTGAACAATAACATCTTTTTACCTGCGCCGCCTCTTCGCAAGCAGAGCTTGGTAACAGCTTTGTTACTTTATCGCTCAACTAAGCCAACGGATTCCGATTGACAATCGGCGGCCCCGCTGATCGGATTGAATCCAAATCCGGCGCGGACCCTGTCCCCGACGCACGGTCTCACGGAAAAAGGAGAATCCAATCATGAATACTAGATTCGCTTGCGGCCTAATCACCTTCCTGGGTGTTCTTGCTCTACAACCCACCGCCCATGCCACGTTCCACCTGATGCAGATCGAACAGGTCATCGGCAGCGTCAACGGCGACACGACCGCGCAGGCCATCCAATTGCGCATGCGCGCGGCCGGTCAAAACTTTGTCAGCGGGGGCAAACTCGTTGTCTACGACGCCGCTGGGCTCAACCCCATTACCGTCCTCAACATTGCTAGCAATGTCGCCAACGGCGCGGTCGGCGCTCATGTCCTGATTGCCAGTGCGAACTTTCCCAGCCACACCATGCCGGTCGCAGTCCCAGACTTCACCATGGCCAATCTGATCCCGGCCAGCTATTTCGCAGCGGGCAGCCTGACGTGGGAAAGCGATGCCGGAACTGTTTTTTGGCGCCTGAGTTGGGGCGGCGCCGCCTACACCGGCCCTAATTCGGGCAGCATCGACAATGATGCCGACGGCAACTTCGGCCCGCCGTTTGGCGGCCCACTTCCTTCAAGCTGCACCAACGCGTTGGAATTCCAGGGAAGCGCCACTGCCCAGAGCACCAACAACGCTGCCGATTATCTTCTCATCGGGAGCCCGATCGTGTTTGTTAATAATGCCGGCGCCAGCTTCACTGTCGTCGCGACACTGCCGACTGTTACCATCACCGCCCCCGATCCCAATGCGTCTGAATTCCCTGCAGACAACGGCAAATTCCGCATCAGACGCGCCGGATGCACCGACAGCGATCTGAGCGTGTTCTACACGATCAGCGGCACCGCGACCAATGGGGTGGATTACCGGAGGCTTCGCGGTAATGCTACCATTCGCTCCGGCACGACCGCCGTCGCGATCACGCTCCGGCCCATCGACGACGCGATCTCCGAACCCGACGAGACGGTCATTCTCACGTTGTCGCCCGATGCGAACTACATTATCGGTTCGCCCAGTACCGCCACCGTTACGATCCACAGCAACGAGTAGCGCCTGGCAGAGTCTCGATCGCGCAGATGCGACTCTCAAACCTGGATTTTTCACGCGACCGCGCGTGAAATCGGAGAGAAGTATTTTGCGTCGCCCCAGAGGCAACTAACCGATTCTCGACCATCGGCGGCGCAGGTTTGCTCACTGCAAGCTGTGCGCTCACCTTTGAATTTGCGCGGCCTGCTCTTTGAGCGCCGCCTTGAGCGAATCAATTTCACGCGGCTGCTCGGAAGCACTTGCCCGAGAATCTTTCTCCTGCTGGACAACGGTCTCTTCCAACGCCTCCACTCTGCGCTGACAAAGGGGTAGCCATACCTTTGAGATAGATTTTCGGCTTGGGAAGGGTTTTCATCGGAGATGTGATGGACAGGTGCTACGTCGGCCGGTCTATTCTGTTCCGATAACGCCTCGATGAACCAGGGAAACAAACACGCCGGCAATCTCATCATTGTCTCCAACCGCGGGCCTAACGACTTCGTGTGGCAGGATGACCGCTGGGTGGTGCGCTCCGCGACGGGTGGGTTGGTCAGCATGATCGACCCGCTGGCGCGGCAACCGAATGTGACCTGGTTTTGTTGCGTTTCGGAGCCGCCCCCGAGTAGCGCATCTCGCGCGGCGTTGTTTACCACCGCCGCGGAACAAACAAATCCTGAGCACCACGTTGTGCCGGTGCCGCTGCCGTCGAAAATCTATCAGGCCTATTACGGGGCGATCAGTAATGAAGTGCTTTGGATGTTGCAGCATCATTTGGTGGGTCAGTTTGGTTATTCTTCACTGGACGCCGAGCGGCATCGTGCCTGGACCGATGGTTATTTGGAGGCGAATCACCGTGTCGCGCGAGCTATCCGTGAGTCAGGGATCAAACCGCGCGCGTTCCTTATTCAAGACTACCACCTTTACCCATTGCCTGAGTTATTAAGGGAAGCTTTCCCTGAGGTGCCGAGCTTGCACTTCACGCACATTCCGTTTCCCGATGCCGCGACGCTAAAATTGATTCCGCAAAGCTGGCGCGACACCATTCTGCACGGTCTTCTCGGGGCCGATGTAGTGGGAATGCAGACCGACTGGGACGCGCGACCGTTCCTCGGCTGCTGCGAAGAATTACTCGGCGCAACGGTCGACTACAAGAATCGCACGGTCGTGGCTCGGGATGGACGAGTCGTTAGGGTGCGTGCGTTCCCGGCCAGCACCGATCCTGCGGTGGTGAAGCAATCGATGCAATCTCCGGCAGTCGCGGCCGCGCGCGCGCGGCTTGCTTCCCTGACTGACGCACAGGACCGAGATCGCCGCGATGAAGCCCAGCACACGATTATTCGCGTGGATCGACTCGATCCGAGCAAGAACCAGATCATCGGCTTCCGCGCTTTCGGACGACTCCTGGAGCTGCGGCCTGACTTGTGCCACAACCTTCGCTTTCTCGCATTTCTCATTCCTTCGCGCACCGATTTAAGCGTCTATCGAAGTTATCGGGATGCTGTTTACGCCGCGATCGATGAAGTGAACACGCGGTTTGCCGCGGAGTGTGGAGGCGAGCCGATCCAGGTTTTCTACACGAACGATCGCGAACAAGCGCTGGCGGCGATGGAGCAATGCGATGTGCTACTGGTGAACTCGCGCGAAGACGGGATGAATCTCGTGGTGAAAGAATGGGCGGTGGTCTCGCAACGACCGGGCGTGGCCGTAATTTCCGAGACGGCAGGCGTCGCTGCGATTACGGCAGACACCGCGTTACTCGTTTCTCCGCTGGACATTGAGGGGACTGCTCGCGCGATGGAGCGCGCGCTGAGCATGCCGGAAGAGGAACGCGCTTCGCGGCTGGCAAATTTGCGCGAGAGTGTTTATTCTTGGGACGCTTCCGACTGGCTCTCCGCCCAGTTGGTGGAGCTTAAGGTCAATCGCGATGATTAAGCCTTATCAGGCACTAGCGACCGATTACGACGGGACTTTGGCGCATCACGGCACCGTGAGCCCTGAAACTCTGGCTGCCATCGGACGTCTGCGCGCTTCGGGCAAAAAGCTGGTGCTGGTAACCGGACGGGAACTCGAAGAGTTAAAGCAGGTCTTTCCGGACATCGGGCTTTGCGATCTGGTCGTGGCCGAAAACGGTGCGTTGCTTTATTGGCCAACCACTGGTCGGATAAAACTTTTGGCCGAGCCTGCTCCGGAAAAATTTGCCCAAGAATTGAGAGCGCGTGGTGTACCGGTGACGGTCGGGCGCGTGATCGTGGCGACAGTCGAACCGCATGAGATGGCGGTTTTGCAGACGATCAAGGAGATGGGGCTCGAATTGGAAATGATTTTCAATAAAGGCTCGGTCATGGTGCTGCCGACGGGCGTGAACAAAGCGACCGGCTTACGCGAAGGATTGTCCCGTATCGGTCTCTCGACTCGGGAGGTTATCGGGGTCGGCGACGCGGAAAACGATCATGCCTTTCTCCGAATTTGTGGTTGCGGCATCGCGGTGGCCAACGCCTTGTCCACTTTAAAGGAGCGCGCCGATTTCGTCACGCAGCGTCCCCGTGGTGAAGGTGTCACCGAACTAATCGATCAACTCCTCGCCAACAATTTCCAGCCGCACGTCGTGCTCGATCAAACTATCCGTGGCTTGACAAACAAACCGCGGTAGGTGCCGAACTCTCGCAGGGGCAAGATGCGGAGCCGTGCCGGTGTCTTCATATTGATACTTCAATCTACACGTTCGCCGTGTGCGACTCCTTTCGGGCAGATCGGAGCTGCGACGGTTTGGCCGCGACAATTGCCCCCGTTCTGTGAGTTATCCGCTCCAAGAATCCACGCTCACTGTGGCAAACGCCTCGCCGGCAATGAGGACGCGGTCCGGATATCCAATGCGCGACGATCTGCGTTCAAGCGGCCAGCGGCATTGATCCCACTGGAGTTTCTTCCATTACTCGTCCTCTTCGAAGCCGGAATCGTGATCCTCCCGCCAGGGCCCGGAGCCGCAGCATCGAGCAGGGAAAGCAACTGGTCTGTGCTGCTGACGTTCATTACAGCACCGGCCGGATTTCTGCTGGTCGTTTTGAGGTTGCCGTCGCCGACCCTGCCTGACCGTGCGATGTTTCCACTGGACGGAGTTTGCACATTACCATCTGCGCTCGCTGCGCCCCGACTGCGCGAGGTCCCGGTTGGACCGAATGGCGGCGCCTGCGATAGCGGCAGCGGCTGACTTGCGCCTGCCCCGGCGAAGGTTCCCGTCCTCGAACCATTCCCTCCGAAGCCGGTGTAATTCGCGTGGTTGGTATAAACACTGGCGGAAATATCGTCCCCGATGGTGACCACAACATTGTTGAAAATCGTGACCGAATCAGCCGCGAGAATTTTCGCGCTGATGCCGTCAAGCGTGACGTTGGAGGTAAAATTAAGCTGTCCGTTGCTGCCGGGCGCGTAAAGTTCCAACGTCGTATCAGCCGTGAGAACACCGCCGCCGATATTGAGCACGCCGTTTGCACCGAACACGCCCGCTTTGATCACGTCTGCGTGAACGCTAGCATTGTTAAATGTGATCGTACCGTTGCCGTCAATGCTAGAGAGAAACGTTCCGCCACTGCCGGGACTGCCGACAGTGTAACTGCCGCCATTGAAAGCGATCGCCGCCGCCGCCGCGCCATCACTGCCAAGAATCTGAACAGTGGCATCGCTGGCGACCGTGGCGTTGCCGGAAATGTTCATGTTGATGGTGGCGTTCCCACCAATCGTTCCGCCATTACTGTTATCAATTTCGAAGGTCGCGTCGCCCAGGGCGTTGATGATGTCAGAAGCGCCGAAGTTAATGATCGCATTCCCGCCGATGTTGCCGCCACCGTTGTTGCCGATCCTAACGTGGAGCGACGAGCCAAAAGAGTCGACACCGGGAGAAATACTGGCGGCAGTGACATTAATCGTGGCATCCGCACCGATTGTGCCACCGGTGGTACCGCCAGGTAGTAGGGCATTTAAAATGAAGAAGGTCGCACCCGTCTGAGTGATGAGATTCCCAGCGATGTTGAAATTAATCGTAGCATTCGAATCGATCGCTCCACCGGAGCCGACCACTCCATCGTTTCTGTTGTTAATATTAACGAACAACGAACCCGCGGTGAGATTGGCCGCGGTCACGTTGATCATTGCATCGGAGCCGATTGTCCCACCGGTACCGCCGGTGCTGGCGATGGCGAGATGATTCAAAATCTCGAAGGTCGCATCGCTCGTAATGCTCAGATTTCCGGCGATATTGAAACTGATCGTGGCGTCCGAATCGATCACCCCACCGTTTTTGTTATCGTTTCTATTATCGATCTCAACGAACAACGAACCCGCACTGAAGTTGGCTGCGCTGACTTGGATCGTGGCATTTCCATGGAGCGTACCACCAGGGGGACTCGCGGAATCGCCGTCATTCAAGATATTCAAACTAGCGTCGCCCTGAATCGTCATGTCACCGGAGATGTCCCAGGTGTAGATGGCGCTGCCGTCAATCGTGCTGCCGCTGTTGCTGATACCACTAAAAGAGATTCCGCCGATGTTGACGCTACTCGCATCAATCAGGAGAGTGACATCCGAACCAATCACTGAGCCGAGCATTGAGCCATTAGGTTCGGAATCATTGAATCGGCTCGAGATGGTAAAGCCCGCATCGCCCGTAGTCGTGAGGGCGCCACCGATGGTGAAAATCATACTCCCACCCGAATCGATTCTGCCCCCGGTCCGATTGTTAATGAGCGCATCAATGGAATCTGCGGTGAGGTCTCCTCCTGTTGTCACGAAAAGATTCCCACCAATGCCAATGTGGCCAGCGGCTTTGGTACTAACACCGTCGTAGTTCTCGACAAACAAAGTAAGCGCCTGAGTGGCAAGGCTGCCTCCCACCGTCAGCGTGAGGTTGCCGCCGGTGTTTATCGTTCCGGTGGTATTCTGGACCGTAAACGCGACACCGCCCCCAGTTGTCACGAGGTCGCCACCCGTTGTGAAGGAAATATTTCCGCCGGTGCCAATCATTCCACCGCCACTGTTATCAATCTGAGCAACCAGCGAATTCGCAATAATGTTGGCTGCGCTTACGTTGATCTCGGCATCACTGCCGATGGTTCCAGCGTTGTTTAAGATTTGGAAGGTGGCGTCGCCCACAACGTTAACGTTGCTGGATGCGGAAAAGTTGATGTTCGCGTTCCCCCCGATGCTGCCGCCCGTGTTATCGATCAGCGCGGCGAGGTTACCGCCGACCGTTAGCGTGCCGGAAGTGACGTTAACTACGGCATCACCGCCGATGGAGGCGCCGCCATAATTGAGAATCTGAGTAAACAAATCGCCCGTGGAAATATCGACTGCGCTCACGTTAACCTCGGCATTTCCACCAATCGTTCCGCCGCCTAAGCCTTGGTAATTACCATTGGCTACCCAGAACAAGACGCTGTCCCGCTGGCATTCGGGTAAACGGAGGCCTCAATAGCCATAGTGTCAGTCCCGGGAACTCCTGAAGCGGTAGAAGGCGTAGTGATGTTTTGAGCACTGAGCGTGACAATCGCGTTGCCGTCGATACGCCCGCCGGTAAACACGCCAGTGCCGCCAAAGGCTGTATCCTCGATATCCACCAGGATCCCTTGCTGGGCCGTCAGGTCGCCAGTCACGTCGACCGTATTAATGGCATCGCCTTGGATACTCCCGCCGCCGTTCGTACTGATAAAAGTCAGAAAAAAGCCGCCGACCGAAACACTGGCCGCATTTACGTCAACGGTGGCGAATGAACCTATCGTCCCTCCGCCGGTTCCGTCGTTCCGATTGGAGATGCCAAAGGTGGCATCACCCTGAGTGGTGAGAGCGCCGCCGACATCGAAAGTCAGATTGACGCCCGAGCCAATCGATCCGGCATCGCGGTTGTTGATTTCGGCATCAATGGAACCCGCCGTGAGGTCTCCTCCGGTCGTGACGGAAATGTTTCCGCCCACGCCGATGTGGCCGCCGTTGTTATTCATGACCGTGAGATCCAGATCGCCGCCGTTGTTGACCGTCAGGCTTCCACCGGCGTTTAACGTGATGTTGGCGCCGGTATCCAAGTTACCGTTGGCGGAGTTGTCGGCGAGGATGGTGAGGCTATTCCCAGCGGTCAGATCGGTGCCCGCAGTGAACGAAACGTTGAGACCGGAGGACTGGCCACCAAATGTTCGATCGACCTCTAACCCACCAGTAATGGAGATTTTATTTCCGGCGGAGATGGTCACGTCGCCATCCGAATTGGTCGCCGTAGCCGAGAGAGTACCGCCACTCCAGTTCAAATTGTTAGCCGCGGACAGCGTTAGCGTGACCGCATTCAGCGTTGTTGCAGTGTTTAACCCGAGGTTCACGTCTCCACCGGCAGAAATATCTAACGTTTCCGAATTCAGGCTGCCTCCATTGGCGCCGAAATTATTCCCCGCTACCGCGATGATGTCTTGCGTCGTGATGTTCGATGTCATTGCGATGTCATGCTCTGCAAACAGACGGACTTGACTTGAAGTGCCAATATCGGAACCGAGCGTGAGGTCACTGAGAGAGCCACGGGCGTAAAGCGTCAGGTCGTGTAGGCCGGAGAAGGAAATCTCCCGGCCGAGAGTGATCGGACCATCTTGCGTAGCGATCAGCAAGCCGCGGATGCCTGAGAAAGTCAACACACCGCCTGGGCTGCCGGAAGTGATGGCATCCACGGCGATGAGGCCAAGATTAATCTCGCCGTTTGTCGTGATGACGGTCGGGTTGCCGGTTAATTGTAGGGCAGTGAATTTGAAACCGGCTCCGGACGAAGTATCGAAATAGCTGTCGAATCCGATCGCCATATCGAATGATGATGTCGATCCAAAAATAAAGGCGGAGAGAGGCCCATCGATAGCCGTTCCCCGCCATACCTTTCCCAAATCGGTGATGCCATTGGTGGTAATCGTCGGATCGGTGGTAATCACCGTGCCGCTAGTGATGAGATAAGGAACGGGTGAAGTAATTACCGACGGCGGCCCAAATTCGCTCGTCGGCATGCTCCCTTGAGCGACCATTCCCTGATCGAGAACGTCGATGATCCTCGTCGGATCGAGGAAATTCTGCGTCGTGGTGTCAACGAACCCGCCGGCCAGTTTCAGGTCTAATTGCTTCTGCTCTTCCAACGCGATCAAATCCAAACTGGCGAGCGGCTTGTCGAAACCGATAAAAAAGAGCGAGGTCTTTACTAATTGGCCGATGTCAAAATCCATCACTTTCGAAAAGCTCTTGCCGTCTGTGGTGACAATTTTCCCGGGACCGAGCTCTACGGATTGGCCGTTGGCCAGATAAAGGTGGAACCTCCCTTCCAGGCAAAGCCACTTGCTGAAGGGGAGAGCGTTGCTGGTGGTGGCGGGATGAAATTCGCCGATGCCAGTCGTCCCCGTGATCGCGGCTGTCACTGCGGCGGTAGTGATTTTCGCGCCGCCCGCGCCTTTGGGCACTTGAAAGAGCACGGCGCCGCTGCCGAGATCGAGAGTGCGCGTACCTTCATTAAAGCTAAAAATCGTGTTCGCTCCGAGGCGCGCCAGGGTCAGGTCGGTAAACGTAAGCTCGGTGCGTGAGTCTGCGCCCGTCCGCACCGCGGTGCCGCTGCGGAGATTGTCATTCACCACGGCCGGACGCGGCGCCGCTTGTCCCGGCAGCAGTTTGACGTCATTCACGACCTGGGTGACGCGCGCTTCCTTCAATTGTGCTGCGCTCGCCGAAGCGGCAACCGCAATCAGACAAGTAAAAGCCGAGGCGACCGCGACGAATCTTGTGCGCCCGGTCCTTCTTAATGGTTTTTTTGTAATTGCTAGAATGTCGGTCATAAGGAATGGCGCCGCTGTCGGCTAGTTTGTTGTTAGTTCTGCATCAATTAAAATTAGGGTGGTGAGACTAATCGCCGGTCTTTGCTCATGGCTTTGGGTGCGGTGTTGGTGTTGGATTAACAAGGCTGACGAGTGTGCCGCGCCCGAAGATGACCAGGTTCGAGGGGATATACGTGCCCTTAGCTATAAGGTTTAGTTGCTTCTGTTCTTCGGACTCGATCAGCCGTTGACTGAGGAGAGGCTGAAACTCGCGGACCAGCAGGCACGTCTTCATCACTCGTGCGATGTCAAAATGCGCCGGGTCCGGGAGGGCGGTTACGTCTGGCTTCATAATGAGAATTTGCCCGGGCTGCACCAGCAGCGATTCGCCAATTTGATTTGCCAAATAACAGCGGACCGTCCCTTCCAGGACAAGGACCTTGACGTAGAACTGGGCATGGCGATCGATTATGCCAGTCGCGCCTGTGCTTATGGCCGTGATCGCACCGGTCTTGATCTTCGCGCCTCCAGCGCCTTCCGGTATCTGGAAAAGGATCGCACCTTCGCCAAGATTCATCGCGCGCGTTCCGTCGCTGAAACTGACAATCGTTTTCGCGCCGAGACGCACGATCGTTTGGTCAGCGAAAGTCAACTCGCTGCGTGATGCAGCACCGGTGTAAATAGCATTGCCATCGCGAACACTGTTGCCCACCGCGGCCGGGCACGGCGCCGCTTGCGGCGAAAGGAGCTTCACGTCGTTCACCGCTTGCGTAACGCGCGCTTCTTTCAACTGCGTGGCATTTAACCAGGCGACGGTCAGCAGGAGACAAACGAGAAAACCGCGCCCTAAGAATTTTGCTCGGGGCGCCGAAGACAGAGATCTGTTCATCGGGGTGTTAGAATTTGAGCGTCAGCGCTACCCCGCCGCCGATGTTGCCGACGCTGTAATCGAAGACACTATGATTTGACTGATTCCAGGCGAAAGAGCTGAGTGCGCTCAGTATGAGCCAATCCCGAATCCGATAGTTCGCGCTCAGGGAAAGTATTTCACTCACGTCGGTTCGATCGCCGACATAATAATCGCGCACGGCCAGCCGGGCCGCAGCGTCGATCGAAAAAGAGCGGCTCAAACCAACGTCGTAGCCCACGTAGAACGAGTAGTCATTTCGCCGCGGCGCTTCGGGATGCGCGTAGAAGCTCAGGTTCAGAGCGACGCCGGCGAAGATCTGCTGGGCGCGGCCGATCTGGAATGGCACTTCCGCATTTAAGATGATGGAGTGATTGACGAAGAACTCGTTGAAATGGTCAGTATCCGTGAGCCGATTGTAGTCGTAGCGCGCGCGGAGGCTCAGGTTGTGAAACTGCGGCAAGTAATAAACTACTCCGGCGATGGCATCGAAGCTGGCGAAATTCAATTCGCTGAAGCGATCGTAGAGGAAGAATTGCTGCGTGACCCCGAACTCCGCATAGAACGTCCTGGTGATGCGCGGCTGATACAGCAAAGTAATCCCGGGAGCTACCACGAAATCATCTTCTTCACCCCGGCTAACAAGCGCGGCGTTCGATGTCCAGAAAAAGGGAGAGTAAACGGAAATCGTGAACGGCTTATACTCCTCCATCCGCTTCAAAATCTGCTGCTCGCCAATGTCTTTGTCATTCGGACTCGTGACGGCGTAACCTTGAGCCTCGCCGCTGGGCGTAGCGGTCGGGACCGTTGGATTAGCCTGGCCGCCCAGCAACTGCGCGCGGTTCTGGGCCGAGTCGGGCGTTACCTGGCCCTGGGTTGGTTGATGTGCGAGAAACAGAGCTGCTGCCCATACGAACGCGGGCCACCGCAGAAGAAATTTCGAGAAAAGCCGTAAACCCATGAGATTTGGAGCCTTTTCTTAGGCTTTCGAATTTCTAGGTCAAGCGGAATTATTCCTTTTCTTGATATGAGGCCTGCGAAAACGAAGCAAGAGAGTGCACAAAGGAGCGCGCCCAAAGAACGGCAGCGAAATCTTGGAACACCGGAACGAGCAAGGTTGATTCCGGCCTCTCAAGGACGTAATCCTGCGTTTACTTCCTGTTTCAGAATGAGCGCTTTGATATTGTTTGGCTTTGTTGAAAAGCCGTCAGCGACTGGAGCACAGCCATCGTGGCTGTGGGGCAAGCGGGCATCTTCCCCGCTGTCGCGCGGAAAACGACAGGCAAGATGCCTGTCGGCCCCACAGGTGGAAGCCTGTGCTCCGGCCTGCTCACCTGCTTTTCAACAGAGCCATATCGTTTTTGATCGTGCCGCCTTTCCTCCCAAATTTTCCGGCCCATACTGGATCATATTGAAAAATTCGGGATAAACCTCGTTAGGCGATTTCCGGAACACTACTCGTGCAAAGCTTACGGAAAACCCAGCTGCTGCTCGTGGCCATCACCGCCGCGGCGCTCGCACCGTTCCTGAATAAGGCCTTTCACATTGACGACCCGCTCTTCATTTGGATGGCGCAGCAAATCGCCAAACATCCGTTCGACCCCTACGGCTTCTACGTGAATTGGGTCTCGTTCAGGCAACCCATGACGATCGTGATGCAAAATCCAC
>WNFT01005816.1_pt1 | contig 11794 bp, 5 predicted proteins | sample 5400191 | NCBI WGS metagenome assembly WNFT01 (sample SAMN13153359, study PRJNA577476) | soil metagenome | isolation source: 80 cm saprolite under Madrone tree | place: USA:California | collected 2016-06-14
GCGGCACGCGGCGTTCGGCGCGGGTGGCAAGTTCATGTACGTGCTCGGCGAAATACAATCCACAGTGACCGTTTTTGCAAACGACGCGCAAGAAACGTATCGCGCGGTGCAGACGATTTCCATGCTGCCGAAGGGATTCGCGGGACGGAACGACGCGGCGGAAATCGCCGTGCATCCCAACGGGAAATTCCTGTATGCCTCCAACCGCGGACACGAGAGCATGGCGATTTTTGCGATCGATCCGGCGAAGGGGACGCTGACGTTTGTGGCGCACGTTCCGACCGGAGGGAAGGAGCCGCGGCACTTCGCCATCGATCCGAGCGGCAAATACCTGCTGGCGGAGAACCAGTTGTCCAACAACATCGTCGTTTTCAAGATTGACCTCGCGACAGGCGGTCTGACGCCTACGGGGCAGGTCGTGGATGTACCGTCGCCGGTGAACCTCGCCTTCCTGCAAGAGGAGTGAAGCTGGCTGTCCAGCGCGATAGTTAGCATTGCGCGATCCGCATTCGGTGAAAGACGGTACACCCCGGTTTTTTGTAAGTGTTGCATCTAAAGGGTTTAGCTTGGCCAGTAAGTCTTTTGTTTGCAACACTTGCGGGGAGGCTCATAAGTGTTGCAGCTAAAGGACTTATGGAGGCGACGTGTGGGCAAGGAATGGCGCTTCGGGGTACCCCCTGGCCCCCACTGTTTTTGTAAAGGATTGTAGCGTATAGATTTAGGGGGTGGGGGTCGGCAAAAAGATTGAAGCGTAAGGACTTAGGGGGATAGTGGGGCAGGGGGACAGTGCGCAGAGCCGGAAATGCGAGGACAAGTCGAGAATTGGATTCGACAAACACGGGAGAGAATAGCAGGAAGTTGTCCTCGTGTCAATATATTTCTTGGATATCATTCGAACGAAGATGGTAAGTCATTGAAGCGTTGGCAGGTTACAAGTTGGAAGTTTGAAGTTCAGGAATGGCGATGCGGGAGGGAAAAGCGGGAATTCTTATCTCCAACTTGAAGTGCAGGAGTGGTATGTTTCTTGGCGCAATGTACAAGGGATGAGGCGGGAAGAGGGATGAATTGAGCGAGCGCCCGGTAAACCCGAAGCCAGAATCACTTGACGACATCATCGGGCACAGCGCCGTGGTCCTCGCCGACCAGATTCAAAAGGCAGCTGCTTGGGCTAAATCAGAAATGGACCTGCAAGTGGAGGTTGCGGGGGCGCTAAAAGAGTTCGCCAGAAGAGCCAAAATTACTCTGGATGTTCACCACAATATTACGGTCGCGACCGGGCGGCCGGACTCCGTCTACAGCAACGTGATTGTTGAATACAAGGATCCGGGGACGCTGTCCGGAAATCGGGAAGCGGCCAACAACAAAAAGCTGATTGAACAGATCCGACAGCGCTTCTACGACATGCGGCGGGAAGAGAACCGCCCGATGAACAGCATGTTCGGGGTGGGGACGGACGGGAAGTATTTTGTCTTTGTAAGATTCCGCGATGAAAAGTGGACGGACCAGGAGCCACTGGAAGTAAACCGGCACTCGACGGAACGGTTCCTCTGGGCCCTCTATAACCTCGGTCAAAAAGGGAAACCCTATCAACCGGAATATCTACATGGAGATTTTGGTTCGGACAGCCTGATCGCTCAAGAAGGTGTCAAAACGCTTTATGACGAAATCCTGAAGACAGAGAATCCGAAGGCGCAGGTTTTCTTTAGCCAGTGGAAGATTCTGTTTGGAGAAGTTTGCGGCTACGATGTCGACAATCTTTCCGACAAGCTCAAGAAATTGGCTGAGTTCTATGGCGTGAAGGGCAAACCGCACCCGGGACAGCTTCTATTTGCGTTGCACACGTACTATGCGCTCCTGATAAAGCTTCTCGCGGCTGAGATTGTAAGCTTTTTCAATCCGTGGATGACCCGGCAGGTCGAAAAGCTGCAGAACGCGAGTACTCCGGCGAAACTGAAGCGCGAGCTTGAGCAGCTGGAACGAGGCGGCATCTTCCATGAAATGGGAATAACCAATTTTCTGGAAGGGGATCTGTTCTCCTGGTACCTGCCGGTATGGAGCGAACCAATCGAAAAGATTGTCCGGCAGATGGTCCAAAAGCTGGACGACTACAACCCAGGGACTTTTTCTGAAGATCCCGCGCAATCGCGCGACCTACTTAAAAAGCTTTATCAGCAGTTATTCCCGAAGTCCGTTCGTCATGATCTGGGCGAATATTACACGCCGGATTGGTTGGCAGACCACGTTCTGAATGAGCTTGGTTACGAAGGTGACCCGGACAAACGCCTGCTCGATCCTGCGTGCGGCTCTGGAACGTTTCTAGTGATGGCGATCAATCGGATTCGCCGCTGGTATGATGACAATCGCGAAAAGTGCGCCTATGACGAAGGCGAATTATTGAAGAAGATTCTGGCGAACGTCATTGGTTTTGACTTGAATCCATTGGCCGTCATGGCTGCCAGAACAAACTACCTCGTTGCAGTGAAGGATTTGATTCGTCACTCGGATCATGTGGAGATTCCCATCTATTTGTGCGACTCGGTTATGACACCTGCCGAATACGGCGATTTGTTCACGGGCACAGGCAGTGTTGCGAAAGTTCCTTGCAGTGCTCTCAAGCCGCCGCATCTGTTGGTTCCAAAGGGAATTGCAAAGAGTCCGAGGGACGTGGCCAAGTACACTGAGATTCTTGAGAGCAGTGTAAAGAACGGGTACTCACCGCAGGAGTTCATTTCACGATGCATTGACGAACAGCTGGATGTTGCTGTGACAAGTTTCCACATAGACCTATACAAGGAGCTTGTCCGATTGGACAAGGAAAATAAGAATGGAATATGGGCTAGGATCATCAAGAACAACTTCGCGCCACTGTTCATCGGGAAAGTTGATTTCGTCGTAGGCAATCCGCCTTGGATCAACTGGGAAAGCCTGCCACGCGAATATCGCGACGCGACGAAACCGCTCTGGGAGAACTATGGGTTGTTTACTCTAAAGGGTCACGCTGCGCGCCTGGGAGGCGGCAAAAAGGACCTGTCGATGTTGTTTGTGTATGTCAGTTTTGACTGTTATCTTGCCGTTTCGGGCCGCTTGGGTTTCGTCATCACGCAGACCCTTTTTAAGACTCGCGGCGCAGGTGATGGTTTTAGAAGATTTGAATTCACCCGCAACAAACAGACCGTCCGAATAGCCCCGATACGAGTGATTGATATGACTGATTTGCACCCTTTCGAGGGGGCCACAAACCGCACCGCGACATTCGTTTGTAAAGTAGGAAATTCCGTAACTCAATGGCCCGTACCCTATGAGACTTGGAAGCTGAAGAGTGGCATGAGAATCAATGAGGCGACAGAACTCAGTGAAGTCCGCCGGAGTGTTTCTAGGGAAAAGATGGGCGCGATACCTATGACTGATGGCGTATCGAATTCAGCGTGGTTGACGGCCCCGACAGAAGCGATACCCGGACTGCGCAAAGTAATGGGAAGCAGCTCTATTCGGGCACACGCTGGAGTATGTACCTGGATGAATGGAGTATTTTGGCTGAAATCTGTCCGCGCAGAAAGCAAGGGCCGAACGCACATCACCAATTGGGGCGATGTGGGAAAGATAAAAGTTGAAACGTTGGATACGATAGTTGAGGATGCGCTCGTATATCCACTTATTCGCGGCAGAGACGTTCACCGATGGAAGAGTAAGCCGTCTGTTCACATACTTCTGACCCAAGATCCTACAACCCGAACCGGGGTTGACGAAACCACGATGAAATCCAAGTATCCACGAACTCACACATATTTACTGCGTTTCGAGGAAGCTCTCCGCAAGCGTCCTGGCTACGTGAAGTACTTTGATTCCCGCAAGGATCCGTTTTGGACAATCTACAACGTCGGAGAATATTCGGTCTCTCCGTTCCGTGTGGCGTTTAAGGAATTAACGGATTTCTTTCAATCAGCGGTCCTGCCAACCGTGGAAGGAAAACCGACAATCGCGGACACAAAGCTGCGCTTCATCGAATGCGATTCTGCGGACGAAGCGTATTTTGTGGCAGGCCTTCTCAATTCGGCCCCCGCAATTCTGTACCTGTACTCCACCGCTACATGGGTTCAGACGGCCGACTATCAGGCCAGCGATATCTCACGGCTCAAACTTCCAAAATTTAGCAAGTCCGATCCCGCTCATGAAGCAGTGGTCAAAATCTCCAAGAAGTGCCACAAGGCCGCAGAAAACGAGAGTATCACCGCGGTCGCGGCGCTAGAGCAGGAGCTCGATCAACCAGTTCGCAAAATATGGGGAATCTCAACCAACGACATGCAGGCGATTAGGCAATCTCTCATGGAACTTGGATTTCCTGCTTCCCAGCCCGATGTGGAGGAAGTCGAAGATTGAGCGACTAACGGTATATAATCCTGCCTGTGGGCACATCGACCACGCAGAAGAGCAGCCTGACCGAAACGCTTGATGCGGGGACGCACATCCGCAGCGTGAACGGAATTTACCGCCCGCTTGGGGTGGGGCGCGTACAGAAAGTCCGAGACCATCAGTGCAAGGTTGAGTTTAATCCCACGGTTTTTTCACGTCCGCCCTATCGCTCAGAAAACAAAATCTTGAAGCTCGAGGAAGTGGTAGTTTGTCCAACCTCGCTGGAATTGGCGGGGACTGGCAAGTGGGATGAGGCTTGGAAGTTCGACTTGCGACAGATGGCGGCGCGGTTTTTGTGCCTAAACAAAGGCGGACAACTCTCGAATGCGCGGACGGAAATCCTGCCGCACCAGATTTTCACGGCGCACACGGTGGTATCGAACGCGAAGCGGCGGTTCATGCTGGCGGATGAGGTAGGGCTGGGGAAGACCGTCGAAGCGGGGATGGTCTGGCAGGCGCTGTCGCAGCGGGGGAACGCGGCGCGGACACTGGTCGTTTGCCCGGCGGGGCTAACGCGCCAGTGGCAGGAAGAGTTTCAAGAGAAGTTCCAAGAGATGTTTGAGATTTTCGGACGGGATTTCCAGGCGGTGAATCCACGAATCTGGGACCTGAAGGCGACGGCGATTGCCTCGCTGGACCGGTTGAAGCGGAAGGAACACAAACGGACGCTGCTGGAAAACCGGAAATGGGACCTGATCATATTCGATGAGGCGCAGCACTTGAGCGCGCGGGACTATCCAAAGAAAACAGAGAAGACCCTGAATTACCAGCTTGCGGAAGTCTTGCGTGACTACACGGATGCGCTCTTGCTGCTGACGGCGACGCCGCACGCAGGCGACCCGAACCATGGGCGGTTTATCAACCTGGTGAAGCTACTGGAAACGAATGTGGATTTTAGTCCGCTCGTCGATGAGGGACTGTTCCGGCCGAAAGATGCAATTCCGTATTCGAAGCTGATCCTGCGGACGCCGAAACTAAAGGTGACGGACGCGCAAGGGCAGGCGGTTTTCAAGGGGCGGCGGACGATTCCGCTTGATTTCAAAATGCACGCGGACGAGCGGGAATTTTACGATGCCGTGGAGGAGTACATCCGGACGGGCTACAACGCGCTGGAAAAGATCGAAGATCCAACACACCGGCGGGCGATTGGATTCATCCTGACGAGTTTTCAGAAGATGAATGCGAGTTCGTTGCGGGCCATTCGAGCGGCTTTGAACGTTCGCCTGGACCGGCTGGAAAAGAAGCTGGAGCAACTGCCCGCCGAAGAGGAGGAAGAAGACCGCGATGCGCGGTATCAAGGCGAGCAGGAAGAGCAGGCAGCCCTCAAGAGCGACCGAGAGATGCTGCAGGGAGAGATTTCCGTTCTGAAGAAGCTGCTGGCAATGCCGGTGCGGCGGGAGAAGAAAATTGACCGGGTGCGCGAACTGCTGAAGCAGATCGATCAAGAAAATCCTGGGACACGCGTGCTGTTCTTCACGGAGTACCGGCGCACGCAAGAGTTTTTGCGAGCACAGCTGGAAGAGTGGTACGGCGGCGGCACAGTTGTGCTGATCAACGGCGATATGAAGCTGGAGGGTAAGACGCCGGAGGCGGACAGCAAGCTGCGGAGCCAGCAACTCTTCCGGGACGACCCGAAGGTGCGATTTCTGGTTTCTACGGAAGCGGGCGGCGAAGGCATCAACCTGCAGTTTTGCCACGTTCTGGTGAATTACGATTTGCCGTGGAACCCGATGCGCTACGAGCAGCGCGTGGGGCGCGTGTATCGCTATGGGCAGCAGAAGGTCGTACATATCTACAATTTAAGGAATAGAGACACGATTGAAGATACAGTGCGTTCATATTTCGATCAGAGGCTGAGGTACGCCGCGGAGGCTCTGGGTAAGGTAACCGGAGAGGATGCAGAAGAGCTGATTGCGAGCCTAAATGGACAGCTTGAAGCCGATGAAATTGCGCCGGACCAGATTTATAAGAAAGCGCTAGTGGAGGGGACGCTCAACAAGCAGTCGAAGGAAGAGATCCGGCAGGCCGTGGAGCGTGCGCAGGAAGCATATCAAATCGCGACGACGAGCCTTTTCCGGGATACTTCGAGTTACAGCTTTGACAGTTACAAACGGGAATTGGCTAGTCCGGTGGGCTTGAAAGACCTGGAGGAATTCACGCTGAAGCTGCTGGCGAAAGAGCGGAGACAGGTGCAGCGAAAGGACGGTTTTCTGGAGTTCCTGACGCCGGAGAGTTTGCGTTCCAAGGACCTTCCCGAACGCTTCAAGATGGTTACGTTTGACCGGCCGACGGCGATTCGAAATGCTCAGGCGGAATTTTTGGCAATTGGCCACCCGTTTGTGGATGCAATGCTGCGCTACATCGGGGAGTACGAGTTTGGCGGGCAGACGGCGGTGCGAGTGATTAGAACGCCGGAGGTGGCGAGCGGGAAGAGCTTGGCTGGCTATCAGTTTAATTTTACGGTCCGGCGGCGAGTGGCCCGCGAGGATGGGGACGAATATCTCTTTGACATGAATACCATCGTCGTGAATGCTGAGGGCGGCGTGGACGCGACATTGTCGGAAGTGGTGGCCAAAGAGTATAGCTGCGAGGACGACGACGATTCGAATGGTAGGGCTGCGGTGAAGGGGCTAGACCGGCTGAGCATAGAGCAGGCGTTCGAGATTGCTAAGGCTCACGTGCAAGAAAGAACTCGCCTCTGGGATTGGGAGGAGGACGTGGACTTGATTGGGGTCGCGAAGGTGGTTTTTCTGCCGCAGGTGTCGTAGTGGGGTCAGCCGTGGTCGTTTGGAATCACGGCGCGCCAATAGGGACGAAAAGCAGAACGGGCGGCCCGAGATGATCGGGCCGCCCGTTTTGTATTTTTGTGAAGTGAGCTGAAACCGGCTGGATCGAGGTTAGGGCCGATCAGGCCGGAAGCAGCTGTTCCTTAGAGGGGCTGTACGTTCGAGGCCTGCAGACCCTTAGGGCCCTTGGAAACTTCGAATTCAACCGCCTGGCCATCGTTCAACGTCTTATAGCCATCAGCCACGATAGCGGAGAAATGGACGAAAACGTCCTCACCGCTCTGGCGCTGTATGAAGCCGAAGCCCTTGCTGGCATTGAACCACTTCACTGTACCTTGTTCTTTACTCACTGCTTTACTCTTTTCCGTCAGCCGGAGAGCGGCTGAGCACTACATTGAGCTATCTGATGCCCCAGTTCCGAGCCCCTCAACAGAGCCGCGGCCGTCTTCAAGCTTTGTCCGGGAGACTGCAAAGCAGTGCACCGAACAAAAAAATGGCCGCAAGTGTGACCTTGCGACCGCTTTACTACCCAAAGGCGATACAAGAGCAACAAACGCAAAACCAGAGTACCACGGAAAAGGGTATTCAGCAAGAGAAATTTTTATCCCTTTGGGGTCAATAAGTTAACGAACCGGGTTAGCCGACAAGGTTACCAAAAGATATGGTTTCCGGTCTTTACAACTCGAGGAGATGGCGGCTTTTGATTAAGGAGTCTTGACTTTGACGTCCAGCAGGATCTTCAGAATTTCATCCGCCAGGAGATTGGAATTCACGTCATCCATGTTTGCGAGCACGACGACGCCGGCGCGCCTTTCCGGCACCACTACGAAGGCCGTACTCGTGCCTTGCTGACTGCCGGTGTGGGCCATTATGTGGACTCCGAACTTCTCGACCAGACCCCAGCCCATGCCGTAGCCCGTCTGCTTGCCGTCAGCGGTCTTCAGCGATGTCCACATCAGGTCTCGCGTGGCGCGTTGCAGGAGTTTGTCCGCGAGAATGGCGGCTTCGAAGCGTGCCATATCGTCGGCGGAAGAAATCAAGCCGCCTCCGGGCATTTTGTAGCTGGAGTCGAGGACGCCGGCATTGCGGACCGTTCCGGCTTTGTCCTTATGATACCAGCGCGTGCGATGTTGGACGATGGCGAAAAAATCGTCGGCTTGAGTGTGCTCCATTTGCGCAGGCTTGAAAACATTTTCGCGCACGAAGTCCATGTATTTTTCCGATGCGGCACCTTCGAGCACGCAGCCGAGGAGCGTGTAGCCGTAGGTCGAATAGTTGAATTTGGTTCCCGGCTTGGCGACCAGAGGATCGGCGGCGAAAATCTGGAGGGACTCTTCCATACTCGAGAAATGCCGGGCGCTGTCCTCGGGAATGTCGCCTTTTCCATCGCTGTTGTAGTGGCGGATGCCGCCCAAGTGACCCAGCAGCTCGCGAGAAGTGATCGGCGATTCTTTCCGGGGAAATGCCAGGCAATACTTCTGGACAGGCGCGTCGAGGTCCAGTTTACCGCGCTCCCAAAGCTGCAGAATGGCGGTGGCCGTGATGGGTTTGGAAATAGATCCCAGCCGAAAGAGCGTGGACGAGGTCGCCGGAGAAAAATTTTCGAGATCGGCCATGCCGAATCCTACGGACCAGGCGGGTTCACCCTCCAGGACGACCGCCACTCCGATACCGGGAACGCTGTTCGCGGACATGAAACTCGAAACGGCCTTTTCGATTTCCGCGCGCTTTTCGGGAGGAAGGCCTTTCTGTTGCGCGGAGAGGCCCGCAGTGGCCGCCAGAAAAATTATCAGAGAGAGGAAGGCGGGAATGCGAAGCGTATTCATGAGTCGTGCGACGGTTTTCACGGAGTCACCTCGAAAGGGGAGTCTACCGCAACGGGTAAGCGCCTGGAATGGCAGCGAAGGGTTGAGGAGTGTAGTGAGAGCATCAACACCCTGTCCAGCGGAAAGCGTTGACCCGGGTGTAGGCGGCTCTTTACCATGGTGGGATGAACCGAAGGCTGGCAACAGCGGCAAGCGTGCTGCTATTTTCGTCAGGACTGCTGGGCTGCGAGGACGCGGGGAAGAGGGCCATGCAGGCGCGCGTTCCGGCGCTGTCGCCGCAGACCACCGCGCAGGTTCCCGTGGAAATTCCGCTCCTGCCGATCGTGAATCCACCGCACCGCTACTACGTGCGGCTGCTGCCACCGGTTCCGGACGGCAAGGAATATCTGATCAAGAAGGTTCAGGAAAAATTCGCTTCCGGGGAGCAGAACTTCAAAGCGGGCCACTTGGAAGCCGCGCGCAGGGATTTTGACGATGCGGTGGACTGGATGCTGGAGAGCGGTTTCGACCCCAATAGCGATCCCAAATTAAGCGAGTTGTTTCACCGCGTGGTGGACACCGTGTATGCCTACGAGCTGCAGGCGTTCCGGGCCGGCGATGGGTTCAGCGAAGCGCCCGCAGTTCCCGCGGCGATTGACGAAGTGGCGGAGATGACGTTTCCGGTCGATCCGCGGCTGAAGGAACGGGCCGAGGAAGCGGCCAAAAATATTTCGCACGACCTGCCGCTGACGGTGAACGACCAGGTTCTTTCCTTCGTCAATTTCTTTCAAACGCCACGCGGGCGCGCCATTGTGGAAACGGGGCTGCGCCGCGCCGGGCGCTATCGCGAGATGATTTCGCGCGTTCTGCGGGAAGAAGGCATGCCACAGGACCTGATCTATCTGGCGCAAGCGGAAAGCGCTTTTCAGCCATTGGCCCTGTCGCGAGCAGGTGCGCGGGGCATCTGGCAATTCGTGGCTTACCGCGGGCAGGAATACGGGCTGCGGCACACCTGGTGGATTGACGAACGCCAAGACCCCGAGAAGGCCACGCACGCGGCGGCGCAGCATCTTCGCGACCTCTACAAACTTTACGGTGACTGGTACCTGGCGATGGCGGCGTACAACTGCGGGCCCGGCAACGTGCAGAAGGGCATCGAGCGCACGGGTTACGCGGATTTTTGGGAGTTGTATAAACGCAACGTGCTTCCCCGCGAAACGAAAAACTACGTACCCATCATCATCGCGCTGACGCTCATCGCCAAGGATGCGGCGCACTACAACATTCAGGCGGAACCGGAACCGCCCGTTCCGACCGACATCGTGAAACCGGGACGCGCCATTGACTTGCGGTTGGTGGCGGAAACCATCGACATCGACGTGGAAACGCTGCGCTCGCTCAATCCCTCGCTGCTGCGGCTGGCGACTCCCGACGATCCGTCTTTTGAGCTGCATCTGCCGCAGGGCACGGCGGAAAAATTCTCCGCGGAGATCGCGGATATTCCGCCGGACAAGTGGGTGAGCTGGAGGCGGCATCGCGTGGAAGCGGGGGAAACGCTTACATCGGTCGCCAAGAAATACCGCGTGACGGCGGCGGCCATCGCCGATGCCAACAATCTGGAGCACAATGCCGCGCTGGGCGCGGGCGAGAAGCTGATCATTCCCGCGGCGCAGCAGCAACTGGAAACCAAGCGGCGGCTGGTGAGTTATCGCGTGCGGCGCGGCGACACTTTCTTGGGAATCGCGGACCGTTATAACGTGAGCGCGGACGACCTGCGCAAATGGAATCGCTTGAAGGCCAACAGAGTGAGCCGCGGGATGGTGCTGCGCATGCCCGATCCAAGTCCAGGAAGAAGCCCGCGCACCCTGGGGCCGGCAGTGCGTCGAACGGGGCGGTCGCGGCGATCCACAATTAAGTTGTTTATTTTAAATACTTTACAGGCGTGCATAAATTCTTCGTTGGTTCGCCAGTTGGTTTGCGTTCCGGCTGCTTTGCGGCGTTCCTGGCAGCCTCTTGCAGGGAATCCCGCAGAATGCTTGACAACTCCCGGCGAGTGCGATAACAACGACGGCTCAGGGGCGGGGTGGTGTTTTAAGCGGCTCCGGCCAGAACAGCGACCCGTGGACCCTCTTGCAAATAGGGGCCAGAGATTCCGCCAGGGAGGATGGAATGGAAATCGAGAAGGACAATTTCGAAGACGACAACGAGCTGTCGCGGCTGGAAGACGCCGAAGAGGTGCCCGGCGAGGCGGCAGAGATCGTCGAAACCGAGGAAGAGGAGCTGGTGATTGTAGGCGAGGAGCCCGAGGAAGAGGCGCCCGCTCCAAAGCCCGCGCCCAAGCCGGCGGCGAAGAAACCAGCCAAGAAGGCAGCGAAGAAGAAAGCAGCGCCGAAGAAAAGGGCGAAAAAATCGAAACCGAAAAAGAAAGCTGCCAAGAAGCCAGCGAAAAAGGCCGCAAAGAAAAAGAGGCGATAGGTTTTTTTTGAAAGGCAGGGATTGCGGACGGAAAGGCCGGGACGTGCGTTCCGGCTTTTTTCATTTTGTGGAAGCGCTCCTCCCAGATTGGGATTTCATGAGCGGGAGGCCATTCCCATCTTGCACTCCTGGTTTCTCGAAACAGGAAATAGTCCCCTACGCGATGTGCGGCGCTTGCTCCCAGCAGCAAGTGCCATTAGCATAATCCGTATGTTGCGGGCGCTGGAGCAGATACGCCGGATGCGAGGCGGGGCGCAGTCGCATCTGATGCGCTGCGACGACGGCTACTATTACGTGGTGAAGTTCCAAAATAATCCG
>WNFT01004801.1_pt1 | contig 11791 bp, 12 predicted proteins | sample 5400191 | NCBI WGS metagenome assembly WNFT01 (sample SAMN13153359, study PRJNA577476) | soil metagenome | isolation source: 80 cm saprolite under Madrone tree | place: USA:California | collected 2016-06-14
CCGACGCATCGCCGCGTCCTGATCACCAAAACGCAATAGTGTCCTTACACGGCCTTCATCGATCTGGCAGTGAAGGTCACTTAAGGATGCCGCCAAAATCGCATGGGCCTTTCGCGTGCGCGTGGCAGCGAGTAAAATCCGATTTAGTGGTTGTGCGTGTGGTGCCCGTACGGGCGCAATGGTCAGTTCATTGTCGATCGACAAAGATCCCAAAGAGCAAAGAGTCGAACAGCCCCGCGTCGTAGTCGATTTCGACCTGTTGCGACGGATCGGCGGGCGCAATTTTCGCGACCTTGGCGGCCATCCTGTGTCCGACGGCCGGCGCGTGCGCACCGAGATGATCTATCGCTCGGCGCATCTGGCGCAAGTACCTGAAGATCCGCCCCATCCCCTGAACACAATTCGACTGCGCACGCTGGTCACGCTGCAGAGCCGCCTCGAAGTCAGGCATCTGGGCCCGCCACGCGCCGAGTTTTTGCAGTCGGGCGTGCGATGGGAGCACATTCCGATCGGCGACACCTGGTTTCGCGAGGACGGCTTCAACAAGATCCCCACAAAACCTGGCTACGAGCACCTGGTAATCGTGACCGAGTTCCGCAACGACTGGCAGTTGTTCTTTAAACTGCTCGCGGAGCGCGAAGTCTATCCCCTGCTATTCCATTGCTCGGCCGGACGCGACCGCACCGGCGTCGGTGCGGCGATGCTGCTCGAGATGCTCGGGGTGACGCGCGAACGGATCGCCGAGGATTTCCTCGAAAGCAACGCGGCGTTCCCGAATCTCCCGCTCACGCCCCGTCAACTCGAACCGATTTTCGAATTGATCGACGAAAGCGGCGGCATCGAGCCTTTCATGCACGACGTCATCGGGCTCGAACCGTCCGACATCGAAGTGATCCGCGTAGATTTGCTGGAATAGGGAATAAGAAGAAACTTACGCTGGCAAATAGCCGTCGCGGAGGAGGGACTTCGCGATAATCATCCGCTGCACTTCGCTCGTGCCTTCGCCAATCTCGGAGAGCTTCGCGTCGCGCATGTAACGTTCGACCGGGAAGTCGGTCACGTATCCGTAGCCCCCGTGGATCTGCACTGCCTTGGTCGTCGTCCACATCGCGGTTTCCGACGCGTACAGCTTCGCCATCGAGGCTTCTCGCGCGAACGGCTTGCCGGCGTCCTTCAGCGCGGCCGCGCGGCACATCAGCAGCCACGACGCTTCGATCCGCGTCGCCATATCCGCGAGCATCCACTGGATCGCCTGGAAGTCGGCGATCGCCTTGCCGAACTGGCGCCGTTCCTTCGCGTATGCGGTCGCGTCTTCGAACGCGCCGCGCGCGATCCCCGCAGCCCATCCTGCTATTCCGATGCGGCCGGCCTCGAGCACTTTGAGCGTCTGGCGGTATCCCATGCCGAGTTCGCCAATCAGATTGCTCGCCGGCACCCTCACGTTCTCGAAAATCACTTCCGCCGTATCGGAGGAGTGCAGCCCGAGCTTTTCGATTTTGCGCCCGTTGCTCAAACCCGCCGTGGTGCGATCGACGATGAATGCCGATACGCCCGAACGATTCGCCCCCGCATCCGTGACCGCCATCACCACGTACACCTGCGCCGCGCTGCCGTTGGTGATGAACATTTTCGATCCGTTGATCGTGTAATTGTCGCCGACTCGCGTGGCTCGTGTCTTCATCGCCGCGGCGTCGGAACCCGAACTTGGCTCCGTCAAACACCATGCGCCGAGATTTTTGGCCGGGATCATGTCGGGCAGGTAGTGCGCGCGCTGTTCTTCCGATGCGAACATCGCGATATGGCCCGACGACAATGACATGTGCGCGGCGCACGCGAGCGCAATTCCGGCGTCGTATCGCGCGAGGCCCTCGACCACGAGCACCTGCGAAAGCGTGTCGGCTCCACCACCGCCGTATCTCTCCGGGAACGCGACGCCGAGAAAACCAAGCTCGCCCAGCTTTTCGACGACGTGACGCGGGAAGATATCTTCCTTGTCCCACTTGGCCGAGTACGGTTTGATTTCGTGTTCGGCGAATTCCGCGAGCGTACTACGGATCTGGCGCTGCTCGTCGCTCAGCTCGAAGTCCATTGGATTTCTGCGGATTCCTGCGGATTCCTGTTCGCGTTCCTACTCGCGCGGATGAACGTTGCTGTTCACCCACTTCACGATGTCCTCGGTCGACGCGCCGGGCGTGAAGATCTGCTTGACGCCCATTTGCTTGAGCTTGGCCGCGTCTTCGTCGGGGATGATGCCGCCGCCGAACAGCGCGACGTCGCTCGCGCCTTTTTCCTTCAGCAGGCGCATCACTTCGGGAAAGAGCGTCATGTGCGCGCCCGAGAGAATGCTGAGCCCGACCGCGTCGACGTCTTCCTGCACGGCGGCCTCGGCAATCATCTCCGGCGTCTGATGAAGGCCCGTGTAGATAACTTCGAAGCCGCCGTCGCGCAGCGCTCGCGCGATAATTTTCGCGCCGCGGTCATGGCCGTCCAGCCCTGGCTTCGCCACCAGAATTCTAAGTCGCGTTTCTGCCACCGGTTATATCCAGCCTGGATCTTTATATACGCCGAACTCGGCGCGGAAAATGTCGCTGATCTCGCCGACCGTCGCCTCGCGCCGCACCGCCTCACAAATCGGCTCCATCAGGTTCTCGCCCGAACGGCACGATTCGGCGACGCGTCTCAGCGCCTCGCGAACCGCGACCGAATTGCGTTCACGCTTCATTTTGCGCACGCTCTGAATCTGCCGCTCTTCGAGTGCGGGCTCGATCTTCAGCAAGTCGATCTTTATCTCTTCCGGAATCGTGTATTTGTTGACGCCGACCACTGTCTTCACGCCCTGCTCGAGCTGACGCTGATAGGTGAAGGCAGCCTCCGCGATCTCGCGCTGCGGGTAGCCCTTATCGATCGCCTTGAGCATCCCGCCCATCTCGTCGATCTTCTTGATGTACTCCATCGCGTCGCGCTCCATGCGATCAGTGAGCGCCTCGATCGCGTAGCTTCCGCCCAATGGGTCGATCGTATTCGTGACTCCCGTCTCCTCCGCGATTACCTGTTGCGTGCGTAGGGCCACCATCACGGCCTGCTCGGTCGGCAGCGCGAGCGTTTCGTCCATCGAGTTCGTGTGCATCGACTGCACGCCGCCGAGCACGCCCGCGAGCGCCTGGATCGCGACGCGCACGACGTTGTTCATCGGCTGCTGCGCGGTGAGCGAGACGCCCGCGGTCTGCGCATGCGTCCGCAGCATCAACGAGCGCGGGTTCTTCGCGCCGAAGCGTTCCTTCATCAGCCGTGCCCACATCCGGCGCCCCGCGCGCAGCTTGGCAATTTCCTCGAGGAAGTCGACATGAAGATCCCAGAAGAACGAGAGATTCGGCGCGAAGTCGTCGACGCTAAGTCCGCGCTCCACAGCGTCCTGTACGTAACAGAGTCCGTCAGCGATGGTAAACGCCAGTTCCTGCACCGCGGTCGAGCCGGCTTCGCGGATGTGGTAGCCGGAGATCGACACGGGATGGAAGCGCGGCGCCTTGCGCGCGCAGAACTCGACCATGTCGGTGACGATTCGAAGCGACGGCGCGGGAGGGCAAATCCATTCCTTCTGCGCGATGAACTCCTTGAGCATGTCGTTCTGGATCGTGCCGCTCACCTGCTCCCACGACACGCCCTGGCGTTCCGCGACCACGAGATACATCGCGAGCAGCGCGGACGCCGAGCAGTTGACCGTCATCGAGGTCGAGACTTTGCCGACCGGGATTTGGTCGAACAGCCGCGTCATGTCATGGATCGACGTGACCGATACGCCCTCGCGTCCGACCTCGCCGATCGCGCGCTCATGGTCGGCGTCGTAGCCCATCAGCGTCGGCATATCGAAGGCGGTCGAAAGCCCGTCCTGCCCTTGCGAGAGCAGGAAGCGGAAACGCGCGTTGGTGTCCTCGGCAAGCCCGAACCCCGCGAACTGGCGCATCGTCCACAAACGGCCGCGATACATCGACTCGTACACGCCGCGCGTATACGGGTACATGCCGGGATAGCCGAGCGCCGCGTCGTAATCATCCTTTACGTCATCGGGCGTATAGAGCGGTTCGAGCTCGATATCCGAAACGGTCGAGAAACGCATCGGCCGTTCCTTGCCCTGCTTGTAAACTTGTTCGAGCCATTCCTGTTTCGTGGTCACGCTTGCCTCATCGCAGCACGCTGTTCGCGATAACGAGCCGCTGTATTTCAGAAGTGCCCTCGTAGATTTCCGTAATCTTGGCGTCGCGGAAGTAACGCTCGACCTTGAATTCTTTGGTGTAGCCGTAGCCGCCGTGAATCTGGACCGCCTCGATCGCGGCCTTCATCGCGGTCTCGCCCGCAAACAGCTTCGCCATCGCGGACTGCTTCGTGCAGGGCTTATTGGCGTCCTTGAGCGATGCCGCTTGCAACGTCAGCAGCCGCGCCGCGTCGATCTCGACCGCCATATCGGCGAGCTTCCATTGAATCGCCTGATTGCTCGCGAGCGGACGTCCGAACGTTTGCCGCTCCTGCGAGTACTTGAGCGATGCTTCGAGCGCGGCTCGCGCGATTCCAATCGCCTGCGCCGCAATCCCGATGCGCCCGCCGTCCAGCGTCTTCATCGCGACCTTGAAGCCCTCGCCCTCGCCGACGAGCAGGTTGGTACGCGGCACGCGCATGTCCGTGAAGCTCAGCTGCGCGCTATGGGCGCCGTGGATTCCCATCTTGTCTTCGATTCGCGTAACCTGCCATCCCGGCCACGCCGTCTCGACGATAAACGCGCTTATCCCCTGATGACCCTTGTCGGGGGCGGTATTCGCGAACACGATCGCGACCGCCGCCTCGGGCCCGTTGGTGATGAAATTCTTCGTGCCGCTGATAACGTAGCTATCGCCGTCGCGGGTCGCGCGCGTCTTCTGGCCCGCCGCATCGGACCCGGCCTGCGGTTCCGTGAGCGCGAAACAGCCGAGCCATTCGCCCGACGCCATCTTCGGCAGATAGCGATCGCGCTGCTTCTCATCCCCCGTGCCGAGAATCGGCCACGAGGCGAGCGACGAATGCGCCGAGATGATCACCGCCGTCGACGCGCACGCGACCGCCAATTCCTCGATCACGAGCGCGTACGAAATGTTGTCGAGCCCGGCGCCGCCATATTGCTCGGGGATAAACACGCCGAGCATCCCGAGTTTCGAAAGCTCGGCGATGGCCTCGGCCGGGTAGCTGTGCGTCCGGTCGGCTTCGACGCCCCAGCGTTCGAGCTTCTCGCGGGCAAATCGGCGCGCCGTGTCGCGCGCGCTCCGCTGGGCGTCTGTAAGTTCGAGGTCCATCACCGGGTTCCGATATTTGCGGTTAGATCAGGTTCTACTTCGCTTCGAGCTGCTAAACTTTTTTCGCCCGACAGAGCCAAATTCAGGGGTAGTCTACCCCCCTCGCTACACTTTCTACCTTAGACTCTTTTCGGGGTCGATAGAAATCTGTTTTGAGACGGCCGATTTGCGAGCGTTAACGGGTAAGCACCTCGGCAAGCGCCCGGATGAGCGCCGCACCGTCGCCCCGCCATGCGCTCCCATGCATACAGGCGAGTGTGCGCGGATTCGTCTGCGCGAGCTTTTCCAGGATCGAGCGAGTGTTCGTGCCGTGCGCGAAGTAGTCGAGATGGCTGCGCAGCGATTCGCTGGGGCCCAGAATGTCCGACTCGGTAAGCGGCGGCGGATTCCCGCCGGGCTGGGTGAAGAGATCGCTGCATAGCAGTGTCCCGGTATGTGCCTCGAAAATGAAGCCGCAGTCCCATGCATGCGGCACATGCGGTGCGTCGAGCCATTTGACCGAATGCGCGCCAAGCGAAACCGTCTCGCCGTCAGCCATCGCGTGCGGCGACCGGTCTGCAAGGTCCTCGATTTGGATCATCGCCGCGAGCCGTCCGCATAGCGGCACAGCATCGGGAGCGGCGGCCAGCCATTCGTTGAGCGAGCCGCATTCGTCTGCCTCGACATGGGAGAAAGAGATGTAGCGCAACCGCTCTACCGGTATCACGCTCGCGACCGCCTCGCGCACCAGCGGAAACATCCGGCGGAGCCCGGTCTCAAACAGCAGCGGCCCGTCGTCGACGATCAAGTACTGGTTGAACGTAAACCCGCCCGGGATGAGATCAGGCGAGACAGGGGTGCTGATACGGTAAATGCCCTCGGCGATTTCGTTAACATTGGTCCCCGATTCCTTGTTTGTGACAGGCATGCTGGCCTCCCGCCTTAGACTTTACTTCGTTTCGAGCCGCTCGCGTACCATCCAGATACGGTCGCCGCCCCAGAAAAGCTCGCCATCGACGACGAACATCGGCACGCCAAAGACGCCCATCTTCTCGGCCTCACGGCAAATCCGCTCATACTCGCGGCGGCCTTCGCCGTCGAGAAAATCAAAGAACGCCGCGGCCTCGGCGCCCGATTCGGCAAGGACCTTGCGCATGGTCTCGCGATCCTCGATATCGAGTTCACGCTTCCAGAACCGCTCGAAGACGATGTCGTTGTATTTTCGGAACGTGCCGCGACGTTGAGCATAGAGCATTCCGATTGCGGCAATCGACGAATCGAAAATTTTCTGCGGCCCGCGAACGATGAGTCCGCGCCGATTCGCGAGTCGGCGCGCGTCGGCGTAGCTGTAGCGTATACGGCGCCATTGATGATCGTTGCGGCCTTCGACGGTGCCAAGGAAGTCCGGGATATTCAGCGTATACGGCAGCCAGGTGAACTGGATTCCGAATTCGCGCTCGACCTCGTAAGCCGGGTCCTTCGCAAGATACGCGTACGGACTCTTGTAATCGATGTAGAGTGTGACGTTGTGCGCCATGCTCGCGAGCTTACGAACGCTCGCTCAGGTTTGCAACGCGCCGCTCGCCGATTGCGCATTGCCGTAACTCGGGCGGCAAAGTAGTAGATGATGCACCTATGCGATCCATGATAATCGCGGCGTTCGTTGCGGCGTTGATTCTCGTGCCGGCGCTCAATTGGGCGGGAGATTGGGATCAGGTCCCTTCGCGTGGCGGCGAGCCGAATGGTCAGACTGCCGTGCCTGGTGAGCACGGCAAGCCGTGCGAGGTCGTGGGCATGTTCGCCAATATCGTGGCGACGCTCCGTGACCAGGGAGTAACGCAGGAACGCCAATTCAAGGACGTGGACGCCACGCTCAACAAAGCCGCTGGCGAGAAGCACCTTCCCGACCAGATCGTGGGAGCTATGGGAGGCGTGTTGCGCAACGAGGTGTCCTACGCCTACGAGCATCGCAATATGACGCCCGACCAGGTAAAGGCGCATTGGACTGGCCTGTGCGAGCAAGGGGGCGGAGCACACGGTAGCGAACAATGAGCTTCAGAAGTCTGAGCGTTTGTCTGGCACTAGCATTATTGTTCGCAGCGTCCGCGTCCAAGAATGCCCCCAGCGGCTGAGTTACGTCCGGCGCCTCTGCCGGCCAAGGTGATAGAACTCGCGCCAGGAATTCGCCCCTTCGGTAAGGGCCGACACACATGGTTCGGAGTGCACATCTACGACGCTACGCTATGGGTGGTCGGCGACCGCTGGACTCCTGATCAGCCGCGCGCAATAGACCTCGAATCGGGACGCGACGTCCCTGCCAACACGCTGGTAGGCGCAGCCATAGATGAGATGCGCAAACTCAAGATGGGCGACGAGGCGCAACTGAAGTTATGGAGTGAGGAGATGAAACGGCTTCTTCCCCCCGTCCGTCGCGGCGATCAGGTGGTCCTGTTCTGTTCATGGGGCCGCACGGTCATAGCCTATTACAATGGGCAGGAACGGCGCGAAATCAACGATCCCTCAATCAGCTCGGCGCTTTTCAAGGTTTGGCTCGACCCGCGCGCGAAGAACCCGCAGTTACGGAGGTCATTGCTCAACGAATGAACACCGCTATGTGTTGATTTCGATTCGATTGCTTAATCCTTCTCCCTGAGCTCCGACCTAAAATAGCGAGGGATCAGTAAGGACGCGAGAATCAGTATTCCGGTTTGAAGTCGAAGTGGTGAACCGCTTCGATGAAGCGGATCGTGCGCGTCTTCGAGCGCATCACGACGCTGTTCGTCTTCGCACCGCCCGAGAAAAACCGTACCCCGCGCAGGTAGTCGCCGGTCGTGATGCCGGTCGCGGCGAACATCACATTCTCGCCCGCCACTTCTTCGAGCATGAACTTGCGCCGCAAGTCGAGTATTCCCGACTGGAGGCACGCCTCGGCTTCCTGCTCGTTGCGCGGTGAGAACCGCACCTGCATCTCGCCGCCTGCCGATCGAATCGCCGCGGCCGCAAGCACGCCCTGATGCGCTCCGCCGATTCCGAGCATCAGGTCGATTTCGCTCTCGAGGCTGGTGGTCGCGATCGCGGCGGAAAGGTCACCGGCCGTCAGCAGCTTGATTCCCGCCCCGGCGCGGCGCACTTCGGCGATGAGCTTCTCATGGCGCGGGCGATCGAGGATCGCGACGCGCAGGTCCTCGACGTAGACGTCTTTGGCCTCGGCAAAGGCCTTCAGATTGTCGGTGGGCGAACGATCGAGGTCGATAATCCCGCGCCCGGTCGGGCCGCAGGCGATCTTGTCCATGTAAGTGTCGGGGCAGCGCAGGATTTTGCCGCGTTCGGCGAGCGCGATGCATGCCAGCGCGTTGGGCCCGCCGGTCGCGCAGATCAGCGCGCCTTCAAGCGCGTCGAGCGCGACGTCAACCTCCGGCCCCACGCCGGTGCCGACTATCTCGCCCGAGTAGAGCAGCTCGGCCGCGCCCTGGTCGCCCTCCCCGACCACGACCTTGCCGTCCATCGCGACCGAGTTAAGCGCGTTGCGCATCGCCTCGGCGGCGACACGGTCGGCCATTTGCTCGTCGCCCTTACCAATAAAGCGGGCGGACGCGAGCGCCGCCGCCTCGGTCGCCCGCACCACTTCGAGGGCAAGATTCCGCTCCATCTCGGCGCTCCTTTGTCAGTTGGCGATCAGACAACTCCCCATTTAACAATAGCGAATGGCGCCGGTTCATTCGAGTGAGTCTTCTAAAATTCGGTCCGACCGCAAATGGTTTGAAACCTCTCTCAAGGGCAAGGCGTGCGCTCGACGTGCGACAACGGATCACGTCGCTCGAAAAACCGTGACGCCCTCAGCTCTCGAGGATTTTGAAGACCTTGTCGAGGTCGGGTTCGACCACGATCGCATTGTTCAGATTCTTGAGCGCAGTATCGGGATCCTTAAGCCCATGTCCCGTCAGCGTGCAGACCGCCACCGAGCCCGGCTTGAGCCCGCCGCTCGCGCCGAACTTGAGCAGCCCCGCGACCGGCGCCGCCGACGCCGGCTCGGCGAATATTCCCTGCGTCGCGATTAGCCGGTACGCCGCGAGGATCTCCGCGTCGGTCACCATGTCGATCGCGCCGCCCGACTCGTTGCGCGCATTGGTCGCGCCGGTCCAACTTGCGGGATTGCCGATTCGTATCGCGGTCGCCACCGTATGTGGGTCATCGATCGGATGGCCCACCACGATCGGCGCCGCCTCGGAGGCCTGGTAGCCCATCATTTTCGGCAGCCGGTTGGCGAGACCGGCTGCCTTGTACTCCTTGTACCCCGCCCAGTAGGCGGTGATATTGCCGGCGTTGCCGACCGGCAAAAAATGATGTGTCGGCGCGTCGCCGAGCTGATCGCAAATCTCGAACGCCGCGGTCTTCTGTCCCGCGATGCGATCGGGATTGACGCTATTGACGAGGCGAATCTTGATCGGGTCGCGCTCGGCGAGGTCGCGCACAACCTTCAAGCAAATGTCGAAGTTTCCGATTATCTCGATCACGCGCGCGCCGTGCATCACGCTCTGCGAGAGCTTGCCCAGCGCGACTGCCCCCTTGGGAATCAGCACATAGGCCTGCAGCCCCGCGCGTCCGGCGTAAGCCGCCGCCGACGCCGCCGTATTGCCGGTCGACGCGCATATCACCTTGCGCACGCCCTCGCCCACCGCCTTGCTGATCGCGACCGTCATGCCGCGGTCCTTGAACGAGCCGGTCGGATTGGCGCCCTCGAACTTCAAGTAAACCTTGATATTGTGCCCGACACGCTCGGCGAGCGGCCGGCTCTCGATGAGCGGCGTGTTGCCCTCGTTCAAAGTGACCACGGGGGTCGCGGCGGTGACCGGCAAGAAGCGCCGGTAATGCTCGATTAGTCCGGGCCATCGCTCGAGCCGTCCCGCCGCCGGCGCAGCGCCTTGTGCCTTCGACGCCATCGCGGCTACAAGCGCTCCTCGATCCGGATAAACCCCGGCGCCCCGTCTACCATATGCAGCTTCGCGATCGACTTAAGGGCGCGCTTTAAGTTTCGCTCGCGCGCCTCATGCGTCCGCATTATCACCGGCACGGTCGTCTCGACGCCGCGCCCCTGCTGAATCACCGACGCGATCGAAATTCCGTTGCGTCCGAGCACCGACGCGATCCCTCCCAGCACCCCCGGCTTATCCTGCGCCATGAAGCGCAGATAATACTCGCATACCACGTCGTCCATCGGCTTGACACGGGCGCGCTTGATCCACGTGACCGGGTAGCCGAGCGCATGAGCGCCGCCGCGCGCACCGGCCAGGCGATGCCGCGCAATCTCGATCACGTCCGCCATCACGGCCGTCGCCGTCGGCATCTGACCCGCGCCACGCCCGAAATACATGCTCGAACCGAGCGCCTCGCCATGAATATAAATCGCGTTGAAGGCGCCCGAAACGCTCGCCAGCAGATGCTTCGCCGGGATCATCGTCGGATGCACGCGCGCTTCTATCGCGCCGTCGTCGTCCTTCGCGATCGCGAGCAACTTGATCGTGTAGCCAAGTTCGCGCGCGTACGTGATATCGGCCGGCGTCACGCGGCTGATGCCTTCGGTATGGACCTGCGCGGGCTTGAGCAGCACGCCGAACGCGAGCGTCACCAGCAGGCAGAGCTTATGAGCCGCGTCATGGCCCTCGATATCGAGCGTCGGATCGGCCTCGGCGAGGCCTTCTCGCTGCGCCTCCGCGAGCGCGTCGCGAAATTCGCTGCCGCCTTCGGTCATCATGCTCAGAATCGAGTTGCACGTGCCGTTGACGATTCCGTAGACGGCGCGCTGACGGTCACCGGCCAGCGCCTCCCGCAGCGTGCGCATAATCGGCACGCCGCCGCCGACGCTCGCCTCAAAGCCGACTGCCAGCCCGGCCTTGTCCGCCGCGCGAAAAATCTCCTCGCCGTGCTCGGCCAGCAGCGCCTTGTTGGCCGTGACGACGTCCTTGCCTGCCGCGATCGCCTTCAAAATCAGCGACCGCGCTGGTTCGTAGCCGCCGAAAAGCTCGGCCACGATATCGACGTCGTCGCGTTCGATCAGCTTGTCTGAGTCGCGCGTAATCAGCTTCGCGTCGAGCCCGAGTGACGGTATCGGTTTGAGACTCCGGTCCGCGACCCCGGCTAGTTCGAGCGGCGCGCCAAGCTTGCGCTCGAACATCGCCGCATTGCTCCGCAGCAGCCTGACGACGCCCTCGCCGACCGTCCCGCAGCCAAGCAGGGCTATCCTCACCGGTTTCAAATGACTATTCCGAAGCGCTACAGAGACTCAGCGCGATCATCACGACACGCTCGCGGCATGCTTCGGCATCGGCACGGCGCCATGACTCAGCGCATGGCGGATACCGCGAATCGCCTGGCGTGTACGATGCTCGTTCTCGATCAGCGCGAAGCGGACGAAGCCGTCGCCGTCCGCGCCGAAGCCAGCCCCGGGCGAGACCGCGACCTTGGCGTCGTTCAGCAGGAACTTGGCGAATTCGAGC
>WNFT01004806.1_pt1 | contig 11787 bp, 7 predicted proteins | sample 5400191 | NCBI WGS metagenome assembly WNFT01 (sample SAMN13153359, study PRJNA577476) | soil metagenome | isolation source: 80 cm saprolite under Madrone tree | place: USA:California | collected 2016-06-14
AGCGTCTCGCACAAGGAGGAGATCTCGCATGCTACCGCCACTTCCGAAGGAAGGTCCACGTCGAGTGTGTGACGGATGCGGCAAGGCCAACTTCCTGCCCTACTCCATCCGGACCGGAGAGCCGGTCAGCGCGACGGAGCGCCGCTATTGCTCGCTCAGTTGCGCCCAACTCCACTTCCCCAGCTTCAAGGGTGGGAGCTCCGGGCGATGAGGAGGCCGCGCGTGGCCCGCGCGGCCTCAGGGGGTCGGCCGCGCGCGCTCACTCCGGCTCGGCAGATCCAGGCGCCCCAGCTGCCGGATCGCGGCGCCCATGCTCGCCAGCAGCACGCTCTCGACGTCGCCGACGGCGGGAGGCGGCTCCCACTCCAGGCTGGCGGTCCGTCGTTGGCCGTTGACGTTGATCCGCAGGAGCAGGCGCCCGCCCAGCCGCATGAGCCCCTCCAGGATCCCGTCCTCGGGCACCGCGGATGCGTCGCCCGGCCCGAGTGATTCCACCCACCGGCCCGGCCAGACCGTCTCTCCCGTTCGATGCGTGAGATCGCCCAGTCTCATTTTATTGTTCTTATTCAACTTATATCACGGTAGAGGCCTCGGTGCCACTGCGCGATCCCCGGTTCGCCGCTCCCTCGTCCCCATTCACGCCGGGGACCCAGGAGCCCATCCGGGCCGACCTCTTCAGCCCCGAACGACTCGAGGAGCACGCGGAATCGATCGCGCTCGATCGGGTCCTGGCCCGGGGAAAGGCCGGCCGCCGCCTCTCGCCCCGAGTCCGAGACAGCGGACGTGTTCTGCTCCAGTGCTATCGAGAGATCGCGGCGGTGATCCGCGACGAAGGGGCGACGACTCCGGCCGCGGAGTGGTTCGTCGACAACTTCCACGTGGTGGACGCGGTGGTGCGGCAGGTCCGGGAGGACTTGCCTCCGGGGTTCTACCGCCAGCTGCCCAAGCTCGCGGAGGGCCCGCTGCAAGGGTATCCCCGCGTGCTCGGACTGGCCTGGGCCTTCGTCGCGCACACCGACAGCCGCCTCGAGCCCGAGACCCTCCAGCGCTTCGTCCGCGGATTTCAGCGGGCCCAGCCCCTGACCGTCGGCGAGCTGTGGGCCGTCCCGATCGCCCTCCGCATCGTGCTCGTGGAGAACCTGCGTCGGCTGGCCGAGCGCATCGTCACCGGACGCGCGGCCCGCCAGGCCGCCGACGCCCTCGCGAACGATCTCCTCGGCCTGGGTGGCCGCCCCCGTCGACCGCTCGCGTTCCAGGGGCTCGACGCCGCTTCCCGGTCCACCGCCTTCACGGTCGAGCTGGTGCAGCGCCTGCGTGATCAAGATCCGCAGTCGACTCCCGCGCTGCGGTGGCTCGACGAGCAGATCTCCACCCGCGGACAATCGCCGGACGAGCTCGTCCAGACCGAGCACCAGAACCAGGCCGCGATGAACGTGACGGTCCGCAACGTGATCACCAGCATGCGAATGATGTCGACCCTCGACTGGGCCGACTTCTTCGAGAGCGTCAGCCTCGTCGACGTCACCCTGCGGGCCGGCACGTCCTTCGGAGCCATGGACTTCGCGACCCGCGACCAGTACCGTCACGCGATCGAGGATCTCGCCCGGTCCTCGGCCCGCTCCGAGCTCGAGGTCACCCGCCTGGCGATGGCCGCCGCGAAGCGAGCCGCCTCCGCCGCGCAGCGGGCCGGCGCCCCGGTCGGGGGTCGCGCCGAGGATCCAGGCTACTACCTGATCTCGGACGGTCGACCGGTGCTCGAGAAGGAGATCGGCTACCACATTCCGATCCGGCGCTGGCTGCTGCGCGCCTTCCTGACCAGCGCGACCCCCCGCTACCTCGCCACCATCGCGGTGGTGACCGGCTTGCTCCTCGCGCTTCCCCTCCTCGCCGCGCACGCCTCCGGCACGCCGGTCGCCGGGCTGGCCCTGCTCGCCCTGCTCGCGCTCATCCCGGCCTCCGACCTCGCGGTCGCGCTCGTCAATCGCGGGGTCATGGCGGTGCTCGGGCCGATGTCGCTGCCCCGCCTCGAGCTGCGGGACGGCGTTCCCCCGGCCCTGCGGACCCTCGTGGTGGTGCCGACCCTGCTCACGAGCGAGGCCGAGATCGCAGAGCAGGTCAGTCGTCTCGAGATCCACTTTCTCGCCAACCCGGACGGGGATCTTCACTTCGCCCTCCTCTCGGACTGGATCGACGCGCCCACCGAGACGACACCCGAGGACGATCGGCTCCTCGCCGCGGCCCGTGACGGCATCTCCCGCCTCAATGCCCGCAACGGGCCCGCGCCCGCCGCGGGGCCGCGCTTCCTCCTGCTCCATCGCAAGCGGCTCTGGAACGCGGGCGAGGGCACGTGGATGGGATGGGAGCGCAAGCGCGGGAAGCTCGACGAGCTGAACCACCTCCTCGCGGGCGCGAGTGACACCACGTTCACCGCGCGCCCCGGGCGCCGACCCGAGGTCCCCGCGGGAGTCCGCTACGTGATCACCCTCGACGCCGACACCCGGCTGCCGCGCGGGGCCGCCACCCGGCTCGTCGGCACCATGGCCCACCCGCTGAACCGGCCGGTCTTCGATGCCCGATCGGGTCGCGTCGTCGACGGCTACGCCGTGCTCCAGCCCCGGGTCACCCCCACGATCCCCACCGAGCGCGGCACATCCTTCTTCCAGCGGATCTTCGCCGGACCCGGTGGGATCGACCCGTACGCCTCCGCGACCTCCGACGTCTACCAGGATCTCCTCGGCGAAGGCTCGTACACCGGGAAGGGCATCTACGACGTCGCGGCCTTCACCGCGGCCCTCGAGGGCCGGGTCCCCGAGAACTCCCTCCTGAGCCACGATCTCTTCGAAGGCATCTTCGCCCGGGCGGGCCTCGTCACCGACATCGAGCTCTTCGAGGAGTTTCCGACCGACTACGAGGTTGCGGCGGGCCGCCAGTACCGCTGGGCGCGCGGGGACTGGCAGCTCCTCCCATGGATCATCAAGGGAGACGTGGTGGGCGGCGAGCGCGCCGGGAGCCTCCCGCTCATCGGCGCGTGGAAGATCGTCGACAACCTTCGCCGGACGTCGTCGCCCCCCGCGGCCTGGCTGGCCCTCGTGGCGGCGTGGACGCTCCCGGGCAGCTCGGCCCTCGTGTGGACCGCGTTCGTCCTGGCCACCCTCGGACTTCCCGCCCTCCTGCCCGCGCTCGCCGAGATCGTCCCCAGACGATCGGGGGTCTCGAAGCGGACTCACGTCCGCAGCGTGGGGCGGAGCTTCGCCCTCGCCTCGTCCCAGATCGCGCTCGGCATCACCTTCCTCGCCCACCAAGCGTGGCTCATGACCGACGCGATCACGCGGACCCTCGTCCGTCTCTACCTGACCCGTCGGCGCCTCCTCGAGTGGACGACCGCGGCCCAGACCAAGTCGGAGCTGTCCCGCGCCATGACCGGGGTCTACCGTCGCATGCGCGCCCCTCTGATCCTCGCCGTCTCCGGCGGGGCCCTCGTCGCCCTCCTGCGCCCGGAGCACACCGTGATCGCGGCGCCGTTCGTCCTGGCGTGGGCGCTCTCACCGATGGTCGCCCGCTGGGTGAGCCGCCCGCCAAGCCCGTCGACGACGCGGATCCTCTCCTCCTCGGATCGCCAGGCCCTCCGCTCGACGGCCCGCCGGACCTGGCGCTTCTTCGAGACCTTCGTCGGGGCGGACGACGCCTTCCTCCCGCCCGACAACTTCCAGGAGGATCCGAAGCCCACCGTCGCCCATCGCACGTCGCCCACCAACATCGGGCTCTACCTGCTCTCCGTCATCGCCGCGCGCGACTTCGGCTGGCTCGGCATCCTCGAGACCCTCGACCGCCTGGAGGCCACCCTGGCCACGCTGCTCCGCCTCCAGCGCTTCCGGGGCCACTTCTACAACTGGTACGACACCGGCGGCCTCCAGCCGCTGGAGCCCCGCTACGTGTCCACCGTCGACAGCGGAAACCTCGCCGCCCATCTGCTCACCCTCGGCAATGCCTGCCGCGCCGCGGTCCACGCTCCGGTGCTGGATCCCGGCCGGTTCGGCGGGCTCCGGGACGCGGTGCTCCTCGTCGAGGAAGCCGCGAGCGTGCTCGCGGATGACCGGCGCACCCAGACCGTGCCCCGCCGCGATCTCGCCGAGACCTGCGCGGTCCTGACCGCGGCCCTCCATGAGTCGCCGACGGACCCGGCCGAATGGGCCGCTCGCGTCCGTCATCTCGCCCTCCACGCCGACACTCTCGTGGACATGTCGCGCGCGCTGACCGCCGAGCGCGGGGATCCCGTCGATTCCGACGTGCAGGTCTGGGCCCAGGCCGCGCGTACCACCATCGCCGGTCACGAGCGTGACCTGCAAACGCTCCTGCCGTGGGCGACCGTCGAGGCCTCCCCGGCCGATCCTTCGGCGCTCGCCGCCCTCCGGTCCTCGTCGCCCACTCCGGGCGACCTCCCCGACCGTTGCCGGGTCGCGATCGCCGAGGTCAGAACCCTTCGCGAGACGACCAGGCGCGAGGGTCCGGAGGGTGGAGAGGCGATCCGGCGCCTCGACGAGGCGATCGACAGCCTGGAGCGCTCCGCGGCGGCCGCCGACACCCTCGTCCGTCGCCTCCTGGTGATCGCCCACACCACCCAGGAGCTGGCCGACGCGATGCAGTTCGGTTTCCTCTTCGACCCGTCTCGCAAGATCTTCTCCATTGGCTACCGCGTCACCGACGGTACCCTCGACGCGAGCGCGTACGATCTGCTCGCCTCCGAAGCCCGGCTCGCCAGCTTCATCGCCATCGCCAAGGGCGACGTGCCGGTCTCGCACTGGTTCCACCTCGGCCGGCCGATGACCCCGGTCGGTGTCGGCTCGGCCCTCGTGTCGTGGTCCGGCTCGATGTTCGAGTACCTGATGCCGGCGCTCGTCATGCACTCCCCCTCGGGCAGCCTGCTCGAGGAGACCTACCGTCTCGTGGTCCGCCGCCACATGACGTACGGCGCGGAACACGACGTGCCCTGGGGCATCTCCGAGTCGGCCTACAACGTGCGCGACCTGGATCTCACCTACCAGTACTCGAACTTCGGCGTCCCGGGGCTCGGCCTCGAGCGCGGGCTCGGGGAGGATATGGTGGTCGCGCCCTACGCGACCGCCCTCGCCGCGATGGTCGACCCGGGGGCCGCGACCCGGAACCTCGCCGCGCTCGTGGCGGCGGGAGCCCGCGGGCCGTTCGGCTTCTACGAGGCGCTCGACTACACGCGGTCCCGGCTCCCGGAAGGGACCTCGGTGGCCACCGTGCAAGCCTACATGGCGCACCACCAGGGCATGACCGTCGTCGCCCTCGCGAACGTGCTCCACGACGGGGTGATGCGGGCGCGGTTCCACGCGGAGCCGATCGTCCAGGCGACCGACCTGCTCCTGCAAGAGCGGGCGCCGCGGGACGTCGCGGTCGCACGCCCTCGGGTCGAAGACGTGCACGCGGCGGCCCACGTCCGCGATTTCGTCGAGCCGGCCTTCCGGCAGTTCACGAGCCCCCACGGCCCCGCTCCCCGGACCCACCTCCTGTCGAACGGGCGGTACGCGGTGATGCTGACCACCGCGGGATCCGGCTACAGCCGCTGCGGTGCTCTCGGGATCACTCGCTGGCGGGAGGACGTCACGCGCGACAACTGGGGGAGCTACATCTTCCTGCGCGACGTCCACAGCGGCGCGGTGTGGTCGGCCGGTTACCAGCCCACCGGGGCCGAGCCGGACACCTATCGGGTGACCTTCTCCGAGGACCGGGCGGAGTTCCATCGTCGCGACGGCACGATCACCACCACGCTCGAGGTGCTCGTCTCGCCCGAGGACGATGCCGAGATCCGGCGCGTCTCGGTCACGAATCTGGGACCGCAGCTGCGCGAGATCGAGGTGACGTCCTACGCCGAGCTGGTGCTGGCTTCCCCCGCCGCGGACGCCGCCCACCCGGTCTTCTCCAATCTCTTCGTCCAGACCGAATCCCTCGCCGACCTCGGCGCCCTGCTGGCCACCCGCCGCACCCGCTCCGAGTCCGAGGCGTCCGTCTGGGCGGCCCATACCGTGGCCATCGAGGGACAGGCCGGCGGGGGCGCCCAATACGAGACCGACCGGGGGCGCTTCCTCGGACGGGGCCGGACGATCCGCACGCCGATGGCGGTCATCGACGGACGGCCCCTGTCGAACACCGCGGGCTCGGTGCTCGATCCGATCTTCAGCCTGAGGCGCCGGATCCGGCTCGCGTCGGGAGAGAGCGCCCGCGTCATCTTCTCCACCCTCGTCGCCTCGTCGCGCGACGCCGCGGTGGCGCTCGCCGACAAGTATCGCGATCCGGCGACGTTCGAGCGCACGGTGACCCTGGCCTGGACGCAGGCGCAGGTCCAGTGCCACCACCTCGGCATCGACGCGGACGAGGCCCATCTCTTCCAGAACCTGGCGAGTCGCGTGCTCTACTCCGACCCGGCGCTGCGCCCATCGGCGGACGTGCTGAGCCGGGCCACGTCGGGGCCGGCCGCCCTGTGGGCCCAGCAGATCTCCGGCGAGCTCCCGATCGTCCTGGTCCGGATCGACGAGCCCGAGGACCGGGCGATCGTCCGCCAGCTCCTCCGCGCGCACGAATACTGGCGCGTGAAAGGCCTGGCCATCGATCTCGTCATCGTGAACGAGAAGGCACACTCCTATACGCAGGAGCTCCAGGCCTCCCTGGAGGCGCTGCTGCGGACGAGCCAGTCGGCGCGGCGAGACGAGCGGGTGGACGCGCGCGGCAATGTCTTCATCCTGCGGAAGGATCTGCTGACGCCGAACGACCACGCCGCGCTGCAAATGGCGGCCCGGGCGGTCCTCCTGAGTCGGCAGGGCACCCTCGCCGAGCAGCTCGCGCGGGCCGAGCCCGCTCCGGACCCGGCCGCTCCGCGGAGGCGCCCACTCCGGCCGGAAGCGCCCGGGAATGTCCCGTCTCCGCGACAGGAATCCGAGTTCTTCAACGGCCTCGGCGGCTTCGTCGACGACGGCCGCGAATACGTCACCGTCCTCGGAGAAGGGCAATGGACCCCGGCGCCCTGGGTCAACGTCGTCGCCAATCCGGCGTTCGGATTCCAGGTCTCCGAGTCGGGCGCCGGCTACACCTGGTCGCTCAACAGCCGGGAGAACCAGCTGACTTCGTGGTCCAACGATCCGGTCGGCGATTCCCCCGGTGAGACGATCTACATCCGGGACGAAGAGACGGGCGAGCTGTGGACTCCGACCCTGCTCCCCATCCGCGAAGATGCCTCGGCCTATGTCGCCCGGCATGGGCAGGGTTATACCTCCTTCGAGCACACCTCTCACGGCATCGGGGCGCGTCTGCTGCAGTTCGTGCCCCGCGAAGACCCGATCAAGATCTCCCGGCTGACCCTCGAGAATCTCTCCGGTCGGTCGCGCCGGCTGTCGGTGACCGCGTACGTGGAGTGGGTGCTGGGCGCCCTCCGTAGCACGACCGCGCCGTTCGTGGCCACCGAGATCGACCCTCGGACCGGCGCGCTGTTCGCCCGCAACGCGTGGAGCCCGGAGTTCGGGGAACGAGTCGCCTTCGCCGATCTCGGAGGTCGCCAGACCGGGTGGACCGGCGATCGAGCCGAGGTCCTCGGCCGCAACGGGACCCTGGACCATCCCGCCCTGCTGGAGCGTGGAGGTCGGCCGTCGGGTCGCGTCGGCGCGGGTCTCGATCCCTGCGCCGCCCTTCAGACCGTGATCGATCTGCCGCCCGGAGGTCGTGAGGAGGTCGTGTTCTTCCTCGGCCAGGGCTCCTCGCCGGCCGAGGCCCGCACCCTCGTCGAGCGGTATCGCGCCGACGACCTCGACGCCACGCTGGAGGCGGTTCGGACCCAGTGGGACGACACCCTCGGCGCGGTCCAGGTCAAGACCCCGGATCGCTCCATGGACCTCATGCTGAACCGCTGGCTCCTCTATCAGACGCTCGGCTGCCGGGTGTGGGCGCGATCCGCCTTCTACCAGGCGGGGGGCGCCTACGGTTTTCGCGACCAGCTCCAGGACGTGATGGCCTTGGCCGTCGCGAAGCGCGAGGTCGCGCGCGAGCATCTCCTCCGGGCCGCAGGCCGTCAGTTCGTCGAGGGCGACGTCCAGCACTGGTGGCATCCTCCCTCCGGTCGAGGCGTGCGCACCCGGATCTCGGATGACGCGGCCTGGCTGCCCTACGCGGTCACGCACCACCTCGAGGCCACCGGCGACGCGACCCTCCTGGACGAGATCGTGCCCTTCCTCGCGGGCCCCCCGATCCCTCCCGGACAGGACGACGCCTACTTCCAGCCCACCGTCTCCGCCGAGCGGGCCACCCTCTTCGAGCACTGCGCCCGGGCGCTCGACCGCAGCCTCGCGGTCGGCCCTCACGGCCTCCCCCTGATCGGCTCCGGGGACTGGAACGACGGGATGAACCGGGTGGGCCACGAAGGGCGGGGGGAGAGCGTCTGGCTCGGCTGGTTCCTGCACACGACGCTCTGGGAGTTCGCGCGGCTCGCCGACGCCCGCGGGGAGCGCGGGCGCGCCGACGCCTGGCGCACGCACGTGCACGTCCTCAAGGCCGCTCTCGAGGCCCACGCGTGGGACGGCGACTGGTATCGCCGCGCCTATTTCGACGACGGCACCCCGCTCGGGTCCGCCGACAGCGCGGAGTGCCGCATCGACTCCATCGCGCAGTCGTGGGGCGTGATCTCCGGCGCCGCCGAGCCCGCGCGCGCGGCGCGGGCGATGGCCGCGGTGGAGGAATATCTCGTCCGACGAGACCAGGAGCTGATCCTGCTCTTCACCCCGCCGTTCGATCACGCACCGCTCGACCCCGGATACATCAAGGGGTATCCGCCCGGCATCCGCGAGAACGGCGGCCAGTACACCCACGCGGCCATCTGGGCCGTGATGGCCTTCGCCGCGCTCGGAAACGGGGACAAGGCCAACGAGCTCTTCTCGATCCTGAACCCGATCAATCGCGCGAGCACCCGCGCCGGCGTTCACCGCTACAAGGTGGAGCCGTACGTGGCGGTCGCCGACGTCTACGCCGAGTACCCCCACGTGGGCCGCGGGGGGTGGACGTGGTACACGGGCTCCGCGGGCTGGATGTACCGGGCCGGGCTCGAGTGGCTGCTCGGCTTCCGGCTCCGGGGCGCGGTGCTCCATCTCGATCCCTGCATCCCGCGCGCGTGGCGCCGCTTCGACATCACGTTCCGGTACCACGCGTCGCGCTACGAGATCGAGGTCCTGAACCCGAACGGGGCGACCCGCGGCATCTCGACCATCGACGTCGACGGGATTCGCCAGTCGGTCGCGGGCGGCAGCGTCCCGCTCACGAGCGACGGCGCCACCCACCGGGTCCGCGTCGTCCTCGGGTGAGCCGGCGGCGGCGCGGCGACCTAGGTCGGCCGGCGCCGGGTCAGCAGGTGGTCGAGGTGATCGGCGAAGAGGCGACGCTCCCGCGGGCCGAACGGGGCGGGCCCGTCGATGAGCGTGCCGGTCGCCCGCAGGTCCTGCATCAGGTTGCGAATGGCGAGGCGCTCGCGGACATTGTCCTCCGAGTACAGCTCACCCCGCGGGTCGAGCGCGTGGGCTCCTCGCGCGATGACCGCGGCGGCCAGCGGGATGTCGGCGGTGACCACGAGGTCTCCCGGCTCCACTTCCTGCACGATCCGGTGATCGGCCACGTCGGAGCCCTGCGACACCCGCACGGTGCGGATGAAGTCGGACGGTGGGATGCGCAGCGCGCTGTTGGCGACCAGCGTGGTCAGGACCTGCACCCGATCGGCGGCCCGGTACAGGATCTCCTTGATGACCTGGGGGCACGCGTCGGCGTCTACCCAGATCCTCACGCGCTTCCCCCCGGAGTCACGAAGGAATGAAAGAGAACGGCCGGGCCCCGAAGGGGGACCCGGCCGTCGTTTGATACGGGGGGTGTGCTCAGGCCTTCCGAACGTTGGCGGCCTGGAGCCCCTTCGGGCCCTTGGTCACCTCGAATTCGACCTTGTCGCCCTCGGACAGGCTCTTGAAGCCCGTCCCCTGGATGGCGTTGAAGTGCACGAACACGTCCTCGCCAGCCTCCTGGGTGATGAAGCCGTAGCCCTTAGCATCGTTGAACCACTTGACCGTACCCTGAGCCATTGACACTACCTCTCTTGCGAGGCTTGCGCCTCGGTGAAACCCCGCCACCATGGCGGGGGGATCCTCCTGAAGTGGAGGAGAAACAAAAACGCCGCCGGACTTACGGTCCGCGCGGCGTTTGATCTCGACTCTCGCGACTCTGTGTTCGCAACCAATCGGCAACCGAGGGAACCTACCACTGGAGACGAGGCTACAGGCCGGCCCCACTCTTGTCAAGGGAATGCTGGGGGCCCAGCCCGACGGGAGCCCCCACGACCTCCACCAGCCCGACCGCGGCGAGGGCCCGGATCACCACCCAGGACGGGTCGAACTCGAGCCGCCGCATGCTGAACTTCGGGGCCCGCGGGTGCGCGTGATGGTTGTTGTGGAGACTCTCGCCCCCGGTCAGCCACGCCAGCACCCGCGAGTTGTACGCGGTGTTGGCGAAGTTCTGGGCCCCCCGCCAGTGGCCGAGCCCGTTGATCAGCGGCGCGACCACGAACACGTATAGGACCGCGTGGACCAGCCCGGTGAGCAGTCCCGGCCAGAGGCCGAGCAGGAGGCACAGGAGCGCGATCCCCAGCCCGAGCCCGCTCAGGCCCCGGGAGAAGAAGACGCGATCGCCCCAGTCCTCCGCGATGTCGGGCGCGAAGGTCCGGATCGTCTCCGCGTTGCGCGCCTCCCGCATGTAGTAGTAGACGTTCCAGGCCTGGACCCGCCAGAGACCGAGCAGCCGCGGGCTGTGGGGGTCGCCCTCGCGGTCCGTGAACGTGTGGTGCTTGCGGTGCACCGCGACCCACTCCCGGCGCGTCTGCCCCGTCGTGAGCCACAGCACCGTCCGGAACGCGGCGTCCGCCACCGGATGCAGCCGCAGCGAGCGGTGCGCGAGTCCCCGGTGCAGATAGACCGACGTCGCGATGGCCGCGATCTGGGTCAGGGCCAGCGCCACCAGAGGAACCATCCAAATGGCAGACGATATCGTCATCCTCGCATCCCTCCCTCGCCGTGCCGGATCCGCTCCAGCGTTTCGGCGAGATCGTTGGCCCGCTCGATCAGCGCCCGACGACTGGCCGAGCGGTCGTCCTCCGTGGGATCGGCCCCGCCGAGATCCTCGATCGCGCCGGGGAACTCCTCGAACATCACCCCTCCACCCGCCCTTCGGATCCCGTCCAGCACGGTGCTCAGCTCTCCGCGCAGTCGCTCTTCGAGTTCGGCCATCGTCCGCCTCCGTTCGCACACCCTGTGTTGCCGCCCTCACGGTATCAGGCGGGTGTCCGGGCCGCCTATTGGACCTTGGTCCAACCGCCTCCGAGCGGTCGACGCCCGGAGTGGACCAAGGTCCACTGGGCGAGACGTCGAGCGGCTGGTACCGTGAAGCCAGATTCGGGCGGACCGCTCTCGCATTCCGTGAGGCTCGGCCTCTCGCCCGGGAGGCGTTGATGCTTCTTACCCAGCGATCTGCCGTCGTGAGTGGAGTCCCCCGTGGTATCGGTCGTCCCATGGTCGGCCGCAGCGCGCCGATGCAGGAGGTCCACCGGCTCATCGAGCAGGCCGCGGCCACTCCGGCCCCCGTCCTCATCCACGGCGAGACCGGCACCGGCAAGGAGCTGGTCGCCCGCACGCTCCACGAGCTCTCCGCCCGCGCCAGCGGCCCCTTCGTGGCCGTCAACTGCGCGGCGATGCC
>WNFT01024659.1_pt1 | contig 11785 bp, 12 predicted proteins | sample 5400191 | NCBI WGS metagenome assembly WNFT01 (sample SAMN13153359, study PRJNA577476) | soil metagenome | isolation source: 80 cm saprolite under Madrone tree | place: USA:California | collected 2016-06-14
TGTCAAATCGCTTCCAATCGTGACCCCCTTTCGCGTCCAATAATGACCCCCTCGGGGTGCGAGAATCTGGGGTGGGAATCGTGCAGCAATCTGATGAGAATGTGCCGCTGCTGGCGCAACGTAGGGAGGGCGTAGCCCGACCGGAGGTGCGCCAGCAGCGGCGCGCGTTCGCAAAGCGCCCCGTCTGGCGACGGCGTCTCTGCACCGGCATGGCGCCGCGCAATTTGCTTCGGAGTTTGGGATCAGGAACGGTTCTTGAACCGCCAGCTCGTGTTGCCGGTCTCGATGATGTCGCAGTGGTGCGTCAGCCGATCGAGCATGGCGGTCGTCATCTTGGCATCGCCGAACACCTGCGGCCAATCGGCGAAGGCGAGATTGGTGGTGATCAGCAGCGACGTGTTTTCATAAAGCTTGCTGATCAGGTGGAATAACAACTGGCCGCCGGACTGGCTGAACGGCAGATAGCCGAGCTCGTCGATGACGATGACATCGTAGCGCAGCAGCTTCTCGGATAACCGACCACTTCGACCGGCGGCCTTTTCCTGTTCCAGCTGATTGACCAGATCGACCAGATTAAAGAAGCGCCCCCTGGCGCGGGTGCGGATGACCGCCGCGGCCACCGCGATGCATAGATGGGTTTTTCCGGTGCCGGTGCCGCCGATGAAGATCGCATTGCGCTTGGCGTCGAGGAAGGTGCCGGTGGCGAGCTCGCGAACTTGCCCTTCATCGACCGGCGTATCGGTGAAGACGAACTTGTCGATGTCCTTGAGGACCGGGAACTTGGCTCCGCCGATGCGATAGCTGATCGAGCGGGCCTGCCGGTGGGTGCGTTCGGCTCGGATCAGGCTGGCGATGAGAGGATAAATCTCATCGCGCCGTGCAAGGCCTTTACCGGCAATCTCATCGAAGCTGGCGCGCATGCCGTAAAGCTTCAGTTCGCTCATGGCCTCCAGTATCTCATGGCGTTCCATCAGGCGATTTTCCTTATGCTGTCGTAGCGGCCACAATCGGCCGCGGGCTCGATCGTCAGGCGAAGCGCGTCGGGTGTGGTGATGCTGGGCGGCGCCGCGGGCTGCCGCCGGCGCGCCAGCACGGTCAGGATCACATCGCCACTCGCGATACCCGCCTCCAGTGCTTCCGCACAGGCGGCCTCGACGGCGGCCAGCCCGTGATCGAGCACGGCGCCCAGCACCTTGACGAACTGTCGGTCCCCGTCGGTGTGTTGCTTCAGCTTGGCTCGGACCTGGGTCAGGGCGGGCGGCAGATCCCAGTCCTTGAACGGGGCGCCGTTGCGCAAGGCGCCGGGCTTCCTGATCAGAACCGGCAGATAATGCCAGGGATCGTAGATGATCTGATCGCGCCGGAAGTGGCGCGGATGTTCGGCGACCACCTCGTCGCCGAGCAGCACGACGATGCGTTCGGCATGGGAGCGCACCAGCACCATTCGGCCGGCGGCCCGCGCATCGATGCTGTAGCGATTATGATCCGCCATGATCAGGCAAGTGGTGCTGGCCCTGACGGCCTTCTCCACGAACCCGTCGAAGGGGCCGCGCAGCTCCATCAGGCTTGCGCGCTCGTCCTGGAACGCGTCCCAGATTGTCCGATCCTTGAACTCAGGATGCTTGGTTCTCCGGGCGTAGGCGATGCACTGATCTTCCAGCCACGCATTCAGCTCGGCGAGACTCTTCACCCGAGGCTTGGGCCGGAACATCTGGTCGCGCAGGTTGCCGACCTGGTTCTCGACCTGCCCCTTCTCCCATCCGGAGGCGGGCGTGCAGGCCACAGGCTCGATCAGGTGATGCGAGCACATCTGCAGAAAGCGGCGATTATATCGACGCGCCTTGCCGACGAAGATCGCTTCGACCGCCGTCTTCATGTTGTCGTAGATGCCGCGCCGGCACACCCCGCCATAGAACAGGAACGCCTTGTCGTGGGCGTCGAACACCAGCTCCTGGGTCTCCCGAAAATAGACGCGCACGAACGGCATGCGGCTGTGCGACAGCTTCATGTGCGCAGCCTTGACCGTCAGCGGCAGGCCTTGGAGCGTGATCGTCTCGTGGCTCCAGTCGAACTGGTAGGCTTCCCCGGGCGCGAAGCTCATCGGCACATAGGCATGCACCGGAACCCGGGCGCGTTCATCGCGCCAGCACTTGACGAACCGATGCACGCTGTCGTGAGCGCCGTCATATCCGCGCCCGCGCAGTTCCTCGAACAACCGCTGGGTCGAACGGCGCTCCCGCTTCGGCAGCTTGGATTCCTGCTCAAGAATCTCCGTCAGAACCTCGACCCAGTCACCAAGCTTCGGCGTCGGCTGAACGCCACGCGCGTATTTGAACTCAGTCTTGTGGCTGCGAATGACCTTGCGCACCGTCGCGCGCGACACCGAAAGCGTGCGCACGATCTCCTTGATCGAGCGGTCTTGCTCGAAATAGGCGCGCCGTATCTCCCCGATCTTGTCCACCCCAACCATCCCCATCAGCCCTTCCCGGCCGATCAGGGCCAAAGGGAAGGACGCTGACACACAACGTCAGAGGGGGTCGGAATTGGACGCGAAAATCGCCCCTCAGGGGGTCGTTATTGCAAGCGAATTTACACCTGTGGGACCTCGCCACCGGCGACACCATCCGCGTCCTGCAGGGGCATTCCGGCTTGGTCCGCCACGTCGTGGCGTCGACCGCGACCGCGCCCTCTCGGCGTCCTATGACGACACCCTCCGCCTGTGGGACCTCGCCACCGGCGACACCATCCGCGTCCTGCGGGGGCATTCCAGTTGGATCAACCACGTCGTGGCGTTCGACCGCGACCGCGCCCTCTCGGCGTCTTGGGACCACACCCTGCGCCTGTGGGACCTCGCCACCGGCGACACCATCCGGGTCCTGCAGGGCCATTCCGGCCCGGTCAGCCACGTCGTGGCGCTCGACCGCGACCGCGCCCTCTCGGCGTCCGATGACGACACCCTGCGCCTGTGGGACCTCGCCAGCGGCGACACCATCCGCGTCCTGCAGGGGCATTCCGGCTGGGTCCGCCACGTCGTGGCGCTCGACCGCGACCGCGCCCTCTCGGCGTCCGATGACGACACCCTGCGCCTGTGCGACCTCGCCACCGGCACCATCCGCGTCCTGCAGGGGCATTCCGGCCCGGTCAGCCACGTCGTGGAGCCGGTACCAGCAACACCCGCAGGCCTGTTCTCCGATGTGTTCGGTAACCAGGACGCTGCCTGAGGATGTGAACGGTGGACGACTTCGACCTATTGGTGGCGCGTCTCGGCAACCTCCACACCAAGCATCGCTTGTCGCCGCCCTCCGCGTTGCGGGAGGCCGCTCGGCATTGGCTCGGCATATCCACCGAAGACATTGTTGCCACAGTCGAGAAACATTTCCGCGACTATAGGCATTTATACAACGGGCGAGCAGTATTTCGGCGCGCTGCAGGAAGCCATCAGGAAGCGGTGGCGCGACAAGCACCCGGCTCTCGATCGTGAGCCTGTAGAGCGATCACCGCGTCGAAGGCGCAACGGCACCCTTCGGACGATCCCGCGTGCCATGGGCATCGACGCGATCGACGACCGTATCGGTGGCGACAGCATTGGCGAGGATAAAAATTGATGTACCACCGCATCATGGTCGCGGTCTCGGTCGCGTTCGCCGTTGCTTTCGTCGCTTACATCCTGATCGCCGGGAAACCCGTAGATCCCACAGCATCGCAAGCAATATCGAGCACACCAAGCAAACTGCCCCCGAGATAGAAACGCCTGTTGCGTTCGTCGCCTACGTAACCTCTTGCGACGCACGGCCGGACCATTCCGCAGCTACCCACCACGGCGCGCTATCTCCATGAAAGCCGTGACGTAGGAGCGAGCGCATTCGGTCGGTTCCCATGACCTGACATTCCGAGAGCCGTGACGGGGCTCGCGTTTGAACTTCGAGATATAGGACTCGGGCAGGCTTCGTGCTGTAACCCACCCGCAAGCCTTGCTAATGAGCGGCACACGGCAGTGACAAGTCCGGCAATTCTACTGTGTAGCGTTTCTCATGGACCCAGTATGCGGACCTTATCGCCGTCGAAATCGAAGCGAAGCAGAGAGATACCGGCGCATTCGAGCGCACGACTAACATCATGAGGAATTTGGTCGCCGTTTGGAAGCACGATAAAACGTTGACAATCGCCGGTCCTTGAGTCGTCGTGAACAACAACTTGGCCTATGGCCGAATAGAGGGTCTGACGATCGCAGTTGGTTTTAACCTCGTATATTTCCGTTAGAACGTCCCGCATCTGAATTCCTAGATCGATATAAGCGTTCTTCACGACCTTCTCGTTTGATTTTGCGACGCGCCAATCGCGTAGCGCGCGAACGATGTCGCCGTGACGAGAAATATATTCGATTTCCGCGACACGCCGCCTTCGCTTCTTGCCACTGAATTCGTCATAGTAGTCCTCAAAGGTACGCTGCTCTCTGCGCGCTTGAGGCGATTCTGTTTCTCCATCCTTTACCGCTTGCTTGAAGCCGATCACTGTTTGGATGAAGCGCGACACGTGGACAGCGGTAGTGCGAGACTCGACGGGCGCGACGACCATTCCGGGACGCGCATCGCCCTGCGCATCGACCACAGGCACCAATCGTGCGTCTGACCACCTCAAAAACGCCGCCCTGCCGACGCCCCTTTGTCCTCCTCCGACACCCCCGTCGTGCATGAGGTAAACGGCGTCTGTTCCTGTGTCTTTTGCGAAAAAGCCCGATACACGTCTCCCGTTCGAATTCGTCGGGACATTGATTTCCACCGCAATCTGAAGGTTTCCGTTCTCGCGGTACTCACCAAACGGGTCCCAGTAGCGCGGGGTAGCGTCGTCTTGATTGGGCGGTCGTGATGCAAACCAGAATCTGCCGTTGTGATGGATGGTCATCTCGATGCTGTCGGGACGCCACACTACGACCCTTGTCTCACGTTTGAGCCATGCCTTCTCCAAACTGGCTTCAAGAGTTTTGTGTGCCTCAATCTTGTCTTCCCGGGACTCGACCAGGGTTAACATGCGGCGCTCCTCTGCTTCCGGGGACGACTTAACATTTTTATGCGCTTGGCGACATCCGCCCGCGACCAAAGGCTAGCTTGCTTCATGCTGTATAGGCACCGGACCCCGTGGGCACGCTCAAGCTGCATCCATTTGACTCTGAAATCTACATGATCTCTCGTTGTTCTCATCAGTCAACGACTGCGGACCAGCCAGTCGGAAGCCGGTCATGGTGACCGATTAGGTGGCATGGCCATTCGTACGCCTGGAAGCTGGCGGCTTAGTTCCGGGGCAGGCTATCCGGCCTCGTTGGCAGCGATCCAGCGCGCCGACGCCCTGTTCCGCAACGAAGCAAATGCCCAGCCAGCCAGTCCAGTCTCCGCGGTGTGATTTCCGGCTGTGGGAGAACCTCCGACATTCCGGCGAGTTAGGCTGGTGTGCCCGTCGACGTTGGTGAAGGTCGGCAGATCGACGCCGGCGACGCGTCCACACGCACTGGCGGCATGGTTCGTCGCCTCTCGTACCTGGCGCGCTAGGGGAAACATGTCGGGATAGAGCCGCGTATTCAACAGCACCGCGGGATCGGGATCAATCTTCTTCGCCTCGGCATGGGCGGCGGCCTAGGGCCTGTCCTCAGTTAGGCGAGATTTTCACGAGAACGGATCAGAATGCGCGGCGTCACCTTCCAAAATGCCGAGATCGGCTTCTACCGGCGAAGGCGCGCGGATACCGAGGACTCGTGACCGTGATCAGGCGCGTTGGCTTCGCCTTCGCTTCGCGCGAAATGGCAAGCCACCGGATCGGCGACAAAACACCCCCCTTGCCGCGCGGGGCGCGGAATTGGAGACGAGGTGACTACGAGCGATGGATAGGCACTGACCCCGATCCGCGCGATCTACTTCGCCCGTTCGCATCTGAGGCGCTGCGGATATGGCCGATCTCAACGCGGGTCAACAAGCCAGAGAACGACGACGCATCCACTCTTGACGAGGTTCCAGCCCAGGCGATGGAAGGTATCTGAGCAGCCGGATCGAGCACCGAAAGGATGAGATGCACACGATCAGTTTCGCCCTGGTCCTATTGTTCACCTCGACCGCCCTAGCGGATCAGGTCGCACAATCTGAAATCGATGTTGTCGATGGCAGTACCGTCCGCGTACACGGCCAAGTGATTCACATCATTGGCATCGACGCGCCGAAACTAGGGCAAAAAGCGCATTGCGGGCTCGAACGGATGCTCGCTGCGCGAGCGACATCCCGACTTCGCCAAATCGTCCGGAGCGGAGACCGGATCGAGGTGGAGAAGGTGGCCTGTTCATGTCGACCGGGAATGGATGGCTCGACGGTCGGTAATGACTCCCAAAACTGCGGGGAGGTGAAAGTCGACGGGGAGGATGCCGGGGACATTCTTATTACGGAAAATCTGGCGCATCCTTATGCCTGCGGCTTGCATGAGTGCCCAAGGGCGAAGCCGTGGTGTCCGTTCGACACTGAGTAGTGCGAAAACGCTTAAGCCTTAAGGAGGCGCGATCAAGCGACTAGTGCCGATCGCGGCAACCTCTTGAGCCGAGAAGGAACGGCCGCCGAAGGCTTTTGTCAGGAACGCGCCAGCGACAGCGGAGTCGACTAGACGGTCGCAACGAAGGCCGCCGGCATAGCCCGCTGCCAAAGTACTAACCGCGGACATTTGGTCCTTGTTCATCCAATCAAAATCGCCCGCAAGCGCGCCGCGATTCACGGCCACAGCCAACACGATAAGAACAGCGGCGCGAAGCTGTCGCCAGTGCCCGGACATCTTACTTGTGCGTCCCGTAACCACCATACGGGCCGACATAGTGTCCGCCACGATGAGAGCTTCCGACGCCGCCGATATAAGTTCCGCCATGGCTTGATGTATGGGAGCCACCGCCCCACGAATGGCGACCACCGCCCCCGCCCCTCGCCTGAGACTCCACCGGCATCACGAACGCGAGAATCGCCACAGTGAACAAGGCAATCAGTCTGTTCATTTTTCCCTCCCTCGATCCCGCTTTGCGCGGGGTGCTTGAGCAGCTACACGACTTCTAGGAAAGATGGAAGAAATAAAAGTTGCAAGTGTCGACGTAGTCCGGCGATTTCCCCGATTCGGTCACCACGCGAAGGCCAAACATTAAGCCGACGCGAACGGATGGGCGGTCAATCGTCCGGATATCGATCGCGCGGCTGGTCCGGCAACCCGGACAGTAGACATCGAGCCAGCGATGGCGATGCTACGCGAGGCCTTGGCGGGCGTATAAATACAATTGTGGTACCGCTTAGGCGGTTACCGCTGCCCTCCTTGGGCGTTTCCTCCCTAGACTTGGGCCGCAAGCGGTGCTAGCGGCCCTTTTTATTGCTGAAAGATTACCCTTAATATTGTGTTTAGTTTGTGGCTGTTACGGCGATATAGAACAATTTTGAGGCCGTTCCTGCTGTTTCTTTGGGCAGCGGTTTAGCCCCTCCGCCTTAATCTCTCTCGCGACCTGGCCCCTAATCATGGGAAGCCACATCGTATTCCGGCGGCGGATGCTTCTGTGGGTGATCCACCTGCCGGAGCCCGCTGCACGATCCCCCGGTGATCCCACCTATGAACCGCAGTGGCTCCGCGACCCTCCTACGTCTCAAGATCGGAATAATCGAGCAAGCCGCCATAGCGACCGCGTTCAAGTTCGGCGACCACTTGGTGGTCATCATACGGCACGTTCAAGCCGCCCCTGTCGTGGCCGTCCTTCCGCCGACTGAAGCGCCTCGGAACCGCGCGTCCCTTTCGCGCCGCGGCCAGCCGTGCGTCAAACGCCGTCGGCCGCTACCCAAGGCGGGCTCCGGGGCGGATGCGCTAGCGAGCTTCCTAGGCGCACTGAATGAGGATCAAGGCATTTTTCCAACAATGGTGCACGTTGCGCCCGCAACCACCCCGGAAAATTGCCCGACGAAGGTGCCGGGACGCGGACCGGGCAAATCTGGGCAGCGCAATACCCAATCTTGGTATTCGACTTCTCGTGCGGCGTCGGCTTTACCGGCAGTGCGAATCGCCTGAAATGTCACCGTGCCGTTCGCCTGCGAAATGACCGCACCTTGGACCTCGGCAACGGCTTCACCGTATTGATAGAGCGCGTTAGGGTTTCTGGCCGGCAACAACGCGGTCATTGGGCGAGGATTGAACGCAGCAAGCATGTCTTTCCAGAGTGCGATTTTCTCAGCAGCTGAGAGCGTCTTGTCCAAGGCGAGCGCTATCCGTTGCTTAGTTCGACAATGACTGATTCTTCTGCCATCGGGTTCGCGTAGTAGCAGACGACTGCGTCGGAATTGATGTTGACACTTCGCAACCCGCCTCGTTCAACAATACGCAGACTGAAGTACTGATAGCTCATTGTGCTCACCTCTGCTGTCGAGAGTGGGAATTATCTCGCCTAGAGAGTCCGCGCGAGTTTAGCGGACATGCGTTTTTGTCTGGCTGGTAGTGGCCCCGTAGGGGCAAGGCCACTGGGCGGTTTTTGGGATTGCACAATAATGGGCACCGCGGAGGGGCCATCAGCTTGCGGTCAGCCGTCGGGTCTTGACGTCGGATATTTTCAGCGAATTGAACTCGTTGATGGTGATGGGAGCAGTCGATTCGAAAAACTCGCCGTTGATTTTGACGAAGGCCCCATATCGTGGCTGGCGCTCTGCATTATGATCATCCGGCTCGCCAACCAGAAACCCACAGTCGGTCATCGCAGTTGGTATCATGTGATCCAGCTCTGCGTTGTATCGTTCCTCAGTTGTTTTTTCCACATCGTCGTGTTCTCCATTTTCGTGCCCGATCGTACGCCCAGCACCGCCGCAGGACGATGGCGCCGAGCCTGGGATCACTCGTCCTGCAGCACGATAATGTCGCCGGCAGCCCGGCCGGCAAGCAACGCCCTGATCAGCTTCGCGGCCATCGCCTGGTCGCTCTGCGGACGCTGATTTCGCTCTAGCCGATCAGCGAGCGCATGTGCGTCGGCGGCCGTGAAGGTGCGATGCGGGGTGGGTGGTTTACTCAAGGTCATTCTCCTCTAGGTCAGCCCGGCGGCGGGCTGCCCGGTTTCTCGGCCGGGCGGCTCATGCGGCGCGCACCTTGACGCGTGTCGCTTATGCCCATGCGTTATTTCCAGAGGGCCGCTAGGGGTAGTGGCCCGCCGGGGCGAGGCTGCTGCCGCGCCCGTTGCCGAGCGCGGCGGTAGCTTATCGTGCGAACCTTCGAGCCTCCGGGTCAATCCGCTTGGCGCCCCGTGCCATCGCTTGCTTGATCTTCCGGGCCACGTAGTTCTTAGCCCGTTTTGTCATCTGGCGAGGAACGGCGATTCCGTTTTCTCGCATCTTCTCGTGTGCCCACTTCTCGGCTTCCATCTCTTCAACGTGCCGCGGCGCCTTGCCGTTATGGCTATGCCCGAGATGCGCATGTGCACATTCGTGTAAGAAAATGTAGAGCGCCTTGCGTGTCACCGGCCGGGGCGTTTCGATCACCTTCGCGACGCCCCGATGAAGTCCAGATAGGCCCTTGCGATACTCGATCGTGTAGCCTTCCGGAACGTACATCATGGCGATTGCCATGAACCTCTCGGCAGCCGCCTTGCGGGCGGCTTGCAGCTCGGCCCCGGTCCTAACAGTCATCGCCGGACGGGACCATGCGAAGTCCGTCATACTTTTCATCTCCACTATGTCAAACAGCGTTGCCAGGTGTTCCGCCACCTGGTGACGCCATTTTAGCAAGTGCCGTTTTCGAAAATCTGATCTGGGGTACTGTCGGCCTCAGAAAATCCCATGCCTATTGAGTTTCCGCGCTGCACGATAACTATTTCGCCCGATGGATGCTGAACAAGTTGCGTGACTTGCGTGCGAGCGGTTGCAGAAACCAGCATGGTCATTGGCTTTGTGCGGTGCACGATAACTGAGTGGCTGGAGTCGGCAGAGCGAGCTTGCTAGGCGGTGTCCTCGTCGCCCAGACGGCCAAGCAATTCCTGTCGCGCTACAAGCTCTCGTTCGAGCACGCTCTCGTATGCGACCGGTCAATGCGGGTCTTTTGAGACGGCGTGAGTTGCCGCCGCAAAATGTTCGCGCGGTCGGCAGTCTATAGCGAGTGATCTGTCTCGGTGTCACGGCAAGCCGGGTAAAGTCCGTCTCACCTGGAAGCTCGCGCGTGAATGCCTTTACATCTTCCAGGAACGCCAGAAACATGTGAACGCCGCTCGCGTCGTGATCGCCAACGGTTCCGCCGTCATCACGGATAGCATCCCAGGCAATGACGCCGGCACGACGGGCGCGACTCAAATGCTCACCCAGGCGCTCGTAAGCTTGTTCGGTTTTTTCGTAGCCAAGCGAGCCAACCAGTCGGTAGAAAATCTGGCGGGTGGTCGGCATACTCGACGAGCATGCCCCGTACCTGTTCGAGCGGCAGGACATGCCGGCTTCCTGATGATCGACGACGCGCGACAGATTGCAGTCGATTTCGCAAGGCTGCCGGAACTGCTCAAACAGACTTCGGGTCGAAGCGAGGTCGCCATTTCCCCGGAAGACGATAAACTCGCCAAGCTCGAAACAAATCGCTCACCGCAAGGTGCGCCGGAAACTTTGCGTTTACCTCGCGCCGCCCAGTTGCCAGCAGTCACGGGCTTGCCTTTGGCTAAGGCGCCAACCACGATTCGACGCTCTATCTCGTTTGAGCCGGACGGGCGGAGGTCTACTCAAATGTTGCGTCGGCCAAGTGATCCGCTCTCCATTCGGACGAAATTCTTGATTGCGATCGCAGTCGCTGCGCTGCCTGCTGGCTATTTCGTCTTTGGGAGTTCTGATCGACCGGTCGACGTTGCGGTCACACCGCAAACTATAGCTGATATTCCTCCCGTTGAATTTTTGCCGTTGCGGGAAGCTCAGGCTCCGGCTGTAGATACCAATGTCGAGAGCCGAATCGAGCCTGAGGTTCGGACCGCACCATTGCAGCCGACAGCGCCTTTGGACATAAAGCCGACCGAGAAGGGGATTGAGGCGAGACCGCCAGAGACGTTGCCACAAAAGGAAGGGCGGTCGTTTACGCCGAGCCAGAATGCTTCTACCTGCCTTCCCTCAGCTTCGGCCGTGCGGCTGAACCACCCGGGACGATGGCCGTCCTGGACCTTGAGAGCGCCTGGTCATGAGGGCACCAGATGCTGGTACGCCGCAACGCGACCCACAGCCCACGACCATCCGTGAGATGCGAGGAGACAGTCCAAACTGGCACCGCTCGATCGGGTTAATGACTCGGGACCCAGCAAGGAAGTCCTCCCGCAAGCGCCCGATGGTTCGGTTCCCCGCGTGAGGACCGCGAGATGTCCGGGGCGACGCATGAGCGGCCGAAGGTTGATCGGTTGATGCATTACTCGGGACGATAACATGCCTAGCAAATTTCGCGCGGCGCCTGCCATTCCAGCGAGCCGAGCGCCCAGCCAGCCAGAAAACCCTTAAAAACGAAGAACACCGCGAACAGGGCGGCGCTCCCTTTTTTTTGCGAGCAGCCAAAATTCAGAATCCAGGGATGCTCGCAACCTCCGTGGGCGGCACGCTGACCGGCCGCGGCGGCGATGCTTTGATTATCGATGATCCGATCAAGGCCAATGACGCCAACTCCGAGGTCGCACTGAAGGCAGCCAGCGACTGGTTCCGCAACACGGCTCTAAGCCGTCTCGATGACCCAAAGGACAGCCTGATCATTGCAACCATGCAGCGACTGCACGTCGACGACCTCGCCGGCATCTTGATCGAGC
>WNFT01013148.1_pt1 | contig 11784 bp, 8 predicted proteins | sample 5400191 | NCBI WGS metagenome assembly WNFT01 (sample SAMN13153359, study PRJNA577476) | soil metagenome | isolation source: 80 cm saprolite under Madrone tree | place: USA:California | collected 2016-06-14
AAGGCTGTTCGCCGCTGGTGTAGCGCCGCTGGGGAGTGCAACCGAGCCCGGCGAGCTTAACTGCCGTGACCTGCCACCCGAATTGCGTAACCTCGACCGGCACCGGTGTGTGTTCACCGAGCCGCTCGACCAGCTTCTCTTGATCCACGACTATGATGAGCCGGTTGCTTGCTGCGGCGACGATCTTTTCGCGCAGCAGCGCGCCACCTAGACCCTTGATCAAATCGAGCGTGCCTAAGGCCACCTCGTCGGCGCCGTCGATGGTGAGATCCAGCCGCTGGTGCTCGGCGAAAGTCGCGATCGGAATTCCCAGCCGGCGCGCCTGAGCAGCGGTGCGCTCGGAGGTCGGGACACCGACCACGTGGAGCCCGTCGGCGACACGGGCGGCCAGCCCTTCGACGACAAACGCGGCGGTCGACCCGGTCCCGAGCCCGACGACCATGCCGTCTTCGACTTCCTCGATCGCGCGCAGCGCCGCCGCGCGCTTCAACTCATCACGATCCGTCGCGTTCATCGGCCGCCGTGCGCTGCCTCATCGATAAACCAGATCAGCTCACCTACCGGTCGTATGCGGGCCGCGGGCAATTCCCGCTCGCCGGCCACCACGCGTTGCATCATCGCATGCTTATCGCCACCGGCCGCGACAAAGGCCGTCGAGCGGCTGCTGTCGGGCGCGCCGGATCCAAGCGCTCGGCACCGTAGTAGGATTGCAGCACGTACTGATAGGCGCGCGCCGCTTCGGCGGGCGTGCCGGCAAAGGCGATGCCGTGGATGTTGCCGGGCGAGACCGGAACGTGGGCCAGCATCGCTTGGCCGGCCATTCCGTAATTGCTGTCCGGGTGGTCCCACGGCACAAACCGTTCATCGCCCCAGAACCAGTGGATGCGCTGCCACGGCATCACATCGCGCAACGGCGGCTCCGCGAGTAGCTGATAGAACCGCCGCGGGGTCGATCCGCCGGACAGGCACACAGCGAAGGGGCCCATGCTATGGCTGGCGAGATCGGCGATCCATTGCGCAACCCGGCCCGCCAGCGCCTCCGGATGTGGCGAGACGTCGATGCGTGGCTTTTTCGCCGGCATTTGCGGCTCCCCTCAGTGGTGCGGCGGCGCCGCCCGCCGGATCGTCGCGATCGCCTCGGCATAATCGGGCGCATGGAAGACATGCGAACCCGCCACAATGGCGGTAGCACCCGCATCGCGCACCTGCCAGGCATTGGCACCGCTCAATCCGCCGTCCACCTCGATCACCGGATCGAGGCCGCGCTCGTCGCACAGTCGCCGCAAGGCACGGATTTTCGGCAGCATCTCGGGCAGGAATTGCTGCCCGCCAAAACCCGGATTGACGGTCATGATCAGAATGACCCCGCAGAGCTCGATTACATACTCGATTGCCGACAAAGGGGTCGCCGGGTTCAATACCACGCCGGCGGTCTTTCCTAGATCGCGGATACTCCCCAAGGTCCGGTGCAGGTGCACGGTCGAGCTGGGCTCGCAATGGACGAGCAGGTGGTCGGCGCCGGCCCGGGCAAAGTCCTCGAGGTAGCGTTCGGGCTCGACGATCATCAGATGCACGTCGACCGGCTTCGCCGTCGCCTTGCGCACGGCTTCGACAACAACCGGACCGATGGTGATGTTGGGTACAAAGCGCCCGTCCATCACATCGACATGGATCCAGTCGGCTCCCGCCTCGTCAACCGCGTGAACCTCATCGGCCAGCCGGCCGAAATCGGCCGACAAGATCGAGGGGGCGACGATAATCGGGCGGGTCATCGGCAGGGCACGCGGTCGTTCAGGTGATCGGCCGCCATTTCCGACCGCCGCGCCACAGCAGGTTGTCGGCCGCTTCGGGGCCCGTGCTGCCGGCCGGGTATATCTCGAGCGGTACCGTCTTGTCGTTTCGCCACAGATCGAGGATCGGTTGCACCACAGCCCATCCGGCTTCGACGCCATCGGCCCGGTTGAACAGCATCGCGTCTCCGATCATGCAATCATAGACCAGCGTTTCATAACCGGTGCTGGGCTCCGTCTTGAAGTAGTCCTTGTAGCGAAAATCCATGCGCACGCCGCCCAGCGCGATTTCCGGTCCGGGAACCTTCGCGCCGAATTGCAACGAGGCACCCTCATCGGGCTGAAGCTGCAGAGCGAGAACATTGGGTGTCAGGATGTCGACCGGCGTGTCGCGAAACAACGCGAACGGAGCCTGCTTGAAGTGGATCGCGATCTCGGTCGTGCGCCGGGCGAGCCGCTTGCCGGTTCGCAGAAAAAAAGGCACGCCCGCCCAGCGCCAATTGTCGATCGCGAGGCGCATCGCGACGTAGGTCTCGGTCATGCTGTCCGGGGCAACACCGGGCTCCTCCCGATAGGCCACCACCGGCTGTCCGCCGATGGTAGCCGCGCCATACTGCCCGCGCACAGTGTTGCGGCGGACGTCGGCGCCGTCGAGCGGACTGACTGCCTCGAGCACTTTGTGCTTCTCGGTGCGCACCGCATCGGCCTCAAAGGAGTTCGGCGGCTCCATCGCCGTCAAGCTGAGAAGCTGGAAGACATGGTTCGGCACCATGTCGCGCAACGCGCCGGTCGCCTCGTAGAAATTGGCGCGGCGCTCAACCCCCACGGTTTCAGCCACCGTGATCTGCACATGGTCGATATGGTCGCGGTTCCACAACGGCTCGAAAATACCGTTGGCAAAGCGCAGCACCATAATGTTCTGGACCGTCTCCTTCCCGAGGAAATGGTCCATTCGATAAATCTGCGGCTCCGACAGCACCTTGAGGATCTGCGCATTGAGAGCCTGCGCCGAAGCCAGATCGCTGCCGAACGGCTTCTCGATAATCACGCGGCGCCAGCTGTCTTCTCTTTCCTGGGTCAGCCCGACGGCGCCGAGTTGCTCGACGATTGTCCCGAAGAGTTGGCTGGCAACGGCGAGATAGAACACCGCATTGCCGCCCGTCTGATGCAATGCCGCGGTCTTTTCATGGACATCGTGAAGCCGCGCGTAGGTATCGGGTTGGGTCAAGTCGCCGGCGAAGTGGATGATGCGGCTCGCTATGAACTCCCACGCATTCTCGTCGAACGGCTCAGTCGCGGGTCCAGAAGCCGTGTCCGAGATAAAGCTCCTGACCCCCTCGGCCAAGTAATCACGGAAAGCCTCAACCGGCTTCGGCGTCCGGTCGACGGCGATGATCGCGAATTTCTCCGAGAGCAATTTGTCCTTGGCCAGATTGTAGATGGCCGGCATCAGGAGCCGCTTTGTCAAATCGCCGCCGGCGCCGAAAATCACCAAGGTGCATGGTGGCGCCTGGTGGGCCGGCGTCTGCGTCTGGCGACGGTTGGTTCTGTCCACGACCCGAACGTCCATGGTTCAGCCTCCTACCGCAAGGCTTCTTCGACCGCACGGCTGAGCGTGTCGAGCCCGCGCTCGAGGTCACCAGTGATGTGCGTGCGCAGGGCGCGCCGGCCGCGTTCCGCAAGAACCTCCAAATCGCCGCGTGCTTGCGCCGCCTTGACAACGCCAAACGTGTAGGTGTGACCAGGCACCGGCAGGTCCTCGGCGTCATCGCAGGTGATTTGCAAGAAAACCCCACTGTTGGGTCCGCCCTTGTAGGCCTGGCCAGTCGAATGCTGGAAGCGCGGGCCGAAGCCGACACAGGTCGCCGCCTTGGTCCGGTCGCGGATCATGCTGCGGAGCCGCTGCATCGCTGCGATATGGTCGGGGTTGCGGTCGATGTAGGCCAGCAGGGCCGCGTAGTCACCGGCCCCGATCCGCCCGAGATGCGCCTTCAGAACTGCCGCGAGGCTTGTCGCCTGCGGCTTCAACGCGGCTTCGTTGCGCGGATCGGCGAACAGCTTGATCCCTTCTCCCTCGAAAAAGGCACGCTCCTCGGGCAATGCCCCGGCCTCTTCATAGGCCGTGGTGAGGTCGCGGGCTTTGACCTTGGCCGCCTCGACGTCGGGTTGGTCAAACGGGTTGATCCCGATAATCGAGCCGGCGACCGCAGTCGCCATCTCCCACCGGAAGAACTCCTGCCCGAGCTGCATCGGATCGGAGACCATGATCCGCACCACCGGATGCCCCGCCGCTTCCAGTGCCGCAATCGTCCGCTCTTGCTCGGCATCCTGGTCGGAAGCGAGCCGCAGATAGGCGAAGATCCGATCATTGCCATATACCGCCGGAGCGCCGAGCCGTTCGGCATCAACAGGGACGATTCCCTTTCCGAGCTTGCCGGTCGATTCGGCGAGAAGCTGCTCGAGCCAGGCTCCGAAATCGGCGATCCCATTCGAGGCGATGATGGTTACCTTGTCACGCCCGCGGCGCTGGCCGCACCCCAGAATTGCGCCCAGGATGATGCCCGGGTTTTCAACGGGGGGCGCGCTCGCGGCGCAGGATCGCACCATTTCGGCTGTGCTCTCCAGGAAAGCTTGGGGATCGACGCCGATCGCCGCCGCCGGCACCATGCCAAAATCTGACAGTACGGAATAGCGGCCGCCGATGCTTGGTTCACCGTGAAAGACGTGACGGAAGCCTTCGGTCAGCGCCATTTTTTCGAGCGACGAGCCCGGATCGGTGATCGCGACGAACCGCTTCGGTGCCTCGGCGGCGGCGGCCACCTGCTTGGCGCGCTCGTAAAAGTAATCTTTGAAGATATTGGGTTCGAGCGTGCTGCCGGATTTGCTCGATACGAGGAAGAGCGTCCGCGCGAGATCGATATCGGCTTCGAACCTGCGGATTTGCGCGGGATCCGTCGAGTCGAGCACATGGAGTTTCGGGTAGCCCGGCTTTGTCCCGAATGTCTCCACGAAAACCTCCGGGCCGAGGCTCGAACCACCCATCCCCAGCAATAGCACATCCTTGAAACCGGCCCGCTTGACTTCATCGGCGAAATCCTGGAGGTGCGCCACGCCCTTCAGCTGCTTATCGACGATCTCGAGCCATCCGAGCCAATGAGCCTCGTCCGTCTCGGTCCACAGCGAAGCGTCGGCGGCCCACAAGCGCCTGACCTTGCCCTCTTTGCGCCAGTCCTCGAGCGCCGCCTGGACGTCCTTTTCGACTTCCTCGGGCAGCTTGTAGCTCATCTTGTTGAGCTTGCTGCCGAGCACCACGCGGCGCTTCTTCTGTACCGCGGCATAGAGCTGGTCGGCGGCGTCGGCAAAAAGCCGGACTCCGTCATCGACGAGCTTCGCGGTCACCGCGTCGATTGAAATACCGGCCCGCGGGAGGGCATCCATGACGGCTCTCGCGCCGGCTATATCCTCCTCGAGGCTGGGGCGGGGGCGCCCATGGTCGCGGTAGGCGTCCATCGTCGCCGGCGGCATGGTATTGACGGTATCCCCGCCGATCAGCTCGTCGACATAGAGGACGTCGCTGTAGGCCTTGTTCTTCGTCCCGGTGCTCGCCCACAGGAGCCGCTGAGTTTGTGCACCTTGCTGGGCAAGCCGACGCCAGCGTTCGTCCGCGTAGATCTGCTTGTAGCGCTCGTAGGCGAGCTTCGCGTTGGCGATCGCAACTTTGCCTTTGAGGACTTGCAGCCTCGCCTTCTCAGCCGGATCGCTCGTGGCCGCGATCCTCTTGTCAAGTTCGTCATCGACAAGGGTGTCGATGCGACTAACGAAAAAGCTCGCCACGCTCGCGACCTTGTGCGGGTCCCCGCCCTTCTTGGCGAACGCCTCAAGCCCGGAAATATAGGCCTCGGCGACCTCGGCATAGACCTGCTGGGAGAACAGCAAGGTCACGTTGACGTTGATACCCTCGCCGATCAGCGTGCGGATCGCGGTAAGTCCCGGCTTGGTGCCCGGCACCTTGACCATCAGGTTCCTGCGGTTGACCTCGCGCCATAACCGGCGGGCTTCCTCTATGGTCTCGTGCGTGTTCATCGCCAGATAAGGCGAGACTTCGAGGCTGATGAAGCCGTCGCGCCGCTGTGTCTGCTCGTAAACCGAATTCAGCGTATCGGCACCCTCTTGAATGTCCCGAACCGCGAGATCCTCGAAGAGTGCGCCCGGATCGAGATCGCCCGAAGCTTCGGCTTGCGCGATCAGCGCGTCGTAATCGTCGCCATGACCGATGGCCTTTTCGAAGATCGACGGGTTCGAGGTGACGCCGCGAAGGCCATCTTCGGCGATCAGCTTGGTTAGCCCGCCACTCTTCAAGAGATCGCGGCTGACAAAGTCGAGCCAGACCGATTGCCCGTATTCATTCAGCGTCCGCAACGGATTAGGCATGATCAATGCTCCTTGCGCGCCAGCTGCTGCTTGGCGGCGGCGTAGACGTTGTCTCCGGTGAACCCGAACTTGACCAGCAATTCCTTTAACGGCGCCGAGGCCCCGAAGGTCTTCATGCCGATGATCGTACCGCGCAACCCCGTGTACCTCTCCCAGCCGAGGGTCGAGGCCTGCTCGACCGCGACGCGCCGAGTGACGTCGGGCGGCAATACGGCCGCGCGGTAGTCATCATCCTGTTGTTCGAACAGCTCCCAGGACGGCATGCTGACCACCCTTGCCGCTATTCCTTCGGCGGTCAGTTTCTCATAGACATCGATGCAGAGTCCCACTTCGCTTCCCGTACCCATCAAGATGACATCCGGCCGGTCGCTCTCGGCATCGGCGAGAACATAGGCACCGCGCCGCACTCCGGTCGCCGGGGCGTAGCGCGTGCGGTCAAAAGTCGGCAGGTTCTGCCGGCTCAGGATCAGGCACGCCGGTTCGTGCTTGAGTCCCAAGGCGACGCGCCAAGCCTCGGCGACCTCATTGGCATCCGCCGGACGCAATACGATCAGCCCCGGAATGCTGCGCAGCGCTGCCAGCTGCTCGACCGGCTGGTGTGTCGGGCCATCCTCGCCCACTCCGATCGAATCATGAGTGAAAGCGTAGATGACCGGAATCTCCATGATCGCTCCGAGGCGGATCGGCGGCTTCATGTAGTCCGAGAAGATTAGGAAGCCCGAGCCGAACGGGCGGAATTTCGACAGTGCGAGGCCATTGCAGATCGAGCCCATGGCGTGCTCGCGAATGCCGAAATGAAAGTTGCGGCCGCCATAGTTATCGGCCTCGAATTCTCCAGCGCCTGCGAAGGTGAGCCGGGTCTTTGTCGAAGGCGAGAGATCGGCGGCCCCGCCAAGCAGCCAGGGCAGGCGCGGGGCGATCGCGTTGAGCACTTGAGCAGACGAATCGCGGCTGGCGATCCCCTTGGGATCAGCGGGAAAGACCGGGATGTCCCGATCCCAGCCTTCGGGAAGGTCGCGCCGCTGCATCCGCTCGCACTGATCGGCCAGCTCGGGGTAAGCGCTCCTGTAGCGCTCGAATAGGGCCATCCATTCCGCGCGGAGGTTTTTTCCGCGCGCGCTGAAATTGCCGGCAAAGTGCTCGTACACGCCGTCGGGCACTAAAAACTTCGCGTCCTCGGGCCAGCCATAGGATCGTTTGGCGAGCTTGACCTCTTCCTCGCCCAGAGGCTCGCCGTGTGCGCCGGAGGTGTCTTGCTTGTGCGGCGCGCCGTAGCCGATGTGGCTCTCGACGATGATTAGGCTCGGCCGATCCGCTATGCGCTTGGCGATCGCGATCGCGTCGGCGATGCGTTCGCGATCATTGGCGTCGCTGACCCGTTGCACGTGCCAGCGATAGGCGAGAAACCGCCCGGCGACATCCTCGGTAAACGCGAGCGCGGTATTGCCCTCGATCGTGATGTGGTTGCTGTCGTAGATCCAGCAGAGATTGCCCAGCTGCAGATGGCCGGCGAGCGAGGCGGCCTCGCTGCCCACTCCCTCCATCATGCAGCCGTCGCCGCATAGCGCGAAGACGTCGTAATCGAAGAGAGTGAAATCCGGTCTGTTGAAGTGCCGCGCCAACTGATTTGACACCGGTCAGGTGCAGCATCGAATAGAGCAAGGTCGAAGCATGACCGGCGGACAGCACAAAGCGGTCGCGGTTCGGCCAGATCGGATCCTCCGGATCAAAACGGAGAAAGTCCTGCCATAGCGTGTAGACGACCGGCGCCATCGCCATGGGCGTACCCGGATGCCCTGACTTTGCCTGCTGAACAGCGTCGATGCACAAGGTGCGGATGGTGTTGACGCAAAGTTCGTCGATCGAATCGGGTGGCGTCTTCATCTCGTACCCCCGGAAAGCCTAGCCGGCACCTTCGGCATATGGTGCCGGCGAAACGTGAAGACGAGCACCGACGGTGCGCACGTCCGTCAGGCCGCCCTGCGATCACGTGAACGCTTTAGGGCATTAGGTGTGACACGTTGTGCCCGCGGCAAGATGACCCGATTCACCAAACTGCATATGACGGGTCTTGCGCGCCGATTGCAGTAGTAGACCAGCGAGCCGAGGGCCGTCATGCCCAGGGCCAAGAACCAAAGCTGATAGACCCGGTCCGGAGGAACCGGCTGCGGGCGCAGACTGTCGGCCGCATAGTTTCCCCACGGGCGACGATGCGCCTCCGTCGCGGATCGCGGCCCTCGTGGCTCACCGCCGACCTCTGGCTTCTAAGGGCGATACCAGGACCCGGTCGACCCGCCGCCCATCCATCTTGACAACCTCGAAGCGGTAGCCGGCAGCTGTAATGCGATCCGCAACCATCGGAATGCGGTTGAGCCGCGCCATCATATAGCCGCCGAGGGTATGGTAGTCCGCATCCTCGCCGGGAAGGGCGGAAACTCCGAGCAGCTGTTTCAGTTCGTCGAGCCCGACCATGCCGTCAATAAGCCAGGTTCCGTCCTCGCGGTGCACCACCCTCTGGTCGGCATCGGCAGAGCCCGGGATGTCGCCGACGAGCGCCTTAAGGATATCGCCTTGCGTCACCAACCCTTCGAGATCGCCGTATTCGTCGACGATTAGTGCCATCGGCTCACCCGATGTCTTGAACGTCTCAAGGACGCGGAGCACTGTTACAGTGTTCGGCAGGTAGAGCGGTGGGCGCGTTGCCGCGCGCAGATCGAATGGCTGACCGGTGAGCGCACCGATCAGCAGATCCTTGGACTGTACGATGCCGATCACTTGCTGGGAGCCGCCCTGCACTACCGGAAAGCGCGAGTAGGCGCTCTCCTGAATTTTGCGCCGGTTTTCGGCTTCAGGGTCGTCGAGGTCGAGCCATACGATCTGGGTGCGCGGTGTCATCACCGCGCTCGCCCGCCGGTCGCCGAGGCGCAGCGCCATCTCGACGATGGCGGTCTCCGCCTGATGGATGTGGCCGGTCGCGGCACCCTCGCGCAGCATGAAACTGATCTCCTCGTCGGTCACCGGTGCCGCCCCCTCGTGGCGTAGCGGGACGAGACGAAGCACAAGATCGGTCGAGGTGCTGAGGAACCATTCGATCGGCGCTCCCACCCGAGCGAAGGTCCGCATGACCCGGGCGAGCGCAGTTGCGATACGCTCGGGATGGAGGAGTGCGATCCGCTTGGGGACGAGTTCGCCGAGGATCAGCGAAAAATATGCGATGCCGATCACGACGATGGCCATGCTGATGATGTGCGCATAGCGCGCGAGCAGTCCCTCGTGGGTTTCGAGGTGCCGCTGCAGGGGATCCCCCAAAGTGGCCTCCCCGAACGTGCCCGAGAGGATGGCGATCACGGTGACGCCGATCTGGACGGTCGCGAGCAGGCGTGAGGGGTTTGCTTTTAGCTCGAGAGCCGCTTGTGCGCCGGGGTTACCGGCTTCCGCGAGCGGCTGAAGGCGCGCATTTCGCGAGACCACGAGCGCAATCTCGGCCATCGCGAAAAACCCGTTTACGACGATCAGCAAAAGGACGATCGAAAGGTTAAGCGTCAGCATCGCAATCGCCCGCCGAGGTTACACCCGATCAGACCCGTCGAGGCGTCACCAGTGTCGGACAAATTGCGCAGCGAAAAAAGCCGCGGCGAAGCACGGCTTTCGCAGGGACCCGACCGATGAGGACATCGGTCGGCGGCGAACTGCGATCAGCGCGAATAATATTCGATGACCAGATTGGGCTCCATCGTCACCGGATAGGGTACGTCGGTCGGCTTCGGCGCGCGGACGAACCGGCCCCTCATGCGGTCGTGGTCGATCTCGACATAATCCGGGACGTCGCGCTCGCCGGACTGCGCCGCCTCCAGCACGAGCGCCATCCCTTTCGCCTTCGCCGCGAGCTCGATCGCGTCGCCGTCACGAACCGAGTAGGACGGAATATTCACGCGCCGGCCGTTGACGAGGACATGCCCGTGATTGACCAGCTGACGCGCGGCGAATGGTGTGGGCACCAGCTTCATGCGGTAGACCACCGCATCGAGGCGGCGCTCGAGCAACTCGACCAGATTGTCGCCGGTATCGCCGCGCCGCCGGTTCGCTTCTTCATAAAGTCTGCGGAACTGGCGCTCGCCGATATTGGCGTAATAGCCCTTGAACTTCTGCTTGGCGGCGAGTTGCGTTCCGAAGTCGGACGGCTTCTTGCGGCGCTGGCCGTGCTGGCCGGGGCCGTATTCGCGGCGATTGAGCGGGCTCTTCGGCCGGCCCCACAGATTTACCCCGAGGCGGCGATTGATCTTGTATTTCGGTTCCTGACGCTTGCTGCTCATAAGACCCAGTTCCGGTGTCGCGAACCACGACACTAACGCTCGGGCGCCGCCAAAGTCAAACCGCGACCCCACGCCGGCCTCCCGGCGTCTCCCTCAGAACAGGGAGAAAATCGATGCGGCCCCGAAAATCGCTCGAACAAACCGACGATAAAGCCCTCCAGATCAAAGACATAGACACCCAAAGGAGCACCCGGCCAGCAGGGAGGCGACCCTCGGTCCTGAGGGAGGCAGCAGGGAGACTCTGGGTCGACATTTCGCTCGCTCGCCGATGGTATGTTGGTTGTCAAACACGCACTTTATATTTGACAAAATAGCACACGTCTGATATAAATGCAACCTCATAATTCGGCTCCCGGCCCGCCCCCAGCCGGGCACGGATCACCAACCGCGCTCACCCCCGGCCTGCGCCGGGGCAGGCTTGACGGCGATGGGCCGGTTGCCAAAGGTGCTGCCCACGATCAGGTGAGAAGAGGAGATGCCGATGCTGCCGCTGGTTCTCTCGTCCGACTCTCACGTGTTCGAACCGCCCGATCTGTGGCAGACCCGCATCGATGCGGCGTTCCGCGATCGGGCGCCGCGGATCGAGCGGATCGACGGCGGCGACCACGTCGTCGTCGAGGCGGATCAGATCCTCTCCGGGATCGGCCTGATCTCGAACGCCGGCGCGCGGTTCGAGGCCCCCGAGACTATCTCTGCCCAGGGACGCTTCGAAGACGTGCTCCGCGGCGGGTACGACCCCGAGCAGCACCTCGAGGACATGGCACTCGATGGGGTGGCCGGTGAAGTCCTCTATCCCTCGCAAGGGCTCTTTTATTTCAAAGTGGCGGACCCGCCGCTGATGTCCGCGATCTTTCGCGCCTACAACGACTGGCTCGCCGAGTTCTGCCGCACCGATCCCGCCCGCTTGAAGGGCATCGCGATGATCAACCTCGACGACGTCGAGGACGGGCTCCGTGAGCTGGAGCGCGCCGCCCGCCTGGGTCTCTCCGGCGCGATGATCACCGAGTATCCGGCCGAGGACCGGCGCTACGACGGGTCCGAGTACGAGCCGTTCTGGGCCGCCGCCGCGGCACTCGACCTGCCGCTGAGCCTACACACGGCGACGCGACGGCAGGGCAAGATCCGTGGGGCCGGTCCCGGAACGCTGCGCGACGCCAGCAGCCGCGCGACGAAGGCGTTTTATCCGGCGCTGTCGCTGTGCGATCTGATCTTCTCCGGCGTTTTCGAGCGTCATCCCCGCCTCAGGGTGG
>WNFT01019550.1_pt1 | contig 11783 bp, 12 predicted proteins | sample 5400191 | NCBI WGS metagenome assembly WNFT01 (sample SAMN13153359, study PRJNA577476) | soil metagenome | isolation source: 80 cm saprolite under Madrone tree | place: USA:California | collected 2016-06-14
AGGCCCTTGGCCGGAGAACGAGACGCGCGTCCCTCATGTGCGGCATTGTCGGCTATCTCGGGAAGGCTGGCGCGCCCTGCGCCGTCGGCGGGCGGCTGCTCGCCATGCTCGGGGCGCTCTCGCTCCGCGGGCCCGATTCAGCGGGCGTCGCCGTCTGGGGATCGGCGGTCGCCGGGCTGAAGGTGCGCGTGAAGACGGCCGCGGGCCTCGTCGGCTTCGAGGCGGCGAGTGGTGATCCGGGGGAGCTGGCCTGCCAGATCGAGGCGAGGGAGCCCGGCGCCGAGCTGGTCAGCATGGGCCGGCGGCTCGAGATCGTGAAGCAGGTCGGGCGGCCGGAGGATCTCGAGGCGGCCTTCGGCGTCTCCAGGTTCTTCGGCACTCACGGGCTCGGGCACACCCGGCTCTCGACGGAGAGCCGGATCGACCTGTCCCACTCCCAGCCGTTCTGGGCGCAAGGGACACCAGACCTCGCGGTGGTGCACAACGGCCATATCACCAACTACCACCGCCTGCGCCGGATGTACGAGCAGGACGGCACGCGCTTCTACACCGACAACGACTCCGAGATCATCGGGATCTACCTCGCCAAAAAGCTCGGCGAAGGCGCGCCACTCGAGGAAGCCATGGAGGCCTCGGTGAAGGAGCTGGACGGGAGCTTCAGCTACCTCGCGGCGACCGCCGACGCCTTCGGCTTCGCCAAGGATCCGTTCTGTCTCAAGCCGCTGCTCGTCGGCGAAGACGTCGACGCCATCGCCATTGCGAACGAGGAGCTCGCGCTCCACGCCGCGCTGTCGAGCCCGTACACCGCGCGGGAGGCCGGGGCCGGAGCGGTGACGGTCTGGAAGATCGGCGCGAGCGCGGAGTGGCCGGCGGCGCCGGTGCCATGGCTGCGATGAGCGTCGTCGTCGACGGCGCCGGCCTCACGGTCCGCCAGATCAACCAGGACCTCCGCCGCCTCATCGGCGCAGGAGAGCGCGAGATCGAGGTGCGCCACCCGGCCGCGAGGCACAACCTGGCCGTCGCGATCCTGAGCAACGTCAGCATCAGCATCGATGGTCCGGTCGGCTACTACTGCGGCGGGATGAGCGACGGAGCCCAGATCGAGATCCACGGCTCGGCCGGATGGGGTGTCGCCGAGGGTCTCCTGTCGGGCACGGTGGTCGTCGCCGGCCATGCCGGCAACGCGGCGGCGGCCTCGATTCGCGGGGGCGAAGTGGTCGTGCGCGGCGACGCGGCAGCGCGCGCCGGGATCGCGATGAAGGGAGGGCTCCTGGTGATCGGCGGCAGCGCGGGTTACATGACGGGCTTCATGATGCAGCGCGGGACCATCGTGGTCTGCGGGGACGCGGCCGAGGGCGTCGCCGATTCGATGTACGAGGGTGTCGTCTACGTGGGCGGCGCGATCGCCGATCCCGGCAGCGACACCGTCCTGTCCGAAGCAAGCGCGGAGGAGCGGGCCGAGATCGGCGCCACGCTGACCAGGTACGGGTTGAAGGGTCCCGACACTTTCCGAAAGATCGTCTCGGGCCGGAAGCTCTGGAACTACGACAAGACCGAGCGCGAGCTGTGGAAGACCGCGCTCTGAGGCCGGTGGAAGACGCGCCGGACGGCGTTCCGAGGCCGCGCCGCGCGAGCCCGGTGTACCGGCCGGACGTGATGGACGACATCCACGTCAAGGCCGAGCTGGGACGCTACCGCTTCCGCGGCTTCGGGACGCTCCGCCCGCGCCCGCTCCCGTCCTTCGACGACCTCACGTTTCTCCCGTGCTCCCTGACCCGCATCCCGCTCGAAGGCTACCGCGAGCGCTGCCGCACGAAGACCGTGCTCGGCGCCCGGTACGCCCGGCGCCCGGTCGAGCTGGACATCCCGGTCATGATCACCGGGATGAGCTGGGGAGCTCTGTCGTACAACGCCAAGGTCGCGCTCGCCGAAGGGGCCCGGCGCGTCGGCAGCTCGACCACCACCGGCGATGGGGGAATGCTGGCCGCGGAGCGCACGCACGCCCGCAAGCTGATCTACGAGGTGCTGCCGAGCCGTTACGGGCTCGACGTGCATCATCTCCGAGCCGCGGACGCCATCGAGCTGACGATCGGCCAGGGGGCGAAGCCGGGAACCGGTGGGCTGCTGCTCGGCGCGAAGCTCTCCGCCGAGATCGCCGCCGCGCGCGAGCTGCCGGCCGGCGTGGACCAGCGGAGCCCGGCGCGCCACCCGGACTTCCTCGGCCCCGACGACATGATCATCAAGATCGAGGAGCTGCGCGAGGCGACGGAGTGGGAGGTGCCGATCTTCGTCAAGCTGGGGGCCACCCGCGTCTACGACGACGTAAAGCTCGCCGCCAAGGCTGGCGCCGACGTCGTCGTGGTGGACGGCATGGAGGGCGGGACTGCGGCGTCGCCCGAGATCCTGCAGGACCACACCGGCATCCCGACGCTGGCCGCGGTCTGCGAGGCGCGCCAGGCGCTGGAGGAGCTGAGTCTGTACGGGCGCGTGCAGCTCGTCATCGCCGGCGGCATCCGGTCGGGCGTGGACGCGGCCAAGGCGCTCGCCCTGGGCGCCGACGCGGTGTACATCGGCACCGCCGCCCTGATCGCGCTTAACTGTAACAAGCCGCTCTACGTGGACGACTATCACGCCCTCGGCACCGAGCCCTATGCCTGTCATCACTGCCACACCGGCCGGTGTCCGGTCGGCATCACCACGCAGGACCCCGAGCTGATGAAGCGCCTCCCCATCGACGAGGCGGCGGATCGCGTCGCCAACTTCCTCCAGGCGATGACGCTCGAGATCCAGATGCTCGCGCGCGCCTGCGGCAAGGCCGACGTGCACGACCTCGAGCCCGAGGATCTCCGTCCGCTCACCATCGAGGCGGCGGCGATCACCCGGCTCCCGCTAGTCGGGACGCGCTGGGTGCCGGGCCGGGAGAGGGACTGATGGCAGCGACGCGCGAGGAGGTCCGCCGGCGACTCACCGAGGACGGGGTCGATTATATCCTCGCCCAATACGTGGACGTCCACGGTACCCCGCGCTGCAAGGGAGTGCCCGTCCGCGCCTTCGACCAGCTCCTCGACGGCTCGGCGGGGTTCGCCGGGGGCGCCGTGTGGGGCATGGGCCAGGGGCCGCACGACCACGACCTGATCGCCGTGCCCGACCTCGACTCCTATACCCCGGTGCCCTGGGAGACGGGGGTCGCGCGGCTCGCCTGCGACATCACCGTCGACGGGCAGCCGTGGGCCTGCTGCCCCCGGACGATCCTCCGCCGCGCTGCCGAGGAGCTCGCGCGCGAGGGCTACCTGCTGATGGTCGGTGTCGAAGCGGAACACTTCCTCGTGACCCGCCGGCCCGACGGCACCATCGCGCCCTTCGATCCCGACGGCGTGGACACGATGGCCAAGGCCTGCTACGACTTCAAGAGCCTCGCCGGGTCCATGGGCTACCTGCGCGCCGTCCTCGGCTATCTCGACGCCCTCGGCTGGGAACCCTACGCGTCCGACCACGAAGACGCCAACGCCCAGTACGAGATCAACTGGAAGTACGCCGATGCCGTCACGTCTGCCGACCGCCACACGTTTTACAAGATGCTGACCAGCCAGGTGGCCAAGCGCTTCGGGGCGATCGCCACCCACATGCCGAAACCGTTCTCGAAGCTCACCGGCTCGGGCTGCCACTTCCACGTCTCGCTCTGGGACGTCGCGGGGCGCCGCAACCTCTTCCTCGACGAAGGGGACGCACGGGGTCTCGGGCTGTCCGCGCTCGCCTACCAGTTCCTGGCGGGCATGATGGAGCACGCCCGCGCCCTCGCCGCGCTCGTGGCGCCGACCGTGAACGACTACAAGCGCCTGTCGGTCGGCGAGTTCCTCACCGGCAGCACGTCGGGGTTCACGTGGACACCCGCCTTCATCAGCTACGGGGACAACAACCGCACCCACATGTTCCGCGTCCCCGAGGCGGGCCGCTTCGAGTGCCGGATCGTCTCGGGCGCCGTCAACCCCTACCTCGGCATGGCCGGCGTGATCGCCGCCGGCCTCGACGGCATCCGGCGCAAGCTCGACCCCGGCCCCCCGAGCGCCGGGAAGAACATGTACGCCCTCTCGCTCGACGAGGTGAAGGGCGGCGGCCCGGGTCTCGTGCCCCAGTCGCTGCCGGAGGCGCTCGACGCCTTCGAGGCGGATCCGGTGATCCGCGGCGCCCTCGGCCCGGCATTGGCCGCCGAGTTCCTGAGGGTCAAGAGGCAGGAATGGGTCCGCTACCACAACACGGTCTCCCAGTGGGAGATCGATCACTACCTGGCGCTGTTCTGATCGAGGTGGACGCGTGCATCTGACCCCGAAGGAACAGGAGCGGCTCCTCATCTTCACCGCAGCGGAGATGGCGCGGCGCCGCAAAGCCAAGGGCATCCGGCTCAACTATCCCGAGGCAGTCGCCTACATCAGCGACGAGATCCAGGAGAAGGCCCGCGAGGGCCGTGCCCTGGTCGCCGAGCTGATCCAGTACGGCGCCGGCCTGCTCACCGTGGACGATGTCATGGAGGGGGTCGGCGCCCTCCTGACCGAGCTCCAGGTGGAGGCGCTGTTCCCCGACGGCACCAAGCTCGTGACCGTCCACCAGCCGATCCGCTAGTCGCCCGGGCCACAGCGTGGAGACCGATGATGAGACGCGAGGGCCGGCGGACGGCATCGTCGTGGGCGGGCCCGACATCGGACGGATCGACTTCGCCGCCGGCGATGTCGAGATCAATGCGGGCCGGCGGACGGTCGAGCTGACGGTGGAGAACACCGGCGACCGCCCGATCCAGGTGGGCTCCCACTTCCACTTCTTCGAGGCCAACAGCGCTCTCGCATTCGACCGCTCGCGCGCCTTCGGCATGCATCTCGATATTCCCTCGGGGACGGCGGCCCGTTTCGAGCCCGGCGAGGAGCGGAAGGTGGGCCTCACCGAGTACGCGGGCAAACAGGCGGTGTACGGCTTCAACAGCCTGACCAACGGCAGCGTCCGCAGCGACGCGGTCAGGACCGCCGCGGTCGGGCGCGCTCGGGCGGCGGGCTTCCTGTTCGAGACGGGGCGCTGAGGACATGGGACGACGGCTGACGCGCCGGGAATACGCCGACCTCTACGGCCCCACCACCGGCGACCGCGTGTACTTGGCCGATACCGGGCTCGTCATCGAGATCGAGCGCGACTGGAACACGTACGGCGACGAGGCGGTGTTCGGGGGCGGCAAGACCCTGCGCGACGGCATGGGCCAGGCGCCGGGCGTGACCGCGGAGGAGGGCGCCCTCGACTTCGTGATCACCAACGCCGTCGTCATGGATCCCGAGCTGGGCATCGTGAAGGGGGACATCGGGATCAAGGACGGCCGGTTCGTCGGCGTCGGCAAGGCCGGCAATCCCGACGTGATGGACGTGACCCCGGGACTCGTGGTGAGCGCCAACACCGACATCCTCTCGGTGGAGGGCATGATCGTCACGCCGGGCGGCATCGACGTGCACGTGCACTTCGACTGCGCCCAGCTCGCCTGGGAAGCGCTGTCCAACGGCATCACCACCATGATCGGCGGCGGCACCGGGCCCAAGACCGTCGGCATCGACGCCCCCGGCGCCTTCAACCTCCAGCGGATGATCGATGCGTTCGCGGGTATCCCCGTCAACATGGGGCAGCTCGGCAAGGGCAACAGCAGCAAGCCCAAGGTGCTCGTCGAGCAGGCTCTGGGCGGCGCCATCGGGCTCAAGCTCCACGAGGACTGGGGCACGACACCCGCGACCATCGACACGTGCCTCAAGGTCGCGGACGAGTACGACTTCCAGGTGCAGATCCACACGGACACCCTGAACGAGGCCGGTTTCCTCGAGCGGACGCTGGAGGCGATCGGGGGGCGGACCATCCACACGTATCACACGGAGGGCGCCGGGGGCGGGCATGCCCCGGATATCATCCGGGTGGCGGGCGAACCGAACTGCCTGCCGTCCTCCACGAACCCGACCAACCCGTTCACCGTGAACACCGTCGATGAGCACCTCGACATGATCATGACCTGCCACCACCTGAACCCGCTCGTTCCCGAGGATGTCGCGTTCGCCGAGTCGCGCATCCGCGCCGAGACGATCGCCGCGGAGGACGTGCTCCACGACCTGGGCGCCATCAGCATGCTCGGCTCGGACTCGCAGGGCATGGGGCGGATCGGCGAGACGGTGACGCGGGTGTGGCAGCTCGCCGCGTCCATGAAGGCCCAGCGCGGCGATGGGCGACGCCAACGCCTCCCTCATGACCTGCCAGCCGATCCTCTACCGGCCGCAGTACGGCGCCTACGGCGCCAACATACGCGCGACCTGCGTGACGTTCGTCACCCAGGCGGCCCTCGACGCGGACCTGGGCCGCCGCATTCACGGCAACGTGCGCCTGGTGCCGGTCCGTGGCACCCGCACGCTCGGCAAGGCGCATATGGTGCGCAACAGCCTGTGCCCGGAGATCCGCGTCGACCCCGAGACTTACAAGGTGTTCGTGAACGGCGAGCGCGCGACGTGCCGGCCGGCCCGGGTGCTGCCGCTGGCGCAGCGGTACTTCCTCCGGTGACCAGAATGCGGTCTTGCGCCCATGCGTGATGACGGCGCGCTCGTCGCGCTTCTCCAGCTCACGAGCGGAGGCTTCCCCACCGGGGCCTTCGCCCACTCCTACGGACTCGAGACGTTCGTGCAGAGCGGGCTGGTGCGCGACGTCGTCACGTTCGGCGAGTGGCTCGACGTGCATCTCGCCCACTCGGCCGGGCCCACCGACGGGGCCGGCATCGCCCTGGTGGGGCGGGCGGTGACCGCGGGCGACTGGGACGCCGTGCTGCGGATCGACCGCCTGCTCACGGCCCTCAAGCTCGCCCCGGAGGTCCGGGCCGCGAGCCGCGCCACCGGCCGGGCCACGCTCCGGGCCGCGCGCGAGATCTTCCCCGGCCCCGCGCTGGAAAACTACGCGGGGCTGATGGATGATCGGCGGGCCCCCGGCAACGCGGCCGCCGTGTTCGCCTGCATCGCCGCCGACCTCAAGATCGAGGCGTCGGTGTCGGTGCTGGCCTTTCTCTGGAGCGTCGCCTCTTCGCTGACCGCGGTGGCGACGCGGATCGTGCCCCTCGGCGGGATCGCCGCGCAGCGGTGCCTGCGCGAGCTAGGGCCGGCCGTCCGCGGTGCCGCCCTCCGCGCCGAAGCGGCTCGCGAATCCGAGCTGTCCGCCTCCGCGGTCGCCCAGGACATCGCGGCGCTGCGCCACGCGCGGCTCTACTCGCGCCTCTGCATCTCGTGAGCCCGGCGTGAGCCTGCCCGCGGCGTTCGAGGCCTTGGGACCCCTGACCGACGAGGTCGGCAAGTGGGGCGTGCTGCGACTCACGCTCGCGCCGCGCCGGGGCCGGACCATGATCACCGACCAGTACTGGCGCATCCCTCTCCAGGGCTTGCCGCCGTCCTACCAGGACGGCGACGACGAGGCGTTCGTCTACCTCCTGAATCCGACCGGCGGGATCGTGCAGGGCGACCGCCTCCACACCGCTATCACCCTCGCGCCCGGAGCGCGAGCCGTGATCAGCACGCAGTCGGCGACCAAGGTCTACCGGATGGACGAGGCGTACGCCGAGGAGGTCAACCACTACACGCTCCATGGGGACGCGGTGCTCGAGTGCCTGCCGGACCAGACGATTCCATTCTCAGGCTCTCGCTTCTACCGGAGCACCCGGATCGATCTGGACCCGAACGCGACGCTCATCCTGACCGACCTGCTCGCGGCCGGCCGCGTCGCCCGCGGCGAGCGCTTCGGCTTCGAGCAGCTCTTCGTCGAGGTCGAGGTCAGCGTGAGCGGAGAGCCCTGCCTCGTGGACCGGCTCCAGCTCTGTCCGGCAGACGGCCGCGTCGACCGGCTCGGGCTCTGGAACGCCCACGCGTACTACGGCTCGCTCTACGCGTACTCGCCCCGCCTCGACGAGAGCCTGACCACCGAGCTCGCCGAGCTGCTCGAGGGCGGCGGGAGCGTCTACGGGGGAGCGGGCCAGCCCGCCCCGGGTTTTGCGGTGGCCCGGGTGCTCGGCCCCACGACGTGGGCGGTGCGCGAGGTTCTCTTCGAGGCGTGGGACCTGCTCCGCCGCAGGCTGGTGGGCAAGCCCGCGCGGCCGCTCCGAAAGCTGTGATGGGATCCGATCTGACATCGCGCCCGAACCGCCGCTCCGCCGAGGATCCGATCAGTCAGTACCTGATCGGGTCGGAGCCCTACTACCGGCCGACCAGCGACGAGGTGACGCTCTACGAGACGGCCTACGCCGTCCGCATGCCGATGATGCTCAAGGGGCCGACCGGCTGCGGCAAGACGCGCTTCGTCGAGTACATGGCGTGGCGACTCGGCAAGCCACTCATCACCATCGCCTGCCACGAGGACATGACCGCCTCCGACCTGGTCGGCCGGTATCTGCTCGACGCGAGCGGCACCCGATGGCAGGACGGACCGCTCACCCTCGCGGTGCGATTCGGCGGCATCTGCTATCTGGACGAGATCGTGGAAGCGCGCCAAGACACGACGGTCGTGCTTCACCCGCTAGCCGATGCGCGCCGTGTGCTGCCGCTCGAGAAGAAGGGCGAACTGGTCCAGGCGCATGCCGACTTCCAGCTCGTCATCTCGTACAATCCCGGCTACCAGAGCATCATCAAAGACCTCAAGCAGTCCACCAAGCAGCGGTTCGGCTCGCTCGACTTCGGCTGGCCCCCGCGTGACGCGGAGATCGAGATCGTGGTCCACGAGTCCGGCGTGGGCCACGACACCGCCGCGCGGCTCGTGAGCGTCGGCGAGCGCGCCCGCAACCTCAAGGGCCACGGGCTGGACGAGGGCCTGTCCACGCGCATGCTCGTGTACGCGGCTTCGCTGATCGCGCACGGCGCGGACTCGATGGCCGCCTGCCGGGTCGCCCTCGTGGGGCCCGTCACGGATGACCCCGACATCCGGGACGCCCTCGACGCCGTCATCAAGACTTTCTTCTGATGGCGACGGCGGCCGAGACGGTCTCCGCGCTCCCGACCATCGAGCGGCGGCTCTCCTGTTACCTGCGCGCTCTGTGGGGACGGCCCGTGACGCTCCGCGAAGCCGACGGACCCCGGGTTTCCATTGTCGAGGGCGCGATCCGCCTGCCGAGCCGGTTCCCCGCCGGCGCCGGAGGCGGTGGCCTCACGCTCTATCGCGCCGCCGCCGCGCATGCCGCCGCGCATCTCTGCCACTCGACCCAACGCTTTTCCCTCGCCAAGCTCCGGCCGATCCAGATGGCCCTTGTCTCCCTGATCGAGGACGCGCGCATCGAGCGCCTCGCCTGGCGGGACATGCCGGGTCTCCGGCGACTCTGGCTGCCCTTCCACACCGCGCGACCGGCTGTCATCCCCAATGCCGTCTCGTTGATGGCGCGCCTCGCGCGTGCCCTCATCGACTCGGACTATCGGGACGAGGATGCCTGGGTGGCCAAGGGGCGGGAGATGTTCGAGGCTCAGATCGAGTGCCTGCGCGACCCCTCGATCAGCCGCACGATCGGGACCTTGCTCGGCAACGACCTCGGCCAGATGCGCCTGCAATTCGATGTCCGTGGTTATCTGGTCGAGCCGGCGTACCGCGACGACAATACCTTCCTCTGGGACTTCCCCCCCGACTCATCGGCTCCGAAGGTCGAGACGGCGGTTCTCGAGGGAGATCTCGCCTTGGAGAACACCACGAGTTCCGGAGCCGACGGTGCTCGGAAGGAGATGTCCTCGCCGCGGGAAGCGCCGGCTGTGGATGTTCCGAACTCGCGGCCCTATCACTATCCGGAGTGGGACTACGTGATCGGGATCCACCGGCCCGCCTGGTGCACGCTGCGCGAGACGCCCGCCGACCCGGGCGACTCCCGCGTGATCGGCGAGATCCTCGCGCGCCACGAGGACATCGCCAAACGCGCGACCCGGCTCGTCAAGACCGCTCAGGTCGCACATGCTGCGCGTCTCCGCCGACAGGTGGAGGGCAACGATCTCGATCTCGACGCGTGCATCACCGCGACGGCCGACCTGCGCGCCGGTCGTACCCCCAGCCCGCACGTTTATCAGCGCCCGGGCCGCGCTCGCCGCGACCTGGCGGTTCTATGGCTGTTGGATCTCTCGCACTCCACGAACGACTTTGTGATCAGCGCGGGAACCACCGTCCTGGGCCTTGCACGCGACGCGACGGCGGTGGTGGCGGAGGCAATCGATACCACCGCCGACAGCTTCGCGGTGCACGGCTTCGATTCGAGCGGCCGCGAGGATGTCAGGTACTACCGCTTCAAGGACTTTGACGAGCCGTATGCGGATGCCCCGCGGGCGCGAATCGCCGCCATGACGGGCCGGCGGTCCACGCGCATGGGCGCGGCCCTGCGGCATGCCGGGCACCTGCTTGGCGGCCGCCGCGCCGCCCGGAAGCTCATTGTCCTGGTCACCGACGGCGCGCCTCATGACATCGACGTGCACGACCGCTGGTATCTGGCGCTCGACGCCAAGCGCGCCGTCGAGGAGCAAAGGGGTGCCGGTATCGCCACCTTCTGCGTCAGTCTCGATCCGGGCGACGACCGGTACGTCACCCGCATCTTCGGAGCCGGCAATTACCTCGTTCTCGACCATCTGCGTCGTCTGCCGGAGAAGCTGGCCCTGATCTATCTCCGCTGGGCCGCCGCGTAGCGTCTTCTGAGCCGTCGCTTCGAGACCGAGCGAGGCTCGGCCACGCACGTGCCGCTGTTATCTCGCAGGGGGCAGCCGCATCGTGCGGGAGCATAGATAAGTTAAAAGTCGCCCTCAATCCGGGACCCTTGCAGTACGCACAGGACTTGCCCCCCTTTGAAGCAGCCCACCAAGCGTGTGAGGAAGAGGCCTGAATGACGGCCCGGCGCGGGCGGGGACGCTCAGGCGCGCGGGGGCAGGCGGAGCGCGGCGCACTCGTCGTGCAGCACGCCGGACACGATCCGGAGCGGCTGGCCGGTCATCTCGAGCAGCCGCTCGATGGCGTAGCTGGCGTAGCCCACGCCCATGCGGGCGAACCGCGCGCCGATGACAAGCTCCGAGACGCCCGCGATGCAGATGGCCCACGCGCACATGGGGCACGGCTCGACGGTCGTGTAAAGCGTCGTGCCCTTGAGCGGACCCGCGTCCGCGCGGAAGGTCGGATTCACGACCCGCCGGTCGAGCGACAGCCGGCGTACGGCCTGGGTCTCGGCGTGCGCCGTGACATCGGCCAGGGTCGTCGCCTGGTTATGGGCGCGCGAGACGACCACGCCCCCCTGCGTGATGACGGCGCCGCAGCCCATGTTGCCCTCGGCGGCCGCCAGCGCGGCTTCCTCCAGCGCCACCCGCATGAACCGCTCGTGGTCGGTCATGATGTCCTCCTCCGTGCTCTCGGCATCGATCGGCCCGCGCCCCAGGCCAGGCGGTCAATGGCCAGCGGCGCCTCCCGCGCGTCGTCAATCATGCCGCGCCAAAGCGGCTCCAGCTGCTTCGCGATCGCGAACGTGCGCGCCTGCTCGGATACCAAGCGCTGGCCGATCTCCTGCACCCGCTCCGCGGCGCGACCGATGTCCGCCGTCAGCACCCGCCCATCCTCCACGACCACACGGCCGTCCACAAGGACGGTCCGGATGGACTGCCCCGCCTCAGCCAGGACGAGCTGGGCGACCGGGTCCTTGAGCGGGGCAAAGGCCGGCGCGCGCCGATCCACGAGGACCAGATCCGCGCGGCGCCCGGGCTCGATGGTGCCCACCTGCTTCTGCCAGAGCGCGCTCCGCG
>WNFT01004808.1_pt1 | contig 11782 bp, 11 predicted proteins | sample 5400191 | NCBI WGS metagenome assembly WNFT01 (sample SAMN13153359, study PRJNA577476) | soil metagenome | isolation source: 80 cm saprolite under Madrone tree | place: USA:California | collected 2016-06-14
CAGCTTCGACCTGACACGCTACGGCCTGCCCGCGGCGGACCCTGTCGCCGACGCCGCGCACTACGACGTGACCCGGGACATCGTTCTCGGCGGGGGGCCGACGTTCCGGAACGGCAGCTTCGACTTCAGCGACACGTTCGATCGGATGGCATCGCCATTCGTGCCCCCAATCCGCGTTCGCGAGAGGCACCTGGTTAGCCTCCACATTGTCAACAACAGCCCGAAGTTCCACCCGATCCACATCCACGGCCATGTCTTCTCGGTCCTGGCCAGGAACGGCAACCGCCTCACGGGCGCGCCGATCCACCTGGATGCGGTATTGGTCGCGCCGGGCGAGACCTGGGACGTCGCCTTCAAAGCCGACAACCCGGGCATCTGGATGCTCCACTGCCATGTCCTTGCGCACGCCTCGGCGGGCATGAGCATGACGATCAACTACGAAGGGATCTACACGCCGTTCACGATGGGCACCCAATCCGGAAACATCCCGGAATGAGCAATGCCAGGACCATTTCGCGCGAAACGCATGCGTTCGTGTGCGAACAATGAACTGGCTGCGGACGGCTGGGATTCTCTGGGTCGTGTCGGCTCTATTCGCCGCCGCGATATCGCTCATCTTCAGGGTCGATCCGATTCAGGTGATCCTAACGATCGCAGCGAGCGCGGTCGCAGCGGTTCTGGGTGTCTGGATCATCGCGCGCCCGAGCACCAGAGTCGTGCCGCTGTCGCACGTGGCTGGCTTAGCCTGGCTGGCCCTCTACGCGGCGCTCACTGTCCAGCAATCTGATGAGCTCGTGGCGTGGACTACCGACGTCTTGGTCGCGCTCATTGGCGTTGGTGCCGCGCTCGCCGCCTACCGCGGGAGGCACGAGGCCGTCTCACGCCCGTCGTAGCGGGCTGACCGCGAGCTCGCGTTCGTGAGTTTCCCGAGGGCCTGGGGACCGGACCAGAGTTTCCGAGGCAGCGACGGCGAGGGAGGAACCGCAGCTCCGTGCACGGAGTTGATGCAACATATTTTGGAGGTGCTCACCAAAGGATGATGAGACAACCACTCCACACAGTCCATCTCAAGTTGGCCACATTGGCTGGCGAACAGTGCACGGTCTCGTTCGAACCGAAAGGGGCTCAGGCTCCTTTGCCCGTTGGGGAAGTATTTGCGGTTGAGATTTCCGGCCCAGGCGATGGGATCGTAGAAGTCAGCTTCGCCAAGGAGGGGCTCATCATTGGGGAGTGGGATGGGGCCCACACACGGGTGCGGAACAGCCGCGGTGAAGAAGTTGCGACCTACTGACGGTTACTGCGATTCGAACCGGTTGAGAGGCGCGGATCAGTACAGCAAACGCCAGGAGGTCGTTCAGGGCCCAGCTTCATGTAGTAATTCATGTAGTAGTCCTGTCGATCCCGGTAGACGAAATCGCCACCGAAATCCGTAACACGGCATCGAAATGAACTCAAAACCCTCGAAATCGGTCTCGGTGGACGAGACCGCTTAGAGTCCGGGACCGTGAGGCCCCGGGTTCAAATCCCGGGCCCCCGACTTTTTCAGACCAAAGTTTCCTTATTTGAACGGTCAGCAAGAAGAGCATCGCGCTAGCTGTTGCTGGCGCACGCTCGTGACCGTCGTCGCTCGCTCCTTACCGGCGCTTTGTGCGGGATGTGCGGGCTCTCCGGGCGTAGGCGTTCGACCAGCGACCGCATGACTGTCCACACCGACCGCCATGAGCCAGGGTCCGGCGAGCACTTCGGCGAAATCCTCTCGCGAGCGTGAGATGTCCGGTCCGTGGCAGATGACACACTACGGCGAGCATGTCTGACACCAACTGGTTCACTGCAGCCGGATTCGGCCTCTTCGTGCACTGGGACCATGCCAGCCAGCAGGGCATCGAGATCTCTTGGCCTCTAGTGGGAAGGTCGATCGTCAACGGGCCCGATCAGGACCGGGACGCCGTCTCAGTGGCGCAGTACCACTCCTCGGCGGCGACGTTCAACCCTCAGCAATGGGATCCCGGAGGGCTGGCAAAGCTCGCGCGCACTTGCGGAGCGCGGTACGTTGTGTTCACGGCCAGACACCACTCGGGCTACTCGATGTTCCACACGAGAGCGTCCGACTTCTCGATCGAGCACTCGCCGTATCGCGCCGACATAACACGGCAGCTCGTCGAAGCGGTCCGAGGCGAGGGCATGCGCGTGGGACTCTACTACTCGCTATCGGACTGGCACCACCCCGATTACCCGGCGTTCCATGAGGCCGCCAAGCCATACGCACACGAGCATTACCCGCGTCCGCGCCCGGAGGCGTGGGCCCGGTATCACGGTTACTTGCGAACGCAGCTGACCGAGCTGCTCACGCAGTACGGAAAGATTGACATCGTCTGGTTCGACGGCCAGTGGGAGCGCACGGCCGAAGAGTGGAAAGCCCCCAACATCCGCAGGTTGGTGGCATCGCTCCAGCCAGAGGCGATCGTTAACGATCGCCTGCCCGGCCAAGGCGACTTCGACACGCCTGAGCAGTTCCTCCCCGCTAAGCGCGGGGCACGACCGCAGGAGCTGTGTCTGACCATGAATGATTCCTGGGGCTGGCGCCCTAAGGACACCAACTTCAAGTCGGCCCGCGACCTCGCGGTCTGGTTGGCCGCAGCGGTGTCGCGGGGCGGCAACCTGTTGCTGAATATCAGCCCGATGGGTGATGGGGCGCTACCGACTGAACAGGTTTCGCGTCTGAAGGACCTTGGGGATTGGCTGGCGACGCATAGCGAGACGGTGATCGGCGGGAGGCCGGCTCCGTCCAGCGTCGATTTCTACGGCCCGGCGATCGTGCGAGCCGACCGGCTGTATCTACATCTGGTCGCACAGCCGATCGAGAACGTTACAGTGCGAGGTCTCCCGGTGCGCCGCGTTCGCCGCGTCGCGCTTGTCGGCGATGACCGGCCGCTGCGCTACCGGCTTCCGCTCGCCGCCTACGACGACCACCTCGCTGGATCCGATGTGCTCGCCGAGCTAGTGATCGACGCGCCGAGGCCCACGGGTGCGCTGGTGGACGTCATCGCCATCGAATTCGATGGACCAATCGACTAGGCACTAACTGACTCTTCGAAGGGCGCCGGCCAATCCATCGCTCATCCACTACCAAGCGATGCGGGATGGGTCCTCACGAGATCGAGAACGCCACCCACGAGTTCGATCTGAGAGTTCAAATAGTGTCCCCTCCCCCCGACCACATTTAAGTTCAAAAGTCGGTGCTAACGACCCGCGCGATGGCGATTTTGGCCCGGGAGGTCACAGGGAGGTCACAGTCCTCCGCACCTGAGATTAGGGTTGGCCCCGCTGGGCTGTCACCGGGAGAATGACCGGTTTGCGGTGCCCGAATCGCCCTGGGGGGAACTGGGCCCCGCCTAGAATTTCTCGGTTGACGCCACCCCGATCTGCAGCACCAGCAGCCAGCTGGCGAAGATGCCGCTCGACAGCATGATCACGCTCGCGAGCGCCAGAGTGGCGAATACCCACCCTTGCTCGACATCAACGAGCGAGAAACCACCAGCACCGGCGAGGACGAATCCGAGGATGTTCCCAACAGCGCGAAACACGGAGGCGCCTGGATGGGGTTGTCGAAATACGCGTTGACGAACTGTTCTAAATGAAAGAAGAACGGCTCCGCCCAGGCCGCCCACACCCACGGCCACCGCCGCCACGGCGGCGAACGGTCTCGGCGTGAGAACCGCAACACCGATGAACATCACGCTGACGAAGCACCACACCGCGTTCGCGGCCCGCAGCCGCAGCAGAGGCGTGCGCTCGATCTGGTGCGGGTCCAGCGCGATGGCGACGAAGGTCAGGCCGGTCAGCGATGCCCCGGCCCCGACCAACCCGATGTAGAGGTCTCGCCACGCCGGCGCGGTGTTCGGGTCCATTGCGCTGAAGGGTACTGCCCGAAGCGGCCAGGCCTATGACGGCACGGTCGACCTGAACCAGGCCAGCGTCTCCTCGATGGCCTTTTCGAGCGGGTGGCCGGGCCGGACATCGAAGACCCCGCCGTCGACGCCCCCGAGTGGGCCGTGGCCCTACTCGTGCCGCGCCGGTAACCCGTCTGTAGGGACATCAGCCGCCTTCGGCCACGGTGATGGCATTAACAAGAGTAGGGCTCCAGCTAGGTCCCATAGGTTGTCTTAGACACGCGCCTTGATCACTTCGCTCTGCGCCCTGTAAACCTGGTCGGCCTGCGGATCCATGGATCGAACTCAATCAACTTCTTCGACCACCTAACACCTAACGCATCTGACCTCCTCAGACTTCTCCGCAGCCGAAGGGTCTAGAGCAGCCCAGAATCAATCGATGGCCCCGATGCCTACCTACGACGAGGCGAAGATCTGGGGAATTCTCGCCGCGGAAAACGCCGACAACCACTTGTCTGCCGCGGAGGTGCCGCCTCACAGCAACACCTGCTCGTCGCTTTCGATTACTCGAGGGCGCCGGGACCGGGTCGTCTGAGCTAGCTGCCAGTCTGAGGGCCAGCCGCACCAGCACATAGATAGACGCGTTGAGCACGAGGCGGGAGAGTAGCCGGGCCGGCTTCGAAAGTTCAAGCTTGAGATTGTTGCCAACCGAGACGGTGCGGGCATTCTTGAGCCGCTACGCTCGTCGAAACATCGACGACGAAATTCTGTCCACATCAGCCCGCGCCATTCCGGCAAAATTCGCCTGTTTGTACACAAGCTCGGCAAGATCGCTGACTCGACGTCTGGCGCTGTGCGGCTTGGTCACCGCGATCGCGTTGCTGCCCTCCGGACACATTTCACACGGCATCCAGCAGATCGAGTGGAAAGGATCCGCCTCATGCCTGGACGTTCCTGTAAGCAGCCTGATCATCCATCCGACCAGATGCTGGATGAGCGGGCCAACCTCGATCGTCGTGGCTGGGACGGACGCCCGGAGCGGTAAACGCGCGGAGATGGTCGTGGAGACGGTCCGGCAGCGCCCAGTCGACGAGCTGGTCTCTCACGCGCGGAACGGGCCGGTGCGCAACTCGAAGCTTGGAAGCACTGGGGCAGGCGATCCGCCGGCTACATCGTCTTTCTACGTGTACGGCTCGTACATCGACGTGTGCGGTCTGAGAGCGACCACCGAATGCCCTCTCTACGACGATGCGGCAAATGAGACGGTCCCGCCCACGGGTGGCATGACGATCCTCGACTTCGGAGCCCCCTGTTTCGAGCCGGCCACACTGGCATGGGGCACCCAGCTCTTCAACAGCCAGGGCTGCACGCCGGACAACACTCTCGTGATTCTGGCCCAGGCCTGGCTCCGGGGCTATGAGAGCAATCCCAATCGCTCCGCCTCACCCAGCTTTGTGCTGGTGGCGGGAACGAGCAACAGCCTGACGGCAGCGGTGCCCGGCTACGCCCTGACCCCGGCGCAGATGTCGTTGCACGGTCAGGCATGGTTCAGGGCGGTAATTAGTCCGATCGCAGCGGTTGCGCGGAGTCTCCCCACACCCGTTGCAACCTGGGCCGGCAGCGATATCGAGGAGTCAAGCGACGGCAGCTGGTATGACGGGCCGACCACCAGCGCCTGGGTTGACGCCTACGCGGCCGCGTCTGGCGCGTCCAAGCCCTGCGTGGCAAGCCAGGATGCGCTGATGGTTGACTACGGCGATTACGTACCCAATGAACCTGGATGGTCTGCGGGCGCTGTCTACCATGTCGCCTGGCAAGCCCCGCCGGCCTGCCCCGTGCCCGAGATCTACGTGGCCGTCATGGCCAACGAGTGGCAAAGCTTGAACCGCTACGCCGTGAGCCTCGGGCTCCCGCAAATGCAGTTCACAGGTGTCTTGTCGGAAGACGGTGCCGCCGGAACCGTGTCTGGCGCGGGCAGCTGGAACACTCTTAGAAGCGCGACCGGTCAAGCGGCCCCGTACTTGAGCGTCATCGGAGTAACAGGACCAGTCTCGCCAGAGGTGCCCGGTCCGCCAACCGCCGTCGAGGCGGTTCCAGGGCCGGGGCTGGCCACAGTCGGCTGGTCGGCTCCGGCCTGGGACGGAGGCTCTGGGGTGACGTCCTATGCAGTGACTGTCTACACGGGATCGACGATCGCCCAGGTGGTGACGGTCAGTGGATCCCCGGTCCCGGAGACGGCCATAGTCGAAGGGCTGGCCACCGGCACCTCATACACGTTTTATGTGAGCGCGACCAACCAAGTGGGAACCGGAGCCCAGTCTCTGCCGTCCAGCAGCGTGGCCCCGACCGGGCGCCTCCAACGATGACAGCCTGGCCGTTGCAGGTCGGGGGGCATTCGCGCCATCGGTCAGGCGCGACCCTTTCGAGCAATGAGATTGGGACGCAAGGACGCAGTGGACTTCGGGCACCGCTCTGTAGTAGTTCATGTACTAATCCAAGCGACGCAGATGGACGACACGGGCTGGATATCGCCCCCGTGGAATTAGCCAATTGAACTCAAGACCCTCGAAAAGGGCCTAGGTGGATGAGAGCGCCTGGATTTCGGGACCGTGAGGCCGAGGGTTCAAATCCCTCGCCCCCGACCAGATTTTGTACTCAAACATCGACCATTCCGAACCTTATCCGCCGTCAGCCGGATACGGCAGGGCGCAATTTCCCGCTGAGCAACCCAACTGAGGGCGCGAAAGCCTCAGGAGTTCTAAAGTGACAATCGGCATGCTCAAACCAGAACAGATAGCTCGCTTCCGGAAGAAGCTCACGGCAGACCGGCGCGCCATCGAAGCGCGCATTGCCGCCAGGGAAGGCGACATTATGGACACGGTCCGCAACGAAGAAGGGGTTGGGGATAATGAGGACGAGGCGCAGCTTACCTATGGCCGCGAAGACGGCATCGTTTCCGACGAGCTCGACGCACAACAGCTGGAGCAGGTCAAGAAGGCTCTCGCGCGCATCGATGCGGGGACCTACGGGCTGAGCGAAGTCTCGGGCAAGCCGATTCCTCTAGATCGCCTCGAAGCGGTGCCATCCGCAACCACCCTGGTCGACGAAGAATCCGCCTGACGGTCCGCCCAGGGAGTCGGGAGGTCACCGGAGGACACTGCCCGAGTCACCGAGTGGCTCCAGGTCGTGCGCTCGAATGGGCGGCGGTGCTCATCGACCGAGCAGGAAAACGCTTTCCGATCTATGGGGTCAATCTCGTCCGGATCCGAGACGGCAAGTTCACGCACGTCCGTGCTTACTACGACCCGACAACGTTTCCGCAGCCGGCTGGCCGCGGATGAACCTGAGCGCACGCGTCAGGGTTGGGAAGACGAGCCTTGATGTTCCGCGCGTTGGGGTGGGCACCGCACCGCTCGGGAACATGTTCGAAGCGTACTCAGACGAGCACGCGGACGCGGTCCTCGCGAGTGCCATCGCGCATGGCCTTCGCTACTTTGACACGGCGCCGCTATACGGCCACGGCCTTGCCGAGCAGCGGGTGGGCCGAGCGGTGGCGAGTCTTCCGCGTGACGATGTCTTCGTATCCACCAAGGTGGGCCGGCTGCTCCGAGCCGATGCGCCACGCGACGAGAGTCAGTTCTATCTCGGCGAACCGTTCTACAAGGACGTTCCGAAGGTCGGACCTGTCTGGGACTTCACCTACGACGGGATCATGACGTCGGTTGAAGAGAGCTACCGCCGGACCGGGCTCGACCGGTTTGACGTCCTGCTCCTCCACGACCCAGACGACCATTTCGACGCGGCCAGCACGACGGCGTACAGGGCGCTCGCCAAGCTGCGAGACGATGGAATCACGCGAGCGATCGGCGCCGGAATGAACCAGGCGCACATGCTGGCCCGACTTGTCGAGGTGTGCGACCTCGATCTTCTCCTCGTCGCGGGTCGGTACACGCTGCTCGATCAGGAGGCGATGGAAGAGCTGTTGCCGCTTTGCGAGCAACGCACGATCTCGATCGTCATCGGGGGAGTGTTCAACAGCGGGATCCTCATCGATCCGGCGCCCGGCGCCAGATACAACTATGTTCCGGCCGAGCCGGCCGTCATGGCTCGAGCGCAACGGATCAAGGCTGTGTGCGACCGGCACGACGTGCCCCTGCCCGCGGCAGCCCTTCAGTTCCCGTTGGCACATCCTCGCGTGTGCACCGTCCTGCTCGGAATCCGCTCGATCGACGAGTTGGAGAAGAACTTGCGGTGGCTCGACGTCTCCATCCCCGACGAGCTCTGGGCCGAGCTCAAACACGAGGGCTTGCTGCGGGAAGATGCGCCGACACCGCGGAACTCGCGGATCAAGCCACGACAGCAATGAAAGAACCCCACCCACGCATCGACGCCCACCATCACTTTTGGGATCCAACGCGGGCCACGTATCCATGGATGGTCGGCGACGCCCTGGACCCGGTCAGACGGCCATACACCCCGGATGACCTCGCCCCCGAGCTCGCCGCCCAGCGTATCTCGGGGACCGTGCTCGTACAGACGATCTCGAGCCTAGGCGAGACACGCGAGTTCCTCGAGGTTGCTGGACGCACGGATTTCGTTTAGGGCGTTGTCGGGTGGGTCGATCTGACGTCGGCTCGCGTCGCCGCCGACCTCGATGCGTTGATTGCCGGGACTGGCGGCAAAAGGCTGGCCGGAATTCGGCACCAGGTCCACGACGAAAGCGATCCGGAATGGCTGTGTCGGGCCGATGTTCGGCGCGGGCTCGTCGCGGTGCAGGAGCGCGGGCTCGCCTACGACCTGCTCGTACGGGCTCGCGAGCTGCCGGCCGCGATCGAGACGGTTCGGGCCCTTCCTGATCTCCAGTTCGTGCTCGACCACATCGCCAAACCGCGCATCGCTGAGGGAAAAGACCCCGAGTGGCAAGAACGCATGCCTGGACTTGCCGCGCTCCCCAACGTCGCCGTGAAGCTGTCCGGAATGGTCACGGAGGCAAACTGGGCCTCCTGGACGCCGGCCGACCTCCGCCCGTTCGTCGCGTCGGTCGTCGATTGGTTCGGTGCCGGGCGCCTGCTGTTCGGGTCCGATTGGCCGGTCTGCCTGCTCGCGACCTCATATGGGGGCGTGGTCGGGGGTCTTGAGGAAGCGCTCGGACCCATCTCCTCTGGCGACATGGCGCGGATCTTCGGCTCGAACGCCGTCAGCGTCTACCGGCTGCGCAGTCATGGGCAGCTCGACGATGAGGGCACGAACTGCTGAGCCGTGGCTGATGGCCACCAGCTGGCCGCCTTCATAACAGGCCGGCTGCTCAGGCATCGGACGCGCATGATTGCGGCTCTTGACCCAACATCCTATTTCCTATAGCATCCGCCTGATCCGCTCAGACACACAAGCAAGTGGAGTTCCATTTCGTGCTGCTCAAACAAGGAGGAAGCCGGATGACACGTAGAGCCCTGGCCCGATCATTGGCCATCGCCACGGTGCTGGTCGTCGCCGCGTGCGGAGGGACCACCTCCGGCGGGGCCGCCAAGACCAACGCGGCGGTCGCCATCGTCCCCGGAGGTCCGCATCCCTACTTCGAGCCCATGCGTCAGGCGATCGTGGACGCCAAGACTGACTTCAGCCTCACCAAGGGCACGTTCCAGGTGCCGACCGACTGGAAGCAGGATCTCCAGGACCAGCTGCTGACAAGCCTCGCGGCGCAGGGCTATAACGGCTTCGGAATCTTCCCGACCGATGGCAACGCGGCGAACGGCATCGTCTCCCAGCTGGCCGCGAGGAACTTCCCGGTGATGGCAGTCGGCGGCTGCGTGGCCGAACCGACCAAGACCACGTACTGCATCGCGACCGACGTGGGAAATTCCGCTTACACGGGCGCGAAGGCGGCGATTGCGGCCATGGGCGGAAAGGGTCTGCTGCTGCACGGCACCGGACTTCTGACCGACCCCAACACCGTGCTGCGCGTAGCCGCTGTCAAGAAGGCGGTGGCCGAGACGAACGGCGCTGTCACCCTCATCACGATCACCGACATCGACAAGGACGCACAGACGGCTGACACGGCCATCAACCAGGCGCTCGCCACCCACAAGGACATCACCGGCATCGTCACCACGGCGTACAACCCCACGGTCGCCGCGGCCAAGGCGCTGCGGACACTGGGCGACAAGAGAATCAAGATGGTCGGCATCGACGACGACCCCGTCGTGCTGCAGGCGGTGAAGGACGGCTTCCTCATCGGCACCATGGGTCAGAATCCGTACGGCCAGGCTTACATCGCCTCGTACGGCATCAATCAGATCCACCAGGGGTGCAAGAAGAAGAGCGGGGCGCCCTACTTCATCGATTCCGGAACGCTGCTGATCAGCCCCGACAAGGCCGCGACCTACGCGGACGACTTCAAGACGCTGACCAAGGGCATCGTCGCCACCTTCAAGGACAAATACCTTTCCTGCTAGTGCGACAGGCCACCACGTCCAACGACTCGCTCAAAACGCCAATCCGGCGAGTCGACACCTACCTCGTCGACCTGATTCCAGAGCGACCTCGCACCGACGCGATCCAAAGCTTCACGAAGCAGGAGACGATCTTCGTCGACATCGAGACGTCCGACGGCGTGGTTGGCACCGGCTACGCGTACACGATTGGAACGGGGGGACGGGCCGTGCTCGAAATGCTTCGGCACGACCTGGTTCCCCTACTGGCCGGTGAGGATGCGAACCAGATCGAAGCCATCTGGCAGAAGCTCTTCTGGGCCACTCACGGAACAGCGGTCGGGGCGATCACCAGCCTCGCCCTCGCCGCCGTCGACATCGCCCTTTGGGACGTGCGCGGAAAGACTCTCGGCCAGCCGCTCTGGCGCCTGGCCGGTGGCGCACGCCCCACGGTTCCGCTCTATGACACCGAGGGCGGCTGGCTCCATCTCTCCACCAAGGAGCTGGTCGACGGCGCCCTCGCGTCCAAGCACCAGGGCTGGCCGGGAGTGAAGCTCAAGATCGGCAAGGCCCGTCTGCAGGAGGACCTCGAACGGCTGTCTGCGGTCCGCGAAGCGGTCGGGCCGGCCTTCGACATCATGGTCGACGCCAACCAGTCGATGACCTACGCGGAGGCCAAGCGGCGGGCGCATCTTTTTGAACAGCTGGACCTCTACTGGCTGGAGGAACCGCTGCCGGCCGAGGACCTTGGCGGTCACGTCAAGTTGGCGGCCGCGACCAGCATCCCGATCGCGGTGGGTGAGAGCATCTACTCCCTCAGCCATTTCCGCGAGTACCTGGCGGCGGGCGCCGCCGGCATCCTGCAGCCAGACGCCGCGCGGCTCGGCGGCATCACTCCATGGCTGAAGGTCGCGCACCTCGCCGAGGCCTTCAACGTCAAGGTCGCGCCCCACTTTCTGATGGAGCTTCATGTCAGTCTTGCCGCAGCGGTGCCAAACGCTATCTACCTGGAGCACATACCGCAGCTGAGGCAGATCACTCGCTCAGAGATCGAGATCGTTGACGGACGCGCCGTGGCGCCGGAGTCGCCCGGGGTCGGCATCGACTGGGACCGTGAGGCGATCGGAAACCTTCGGATCAGTTAGCGCGGGCCGCTTGACCGGCGGCGTGCTTCTCCGGCAGGTCGCCCTGCTCGGGCTGCTTATCGTCACCGCCGGATTCTGGATCTATTTCTCCGTGGCGGCGTCCGGCTTCACGTCCGACTTCAACCTTTTCTCGCTGCTGCGATTCGCGGCGATCCAGATCACCATCGGTTTTGCCCAGATGATGGCGCTCTCGATCGGCGACCTCAACCTCGCAGTAGGCGCCATCGGCGGCGCGACCGGGATGATCGCGGGGTGGACCATGCAAGTGCTTGGGCTGCCGCCCGAGGTCGCTGTGCTGTTCGCGCTGGCCGCCGGCACG
>WNFT01004809.1_pt1 | contig 11779 bp, 9 predicted proteins | sample 5400191 | NCBI WGS metagenome assembly WNFT01 (sample SAMN13153359, study PRJNA577476) | soil metagenome | isolation source: 80 cm saprolite under Madrone tree | place: USA:California | collected 2016-06-14
GACGGTCACGCTAGTAGGTACTGTGAAAAATACAACTAACGTAGGAACCCCGATAATTCTACCAACATTGATTGGGCTGCCAAAAACTATCACGATCAATCCTGGATCCCCGTCCAGTTTCGGATTCAACTGTTGCCAGGTCAACGTAACCGTCTCACGGTCAGTCTCGCCTGGAACATACATGATGATCTTCAACGCTACAAGTCCAAGTTATCCAACGAACACTCTAACTGTCCCTCTCACTGTCCCAACGCCTACCATATCGATACTTACTCCCAGCGCGGTCGTTTTCAACGTGACCGTTTCCGCCACTACAAGTATAACTGTTAAGAGCGTTGATAATTTCACCGGGCCTGCGAATGTGACTCTCGGAGTACCGACCGGGCTCAATGCCTCATTTACAAACGGGCTTCAGAGAGTTCAGCTAAACATTCCAGCTGACGGGACAAGCAGCGCTAGTGTGCGACTCAATTCGACAATTTTTGGATCATACGTTGTAAACATAACAGCAATGTCGGGACAGATAATCTCGAAGTCAGCCCTTACTGTAGACGTTGTAGACTTCAAAATATTCGTCACGGGCTCAGCTCCTCTGAGCGTTCCGGTTGGCACTACATTGGCCGAGAATGTGAACTTTGAAGGAACGTTCTTCCCGTATACTGTCAACGTGGTGATAACGAAAATCTTCGTGACCGAGATCCTGCCTAGCGGTCCAATAGCCCCCTCCTCCGGAATTTCCGTCAGTTGCAGCCCAACCACGCTGCTCGTCACTAATTCTACATCTACCGAGGACATTGTTCAGACGTCATGCAGCGTTACAGGTAACCAAGTCGGAAACTATACGGTCACTCTTTTAGCGGTAGGCGGAAAATCAGTGCACGCATTCACATTCCCCGTCGCAGTTATCGGACAGGACTATACGATCGCCGCATCTACACAAGTCCAGCAGATTTCCGTGGGTTCATCGGCCACAGTGAGCATCAGCGCCACAGCCACCAAGCTCGGATGCACGTGCGACGTGACATTCGCAATCAGTTACGTAGGAAGCCCGGCATCACCCCCAACCCTGACGGCAAGCCGCACACGAGTTATGCTCAACTCGACGTATCCTAACCAGACGGTGCTGGTCAACATCGTAACAAGCGACTTGACACCAACCGGGACCTACTTCGTCTTCGTATCGACGAACCCAGGCGACAAGACTCTGACCTTCGCCATAGCGGTCAGCTCCACAACCTCACCCCATGATCTAGCAGTCTACTCTGTTACTCCCAGCACAACCTCGACAACAGTCGGATCCCCCGTGACTATCACCATCGTAGTCCAGAACCTTGGAAAAGTGACAGAAAACTCCACAGTAGTAGCGATAGCTGGCGACCAGAATGCAGACAAGCCACAGAACATTACGATTGCCCCAGGCCAGAACGTGACAATTACATTCACATGGGACACTTCTGGATGGGCTTCAGGCGCGTACCTTGTCGGAGGCAAGGTGTTAGGAGTTCAGGGAGAGACGATTCTCAGCAACAACCTTCTGAGATCCGCGACCCCTGTGACTCTAAGCTCGGCTAACACCAGCGTGCTTACATCGCCCTACTTCGCGCCCAGTCTTGTCGGGGTCCTCATCGTTATCATCGGGATCATAGGCTTCCTCTTCCTTGAAGCTAGACGGAAGACGAGAAGCGAGAAGGCCGTACCTGTTCAGTAGGGACGAGGAGAGAATGGGACTAGATAGTCCCACATGGTCGAATTCTACAGCCAGTCTTACCGATTTCTCTTCTCTGATGACTTGACCTTTCCAATAGCTGTTCCTCGGCTACGAGCCTTCGCAGCACGGGAAGCTTTCCTCTTCTGGTATACGAAGAACGCCCCGACAATGGCGACTGCTGTCAGGATCGAGCCAGCATAAATCAGTCCCCCGTAGTTGGGCGGAGGCGTAAGCAGGGACACATAGACCGTGTCCATTGTGGTCCAGCCCGGGGTGACCTTCTCAATTATCGACATAGTCACTACTCCATCTCCGGAGAATGTTAGGTAATAGCCACCTGGGGTTAGCATGTGGAAGAGAACCTCGCCTACCCCGTTGACCGTCTTGTTTGCGAACAGCGCCGAGGATGACGAGTTGAACAGCTGAACTAGTACGTTTCCTCGTTGAGGATTCCCAGAATGATCCTCCACGATAAGATCAAGGCTCCCCAGAGCTGGCAGAACTGCGACTTGTCTAGCGAGCTCACCGATCTCGTTCTTGAGGTCCGTCACGACTAGAGATACCGTGTAGTTTCCTGGACGGGAAAACACGTGCGAGAGAACTGGGCTTGTAGTGTTTGTAGTCTGGCTGCCGTCGCCGAAATTCCAAGAATAGAGCTTGAAGCTCATCGAGCTATTGTCGGCGACGAAACTGTCGCTCGCGTCAAAGCGAACCGGATTGCTAGGCCCGTTCAGCAGGGATACCGAAATGGACGGGTCGACTGGTTGATAGTTGAAGAAAGCAGTGACCCCCTGGTTGCCAAAGATTGCTGCCTCTTCCAGCACAGGGATGAAGGTGAAGTGAGTTAGTTGTGGGTTGTTGGGATCAGGGTTGGGGTTTGTAATATCTGCCCGGTCAAAGGCGAAGGCACTGTTTCCCTGCCCGACAACCTGGAAAGTAATGGTGAACAGCGTTCCCGAGATCGGACTGGGTAGCGCTGGTCCCAGCAACGATTCGGCAAAATGGACCTGCCCGATAATCTCACCGCTACAGCCAGCGGCATTAGATATTTGTGAGATACCGTCGATGCACTCGACCACTGGTCCGCTGTTCTGGTGGGAGGCAAGAATGTTGTTGGAATAGTTGATGCCTGTGGCCTGGAGGACGACTTGGGGGTTCGTATAGTTAATTCGAACATCGAAGCCTTGAACGAACTGACCGCTGAGAATGCTCGCGTTTATGTTGACATGGAAAAACTGACCTGACGTGTAGGGAATGTTCGGCATCGAGCAACAAGTTCGTGTGGGAGAAATGGAAACACTCGAAACGTTCTGTGAGGTCGCGCGGACGATCGGCGAGTGTGCCTGAACAAGTCCAGAAGCGAACAACAACGCTACGGCCAGGATAAGTGCGCTCTTGCTCTTCATTTTTTTGGAACCCCTTCTATCGTGTGTCTAGTAGGATGTTCTCGTCGAGCAGAATTAAACACCACGGTGGGATATCGGCTTATCGGAGCCGAAGGATGGGCCTAGTATTCCTGCTTACTTTCAAGCCGATTCAGTTTCTAATACTTGTAGCTAGTGAGAATTTCTCAAGATGGAGCCGAGAGGTTCCTACCGGGTCTGAACTTGAACTCTGTCAGGTAGAGCATTCTCGAAGAGGAGGCGGATCTTATCGAATCGCGCGGGGCTGGTAAATTCGTACTTGTCATTCTTTGATAAGAGGGCTATGCTATTCTTGTACGTGCCTCGGGTCAGGTTAACGCTGACTATCTCGTCGAGAGCGATGAAAAAGTTTGACTTGTGCGCAGCGAGGATTCTGTCGGGACCGGGATACTGCGAGGTTGACTTTGCCCGTCCCTTCTTTCTGCCGAGGAGACCTCCAAGCGCGTTCCCAATGGACCCGAACATGAAGGTGGGCGCGACGCTTCCGGCTCCGACTTTGGTGAGATGACTTGCAATGATCCGCCGGTTAGTAAAATAGAGTCTGAGCCGCTGATAACCCATGGAGAGTTGCGCTATGACGAGGATATCACCTACGACCTGTTCAGAACCATCCTCCAATTGTGTTCTCCTCTACAAGACCCATCCGGGGTCACCCGCCTAAAGAGTTCCTCTACCAACTTCCAGCAATTCATATAGCCGACCGGGAAACGGCCAAGAACTTGAGCGCCCCGGTGGCTCAGCCTGGTAGATGATTGGCAGCAGCCTACAGCATTGCCTTGGTAAACATGGCAAAGAGGCAAGGGTCACGAGTTCAAATCTCGTCCGGGGCTCCAACCCACAAACGATCAATCTGACGCTCCGGAGAACGCCGGATTATCTCATAGATACGTCATTTTCGTCTTTAAGAATCGGAGAATAGTATGGGCAGCTGCGATTGCCCAAGTTCTACCGCTTCAAGATCTTATCAACCCGGTCCTTCCAAGCCGGCCAGCGACCCATCTCTTCAAGCACGTACTTTTCCGCTTGTTCCTTGTTCATCCAGCGAGTCTGCATGGCCGAAGCGACCATATCATCATACAACTTTTCAAAAGGCAGAAGCTTACCCTTCATGTCCGTGCAATGAATACAATATGGATTGTCGAGATTCTGAGCGCCATGTTCCTCGCGCGAAGCCAGCGGCCGGCCACAGCTCTCGCACTGCATCGCAAGAGACATAGACTATCCCAAAAACAACATTCACACAAACACTAGATAACCATACTTGGACGGGCTAACCCCCCAGCACGGTAACAGAGCCACGCCCACTCTGCTAAACCATTAATAATCCGGCACCCCTCAACCGACAAAGAACGCTGGGGAATGCTTCTATTGCGTAGAAAGGGCCACACGGCTCCTTTCACACTACTCACACTCATACTCCCATTCGGAAGAAAGAAGACCGAACAGGAAGAGACAAAAATCGCACCCGAGCCTGGCAAGAGAGAACCTTTCCCCGTACCGGACATTCTCAAGAAAACAATCACCAGTAGCGACGTCTCTAGGTCCCGCGATAGACTCCGACTAGCAAGTCTAGAAAGGGACATCATCGGAGACGCCCTAACAAAAATCTACGAGGCAGAAACTAGAGGACAGATCAACGACAGTGAAAAAAACCAGCTTCTACAACGATACAAAACAGACCTCAAACGAGTAGACGGGGAAATAGACACCCACAAGAAGACAGTAGACCTCTACGAGCTCGAATCCGCCAAGGAAGACCTTCTCAAGAGCTTCCAAGAAAAAATGCTCGAAATAGATCTGAAGATTAGCCAGATCAGACCAACAGTGACCACAACACTTGAAACGACACCCAAGCCTCCCGAGGTACCCAAGATAGAGACGAGCCCCACCCCTCCACCTTCAAACCCTCCAAAAGAACGGCCTCCCAAGGAGAAGCCTAAGAACAAAGCAGAAGAACGCCTAGAGACCATTCGAGAGGAAGTGCTCAAAGCGATGGAACGCCTCGAACAGATCGAGACAGAAGGCTGAGCAAGAACCTGTCCTGGACAGACAAGGCTCGGATCAGCGCCGCCGCCCAAGCGATAAGAGAAATCAGAGACAACACTATGATCGGACTTGGAAGCGGCAACACCATCCTACGGGCCCTCGAACTGGCCTCGGAACGAGTTAAGAAAGAGAACCTCAAGATCACCTTCATCCCGACATCCTACCAGACAGAAATCGCCGCAAAGAAACTAGGCCTCAAAACAGCGACCCTCGAAGAAGACACCGAACCCGACCTAGCTCTGGACGGGGCTGACCAGATACAATGGCGAACCCTCGACATGGTCAAAGGCGGGGGAGCAGCCCTCTTACGAGAAAAGATCGTAGATTCAACTGCCAAGAAACTCGTCATCATCGTCGACGAGAAGAAACTAGCAAAGACTCTAGGAGGACCGCAACCCATACCCGTCGAAATAGTCCCCTTCGGCTACGGCTCAACAGTCGCAAAGATCAGAAAAATCTCTGAAAAGACAGTTCTGAGAGAAGCCGCGGGCAAGGTCGGACCGGTCATAACCGACAACGGTAACCTGATCGCGGACGTCTATTTCAGAAGCCTGCGCAGACCAGAGATAGTCGAAGAGAAACTCAAGAAAATCCCTGGGATAATTGAGACAGGTCTCTTTCTAGAAATGTGCGATGTGGCGTATGTAGGTAGAAAGGATGGCCGCGTCGATATTCTCCGTAGAAGCTAACGCTCCACGAAACCCATAATGCAGCTCTCAGGCGAAAGTGCCGGGGGCGGGGCTCTCGAAAGAGGTCTCTTTATCGAACCCGCGACCTCCGGATCTCTCAACCAGATTATGAGTCCGGCGCTTTGGCTCCCCTTCGGGGTCTGACCAAGCTGAGCCACCCCGGCAAAAAGGACCGCGCAACGCCTACCGCTAAAAAGCATTGGGCCAAGAAGGATTAAACGCAAAAGGAACTAGACGAGAGGATAGAAAAAAGGATCCAAGCTTGTCCAGCCACAAATTTCTCACACTAGATGACGTGGAGACAAACAACAAGAAGATCTTCCTAAGAGTGGACATCAACGTTCCACTAGACCCATCCACGCACCTGATCCTTGACGACACGAGGATCAAAGCCGTTTCAGAAACCCTGGCAAGACTAGAAGACGCGAGGGTCGTACTCGGATCCCACCAGAGCAGACCGGGAAAAGACGACTTTACGAACATGCAACCACACGCGGAGGCACTAGCCGGATGCTGCAATCAACAAGTAATGTTTGTAGAAGACGTTATCGGTCCCACCGCCCGCCAGAGAATCGCAAAGGTTGAACCAGGCCAAGTTCTCGTCCTCGACAACCTAAGATTTTGTGCTGAGGAGAATGTTGACGACAAACCCGAGAAGCTACTGAAAACACACTTTGTCAAACAACTCTCACCGCTCTTCGACCTCAACATCAACGATGCCTTCGCAACTGCCCACAGATCACAACCAAGCATTGTAGGACTGACGGAGGCACTCCCGAGCGCTGCGGGACGACTAATGGAGAGGGAGCTGAAAGCAGTCTCTGGACTACTCGTAGAGCCCAGACGACCATGCGTCTACGTCCTCGGAGGCGCCAAGGTCGAAGACAAGATCCCGGTCATAGAACACATTCTTACGCGCGACAAAGCCGACAAGATCCTGTTGGGGGGAGTTCCTGCAAAACTCTTCCTCAAAGCAATGGACAAGAAGATCTCGGCCGACGACGAGAAAGATCTGGCTGGTCTTCAAACTCATATCAAGAGCGCAAAATCACTAGCAATGAAGTATAAGGAAAAGATCGAAGTCCCAATCGACCTTGCATATGGAGATGTTCGCGGAAAACGAACTGACAGGGGCATAGGTGTCCAGTTGAAAGAATCGGCCCTGGACATCGGAGCCGAGACGATCGAAAAATATTCGAAGGCTGTCGCGGGAGCTGCCACCACGGTCGCAAATGGACCCCTAGGAGTGTTCGAGAGAGACGGATTTGACCTCGGCACAAAGCAAATCCTCGAAGCCATGGCCAAGAGCAATAGTTACACCGTCATAGGAGGCGGACACCTAGTGGGTCTAGCCTCTATCTTAGGAATAGACGAGAAATTCAAACATGTCAGCACGGCAGGAGGCGCAATGCTCTCACTTCTCTCTGGCCAGAGTCTCCCCGGCGTCGACGCCCTAGTCAGAGCCGCAGACAGAATGCGGAACCAGAAATCCAACTGAAACCCCTTAGTCAGTAGAACTTATCTGAGCCTCAAATCCACCCACCACACAGCAGCCCCGGTAGCTCAGTGGTGGAGCGACAGCCTTGTACCCGAAGCGAGAAAGCTGTAGGTCCCGGGTTCAATCCCCGGCCGGGGCTCCAAAGTACCAGGGATGATTTTTCACACGTCGTTTATTAGACTCCGAGAACTAGGAACTCATTCTGGAGCAACATCAGCAATATGGCAGGAAGGTTCCGGAGACCGCGAACGATACTCATAGCTGGAATTATCGTGGTTCTCTCAGTTGGACTCGTCTTTGCAACTCTGCCGTTGCTACAACACCCCGTCTCTCAACATGGTTCTCTCACGACCCCGGTGACCCAGAATGTTGGCCCAGGAGACTCGACGAATCCCGGTCACGCTGCGCTTAAGCTACCAGGGCTACCGACCAGTGAGAGTTTCGTCGTCGCTGTAGCTGTGACGAATGGAAACGCCACTTTCTGCGTATTGGACGATTCCAACTATACGAGTTGGGCATCTGGTAATTTTGCGTTCAGCTCGCTTCCCCCAGGAAGTTGCGTTCTTTATGAAACGACAGCTCAGGACACGATAACCTTCATCCCGTCTAGGACCGGAGACTGGTTCATTGTTGCACTCAACACTAGCCAGAAGACCTTGACAGTTCTATTCTCGCCTGCGTAAGGAGGCCAACCTCAGCTCACCTCTCAAGTTCACGAGAGATGCAGTAGACCATGCCTATCAAACCTGATTAGAAGTACGCGTACTCGTCGATTCCTCGCGGGGTCCTCGGAGTAGAGAGAAGACTGCTGAAACAAGGATGATTCCTGAAAATACAAGGAGAGCATGCTGTAGTCCCGGAAGAAAGCCGCCTAGAGTTCCATTGGATGCTTGAACGCTCATGATTAGGTTCGAGTTTCCGATAATGCTGATGAGCTGGTTGTAGGGAACATCAACGGTCATCAGCGCCAGGACTAGTGGGATGCTGGCGACGATGCTTGTATTGATGATAGTAACTCTGACGGCGGAAGAGATTCCTCTCTTTGAGGCTGGAACCGACCCCATTACAGAACTCGCGTTCGGGCTACGGAATAATCCGATTCCAAATCCGACGAGGACTAGGCCGACTACGATCTGCGAATAGGGAGTAAGTTGGTCGAACCGTGACAGGGCGAAAAATCCTGCGGAGGCTAGTATGAGACCAAGAGTGCTGAGACCCCTCGCACCCCATTTGTCTGATAGAGCACCACTTACCGGTCCGATTATGATCAACGTTGCGTCGAGGGGGATGAGAAATATTCCTGCATGAAGCGGATCGTAGCCTCTAACGAGCTGGAAGTAGAGAGTCATGATGAAGGCTAGCCCGGCGAATGCGAGGCCGCTGAGCAGGTTGGCAACGTTTCCAGCGGTGAACAGCCTGATCTTGAAGAGGGAGAGGTCGAGAACCGGAAACTTGGTCCGACGTTCGACGAGAAAGAAGAAGATCATGAGAATTCCGCTTGAGGCAATGAGAACCAGGTTCAGAGCATCGGTAAAGCTACCAATAGTCAAGCCTAGTAGAAGGAAGGTGATCGAGCTTGAGAAAGTGACAGCGCCTGGCAGATCAAACTTTTCACCCCGGCTCGGTTGAGAGATCTCCTTCAACCTTCGATGTGACCAGTATGTTCCGAAGATTCCGATCGGAACGTTGACGAGAAAAATAGAACGCCAAGTGAAGAGCTGGATGAGGATGCCGCTTAGGGTGTAGCCGGTGATTGTTCCGGCGTTGATTGCGACCTGGTTTATTCCTATGCCCTTTCCCAATCCTTCGCCGGCAAAGGCATCCGTTACAATCGCGACACTGTTGACGAAGAGAAGTGCAGCGCCGACTCCCTGAACAAGTCGGAAAGCCAAGAGTTCTTCAGCGGTCAGGGAGAGGCCAGAGAGGAGAGAGCCGACGGTAAAGATGGCGAAGCCGAGATTGTACATCCGGACCCGACCATACAGGTCCGCAATTCTCCCAATCCCAACCAAGAGTAGGGTAATCATGAGCCGGTATACAGTGATGAACCAGACACCAACAACCAAGTTCGTGTTCAATGCAACAACCACCTGCGGCAGACCCACCACGAGAATGCTCGAGTCGAGCGTCGCCATGAAAATGCCGACGGTTGTGACGGTGAGAACTACCCACTTGTACTCCAACAATAAACCGCCAGATACCCAAGCGTCTCCGCGTTCGACGGACCCCAGGTATAAAACGGCCTTGGAGTAAGGAGACAGAACGCATCGACAGCGAGTAGAAAACGGAGACTCGCCCAGAATAGGCCCTGATCCGGAATCGGGGCAGGCGGTCCTGTAGCCACGTTTATTCACCCTCTCTCCCTTGAAGGAAAGTCCCGTTTCGAGGATCACGGTTCAAGCCTATTCTGCGCCCTGAAACCGGAGACTCGCCAGGAGCAGTTTCAACTGGCGAGAGCCCTGCCAAAAAAAGGGGTCAAGAATTTTTTTCTCGCGACACAAGAGTGCCCTTTGGAAACTTGACGGAAGCCTAGGCATTCCTTTAGATACCAAGAACAAAACGGGAGGCCGTCAAGCTTGAGCAGACCCCAAGCACGTCTAGCAGACGACCTATTCGCCCTAGACCCCAGAATCCGGTACGTCGCCCTACTCGACCGGAACCACAAACTCGTAGAGTCAAGAATGCGAACCAGCGTCGCAAGCTTCACACCCGAAAGCTACGACCGAAAATTCATGGCAAGCGTCCCACCACTAATACTCGACACACTATCCCAGCTAGAAGCCCAGTGTGGACCACTAAGCCACATATCAGTACAATACGAGAAGATAGACCTCATATTCCTACCCCACAACAACCAGATCATCGCCATCAGCCTGGAAACCGGACCCCTAGAACCAATCCTCAGAAAACTCCGAGACTCACTAGGCGTACCCATCCACCTCTAAACCAGGCAGCGAACATGGAGCCTCGACAATCCTACAACAGAGTCTTCGAACTACTAGAAACACATCAGAAATGGTTCGCAAACTCCCTCCCACTAATCGCGAGCGAGAACATCCCCAGCCCAGCCGTACGTGAGGCCATCCTCTCCGACTTCGGCAACAGGTACGCCGAAGGATGGCCCGGAGAGCGCGTCTACGCGGGCTGCAAGTACATCGACCAGGTCGAACAGATCTGCATCGACCTCGCAAAACAACTCTTCAGAGTAGAATTCGCAGACGTCAGACCCATCTCAGGAGTCTGCGCCAACCTCGTAGCCTACACCACATTCACCACACCCGGAGACACGATACTCGCACTCGCAATCCCGGCAGGCGGCCACATCAGCATGGGAAAGAAAGAATTCGGCGGCACAGCAGGCGCGGTCAGAGGCCTAAACGTGGAATACTTTCCATTCGATACGGAAGAGATGAACATAGACATCGACGCCACTGAGAAAAAAATCCAGAAACTGGCCGAGGAGGGAAAGAAGCCAACACTCGCAATGCTCGGAGGCTCAGTACTTCCCTTCCCGCATCCCGTCAAACAGCTCACCGACACGTTCAAGGAATATGAAACCAGGATATCTTTTGATGCAGCCCATGTCGCGGGACTAGTAGCCGGCGGACAGTTCCAAGATCCTTTACACGAGGGAGCTGACGCGATGACGGCTAGCTCTCACAAGACTCTTCCGGGACCGCAAGGCGGACTCATCATGTCAAAGGCAGAACATGGAGAGAAGATCAAAAAGTCAACCTTTCCCGGCAACGTCAGCAACCACCACCTCCATCATCTAGCAGGAAAAGCGGTGATGTTCGCGGAGATGCTCGCGTTCGGAAAAGAATACGCATCTCAGATCGTCAAGAACAGCCGAGCCCTCGCAGCGGCTCTGCACGAGAGAGGATTCCAGGTACTAGGCGAGAAGAAAGGATTCACCAGATCACACCTCCTAGTCGCGGACATTACCAAGTTTGGAGATGGAAAGACAATCGAGAAGAAGCTTGAAGACGCAAACATAATCCTGAATCGCAACCTGCTACCCTACGATATCAAGGCGGGAAGACACTTCGAAGCGCCGGGAGGAATAAGGTGCGGTGTCTCCGAAGTAACAAGGCTGGGAATGAAGGAATCGGAGATGGAAGAGATAGCGGATCTCATGACAAGAATAGTCGTCAAAGGCGAGGACCCTCGTAGAGTCGCGAGTGACGTATCCGAGTTTCGAAGAAACCACCAGAGGGTCCACTATGCCTTCGAAACCAGCAAGGACGCCTACAGCTACATCCACATCCGATAGTTTCTCAAATACTCACCCGACGGGAATGTCACGGGGCAGAAGCCTACTCTCACCAAACTTATTACCGGCGATGCTAAAACACTCCGATAGGACGACCTAGGTTGAGCACGAAGCGAGAAAAGAGAAGACGCGATGAGGCGC
>WNFT01013145.1_pt1 | contig 11779 bp, 12 predicted proteins | sample 5400191 | NCBI WGS metagenome assembly WNFT01 (sample SAMN13153359, study PRJNA577476) | soil metagenome | isolation source: 80 cm saprolite under Madrone tree | place: USA:California | collected 2016-06-14
AGAGTCTCCTGCTTGCATCACCATGTTGAGGACCAGGCTGGCCCCCACGTTGATCGTGATATCCGTTCGCACTTGAGTCGTGAAGGCCGGGGACGCCGCGCTCATCTCATAGCTTCCAGGCAAGACGTCAGGCACTGTGTAGAAACCAGCAGCGTCCGTTGCGACCACACGTGCAACTGCCGTCGCCACGTTCGTAAGGGTGACCCGCACGTTGGGGATGGCAGCACGCGAGGCATCCGTCACAGTGCCGGAGAGGGTCCCGCCAGAGACCTGCGCACTCAAACTGGGAGACAAGAGATTACAAAATGCCAGCAGACCCGCTATTAGGAAGATCATCGGAGTAACCGGGTAGAACAGTATATATAAGGATGCGACGGCGCGAGGTCGATTTGGCTGGAATTTCGGTGAATTGCAGGACTTAGCCGCGAATTACGCGAATGACGCCAAAATGGGCGCGTTAAGAATTCTTTGATGCGCCCATTTTGGCGTCATTCGCGTAATTCGCGGCTAAGTCCCCGTTTCCGGCACAGTCATTATTTCCAGAAGGTGGCCATTAGGATCCTCGAAGTAGACGCCTCGCCCGCCACGGCGGGTGTAGAGCTTGCCGTCCGTGTGATTGTAGGGCCCGCTTCCGTACGGGAGTCCCTTCGCCTTCACCCGGCCGAAGATCGCGTCGAACTCCGCATCGCTGACGTGAAAGGCGTAGTGATGGCTCTGGCCAGTTTTGGGGTCGAAACCCGGCCCGCCCCATAGTTCGGGCTCGTCAGCGAAGGCCAAAGTCAGGCTCTCGTTGACCTGCACTTGTGCAAAGTGGCCCGGTGTGACCGATAGTCCGAATATTTCGGCGAAGAACTCGGCCGAGGCGATCTTGTCTTTCGCGGGCACGATAGTGTGATCCAGGCGAATCGTCATAGCTCACCTCCAGGCCATCGTAACGCTGAATTCATTAGCAGGATGCTGAAAAACGTTCCAGGGACGGAAGCCGAAACTGTAGTGGCGGTCTATGACCGCCAGCATTTCGTTGACTCCAGGAAAGACCGGCGATCACGGACCGCCGCTACAGTTGTCTTTTTTCTTTCCCTGGCTGACCGATATTGAGTAGCTTTCTATGGGAGGTGTTTGATGAAACGAGTAATCGTATTGGCTGTGCTGGCTGCAGCCGCAGCTTTATCGATGGCAGCCGGCTCTCAGCAACCGGCCCAGGGCCTGCCCGCGGCAGCGTTGGCCGCCACGAAACTGGAGAAGGTCAAAGACAACCTCTATATGATCACCGGTGCGGACCCCACGAATCGCGACGCCTTCAGCGGAGGAAACACCGGTGTTTTCATCACAGACAACGGCGTTGTCGTTGTGGATACGAAGCTGGCCGGATGGGGTCAGGTGATCCTCGATAAGATCAAGACCGTCACGAACAAGCCAATAACGACGATTATCAATACCCATACCCATGGAGACCACACCGGCAGCAACGAGGCGTTCGGAGCGACAGTGGATATCGTTGCCCACGAGAACACGAAGGCGAACATGCAGAAAATGGATGCCTTCAAGGGCGACAAAGCGAAGTTTCTGCCGAAGAGGACGTTCAAGGACAAGATGTCGGTCGGCAGCGGTAAGGATCGCATCGATCTGTACTACTTCGGCCGCGGCCACACCAACGGCGACACCTGGGTGGTTTATACCGCGCTGCGCGTGATGCAAACCGGTGACATGTTTGCATGGAAGGACGCTCCAACACTCGACAGAAACAATGGCGGCAGCGGTCTCGAATATGCCCAAACGGTCGGCAAAGCGGTGGCTACCGTTAAGGACGTCGACACACTCATCGTCGGTCACAGCCCATTGAGGAAACCCGCGGAGCTCCAGGAATATCAGCGGTTCATGACCGATTTCATCGCCGCGGTACGCGACGCCAACAAAGCCGGCAAAAGTGTTGACGAGGCGGCCGCTTCGATTAATCTGAACTCCAAGTACCCTGGTTATAAGAACGAGCGATACAAAATGGCGATACAGGCCGTCTACGATGAACTCAAGGCGCCTTCGAAATAATCGTATCGGCGATCAAATGGCAGCTTGATCAATCGAAGCCGACTCGACAGATTCTGATTATCTAAACGACGGAGATTGATCAATGAGCATTAGCGCGAGAAATAAGCTAAAGGGAAAAGTCAGTGAGATCATAATGGGAGACGTCATGGCCGAGATCACGATTCGTGTAGGCCAAAACGTTATCGATGCAGTCATCACTCGAAGAAGTGCCGAGGAACTGAAGCTCAAAAAGGGTGATACGGTCGTCGCAGTCATCAAAGCAACGGAAGTGATGGTCTCGAAGGAAAGCTGAAGTCTCAGATAGTCCGCGCGAACAAATCGAATACCTCAAGGACGATATCCTGGGCGTCAAAGGCATCTTCGATTGCGCCCATTGCACAGACGGACACACGACTTAAGATCGCGGACGTTTTGAGATTCAATTCGATCACCTTGCGCTGCCGGCCTACCAGACGCCGGGTATAAGACGATATCGGGTTCGCCGGGCGAACTCGCGGTAGCCTTTGAGATTGGCATGCAGAAAACGATCCTCGAGGGCTGTTCGTACGATCAGTTCGGCCGCGCCGAGTGTTGCAGGGACCAGCGCCCAGGCTGACTCGAGCGTGAGCGCCATTCCGATCATCAGGAGAATGGCCGCGACATAACCTGGATGTCGAACCAGCCGGTATGGACCGCTATCGATCACGCGGTGCTTCTGGTCTTCCTGAATCCTGACCGTAGTCTCGAAGTGCGGGTTTTGCCCCATGGCCCAGCCCAGAAGCAGCAGCGCCGCAATCATCATCATCACACCCAGCCCTTGCGCCCAGGCGGGCAGCGAAGACCAGCCGTATCGTCTATCCAGTCCACCGACTATCAGGATCATCATGAAAAGGAGCTGAAAGATGATCACGATAATGCGATCCCAGAGCGGCGTGCCGGCCCCCGCTTTCATGCGCCGGCGAAGCAGTGAGGGCGTGCGGCGTGCAACGCGAAGCGTGACATAGGAGAATCCGGCGACCATGATGGCGAGGCAGATCCAGCCGGCGGTCCAGTCGAGCCGGCCCGCGGGAACAAAGATAAGCGCACCGAGAACCAGAAAGAGAAGAACGGAGAGACCGACGGCCTTCATAACGGTTGGCGGGTCCGAGGTGGATTTCAACTATGCAATTGCAGTGCCGGCAATTTCCTCGCTCAACGCCGCGATAGCAGCATCGGCGGTGGCATACTCTCCAGTCCAGTTGCCGTGCCATTCATCGTTCCACCGCAGGATGCACCAACCCCGGTGCGGGAATTCAGCAACAAGCGCGTGCTCGCCGGGCGGCAGACCACTAATGCGATACTGACGGACGCGTCCTGTTCCTTCTATCGACTCTTTCGCAAACCACTCCGTTTCGTGCTTCGTTAAGATCACGCAGCTATTCCTCCATTTATACATTATTTCTGGAGGTGGACAATACAGGTCCAAACGCGGGCTAAAGCCCGCGACTACATTCAGACCGAAGGTTGATCCCAAACGTAGTCGCGGGCTTTAGCCCGCGTTGATCCGGCCCTACTCTCTACTCATGCGAATCGATAAAGGCGGACTGCCGTATCCACCAGGATCATTTTGCGCATGGCTGCATCCGGGCACTCTTGTTCGAGCACGCGCACCAGATTCGGGTTGTTTATTTTCTGATATGGGCTGATCTGGCCAGGCGGCAGTCCGCGCACCGCGCCGGGATGCGGCCAGTTGGTCCCCCACAGCATGCGGTCGGCCCGGGCGGTGACGAGAGCCTTCGCGAGCGGAATCACGTCGGCATAATCCGGCCGCTTTGAGAGATTATATGGCGCGGAAAGTTTGACATAGATATTGCCCCCGCGAACCAGTTCGAGGAGTGCGCCGAAGCCAGGCTGACTGGCGCCTTTTTCAGCCTCGAGGTTGGCCATGTGATCGAGCACGACCGGCACCTGGAGGGAACCCAGCGTCGATGCGATCGCCGCGACCATGGGAAGCTCGGTGTTGATCTGGATGTGCCAGCCAAGAGGCACGAAACGCGGGACGAAGGCGTTGATCGCATCGATGGCCGCCCTGGGATCGCGAATGCCTGCGTTTGCAAGATTGAGTCGCACGCCGGTGACCCCACGCGAGGCCAGGCGACGCAACTCCACATCCGGCACATCCTGGGCAACCACGGCGATGCCGCGCGCGGAAGTTCCCAGTTGGGCCAGCGCATCGAGCATGCAGGAGTTGTCGAAACCGTAGAAGCTCGGTTGAACGATAACATTCCGCGTCGCGCCCGTCTCGACCCGCAAGACTTTCAATTGGGCGACAGATGCTTCTGGCGGAGTGTAAGTGCGGTTCGCTGCCATAGGATATTTGGCTTGCGGTCCGACAACGTGGTTGTGGCAATCGATCGCGCCGGCCGGCATCGACGCCGCGGCCCCACGTGATGTGCGCGGCAGGGCGAGCCCCAGCGAGGCAAGCGTCATCGAACCGAACTCGCGTCTGGTGAGTTTCATAGCCCGCGACTACATTTGGGATCAACGTTCGTTTGTGAATGTAGTCGTGGGCTTCAGCCCGCGTTTCGATTCTGGGCGCGATCAGGCCGACATGGGGGTTCCCCAGAGCTCATGGGTCGCGAGCGCGGCTCCTTCAGCGAGCGCCCTCAGCTTAGCCCATTGGATCGAGGGGTGCACTCGCCGGACGTACGCGCCCTGGGCGAAGCCGCAGTCGGTGCCGCCCATCACGTTCTCGCGGCCAACCACACGAGCGAGCCTGATGAGTCGCTGCGCCACCAGCTCGGGATGTTCGACAATGTTCGTGTGGTGCGTGACAACGCCCGGAATGAGCACCTTGCCGGGCGGCAGCTTCACGTTCTCCCACAGGCGCCATTCGTGCTCGTGGCGGGCGTTCGCCTGCTCGATCGAGTAATAGCGTGCCGGGACCTGGAGCACGAAACCCACAACGTCGGCGAGTGAGGGATCGTATGCATGCGGACCATGCCAGCTCCCCCAGCAGACGTGATACCGCACTCGGTCCTCGGGAATGCCGCGGAGTGCGTTCTTCAAGGCATCGATCCGGACCTGCGCCCATCGGCGGTAGTCGTCGACGGAGCCGCCGCGGGACAGGATCGAATCGTATTCGTGTACCAACACCGCATCGTCGACCTGCAAAGCAGCCCGGAATCCACGATCGTCCGGTACTCGGTGCGCAGTGCCTCGGCGACGGCGTACACGAACTCCTCGTCCGTCTTGTAGTACTCGTTATGGAGCCAGTACACGCTTGCCGGCGCGACGACCGGAAGGAATGCGCCGGTGACCTTCGCAGTCTTCAGGGCGGCCTTCAGATTATCGATATCGCGCTGCAATAAAGCCGTCCCTTCGTACCTGATCGGACCGGTGCACGTCCATTGCTCGGGCCCCGAAGGAGTCAAACCTCGCCGCTCGCGGAGACCTTTGGCTCCAAGCATGACCACACGGCGGATCGCGTGGGCGAACTGTTTCTCTTCCTCGGCATAGAATTCCGGGAACATCTGCCGGTCACGGCTTGGCGGCATGACAATCGATCCCGGAGGAAGCTCCCGCACTTCGAGGCCGCTGAGGCGCTCATACAGGTAGGAGATCCAGCTCACCTTCCCGATCTCACCATCGCTGACGATGTCGATGCCGGCATCCGCCTGCTCACGAACGATCGTGGCTACGGACTGAGACATCGCTTCACTCCACTTACTCTCGTCGACCTCCTCACCGCGTTCGAACGCGTCGAGAAATGCCAGCACTTCCGGTGGCCGGATCAGGCTTCCCGTGTGTGTCGTAAGGATCCTGTTCACTTGCATATTAAAAGATCAGTTTAAGCGCAAACTGGATCTGCCGCATCGGGCTCGCCAGCGTTGTGATCCGGCCGGCGATCGGATTGTAGGTCCCGCCCCCGTTCGGCCCCTGCACAAACGCGGCGGCGTTAGGCAAGCCCCAGTTCGCGTGGTTGAAGATATTGAAGAATTCGGCGCGGAACTGCAGGTTCACGGATTCGGTGATCCTGGTGTTCTTCATCGCCGAAAAATCGATGTTCCAGAAGCCCGGGCCGATCAGGAAATTGCGTGGGGCATTCCCCAACTCGCCCACAGGCGGCAAAGAAAACGCTGTTGGATCGAACCACCGCTCCAGGGAGCCTACTTTGATATTTTCGGCAGTGCGGCCGGGATTCAGAATGGGACGAGGGTTGACAAAAGCAGCGCCCATACCCGCCTGGTCGAATCCGTCTCCAACGGTGAAAGGCGCGCCGGTTCGAACCGTCCCGATCCCGCTGACCTGCCAGCCTTCGAATAATTGATGACCTTTGAATTTTCCGTTAAACGGCACCGCCACAACGCTGCTCACGACCAGAGACTGCCGGCGGTCGAACAGGCAGTTTCCACGATCCAGCGAGACATTGTAAGGATTCATGGCCGGGAATCCACCCTCCAGCCCGTACGTATTGGAGCTGTCGTCAATGCAATGCGACCAGGTATAGGAAACCTGTCCCTGAATGTTGTTCAGGAATCGGCGGTTCAGATTCGCTTGCAGAGAATGGTACACCGAGTTGCCGCTCGCCTCCGCGCCATTGTACGGGCCGAGGGCCGGATTGACTCGCGGATTGGTGGCAATGCCGAATGGCGCCAGCGTGGCAAAAACCGGCCTGCCGTTTCGGACCCGTGGAAGGAATCGGTGGATTCTGGTCGCGCTGGTAGAAAAGATGCACGCCCCGCGAACCGACGTATCCGACGGTCAGGATCGTGGCATTCATGACTTGCCGCTGAATATTGAGATTCCACTGCATTTGATAAGGCGTGGACCGCGTATCGTAGTTTACTGCGTTGCTCTGTGAAGGCAGCGGAGCTGCAAACGTCGGAGTTGGGAATGCCGGGAAAACCTGAACTGTGAAGCTGTACGGAGGATTGAAGTAATAGGCGGAAGCATAGGTGCGCGGGTCGATGGGATTGTGGAAAATGCCGAAGCCGCCACGAATGGAAGTCTTGTGATCGCGAAATGGATCGTAGGCGAAACCAAAGCGCGGGTCGAAGTTCCGCAGCGACGGATTTTTGAGGAAGACGTTCGGAACCGGTGTGAATGCCCTGGCGGTCTGATAGTCCGTAATCGTATTCAGCGGGTGCTTGTCCGTGGTTGGATTACTCACGAACTCATAACGAAGCCCGAGGTTGAAAGTAAGGTTGGACCGGGCTTTCCAATCGTCCTGGAAGTAGCCGTTGATATCGGTCTCGCGAAAATCACGGTAACCGTCACTCTTGTCCGGCAGCGGGCCGAAAAACAGGAATGGAGAAGCGCTCAGAAAGCTTGCAAGGCTGTTGAATACGAACTGTCCACCCAGCCAGCCGGGCGCGTTGACATTCGATTGAACGCGCTGGATATCCGCTCCGAAGCGGATGTTGTGCGATCCGCGAGTCCAGTAAACATCGTCACCGCCCCCGTACTTGTTTTGAACGAAAAGAAACGGCAGGAAGATGCTGGAACCAAGCGCGCTGAGTCCGGTGATGCCTATGGTGCCGTTCTTGCGCCCCGGAAAAAACGAGAGTCCGGGAAGGTTGTTGTTCAAGTCTGAGGCTTCGCGTGTCCTGACGAAGGTGACCCGCGCCAGGTTCAGGAGGGTGGAGGAAATGATCCGGCGCTCCTCGACGGTAGCGTAGTGATTTCCAGTATGGTGTGTCTCGGGCCACAAGGTAATGGGGCTGCCGCTGAACGGGTCCGTGAACTGGGCCCTGTCATTTACATAGCGGGCAAAGAGCGAATCCTTGGAGGACGCAGCGTAATCCACACGTCCCAACAGATAATTCTCGTCGCCGACCTGAGTCCCGACGGAAGGGACCTGCCCGACGCCGCCACCGATGGGGATGGTAGGCAGAGGATAGTAGCTCAGCAATTGTTGAATCTGCGGTGAAACCACGATCGGCGGTTGACCGGGAAGAATACCGCGGCGCGCGTCGGCATCCGGCACGGTGGCGATTTGTGTCAGGCCTTGCTGCTTGCGGAGCCCCTCATAGTTAAAGAAGAAAAATGCTTTGTCTTTCTTGATCGGTCCGCCCAGACTGCCTCCGAACTGGTTCTGGCGGAAGCCCGGCAACTTCGGCCCGTCGTAGAAAGCGCGGGCATCGAGCGCGTTGTTGCGCAGATATTCGAACAGCGAACCGTGAAAATTATTCGTCCCGGACCTGGTAACCGCGTTGACGGCCGCGCCGGAGCCGCCGAATTGAGCGCTGTAGGTGTTGGTCTGGGTGGAAAATTCGGCGATCGCTTCCACGCCGAGAGTCGTTCCGAGCACGGCTGAGCCCGGTCCATGATTCCAGAAGTTTTGAACGTTCGTGTTGTCGAGTAGGAATGCCTGGCCTTCCGGCCGGGAACCGGAGACTGAGTAATCGGCTCCTCTTCCGTAAAAACCGGAGGGGAAGCTCGGGGGTGTTTGCAATACGCCAGGCGCCAGCGCAATGAGCTGGGTGTAGTTGCGGCCGTTCAATGGCAGGTCCGAAATCTGCTTTTGTTCCACCAGCGTCGCGATGGCCGCCGACGTCGTGTCCACCTGAGCAATCTCGCTTTCAACGTTTATGGTCTCCTGCGCCTGGCCGATCGGCAGTGAAAAATTGACCACACGTTCGCTCCCGACGGTCAGGCGAACAGCGCTCTCGACAACGGTCCGGAAGCCGCCTTGTGAGGCCTGCACTTCGTACTGGCCAACCAGCAAGTCAGGTACGCGGTACCGCCCGAGTTCGTTGGTTGTCACCGTCCGGATCACGCCCGTGCTGACATTCTTGACCTGCACTGTCGCTCCAGGAACAGCCGCGCCCGACGGATCTGTCACTGTGCCCGAGATGACACCGTTTGTGGCCTGGGCGTTCAACTCCGTGGGAAGGAGAACGAACTGGCCCGCCAGCCATAGGCAAATCCCCATAAATGAAAAAATCCTTCGCGCCATAGAACCCCCTCGGTTGGTGTTGAGAGATATTCATCTTCAGATCAGTAGCCGATCAAATGCGTGCAATTTGATTAGCCGAAGTTACACTTCGTCCGTGAGGCGGTCAATGTTTTAGATATATGAACCGTATTGTTAATACTTGCCACTGCTGCTTTCCGCCATTCAAGCTCGCTGACCTGAGTGTCGATGGCGGCAGCCCGGCTTATCTCATCCACAATCGGACGGCTGAAATCTATGATTACGCCGGCCGGCTAATGCGAACGATGTGAGATTCACTCGGGCTCTCGTTGGGCCGATCAGAGCAATCGCTCATTGTGCGCTGAACCAACGCACGTAGAGTGCGCCGCTCGTTCCATCTGCGACACCGTAGTGCGCGAAGACGGGAGTGCGAATTCCGGACCAGTTCCAGCGCGGCAGTGGCTCTGTTACTGAAAAGATTGCTGCTCCGGTATCGGGGTTTGAAATTCGCAGGGTAAGATTCTGGTCGGTGAGTCCAATCGAAATGTTGATCGCGGTCAGATCCGCGATGGCGATCGGCGGACGGGTCCTCTCCGTGTACGGAGGGTCAGTGTGCCAGAACGGCCGCGCGTCGTCGAGTTGCACTCCCGCGACAACCGAGGCCACAAAGGAGTGTTCATCGTAGGGTAGACCGGTCAATGGACAAGTCCGGTTCGTGAGCCCGGTTCGTCCAATGAAGCCGACTCCAATCCTTCCTGTCTTTCCGAAAAAGGGGGAGCCATCCGTGGTGGCGACCTGCATGCTAACCGCCCGAAAGTCGGGCGCAGGAGCCGTTTTAAGACTTCCAACCGTCCAGTTCGAGCTACCTTTGCCGGCCCTATCAAAAAACAAAGCCTCAACAACCCGATCCGGTCCAATCCCAGGCCTTCGAACTAAAAGATCACACCGCGCATTCTGAGCCGCCGCCCAGCGCGTCCGGGCAGGGGCCTGCGAGAAAAAGCGCGAGCCCTCAGCAATGTCATCAAAACCGTCACCCTGTTCCTCAGGTATCCCAACAAGCAAGTGTTTCGATGCCCGCACCACATTTGGATTCGTCTCATACCGATTAATTGGCCTTCTCAAGATCGAGACCCGGACGTAGCTGTACTCGATAAAGGTCAGGATCCCCGAGGCTCGTCTCAATAACGAAGGCTCCTATCTGGGTGTTGACTTCATATACCACGCCTCGCTGCGTTCCGGGTTTGAACTTGACCAGCAGTTCGTCCGGAATGAACTGAGCCTGGAGCAAGCTCGAATCGATGGTGCTCGAAGCCAAAAAAAGGACTGACAAGAAAACTCGCGGTCCGATCATTCTTTGCCTCTCTCGGCCTTGCTGTCAGGCGTCGCTGTTTGCCAGCGCTTGCAGCACATACGTACACCGCTCTGCAACCGAAACCTTGGGTACCTCGATCAGCTGATATCGGCACCGACGGTACCACTCCTGCGTGATGCTGTTGACCGACTCAGCGTGTTCGAACGTGTGGTCGCGTTCGGCATCGTTCACGTAGATCGCCTTCCACGGGGGCAAGACGAAGACCTTGGAACAGTATTGGTACTTCGAGAGCCAGATGCTCAACTCGCTCTCGTTCAGGGGCGTGACGCGATCGAGCCCGCAGAGAGCATCGAGGACGCTTCGATCAAAGAAGACGTGGCCTGGGGTCGCAGCGTGATGAACAAAGTTCTCGATGTCCATTCGCAGCGTTTCGTGCACGAACTCATACGTATTCGGTCGCGGACTGAGCCCGCGCCTACGGCGGTCGTGGATGATGGCGCGCGCGCTATCGCCAACGATGGTGTAGCCGCGAGCCTGCAGCGCCAGCAAGAGCGTGGTCTTCCCTGCACCGGGGCCGCCTGTGACCACTATTCGTGACATGCGGAGGTTCCTTGGCCGGTTCGATCACCCACGTTCCCTTTTCTCGGTCGCCGCACGGAAGAGTATGGTCTGTCCGACCGCCAGTCGACCGATGCGAGTGACCGCGCCGTAGATTCCCGCGTTGTTCTGGTTCGCACGAACGACCGACTTCAGCACTTCTGGCGCAGGACTTGCTGAGTCGGGATCAAGGTTCACCATCGAGCAGCGAACGTCGCGCATCGTCACGGTGATGGCGGGGGCGTCGTCTCCCTCGCCGAATGAGAGCACACCGCCCAACCACTCGTCCTCCTGGAAGGGACCCGGTCGCAGTAGACGAACTACAACATTCGGTCGAAATCGTCGCAGGTCCGGGCTCCGCCCTGCGAGTCGTCCGATCTCGCGCACCGTATCGAAGCCGATCACGGAGATGCTCGCTTCATCGAAGATGCCATGATTCAACTGCATCATCTGCACGGGAGCCCCGTACCGGCGTCCGACCTCCGTGGCCAAGTCCTCCCCGAAGACAGGCATCTCTTCGCCATCCGGCGTGCGAACATGCGTAGGAAGGTCTCCCTGAGCACCGTCTTCACGGCGGTGCGGAGCAAACAGGAGCAGGTCGGAAAGCTTGCTTGCTGTTAGCCACGGGAACCCGCTGCGGTTATCAATCCGCCGGAATGCCAGGCGCCTGTCACCATCGAGGCCGTGCCAGCCCAGCTTGGCGACCTCGAGTCGTTCGCCGCCCATGGACTTCACGGGATACCGGAAGATCGCCTCTACATGTCCGATTTCCATAAGCACGCTCGATCCGAGTCGGCCCAACTTGTATTTTTCAGAACAGCAGCCGCAATCCCAACTGGATCTGACGGGATTGGTTATAGGTCGGAGCGGTTGGTGTCCCGAAGGACGCGACTAGAGCGCCGGTCCCGGTGAAGGTATTCGTGAACGTTTGGGCCGTCAGGTTCGTA
>WNFT01004814.1_pt1 | contig 11777 bp, 14 predicted proteins | sample 5400191 | NCBI WGS metagenome assembly WNFT01 (sample SAMN13153359, study PRJNA577476) | soil metagenome | isolation source: 80 cm saprolite under Madrone tree | place: USA:California | collected 2016-06-14
CGCCGGATGGCGGCGCGATTATTTGGGTTTTCGCTTTACCCGGGATAAGCTAAAAAGTATGGAAACTGCTGGTGAACGGCGCACCGCCTCCCGCGTTGCTCCTCTAACTTCGGATGACGAAACCGTTATGGTTCATGTCGGCGATTACGATACTCCGGCAAAACTTGTCGACCTCAGCGAAACTGGGATGCTCGTATACCTTGTCGAGTGGCTGATTGGCTATCACTGCGAATCCTCGGTCGGCGATACCTGCCATCTATCGATGTACAACGAAGGGGCTGTCTTTCAATCCAGAGGTAAGGTCGTTCGAAGGATGGGCAACCTGATCGGGCTCGAATTTGTCGACCTGACTCCGGAAACGGCCGGTAAGATACAGGCTAAACTGCAGCGCCTGAAAACGCATACTTTGAAGGCGCACGCGGTATGGTCTGACAGGCACGCCAACTGAATGGAGTTGAAACCAACTGTAGCGGCGCTCTATTGAGCGCCGGTTTTCCCAGAATCAACGAAATTCCGGCGGTCATAGACCGCCGCTACAGTGCAGCTAGTGAGCGGAACGGCCGTGTTGCCTGGCGTCTTCCGCCATTGCGGCCTCACCTCGTCGAACTGTTACGTAAGCAACCAGGGTGACGATAACAACAACGATAAGCAGTATCCCGCCTGAAATAGCTAGAGCGCGCACAACATCCGGCATGAAAGCCACCTCGAGTGAGATTTGAACCCGATTAAGAATAACTTCAACTGCGGGAGGGGGCAACAGCCGAATCTCGTCTTTGCAGTGCAAAGTACTTGACACTCCGGCGGCTTGAAGCTATCTTGAGTCACATGAAACTCGCAAAGGTTGTGTCGATCAATGAACGGGCACTCGACAATCTCAAGTACATTCGCGAGACCATGGAGCGCGCGGGATCATTCACCGCGGTACCCGGCTGGGGCGGAATACTGATGGGAGTGAGCGCTTTGCTGACCGCTCTCGTCTCGAGCCGCCTGCCTTCGAACTCTCTCTGGTTTGCGGCCTGGCTTGGTGAAGCCGTGTTGGCTCTCGCAATCGGCGGCTGGGCGATGGTGCAGAAGGCCCGAGCCGCCGAATCTCCGGTTCTCGAGGGACCGGGCCGGAAATTTGCACTCAGCCTGTGTCCGGCGATGATTGCCGGGGCGGTATTGACGCTGGTGTTCTACCGGTACGACCTGTTTCCCATGATGCCGGGCGCCTGGCTGCTTCTTTACGGAGTCGCGGTCGTTACGGGTGGTGCGTTTTCGGTGAGGGTTGTCCCGATCATGGGTGTGTCCTTCATGGCGATCGGAACGCTCGCGCTGTTCAGTCCGTTCCGATGGGCGAACTGGTTCATGGCGGCTGGTTTTGGCGCATTGCACATCGTTTTCGGAATCGTTATCGCAAGGAGGTACGGTGGCTAGGCACAGTAAAGCAGAGGCACACGCAAGGCCCCAGCCTGCCCGCGCCCGCCCGGCACAGAGCAGGGCCGCGGACCTTGATCGCCTGATTCATGAACCGGTGCGGCTTGGCATCGTGAGCGCGCTTGCGGTGAACGATACGATGACGTTCAACGAACTGAAGGACCTTCTGAAGACGACGGACGGAAATCTCAGTGTCCACGCCCGAAAGCTGGAAGAAGGGCAGTACGTCGCCTGCGACAAGTTTTTTGAAGGGCGCGTGCCGAGGACGGAATACCGTCTCACAGCAGCGGGACGGCGTGCGCTCGAAACCTACCTCGACCACATGGAAGCACTCATTCGCGCAACACGAGAATCATGAAGACAAAATTGGAAACACTCGCACTCAATACCAAAGAAAAGCAACAGCTCATTAATATCACTTCGAGGGTTAAAGAAGTGGTGGACCGTTCGGGGATCAGGAACGGATTCATCGGGCTGTTTTCACAGCACACCACGGCCGCGCTTCTGGTTAGTGAGTTTCAAAATGCGCTGCTGGAGGACATCCGGGCGTTTCTGGGCCGGGTGGTGGAAGACGACCGGGCGTATAAACACAATTCCCCGGAGTTTTCCGATTGCGACCGGAAGAATGCCGCGTCGCACCTGAGGAGCTTGCTTTTTAACAACAGCGTGGTCTTGCCGGTATGCGAGGGAGAGCTGGTCCTTGGTCAGTTCCAGAGCGTGATTCTGGCAGAAATGGACGGACCCAGGGAACGCAGCTTGAAACTACAATTCGTCGGAGAATAGAACTGAAAATTGCTTAGTGTTCAATGAGCAATGCGCTTGGAAAACAGGCAATTAAAGCATTTTCCCAGGTACATTAGTCACTAATCACTAATCAATTTTCAGTTCCTCATTGCGGTTAGTGCCCTCTGTGCGATCACCTACGGTTTCCGTCCGCTCACAATTAGCACTTCACCGGGAAAATTCACTCCCCGATCGGTCGAGTATGGCTGTAGGCCGTGAAGAACCTCGTGCCGGACTGCAGCCAACTGGTCATGAGATAAGGTCGCAAGTTTCGCTTGAAGCTTATCGGACATTTCGGATCGCAACGCCCAGAAATCCTTCGCTGAAACCGGGGCTTCTATTCTGAACTGCAGAAGTCGCTCAGACGATGCAGCCGCACCAGCTTCGTTCAGAATGTTCAGCAGCTTGCCGGGAGCGGCAAAACGGAATGCGTCCGGCGAATCTGGTGGTGCAGGTTCGGCTCGAACATATCGTTCCACGACCCGTGACACGATGTAATGAAACGGGTTTCGTTCTGGAAAGTGCCAGACGGCGACGGCAATTCTTCCTTTTGGCTTCATCACCCTCAACATTTCCCGAACGCCATCAACCGGAGATGGAAAGAACATGACACCGAACCGGCTCACTACCGCGTCAAAGTTGTCGGTGGGAAGAGGCAGACAATCGGCAAAGGCAACTTCAAACCGAGCATTCCTCAATTGGCTGCGGTGCGCTGCACGTCTTGCGGCCGATATCATCTCCGGCACGGGATCAAGGCCAACGACGCTGCCATTAGGTCCCACGACTTCGGCAATGCTCAGTGCCGGCTCACCCGGACCTGTGGCCACGTCGAGAACCGAATGCCCAGTCGCGATCTGAGCATCTTCGATGAGAGCTTGAGTAATCGGGGCAAACATTCCCCGTATCGTTTCCCGGTGTTTTTCCCAATATGGGGCAGCGTGGCGCCACTGGCGAATCACGTCCTCGTCTTGTTGCATAACGACCAGTATATTGGGGGGACAGCAACGGAAACATTACGGTGAGGAATGTCGGAGTCGGTACTGTTGAGGCGCGCAAATCGCTCCGGCCTGCAGCCTGCGCGATTCGCGCGCCTGAAGTGAAAGGGAAAAGGAAACAGGAAAAGGAGCGAATCCCTCATCAAAGTGGACACGCTCCCTCAAAACCATACATCAGAACGGAATATCGTCGTCCGTGATTGTACTTGTCGCGGCGCCCGCCGCGGTGCTGGCAGGAGCAGCAGCCTCCGTGGAGGCGGGACGACGCGGGCCGCCGCCTTCGCCTGCGCTGCCCAGCATGACCATGTCTCTCGCGCGAATCTCCGTGGTCTTGCGTTTGTTGCCTTCCTGGTCGTCCCATTCACGCGTTTGAAGGCTGCCTTCGATGTAGACCAGGCGGCCTTTTGTCAGGTACTGGTTGCAGATCTCGGCCAGACGATCCCACGCCACGATGCTGTGCCACTCGGTGCGTTCCTGGCGCTCGCCGGATCCTTTATCGTTCCATACGTCATCGGTGGCCATCGAGAACCGGCAGAACGGGACCCCGCTTGCGGTGTACTTGAGTTCCGGATCGCGGCCGAGCCGCCCGACGAGAATGACTTTGTTAACGGACTTCGCCATACAGACTCCTGTTGTACAGCCTCTGCACTAGCGCGAACGCCGCGGAGCCGGTTGCAGGTCTTTAAGCTTCAACTTTGCACCTTCAGCTTCACTCGTATTCGGAAATTCTTTCACAACTCTTTCCAAAGTCTGGATTGCCTGCGGTGTTTGATTCAGTTCGGCGAGGGCGAGGCCTTTCTTGTAAAGGGCAGCACCAGTTTTATCGTGCCCGGGATACTTCTGCAAGAACAAATCGTAGTCCGTTATCGCCTGGTCGTACTTCTTCTGGTTTGAGAGCGCGTCTGCGATAGCCAATTGAGCATCCGCCGCACGCCGGTCATTTCCAAATTTCGTAATGAATTCCTTGTAGCCGTCGATCGCGAGATCGTAGTTTCCGACAGTGCTGTCCAGCACCGCCTTGCGCCACACCTCGTTCGGCCCTTCCAGCGGCTCGGTGGTCGTCTTGATCGTGGTTACTTCCCGTGAAACGGAACTGATCTGCGACCGGACCGACGACAGGCCTTCCTGAAGCTCCGTCATGTTGGTGTTGAGAGTCGTGAGAGTCGTGATAATCGTTCGAAGGTCACCGGTCTCGCGATCGTTCTGCGACTTGACGCCGTCCACAGCCTGATTGACCTTTTGCAAACTGGCGGTGAGGCCGTTGACGGTATCGGCCATTTTCTCGACCAGCCCTTTCATGACGGCATTGTTCTGATCGACGGTCATCTGCAGCTGGTTGATGGTTTTCGTCAGATTGATCATGTCCGCCTGAAGCTGCAGAATCTCCTTCTTCTGTGGGTAGGCCGGCCCGGCCATCAGAACAACGATCAGACCGGCCATGAAAAGTTTGCCTTTCATATTCAAGGTGTATCCCTCACAGTCCGGGACGGGGTTACGGGTTATACGTAAAATGCGCCCGGCGATTTCTCATGTAGCAATCTTCGTTTTGTTCGCGGCATACCGGCTTTTCTTCGCCATAGCTGATAACATTGATTCGCGATGCCTGAATGCCTTGCTGTACGAGAAATTCCTTCGCGGCGTTTGCACGGCGGTCGCCAAGGCCAAGGTTGTATTCGGCGCTGCCGCGCTCGTCACAGTGCCCCTCGATGGTGAACCGCACGTTCCCGTTTTGCCGCAGGAATGCCGCGTTCTTCTGGAGCTGGGACATCGCATCCGACCGGATGTCGGCTTTGTCGTAATCAAAGAAGACGTCCAGTACGTTCTGCGAGAAAAGATCGTCCATGCGCACGACCGGTGTTATTGGTGGCCGTGGCGGAGTCACTGGAGGTTGCACGGGAGGAATATTGACGGTCACACGCGCCGTGTCGGTGGCTTCACCGCCGGGACCGATTGCCCGAGCCGTATAAGTGACCGATGCTGGCGGGTTCACCGCGCGGTTACCTGTCGCAGCTACAGCGCCCAGGCCCGGCTCGATTTGAACGTTCGCCGCATTCCGTGCTTCCCATTGCAGCGTCGCTGCCTGCCCGCGATCGATTGTTGCGGGTTGCGCGCGCAACGTAATCGTCGGTGCCGGCGGCGGCGGCGCGGCCGGGGGTAGCGGGGGTGGCGGTGTGGGAGCGACGGCTACCTTCTTCTTGCATGAAGCAGCCAACAGCACCGACACCAACACGAGTAGTACCGCAATTTTTGTTCTGCCAGAGACAGTCATTGCCGAAATCTCCTTGTAGAATTAGTTGTCAATGTATCCTGACCAGGCAGGTGCCGTATTTTTCCCTGTCTGTGTCAGTTGCCGTGCCTCTCCTTCGCCGTTCGCCAGCATCGAATATATATGCGATGCTCCCCTGCGTGTCGACTCGAAGGCGAGATGCCGGCCATCTGGTGACCACGTGGGCCTTTCATTGTCTCCCGCATCCCGTGTTAGTTGCACATATTTTCCGGTTGCGAGATCGTACATGTAGATATCGAAGTAGGACGTCCTTGACTTCTGCCATTGGAAGGCGATGCGCTGGCCATCCGGCGACCACGCCGGGTTCGAGACCGAACCTCCGTCCTCAATAATACGCTGAACATTCGTCCCTTCCGCATCCATGATGTAAAGCTGCGGCGTTCCATCGCGATTGGATACGAACGCGATTTGATTGCCGGTTTTGGGATTCCAGGCGGGCGAGATATCGACCGCCTTGTTTACCGTAAGGCGCCGCATATTCCTGCCGTTCCAGTCAGCGACGTAGATTTCCATATCGCTGCCGTCCCGGCTCGTTGCAAAGGCGATTTTGCCGCCGTCCGGTGACCAGGCCGGCGTTGTGGTTGTTCCTCCCGCCCGCTGAAACGTATACGGCCGGAGGTCCACGCGGCTGAGAATCTCGATATCCGGTTTGCCGCTGCGGTACGTCGTGAATGCGATCTTCTCGCCATCCGGCGACCAGGCCGGTGTCAACGTGATCGATTTGTAGGACGTTAACGGATGTACGCCGTTGCCGTCGTAATCCATCACGTAGATTTCCTTGGAACCCGAGCGGTCGGAAACAAACGCAATCTTCGTTCTGGCGATTCCCTTGAGCCCGCCACCGATTGCTTCGATAATCCCATCGGCGAACCGGTGAGCCGCCAGGCGCGCACCGTCTTCGCTGTCCTCGGTTCGGTAGAGGGCGCTGGGCGGTTTCACTTCACGATTCTGCGGGTTCTTCAGATCCCACAATCGCGCTTCAGCCGAAAAGCGGCCGCCATCGACGCGAATGCTTCCGAAGGAAATGAACTGGGCATCCACGGCAGGCGCGGTCCAGTTGTCGACTGTGATGTCTCCCGGGTTCACGAACTTTCCGAGGGGGTAGAAACTCCGGCTGACCAGTGTGAGCACGCCCGAATATTCCAGGTCGTTCCAGAGCACTTGATTGAAAAGCGTGGTGAGCGCGGCAGTCTTCTCGTCCGTGGCTGCAGGCTGAAACTCCGGTACGGCGATCTTGACTCCAAGAATTCCCTTGTTGATTCTGATGTCAATCTGGGATTGTTGAACCGTCCCCGTAGTGGCGGGCTTTAGCCCGCGTTCAACCCCTGCAACGCGGGCATAAAGCCCGCGACTACAGATAAGCAGAACGATTGTGAGTCCGAGAATTAGAAGCCTTTTCATATTCACCTTAAATACTCGAAGTAAACGCTGACGCTCACCGTTGAGCCTCGGTAATCAGGCGGAAGCGGCGTCAGCGGATTCGATGCGTAGAGTGCGCGCATGGCGGAGCGGTCCAATGAAGGAATCCCGCTTGGTTGCTTGACCTCAATATTGCTTACTGCTCCATTCCGCGCAATGTCAAAACTCAGGTAGACACGCGGCGCAGATCGAACATTGGTGTCCACGAGCGACTTCAGCCAGTTCTGTGAAATTCTGCGCGTGATTGCGTCCACATACCAGCCATATTGATTGCCAAAAGTTCCGTCGCCGAAATTGATGCCGGCCGATCCCACGCCGGTGGAAAACTGGCCGTAGGAGATAGCGGGCTTCCCGCCTTGTCCAAATGGCACTGCGTTCGTCGGCGGCGGTGCAGGTGTGTCCGGAGCCTTGCGCGCCGGCGGCACCGGTCTGGGCGGCGGGGGCTTCGGCGTCGTCTTGACTGGGGCTTTCGTCTCCGGAATCGGCTCAGCTTTTTCCGGCGGAGGCGGCGGGGGCGCTTCTTCCGATTTGTAGAAACCGGCGGAAGGATTCGCCGCGGCGCCTTCCTGGACGACCTCGGGAGAGGGGAGTGGCAGGCCCGAAAGGCTGTCAACGATCTTTGCGTTGATGCCGCCGGCGCCTCCCGTTTCCGATCCCCAGTTGGACTGGCGCATCGGAAACAGACTTGGCGAAAAAATCAGGGCCGCGAACAGCGCGCCGTGCAACAGCACGGACGCGACAATCCAGCGGTCCAGTTTTTCCGCTTCCAAAGTCATTTCTTTCCTTGTTCCAGAGGTTGCGTTACGATGCTGACGTTTTCGATTCCGGCCAGCTTCAAACGATCCATCACAGCGGCGATGGCACCCCACGGCACTGCTTCGTCGGCGCGCAGATAAACACTCTGACGGGTGGGATCGAGAAGCTTCTCACGTATTTTGTCGCCTAATTCGTTTATATTCACCGGATTGTTTTGCAGAAACACGGTCTGTTTCTTATCCACGGAGACCACCAGCTTTTCCTCCGCGATTTCCCGCACGACCTGGGTCTTTGGAACATTCACTTCGATCCCGGATTGGATGACCGGCGCGGTGACCATAAAGATGATGAGCAGAACCAGGACGATGTCGATGAACGGGATCATATTGATCTCCGCCAGCGTCGTCTGGGTCTTGCCTTCGCGGGTTGTAATCGCCATTAGAGTCCGTCCCTCTCCGCTATTGCAAGCATCTCGCCCTGAAGGTCATCGAGCTGTCCGGCAATGTTGCGAATTTTGTAGACGAACTGGTTGTAAGCAATGACCGCAGGGATTGCCGCAAATAAACCAAAGGCTGTTGCGATCAGAGCATCGGCGATGCCCGGCGCCACGGCCCGGATTGATGCCGTATTCGCGTTGGCCAGGCCGGCAAATGCAGTCATCACGCCCCAGACGGTTCCGAAGAGTCCGACGAACGGTGTCACGGAAGCGGTCGTTGCGAGAAAGGTCATCCGGCTCTCGAGCCTCGTCAACTGCGCGGACGCCGCGCGTTGCAGCGCTCGTTGAACCGTAGCCGGCGTTACGGCTGCCGCCGTCCTCAATGCCAGGCCGCCTTGCGACTGGTGCCTGCCTGCCGGCGGCGGCTGCAGCAGTTCCGCTCCGGCATTGAAAACCGGGACCAGTGGCGTGAAACGTAAAGTCTCTGAAGCTGTACTGATTTCCGAAAGGCTCTGTCCTCGCCGGAAAATCTTCCAGAAGGTCTCGGACTCTTTATTGATCTTTCGCAGCAGAAGGGTCTTGGAGAGGATGATCCCCCAGGACCATACGGAGAAAATCAGCAGAACCCCCAGGACGAATCGGGTGATCAGGGTGGTTTGCTTGAGCACCTCGATCAAATTTAGTTCATTCAAATTCGTCTCCTTACCAGATGGCTGCGCCCTATCGGGCTTGCGTTCGCGGCCGCTCACTACCAGATGGCTGCGCCTATCGGGCTTGCGTTCGCAGCCGCTCACTAAATTAAAACGTTACCCTCTTCGTCATTGAAAGATCAACCTCTCATGGCTTATAACGCCGAGGTATGCTGAGGTTCCTGCGAGTTCGCAATTTTGCCCTCATCGATCAGCTCGAACTGCACTTCGAAGAAGGATTCAACCTTCTTTCCGGAGAAACGGGCGCCGGAAAATCCATTATCGTCGATGCGCTCGGCCTGCTTGCCGGATCCAAGGCTTCAAGCGAGATGGTCCGCAGCGGAGAAAACCGCGCGATCGTCGAGGCGGTCTTCGAAACCGACCTCAAAGCCGAACTCGATCGGCTGGGCCTCGACTCCGACGGTCCCGAAGTCATCATTCGCCGCGAAATCTCCTCCGACGAGCGCAATCGCGTTTACATCAACAACCAGCCTACAACGGTGTCGGCGCTCCGACAGCTTGCTCCGTCACTCCTCGACATTCATGGCCAGCACGAACAGCAGACCCTATTGGACAATACGAGCCAACTTGACCTGATCGATGCTTTTGCCGAATCGACCGCTGCTGCCGCCGGCATCCGCGACCTCTTTCACACAGTTCAGCAGGTCGAAGCGGAGCTTGCCGAACTGGCGGCGGAACACGCCAGGAAGCTCGAACGGCTCGATCTCCTCAGCTTCCAGCACGACGAAATCCAAAAAACCGACCCAAAACCCGACGAAACGCAATACGTGCGCGAGAGACTGGAAGTCCTTGCGAACGCAGGAAAATTGCTGGAAGCGGCCTCGCGTGGCTACGAGGCACTTTACGAGTCGGAGGCATCCGTGCTGGCGCTTCTTGCCCAAACCCAACGCCTCTTGCGCGACGCCGCGCAACACGATCCCCGTTTGCAGCCAATCCTCGTGCAGACAGAGGGCGCTCGAATCTCGATTCAGGACATTGCCTATGCGCTACGGGATTACGCGAATCAAGTCGATGCCGATCCGCAGGAACTCGAGCGCACCCAGGCCCGATTGGCCGAACTCGAGCGACTGCATCGAAAGTATGGGCCGGACCTATTGGACCACCTCCAGAAGGTAAGACGCGAGATGGACAGCATAGGTCTGACGGAAAGTAAAAAAGAGGAGCTGCAGAGGAAAATTACCGGTCTCCGCCAGCAGTATTCCGAAGCTGCGGCTTCGCTCAGCAAGAAGCGGCGCTTGTCATCGAAAAAGCTGGAAACGGCGGTCGAACGCGAACTGAAATCGCTGGCCATGCCGCATGCGCGCTTCACTATTACGTGGTCGGACGTGACACCGGGCCGGGCGAACGGCCTGGACCGGCCGGAGTTGCTGATCTCGCCAAATCCGGGCGAGGAACTCCGGTCATTGGAAAAGATCGCTTCGGGAGGCGAGTTATCGCGGATAATGCTCGCGTTGCGGACGGTCCTGGCAGTAGACAAATCGCACAAGACCCTCGTCTTCGATGAAGTCGATGCCGGAATCGGGGGCAAAGCGGCCGAAACTGTAGGACAGAAGCTGAAAGAGCTGTCGTCGCGCTACCAGATCCTCTGCGTGACCCATCTGGCGCAGATTGCCGCGTTTGCCGGACAACAATACCGGATTGAAAAGCTTCTGCACGACGGAAGATCGGTGACGCGGGTCGACCAGTTGACCGGCGAGGCCCGCGTGGAGGAGCTGGCCCGAATGATGAGTGGCTCCCGGGTGACCGAAGCTGCAAGGCAGCATGTGAAGGAATTGCTAAAGGCCAGCAACGCGGGCTGAAGCCCGCAACTACATTTGATCGGGAACTTGGCTTCTGAATGTAGTCGCGGGCTTCAGCCCGCGTTTTCTCCTCGGATGCCTTGCATTTGACGTGTGAAAGTATATACATTGCACTAAGCAATCCTTAGGAGGAGCCCGTGGAAGTTGAGATGAAAATCCGGGGTCTGATGATGGATCCGATTACGAACATGCCAATTGTGATCCTGAAGGAGGCCTGCGGAAGCGGAATCCTCCCGATTTGGGTGGGCGTTTATGAAGCAAACGCCATCGCGCTGGAGATAGAAAAGGTTGTAACCCCGCGCCCCATGACTCATGACCTTCTAAAGAACGTGCTGGTTGGTCTGGACACCAGCGTCCGCAAGGTCGTGGTGACCACCATCAAAGACGATACGTTTTATGCCATCATCTGGCTCGAGCGAAGCGGAAGACTGATATCCATCGACTCGCGTCCAAGCGACGCCCTCGCTCTGGCCCTCCGCATCGATTGCCCGATCTTTGTCGAAGACGAAGTTCTTCGCTCCTCCAAAAGCCAGGCGGCTGCCAGCCAGGATCGCATCGAAAACAACGAAGAATTCAAGCGCTGGCTCGAAAATCTGCCTGACGAAGATCTCGGCAGATACAAGATGTAGGAGCAACACAGGACGCACTCGTAACTCTACATCCCGCAGTCGTAACTGGACATCCTGCACAGGCAACTGAACAAGTCACGCAGCCGATTTCACACTTCCCGAAGCAACTCTGCAGCTCCCGCCGGCAACTAAACACGTCACACTCGTAACTGAACAACCCGCAGAACCGATTTTGCATTTCCTCCGGCAACTTCATCGTCCCCGCCGCCGATTCTGCAAACCGCGGAGCCGTTTTTTCCTACAAAAGACGTGACACAGTCCGGATTCTCGGCGTATTTTCGAGGCCAGCAAGGTCCGTTTGAAAATATAGATTTAGATCCGTCACGACAGGGGAGGGAGGAAACCTTATGCGCCAATTTTTATTGGTGGCACTTTGTATATTGCTCATTGTTCCAGGAGTGTTTGCCCAAAGCGACCGTGGCACCATTACCGGCACGGTAGCGGATCAGACCAATGCGGTCATTCCAGGTGCCAGCGTCGTGGCCACGAATACAGAAACCGCCACGAAGTTTGAGACGGTCAGCACGGAGACGGGGAACTACACGCT
>WNFT01004816.1_pt1 | contig 11774 bp, 8 predicted proteins | sample 5400191 | NCBI WGS metagenome assembly WNFT01 (sample SAMN13153359, study PRJNA577476) | soil metagenome | isolation source: 80 cm saprolite under Madrone tree | place: USA:California | collected 2016-06-14
CTGCCGGATTGCCGCAGGCGCGGAGCCCGGAAAGCGGAACATTTGGCGAACATAGCCGCCCAGCGAGGGAGCCGCGGGGGCTAATCCGGCTAACCACATAGAATCAAAAGGGAAATTAAACCATCTGGCGGAGGGGGTGGGATTCGAACCCACGTTACGGTTTCCCGTAAACACGCTTTCCAAGCGTGCGCCTTCAGCCACTCGGCCACCCCTCCGTACCGCCTTGCCAGAAGGCGCACACACACCCTCGGGCACGTCGACAAGCGCCGAAGATGGGCTATTTTCCCGGCGATGCGCTATCGGACCGGTACGGTGGGGCGGCACTATAGTCGCCACAATCGGTCTGACAAGGCATTGTCGCAATCGCAGGGTGGGTTCGTCGGGTCAACTCTCTGGCCGGCGCGCGCCGGGTATCCGGACCAGGCCGCTTCGCCCTCTTGCCAAGCCGCGGCGACGACCACATTGTGAAAGCCGCATGGACGAATCCCTCAACGATTATCTGGTGCGCCCCGATCCACGCGACCCCCGGCTGACGCAGCGGGTGCGCGGCGTCGACCACACCGGCGCCGCGATCGAGACCCGCGTCGTGGTGGAAAAGGCGCTGACGATCTTCCTCAACGGGCAGGAGATCGTGACCGCCATGACGATCAATGATTACCCGGAATATCTTGCGCTCGGCTATCTGCTTAATCAAAACATGCTCCAGGCCAATGACGTCGTGACGGGCGTCGACTACGATGAGGAGCTTGCGGTCGTGGTGGTGCGGACCGAACGCGCCACCAATTACGAGCAGAAGCTGAAGAAAAAAGTGCAGACCTCGGGGTGTGCCCAGGGCACGGTGTTCGGTGACCTGATGGAGGTGATCGAAACCGCACGGCTGCCGACGGCGGAGCTGCGCACGTCGTGGCTCTATGCGCTCACCAGCCGGATCAACACCACGCCTTCACTCTATCTGGAGGCCGGCGCGATCCATGGCTGCGTGCTGGCGCAACGCGACCGGCCGCTTGTCTACATGGAGGACGTCGGGCGCCACAATGCCGTCGACAAGATCGCCGGGTGGATGTTCCGGGAGCGCGTGCCGGCGGACGACAAAATTTTCTACACCACCGGGCGGCTCACCTCCGAGATGGTGATCAAAACCGTACGCATGGGCATTCCGATCCTGGTGTCGCGATCGGGTTTCACGGCCTGGGGCGTCGAGCTTGCCCGCAAGGCCCATCTCACCCTGATCGGCCGGGCGCGCGGCAAACGCTTCGTGGCGCTGGCGGGCGAGGACCGCATCGTGTTCGATCAGGACCTCGCCTACGTGGCAGAGGAAGGCGCGAAACACCGGCGCAAGGCGGCGGTTCATGACGACTGAGAACCAACGCACCTGTTGAGCATCATGCCGGACTTAGCCTCGTTGCCGCATCCCGCCACTCTCGGCCTCGTCCTTGCGGGCGGTCTGGCGCGCCGCATGGGGGGCGGCGACAAGGCGCTGATCGCGATCGGCGGCGTTGTCATTCTGGACCGGGTATTGGGGCTCTTGCGCCCCGCCTGCGTGGAAATCATCCTTAATGCCAACGGCGATCCGGCGCGTTTCGCCCGTTACGGCCTGCCGGTGATCCCCGACAGCGTGCCGGATTTTGCCGGCCCGCTCGCCGGCATCCTCGCGGGCCTCGATTGGGCGGCCGCAAACAGGCCCGACCTCGCCTGGGTGGTCAGTGTTCCGGGCGACTGCCCGTTTCTGCCCCACGATCTCGTCATGCGGCTGCATGAGGCGCGACAGCAGGCCGGCATGCCGCTCGCCTGCGCCCGTTCCGGCGACTGGCGCCACCCGGTGGTGGCGTTGTGGCCTGTCGCCCGGCGCGAGGACTTGCGGCACGCCCTGGTCGAGGAAGGTCTTCGCAAGATCGAAGTATGGACCACCCGCCACGGCGTCGCGATTGCGGACTGGCTGGCAAAGCCGATCGATCCGTTCTTCAACGTCAACACGCCTGAAGATGCGGCCGAAGCTGAGCGATTGGTGCAGCTTTGCCCGTAGCCCGGAACCTGTAGCCCGCATGGAGCGCAGCGTAATCCGGGACCGGCGGTGCCCACGGGAGCGGGCAATCCCGGATTTCTTGCGCTCCATCCGGGCTACGGGCTCACCCCGTGAGCGCCGCGTAGGACAAGAACCCCACGGTCGCGCCGGGAGCAATCTGGGTCTCGTCTTCGCCAAGCTCCACCAAGCCGTCGGTCTCGGTCAGCGACGTGATCACGCCGGCGCCGTCGCGGGGAAATTTCACGGCCTCGACGGCGCCATCCGCGGCGCGCCGCAACGTGACACGCACGTATTCGCGGCGGCCCTTGCGCTTGCGGTACGCGAATGTCGCCCGCACCGGCAGGGCGATCGGCTGGCGCGGCGCGGCGCCGGCGAGCCGCAGCAGCAGCGGCCATACCACGCGCACGAAGGTGACGTAGACGGCCGCCGGGTTGCCGGGGAGACCCGCAAAGGCCGCCGCATGCCCGGGAGATCCGCCCGGGACCACGCCCATGGCGACGGGCCGGCCCGGCTTGATGGCGACGCGCCAGAATACCAGGCGGCCGACGCGCTCGATCGCCGTGCGCACGTGATCCGCCTCGCCGGTCGATATGCCTCCCGAGGTGATGACGAGATCGTGGTCGGCGGCGGCTGACGCGATCGCGGTTTCCAGCGTCGCCGGATCGTCGCGCAAGATGCCGAGATCGGTGACAACGGCGCCGAATTTATCCAGCAATCCGCGTAAGAGATGCCGATTGGCATCGTAGATCGTGGCCGCCGGGCGGGCGGCGCCGGGTTCCACGACTTCATCGCCGGTCGAGAACACCGCGACGCGCAGCCGCCGCCGCACCGGGAGCCGCGTCGTTCCCTGCGCGGCGGCAAGCGCCAGATCGGCGGCAGTGAGCTTGCGGCCTGCAGGCAACATGATGGCGCCCTTGCGGAGATCCTCGCCCGCCTGGCGGCTGTTGGCGCCGCGTTCGAGGCCGGGCGGCACGATGACGGCGTTGCCTTCGACCCGGCAATCCTCCTGCATGAACACGGTGTCGGCGCCAACCGGCATCGGGGCGCCGGTGAAGATGCGAATAGCCTCCCGGGGCGCAAGCGGATGCGCCGCCGCATGTCCCGCCATCACCCGTTCTGCGATGATGAGCCGAGTGTCGCCAGCTGCCGCGAGGTCGGCGTGGCGCACCGCGAATCCATCCACGGCGGAATTGTCGAAGGGCGGCAGGTCCTCGGTCGCCGCCATTTCAGCCGCAACGACGCGACCGAGCGCCTCGCCGAGGGGAACCTCTTCGACCTCGGCCACCGGGGTTACTCGCTCGATGATCAGCCGCTCCATGTCGGCGATCGGCAGCAGCGGACCGGCAAACGCAAAACAGTCGTCGGTGAGCTGTGCCATCACGGCGCCTCGACCGCGAGTGCACGTAGCCGCGCCAGCATGGTTTCGAGGCGCTCCGCCTTTGCGAGGACCAGTTGGACGACGCCTTCGATGTCATCGATATCGACCACCGGCCGCCCGGCATCGGGAAATGGCGTGTCCGAGACGATGCCGGCCACGTGAGGGTTCTCCGGATGGAACGGCGGTTTGCCGACATCCCTGCGGTACACCTCGATGCGGGTGTGGCACGCGGACTTGAACCCCTCGATCAACACCAGATCGACCGGCGACATCTTCCCCAGCAAATCGTAGATCGACGGCTCGGGTTCCTCGCGCAACTCATGCATCAAGGCCCAGCGCCGGCTGGAGGCAACCAGCACCTCGGTCGCGCCCGCCATGCGGTGGGTGTGAGAATCCTTGCCGGGCGTATCTACGTCGAAGCCGTGGTGGGCGTGCTTTACGGTGGAAACCGTGTAGCCGCGGGCAACCAGGCGGGGGATGATTTTCGCCAGCAGAGTGGTCTTCCCCGATCCGCTCCAGCCGGCCAGTCCGATGATCCGCATAGGTCGATATATAGCAATCCGGCGCCAAAAAAGAATCGCCGCGAAACTGCGTCAAGGAGGTTCGCGGGCGATGGCGGGCCCGAGTGGGAAGATCGGCCATGGATCATCGCTCAATGTCGTCGCCGGAAGACCCCGACCGATCAGATGGATGCAGCCGCGGAGCGACTCTCTGCCAAAGCGGGCCCAGCGGGGGCGCAACAACAAAGTAGAGCTGCACGAGGAAAATGAAAGCGATGCTCGCGTAGGTGCTGAAGATGCAGAGCAGCGCACCGAAGGCGTAGAACGCTTGGGCGATGAGGTTGCGGCGCCTGTTCGTGTAGAGCACGGCCGGGTCTACGTCCTTTTGCATCAACCCTGCCCACATCGCATAGTGCCAGCTGCCGAAGAGGGCGAGGCCGATGAGGAAAATGTTGAACCAGTAGACCACAAGGGCGACACGATAGGCCATGAACTCGGCTAGCAGCGCCGTCGAAAACGGTATGAGTGTCACCGCCAGCAGAAACCCGATATGGATCCAGGCGAGATGGCGATTGCTGCGCGCGATGAGATGGTTGAGCTGCGTCTGCTGCGCGATCCAGAAGACGCCGAGCGTCAGAAAACTCATCATATAGGGAATGAAGCGGAACCCAAGCGGAGCCAGCAGGCTCCACAGCACGTACTCATTGTTCTGGTGAGTGGCCTTGATGATCTGCTCGACCGTCTCGGTGGTAGGTACATGAAGGTCGAGCACGAGCAGCGTCATCGCGACCGCGAAGACCCCGTCGCTTAGGGCCGTAAGTCGCTCTACACTCTGGCCGGCGATAAAGTTGTAAGGTGTCCTCATTGGCCTGCTCCAAATGTCGAATAAATTTGTTATTGCTTCTTGGTTAATGCCATGCCGCAGGGCGACGTGGGTTAAGTATCCTGACGACAGCATGCCGGTCGAGCGAAACGGAGGCAGTCTATCATGTCGATGTTCAGGACCGCGCGTGAGGCTTCTCTTGCGGCTGCGGTCGCCGTGGCGGCGGGCGTCGCCTTGGCGAGCCATGCGGCAGCGCAGAGCTATCCCGTGAAGCCCATCCGGCTCGTCGTACCGTTCGCGCCCGGCGGGCCGGCCGACGTCATCGGCCGCATCATCGCCCAGCAACTCAACATCATCCTTGGCCAAAGTCTCGTGATCGAGAACCGCGGCGGCGCCGGCGGCACCATCGGGGCGCGCTTTGCCGCCATGGCGGACCCTGACGGCTACACTCTGATGTTTGCCAACACCTCGACGATGAGCATCAACCCCGCCGTCTACCGTCGCCTCGACTACGATCCCGCCAAGGCATTCGCCCCGGTGGCGCTGATCGGCGCCACCTCCAATATCGTGGTGGTCACCCCGGCATTGCCGGTCAAGACAATTGCCGAGTTGATTGCGTACGGCAAAGCCAACCCCGGCCGGCTCAGCTATTCGACGCCCGGGGCCGGAACGCCGCCCCACATGATCGGCGAAATGTTCAAGCAGCGCGCCGGCCTCGACATCACCCATGTTCCCTACAAGGGCGGCGGCAGCGCGACCCAGGATGTTGTTTCCGGTCAGGTCTCGCTCACGTTCGAGAACCCCGCCGTAGCGCTGCCCCTGGTGCTGGCCGGCCAGATCCGGGCGCTCGCGGTGACGAGCGATGTCCGCAATCCCCGCATTCCGAACGTGCCCGCCTTGAGTGAAACCATCCCGGGCTTCGTGTCGGCATCGTTCACCGGCATCGTGGCGCCGGCCGCGGTGTCGCCCGTCATCATCGCCAGGCTCAATGTGGCCATCAACGAAAGCCTCAAGGCCCCCGCCGTGCAGGCGACGCTCGACCAGCTCTCGGTCGAGCTGAGACCGGGAACGCCGGAGGAATTCGGGGCGTTTCTGGCGACCGAACGGGAGAAGTGGCTGGCCGTCGCCCAGGCGGCGAAGATTCAGCTGGATTGACTTGCCGCCGGTGCGGAATTCGCTACTGACGTAGCCTTCCTCGCTCCTGCAACCGCACTGCCGAGAATATTGCCAGATTGCCCAGCAAAGTGGCATGATTGCGCGCGCAGTAGACCACTTCTGTCAGTCGGCGCAACTCTCTGTGTTTCTGCCTGATCGGGCTCAGCCGAGTGTGCCTACTTGCGAAGACAGCGCTTCAACGATGCCGATACCCGAGCGCGCTGCGGCGAGTGTCGTGCCGACAGTCTTGCGGGTCGTGCTCAAGGTCGCAACCGCGGCTGTTGGGTTGCGGCATTGGCGCCGGTGCTCATGGCGCTCTTGATCGGGTACGGCGCGCCGGCGCAGCCGGCGCTTGAGCGGCCATCGAGCGACAGCGACACGGTCCGAGTAACGCCCGACCAGATGCATCAACTGAGCATCGTGAAAGTCGTGCCTTATCCGTTTCGTTTGCAGAAACAGGCGGTCGGTCAGATCGCGTTCAACGAGGACGCCAGCACCGTTGTGCTGACGCCGTTCTCCGGCCGCGTCACCCGCGTCATCGGCAAGCTCGGTGAGGACGTCAAGCGCGGCGCTCCGTTGTTCGAGATCGACAGCCCAGAAGTGGTGCAGGCCCAGACCGATCTCATAGCGGCGTTCCAGGGACTCCAGAAAGCCAGCTCTCAACTTGCCTTTGCCAAACGCGTGCTCGATCGGCTTACCAGTCTCTTGGCCGGCAGCGCGGTGGCGCAACGGGAGGTTGATCACGCGCAAACCGACTACGCCGCAGCCGAATTCGACCTTCGGACGGCCGAGGGCACGCTGACTTCGGCCCGCAATCGCCTCCGCGTCATCATCGGCCGTGACCAGGCTGAAGTTGATCGGGTGGAGCGGGAGCGAGTCGTGAATCCGCTGATCACCATCAATGCGGAAATCGATGGTACCATCATCGGCCGCAAGATCGGTCCCGGCCAGTACGTACGAAGCGATGCGGGCGAAGCCCTATACGCAATCGCGGATCTCTCCACCATGTGGCTCAAAGCGAATGTACCCGAGTTTGACAGCCCGTTCATTCGGGTCGGGCAGGAGATCGAAGTCAGGGTAGCGGCGCTTCCCGGCCGGGTCTTCAAGGCACGCATCAACGCCGTCGGCGCGTCGTCCGATGCCGCGACACGCCGCGTGATGGTCCGCTCTGAACTCCCAAATCCTGACCGTGCGCTCAAATCCGAAATGTTTGCCAGCTTCAAGATCTCGATCGGCAACGGCGAGCGCACCCTTGCGGTTCCGGTCGAAGCCGTGATCTGGGTGGGTGATGTCGCCGTCGTCTGGGTCGAAAGGGAGCCGTTAATCTTCGAGCGGCGCAAGGTGAAGGTTGGGTTGGAACAAGACGGACGCTTGCAGATCAACGATGGCCTTGAGGCGGGCGAACTCGTTGTCGGACGCGGTGCAATCTACGTACAGAATGAATTGCAGCAATAGCCCAAACAAGAGCAGGTGCAGCGATGCTGCGTAACCTGATTGCATTCTGCCTGTCGCGGCGGCCACTGGTGCTTATCACCTACGCGGTCTTCATCGCGGCTGGCTTCGCGGCATTCGCAGCGATGAACATCGAGGCATATCCTGATCCGGCGCCGCCGATCATCGAGATCATCGCCCAGTATCCGGGCCAGTCGCCGGAGGAGGTGGAACGGTATGTGACGATCCCGATCGAGATCGCGGTTTCCAGTACACCAGGGCTTAAGTATATCCGATCGAATACAGTCTACGCGCTCGGCTTCATCCGGCTTCAGTTCGAATATGGTCGGGACTACCACTTCGTCCGCCAACAGACGCTCAACCGGTTGAAGGACACGGTTCTGCCTCCCGGCGTGCAGCCGGTCATTTCACCGGCAGGGGGCATCAGCGAGATATTCCGCTACGAGCTCAAAGGTCCCTCGGATATGGACCTCATTGAACTCAAAACGCTGCAGAACTGGGTCGTGGAACGCAAGCTGCGGACCGTGGCGGGCGTTGCCGATGTGGCGACGATCGGCGGCAAGACCAAAGAATTTCAAGCTGAAATCGATCTCAATCTGATGATGGCGTACGGCTTGACCCTGCCGCAGATCATGACTGCGATCTCCTCCGGCAACTCGAATGTCGGCGGTCGGACGATCGCCCTTGGCGAGCAGTCGGTCAATGTGCGCGGCCTTGGCGTCGTGGGTTCGCTCGAGGATATCGAAAATATCGTGTTGTCACAGCAAGGCGGCCTGCCCGTGCTGCTCAGTGACGTGGCAAAGATACAGATCGGTTTTGCGCCCCGACTTGGCATCTCGGCACGCGACGGCAGCGGCGACATTGTCACCGGCATTGTGCTGATGCAGAAACTCGAACGCACCATGGAGGTGGTGACGCGCGTGCGGGCGGCGATCGAACGCATCAATACCGACGGCAGCCTGCCGGCGGGCGTCAAGATCGAGCCCTGGTACGATCGTGGCGACCTGGTTGCTGTCACGGTGCAAACCGTATTGCACAACCTGTTGTTCGGCGTCGCCTTGATCTTCTTGATCCAATGGGTGTTCCTCGGGGATCTGCGCTGCGCCCTCATCGTTTCTGCAACGATTCCGGTGGCGCTGTTCCTGGCGGTCATCATTACGGTTTTGCGCGGGGAATCCGCCAATCTGCTTTCGGTCGGTGCGATTGATCTCGGCATCATTGTCGATGCGACAGTCATCATGCTGGAAAATATCTTCCGCCATCTGGCGCACCATGGGCCGCGCGGGCCCGCTGCCGCAGACGAAACCCTGGGCGACAAGCTGCATCGCGTCCTGACCGGCGGGGTCGAGGTCGACAAGGCAATTTTCTTCTCCGTGATCATTACGATTGCCGCCTTCCTGCCGCTGTTCGCGATGCAGGGCGTCGAAGGCCAGATTTTCGGGCCGATGGCCCGCACCTACGCGTACGCTTTACTCGGCGCGGTGATTGCGACCTTCACGGTGACGCCGGTGCTGTCGTCGCTGCTGCTGCCGGCGAGAGTGAACGAGATCGAAACGTTCCTCGTGCGGCAGATTCGCAAGGCCTATCACGTTGTCCTGCCGCGTGCCGTCCGCCGCTTCCGGCTCGCGGCGGCACTGGCTCTCGCTTTCCTGGTGGTCTGCGGCGCGCTCGGCGCCAGGCTCGGCACCGAATTTCTGCCCAAGCTGGAAGAGGGAAATCTGTGGATTCGCGCGTTGCTGCCGCCGACGATAACGCTCGAAGCCGGCAGGGACGCGGTGGCGCGAATGCGCAACGTTATCGGCGGCTACGCTCCGGTGCGGACCGTGGTCTCCGAACAGGGCCGCGGCGACGAGGGCACTGACCCCGATGGCTCCTTCGTCGCCGAATTGTTTGCGCAACTGAAGCCTGCGGCTGAATGGCCCAAGGGCATGACCAAGCTCGCGATGGTCAAACAGATGAGCGAACAGCTTGAGCGCGAGTTCGTCGGAGTCGATTTCAACTTCTCGCAGTACATCCAGGACAACATCGAGGAGGCCGTATCCGGCGTGAAGGGCGAGAATTCCGTGAAAATATTCGGGCCCGATCTTACCGAGCTCGTACGGTTATCCAAGGCGGTAAAGAGTGAAATTGCCACTGTGCCGGGCGTGACCGATCCGGCGGTGTTCAACCTGCTCGGTCAGCCGAATCTCGTCATCCGGATCGACCGCGCAAGGGCTGCGCGCTACGGCTTTTCGGTTGGCGACATCAACTCGGTCGTACAGGCGGCGATCGGCGGCCAAGAGGTGACCAGGGTCTATGAGGGCGAGATGAATTTCGCGCTCACCGTTCGCCTGGCCCCGGAATATCGCCGCAACGTCGACGCCATTCGCTCCGTGCCTGTCGCCTTGCCAAACAATGATCCAAAAACGCCCACCGCTTACATTGCGCTGGGCGACCTCGGCGAGGTGAGGCTCGAGACCGGTGCCGCGTATATTTACCGGGAAAACAATCAACGATTTGTCCCGCTGAAATACAGTGTCCGAGGACGCGACCTGGGGTCGACCGTGGCCGAGGCCCAGGAACGTATCGCTAAAAAACTTGCCCTTCCCCAGGGCTACAGGATGGAATGGACAGGCGAGTTCGGTGCATTGGTGGAAGCGCAAAAGCGGCTCGCCGTTATCGTGCCGCTCAGCCTGCTCCTGATCTTGATGCTTCTGTACAGCCTGTTCGCCTCGGTACGCGACAGCCTGCTGGCGCTCGCGGGCATTCCGTTTGCCGTCGCGGGCGGAATCCTGGGGCTCTACGTCGCCAACCTGAATTTCAGTATTTCCGCTGCCATCGGATTCATTTCGCTGTTCGGCGTGTCGGCAATGGACGGGATCCTGCTCATCTCCTACATCCGCCGGAACATGGATGAAGGGATGGAACGCGACAAGGCAATCATCGGTGCCGCCGATACGCGGATGCGGCAGGTATTCATGACCGGTCTATCCGCATGCATCGGTCTCGTCCCCGCGGCGATTTCGACCGGCATCGGCTCGCAGGTCCAGCAGCCGCTGGCCTGCGTGGTCGTCGGCGGCATGTTGCTGTCTCCCATTTGCAGCCTTCTGGTGATTCCGACCGTCGCCCGTATCTTCATGCCGCACGTCCCCGGAACGCGGCCCGGCGATGAGACGGCGACGGTTCCAACGGCGGCAAGCCTGTAGCCGCGGCGGCAAGGTTCGGGGGCCCCGACCTGTGAGAGGCCGGGTCGCCGATACCGTTGGTGATCCAAGCACCCCTGCCAGTTCCTAACGCATCTGCTCCGCTCCCCGCTTCCCTCCCGGCCCCGGCATTGCTACATGCGGGGCATGGCCACCGCACCCATCGAAAACATCCGCAATTTCTCCATCGTCGCCCATATCGACCATGGCAAGTCGACGCTCGCTGACCGGCTTATCCAGATCACCGGCGGCCTCACCGAACGCGAAATGTCGGGCCGGGAGCAGGTGCTCGATTCCATGGACATCGAGCGCGAGCGCGGCATCACCATCAAGGCCCAGACGGTGCGGCTGAATTACCGCGCCCGGGACGGCAAGGACTACATCCTCAACTTGATCGACACCCCCGGCCACGTCGACTTCGCCTATGAGGTCAATCGCAGCCTGGCGGCGTGCGAGGGCTCGCTGCTGGTGGTGGACGCGAGCCAAGGCGTCGAGGCGCAGACGCTGGCGAATGTCTACCAGGCGCTCGACAACAACCATGAGGTCGTGCCGGTCCTCAACAAGGTCGATCTGCCGGCCGCCGAGCCCGACAAGGTCAGGCAGCAGATCGAGGATGTGATCGGGCTCGATGCCTCGGACGCGATCCTGATCTCGGCCAAGACCGGCCTCAACATCGAGGCCGTGCTGGAGGCGATCGTCACCCGCCTGCCGCCGCCGAAAGGAGACCGCGCGGCGCCCCTCAAGGCGCTATTGGTGGATAGCTGGTACGACCTCTATCTCGGCGTCGTCGTGCTGGTGCGCATCGTCGACGGCACGCTCAGACAAGGCCAGCGCATCCGCATGATGCGCACCCAGGCGAGCTACGAAGTCGACCGCGTCGGCGTGTTCACTCCCAAACTGCTGGAGGCCACGGAACTCGGGCCGGGCGAGATCGGATTTCTCACCGCCTCCATCAAGGAGGTCGCGGATACCCGCGTCGGCGACACCATCACCGATGACCGCAAGCCGGCCGCGGCCGCCCTGCCGGGTTTCCGCCCGGCGGTTCCGGTGGTGTTTTGCGGCCTGTTCCCGGTCGATGCGGCGCAATTTGAGGATCTGCGCGCCGCCATGGGCAAGCTGCGTCTCAACGATGCGAGCTTCTCCTACGAGATGGAGACGAGCGCGGCGCTGGGCTTCGGCTTTCGCTGCGGCTTTCTCGGGCTGTTGCACCTCGAAATCATCCAGGAGCGGCTGGAGCGCGAATTCAACCTCGACCTGATCG
>WNFT01004817.1_pt1 | contig 11774 bp, 8 predicted proteins | sample 5400191 | NCBI WGS metagenome assembly WNFT01 (sample SAMN13153359, study PRJNA577476) | soil metagenome | isolation source: 80 cm saprolite under Madrone tree | place: USA:California | collected 2016-06-14
GGATTTATCCGTGATTGTGCCGGCGATTGTACCGTTGCTTGTCTGCGCATACCCGGGCACAACTGCCAAGGCCACGAGCGCGATCATCGTTGCTACCACTATTGCTGTGCGATGCAAATTTCGCATGAACTTCCCTCCAAAATTGCTGATGAGTTGAATTCTCATTCCGAGAGACAAGTATTCGCCTTTACCCCATTTCACCGCTGGCGGACCACCACATATCCACTCAAAAAGACGTTGCAAGGCGCTTTCCAATCTGTGGTTCACGCCGTGCTTAGTTGAAACGCTGCTAACTTCTTTGTCTGGCGTGTTGGTTAGAACCGATTTAGACGATTTAGATTTAATTTATTCCAGATTCCGTATGTAAACTGCTTTCTACCTTCCAGATTATGAACTCTCAAAAGAAATACTTATAGTCGGATGGCATCGCCTACAAGTCTCAGAGGACGGGCTTCATCACCATAGAAGCTGGAACACACCGGTGATTCCTTTTGAAAAAATCGTTTCTGGAGTGATTAGGCTAACGACCAGAAATCCATCGGTCGGAAAGTCATAGAAGTGACCTGGGTGAACGTAAACACTCTTGGCAGTCAGAAGTTCAAGGGCGAGATCTTCATCGGAGCGAATCGCGGGGATGCGCAGCACCGCGTACCAACCTCCTCCCACTCTAAGCGGCCGCACGCGTTCTGCCTCGCCAAATAGCGGTCGAGTTCTTTGTGCCCGAGAGCGCCGCTACTTTCGAATGTGCCAATGAAATCGCACGTTCTCTTTCCCGCATCTTTGCTCCACGCTTCCTTTAGGCCCACCTCACGGTCACACTCTTGCTTCGCTTCGCTACCCTTCACCTTCATCACCTTGTGAAAGGACTTGCACCCCATTCGCCGTCGAACATGCTCGGCACACCAAAACGAAAGAGGCCAGTCTTATGACTGGCCTCTTCGAGTGTTAACTTCAGGTCCGCTTTCTGAGCCGTCTCAGTGGCGGAATTAAAAAGTAATGTGCCCTGAGACCAGGATGCTACGGAAGACTCCGGTGTTGTTCCAAATCTCGCCGAAGGTGTTCGGTGCGGGCACTCCAACCGAAGGGCCCGGACAGTTCGCAGAGGTGGCAGGGCTAATGGGGCACGCAAGGCCGCTCGCATTCCTGTTGTTGACGTTCAACCCGGGCACGCCGCCAGGACCCATGAACTGGTAGTTAAGGACGTTCAGGGCATCGCCGCGCAGCGTTAGGTTCACGCGCTCGGTGAGCCTGAAGCTCTTCTGAAGGCTCACGTCCACCTGGTTACGCGGCTGGGCGCGAGTCACGTTGCGGCCGACGGTACAGGCAAACGGGTCCCCGCCACACAGCGCATTGACCGCGAAGGTGTTGTTTACGATGAAATGTACATCCGTGGGGCTGATGAACGGGCACGCAGGCGTTCCCGGGATCCCGGTGGCGGTACTCATGCACGTAGTAACGTTGATCAACTGAGTCGCATTCAGGTAGCGGCCCGAAGTGTTAAAGGGAGCATTGGGATTGCTGAGAATCGGGCGGCACGAGTCGAGCGTAGCCCCGATGAAGTTGGTGTTGAAGGGAGCGTCGCAGTAGGGGTCGGTGTTGTTAGTATTCTGTACCGGGGTAACCGCAACACCGGATTGATAACGGTGCGTCCCGCTGATCTGCCAGCCACCCACCATACGACCGAGGAAACCCTGCTGGTTGCTCTTCCAGGGCAGTTCATACACCCAGTAGGTGGTAACCACGTGCGGATAGGACTGCGCCGAAACGCCGCGCTCCCCCCGGTTCGGATCGAACGGGTTTATCGAAATGGGCGTCGAGTTGCCTCCCGTGCTCGCAAAGACCTCGCTGGTGTTGTCCAGGGCCTTGCTGAACGTGTAGGCGACATCGGCCGTCAACCCACGGAAAGCACGAATCTTCAGTTCGTTCTGGAGGCCATGATAGGTGGACCAAGCCCCGTTGTTGCGAGTGCGAACCAGAGTGAATCTGCAGTCCGGGCGTCCTCGCGAAGTTGTTGACCCCGAGCCAGCCGTAGCGCCGCTGGGCGTGCATGGCGTTACCCCGGCAGGAATGTACTGAGGCGCTTGCACCGCCAGACCGGTCGTGCACGTGGTGCCTGTAAAGGCAGAGCAAATAAGCGGGTTGCTATTGACCGTCTGGAAGCTACCCACACCGTGGTTGCCCACATAACGGACCTCAAACGAAATGCGCGACGTAACCGACCGCTCCACGCCAAGCGACCACTGCTCGACGTAAGGGTTGTGGAAGTCCGGACTCACGCGAGTCTGGCTGCGGGCGCCAGGGTTCCCGCCGCGCGGGATTTGGCCAAAATAAGCCGCCTGCACGGCCGTCCCGGTGGCATTCGCCGGAACGCCAACATTGAAAAGAGTTCCGGCGTTCACTACCGGCGCGACCGTAGCGACGTTCAAGAAAATGTTGTAATAGGCCGGGTCGTACGCTACGCGGTAACCGCCGCGGATGACCGTCTTGCCCTCTCCAAACACTTTCTTCATGATGCGTGGCGTCCAGGCAAAGCCGATGTTCGGGCCGAAGTTGTTGTAATCCTCCGGAATGTGCGGGATTTCCGTGACATCGGTCGGCAGACCCGCGGCCCAGAAGCCATCGGCCACATTCTGAACCGAGATGTCATGCAGCAAGTTAATCGCCTGCTGATCCCACTCCCAGCGCAGGCCGAGGTTGAGGGTGAGGTTGGGCCTTATGCGCCAGTCATCCTGCGCATAAAAAGCCAGGTCGTTCTCTTTGAAGTTGAAGTTGAAGGGACCATCAGTGAGCGAGAGCTGGCTGCACGTCGCTGCGGTGGGGCAGCCGGAGGCGTTCTTGATGAAATTGCTAAACGCGCTGCACGGTACGTTCCCCGTTGGGCCCACACAATCCGTGGCAGTACCGGGGCTGGAGAGAAACGTGAACCCGCCATTGATGCTGGGCAGGAAGTGGTTAGGTGAGCTTTGATGATCGAACTCCCCGCCGAACTTGAACGTATGCCGCCCGCGTGTCCAAGTAGAGTTGCTCTGGTACTGCGTGTTGTGGACCTGGCGGTCTTGGGGCAGATTCGTGGCCAGCCCGAACGTGGTGTAGGAGTTGATGGCGTCGGAGAACCCGATGTTCGGCGGACACGCCGTCACGTTTTCGATGGTGCATTGCGGAAACGCCTCGCCGGCGGCAAACTTGAAGAATCCCGTGCCGTAGCTCACACGAGCTTGCGTTATGAAATTGTTCGTCCAGGTGCGCGTATAGTCCCAGCCGTACTGCCGGTCTTGAGCCGGCACAGCCACAAACGCGCCGCTGGAGACGGTGCCAGACCCCAGGGCGGTATTGCTGTTTTGGTAGATGAACCGGAAGAAGAAACGGTCTTTGTTGCTGATCTGCCAGTCGCCACGGCCTGTGATCTGCTTGTCGTCAAAATTGTTCCCGACGACGCGGTTTACAAATGCGAAGGGCACCGTCACAGAGGTCGTGCCGTTCGAGACCGCGACGTTCTGCACTGTCCCGCTAGGTTGGGGATTGCCCGCGGTAATGCCATAAGGCCCGAACTGCTTCAGCGCGGCCAGAGCGGTGTTGCCGGGGAACGCCGTATCCAGGGCAGCAAGGCCCGCCGGAGTGGGAGTGAGGCTCGCGGAAGTTGCTGAGCTTAGGGCTCGCTGCTTTTCTTGTTGATAGCTGGCGAAGAAAAAGATGCGGTTCTTCAGAACCGGCCCGCCAACGGTACCACCCCAGCGGTTATCCACGAACCGCGGAATGACCGCCTCTCTGCAGCTGGAAGCGAACGGCGTAGCCGTCCCGGCCGCCACGCCGGGAGGACAGAAGCCCTGTAGCGGGTTCTTCTGGCCGTTCGTAAGCGAGCGGTCCCAATTGCCTTCGTAAAACTCGTAGCCGCTGCCGTGGAATGCGTTCGTGCCCGCTTTGGTAATGTAGTTGACGACTGTCCCTGAGTTACGCCCGTATTCAGCACTGAAGTTGTTGCTTACGACTTGGAGCTCGCCCAGTATATCTGGGTTGGAGAGGAAAACTAAAGGACCGGCCACGGAGTTATCGTTGTTCGCCTGGCCGTCAATCTGGAAGTTGTTGGAGCGGCCGCGCAGGCCATTGTTGGCGATTGCCGCTCCGTTGGTGTTGCTAAAGTTAGTCGAACCGTTGTTGGCCACGCCGGGAATGAAGAGTGCCAGGTTATCGAAGCCCGCGCCCGCGTTGGGCAGAGACGCCACAGTTTTGGAGTCGAAGTTTCCGCCGATCTGCGAGCTGCTGCTATCGATCAAAGGTGTCGTGGCCTCCACGGTCACGGTTTCCGAAGCGCTGCCGATCTCCAACGTTTGGGCCGGCAGCACGTTGTTCTTGCCGGCCACAGCGACGACATCGCTCACATGTAGATTGCGAAATCCGTGGGCCTCAATCGTGAGGCTGTACGAACCAATCGGGAGCCCCTTGAGCTCAAAGTAGCCCTGCGAGTCCGACTTGCTCAAGAACTTTGTGCCCGTGGCTACCCCTACCGCATTCACTGTCGCGCCCGCAATGACTGCGCCCTGCTGATCCTGGACGGTGCCGGCAATAGAACCGGTGACAATACCTTGGGCAAATCCAGAGGCCGCGAGCAACAGGCAAAGTCCGCCTACGAACAGTGCCGTCCATAACTCATGCAAAGGAAGATTTGAACCCATATTGAACACACCCTCCCGCAGGACTTGAGTTCTTGCAAGCCGCTTCATATCGTTTGCTCCTGTCAACATCTTGTTGAGAATAGAACTTTTAGCGGACCACCACAGTCCAGCGAAAACCGATGCAACGTGCTTTCCAATCTATGATTTATATAAACTTTAGATAAAATACGAATAACTTCTTTGTTTAGTGGTTGGTACTAGAACCGTCCGCCACGCTGTCAATTGGATTTATTCCATAAATTGTATTTCAATTGCTCATGGCCTACCAGATTATGAAGGGGCAAAGAAATCCTTATAGCTGGATTCCGCTTCGGACAAAGTCTCTGAGAAGAGGGTTCCATCAGCAGAGAAGATTGAAGACAGCGGTGATTCCCTTTGAAAAGATTGCTTCGGGTGTGATCAGGCTGACGACCAGAAATCCATCGGTCGGAAAGTCATAGAAGTGACCTGGGTGAACGTAGACACTTTTGGCAGTCAGAAGTTCGAGGGCGAGGTCTTCGTCGGAGCGAATCGCAGGGACGCGCAGCACCGTGTACCAGCCGCCCTCAACGGCAAGCCGGCTGCATGCTCTTTGCCCAGCTACATGACGATCCAGATTCGCAAGATTTCCGCGGACGCGCGACAGTAATTGCTCCTGGAAACTGTGACGTTCCTCGAGGAACGCAGGCATGGCCAGTTGCACCGGCGCGTTCGCCGAGAGATACGTATCGGCGATCACTTCGAGCCGCACGACCGCTTCCCTCTTAAAATTCTGCGGCCCGCTCACGGCCAGCCACGCAGCCTTCATTTGCGGCAGGCCTGCAATCTTGGAAAGCCCGCTCAAGGCAAACGTAAGCACACTGGAATTCGTCACGAAGCTCTCAGCGCGGCTTCCATTCAGCGCAAAATCGAGGAACACTTCATCGGCGATTATGGCCATTCCCCGCGCAGCACAAATGGAATTCAACTTCCTTATTTCCGCTGGCTTTGTGAAGTTCCCCGTCGGATTATTGGGATGAACTACAATCACCGCGCGAGTGCGCGGCGTGATGGCCTGCTCCAATGCATGAAAATCGATCTGCCACCCATGATCGTAAAGAAGAGGATAGCGCACCAGCTTCACGTCCTGGATCTCCGCCAGAAAATCGAACAGCGGATAACTCGGCGAAGGAATCAGGACTTCATCGCCCGGATTGCAAAGCGTTCGAAACGCATACGAGTACCCCTCGCTCGTGCTGGTCGTGAGGAAAATATCCTCGACGGAAACCGCCTCGTTCCGAGCCGCGTAATACCCGGCGACCGCCCGCCGCGCGCTCTCTAAACCCCTTGGATTTGGTTCGTAGCGGAGCGCCGCAGGATTGCTCAGCGCCTCCAAAATGGCTTTGCTGTCGTACGAAAAACCGCATTCCGTGGGATTCGAAACGGTAAGATCGAGCAGCGGCTTTCCCGCCGCGCGATGCGCCGCAAGTGCCTCGCTGAGCCGGTTCGGCGACAAGTCCCAGTTGGTGCGAGTGGCAAACATGTTTGCGCGCCAATCCAGCATTATAGCCGCAGGGTGTTCGTAAACCTCCATTCGAACCGTTGACGTATACTTGAGCCCGTCCATTTGAAATTATGAGCACGCATCCACACGCCAGTCCTTCTTTCGAATCGGTTCCCCATCTCGATCTCGCCGCGCAGTATGCGGTGATCGGCGGCGAAATTCGCGCAGCGATCGAAAAAGTCCTGGCTTCGCAGCAGTTTGTCCTTGGCCCCGAAGGCGCCGCGCTGGAGCAGGAGATCGCCAGTCTATGCGGCGTCGCCTACGGTGTGGGAGTTGGGTCAGGGACGGACGCCCTGGTATTGGCCTTGCGAGCCTGCGGCGTGCAAGCCGGTGACGAAGTGCTTCTCCCCCCGTTCACGTTTGTAGCCACCGGCAGCGCCGTGAGTGCCCTCGGAGCAAGACCGGTTTTCGCGGACATTCGGCCGGAAACCTACAACGTCGATCCCGCTGAACTGGAACGCCGCGTGACGCCGCGCACGCGTGCGATTGTGGTTGTACATCTTTATGGACTCGCGGCGGATATGGATCCAATCCTGGCATTCGCGAAGGCCCGCCGCTTACCGGTGATTGAGGACAATGCCCAGGCGATCGGCGCTTCCTACAGGGGCCGCCGGACCGGATCGCTGGGCCATGCCGCGTGCCTCAGCTTCTACCCGACAAAGAATCTGGGCGCTTACGGCGACGCGGGCATGGTCGTTTCGAATTCAAAGGAACTCTCGGAGCGCATTCGAACGCTGCGCAACCACGGCCAGACGGCGAAATACTTCAGCAGCGAGCCGGGCTGGAACAACCGATTGGACGAATTGCAAGCCGCTATTCTGCGCGTCAAACTCCGCCATCTTTCGAATTGGCAGCGCGCGCGCCAGGCCAGCGCGGCCGAGTACACGCGTCTATTGAATCAAGTTCCCGGCGTGATGCCGCCGGTTACGCCGGAAGGATTCGAACACGTCTTCCATCAATATACGATTCGCGTGGAGCGCCGCGATGCTCTTCTGCAATTCCTGAACGAACGAAAAATCGGAAGCACCGTCTATTATCCGTATCCCTTGCATCTGCAACCGCTCTACGCGTCGCTCGGTCACAAGCCGGGTGACTTCCCGCATTCTGAGCGCGCCGCGCAAGAAGTGCTGTCGCTCCCGATGTATCCGGAATTGCGCAGGGAGCAAATTGCGCGCGTCGTCGAGGCCATCGCCGAATTTTTGAAGTGTTAATTTTTATTTGATTAGAATTATTTTCCCAGGTAAAGAAGCGCCAAAAGAAAAACCCAAAGTCCATCCATGAAATGCCAGTAGTAGGAAGCAATTTCCGCGGCAGTGCTGAGCGAAATTCTTTTTTGATCGGATTTGCGGAAGGAAACGTAAAGAAGTGCGCCCACGCCGCCCAGGAGATGCACTGCGTGGGCGCCCGTGAAAATATAAAAAAAGCTGCTGGCCTGGTTGCTGGCGATATACACCCCTTGCGCGACCAGTTGCCGCCAGGCAACAAGTTGTCCTGCAACAAATAAGATCCCCAAGCCCGTGGTAAGCAGCCAGAACTTTCTGAAACCGGATGGGTCGGCGAGAGAGAGCCGCCGCCGTGACGCTTCCAGAGTGAAACTGCTCGCGAGAAGAATCAGTGTGTTCGCCAAAAGAATTGGCGGCAGATGCACAGTCACCCACACTTCACTGCCGCGCCGTAAAACGATGAAGGCGCTGGCGAGAGCCATGAAGAACATCAATATAGATACGAGAGCGATCGTGATTGCCGTGGAGTAGCGCTTGGGCGAGGGAGATTGTTTGCGACCACGATTGTCGTTGTCCCCGCCCCCGTCGCCGCCATTGTCGTCATCGCCTGGGGGCGGATTTCCACGGCCACCGCCGATGTCTTCGATGATCAGTTCGATTTCAGGAGGTGAGGTTGTGCCGGGCATGATGAAATTTCGAGCCTCGATCAGCGCGCCTTGGATACTTGTTCGGGCGACAGGTGCTGGGGAACGAAATCTTCGGCGACGCCGAGCACGCTGAATTCGTAAGCTCCACGATACACCACCGGGCCGGTGGCGCCAAAATCCCCGGCGGGCGGCGGAGAGGAGACGCTCCATTCGAGCGTGGTCGCGCGCCAGGGATTGCGTTCTTCGATTTTTTCGCCGCGGAAAAGACTCCACAGAAAATTGAAGAGAAAAATTCCTTGCGCGAGAACCAGGAGGATTGCGGCGACGGTGATGAAGGCGCGGACGGGCGCGACCATCGCTGAGATTGCGGCGATGCGGCTGCCGGAGTAGAGGTTGGCGTGTGTAAGCAGGCCGAGCCAGTGCAGGGGCATGAAGACAAGATAGACGCCGGCGAAGGTGAGCCAGAAATGAATCTTGCCAAGCGACTCGTTGAGCCGGCGGCCGAAGAGTTTTGGAAACCAGAAAAACAGGGCGCCAAGGATGGCGAAGGTGGCGGCGACGCCCATGACGAGATGGAAATGTCCGGTGATAAATTCGTCGCTGACGGCTGCGGCGGCGAGATCGCGGCCTGCAAGGAAGATTCCAGAAATTCCGCCGGCCATGAATAGCGAAACGAAGCCGATGGCGAACAACATGGAGGTGTTGAGCTGGATGCGCGCGTTCCAGAGCGTGCCGAGCCAACTGATCAGCAGAATCGTGGCGGGCAGGCCGAGCGAGGAAGCCAGGAGCGAAAAGACAAGCGGGGAAAACGGGTTCATGCCGCTGGCAAACATGTGCTGGCCCCAAACGCAGAATCCAAAGAGGCCTACGCCGCACAATGCCAGAACTACGAGGCGTTCAATCCAAACGGGCTTGCGGGAAAACGTGGAGAGGAGATGGGTGGTGAGCCCGAAGCACGGGAGCATGGCAATGTAGACTTCGGCTTGGGCGAAAAACCAGAAGAGGCGCTGCCAAAGCACAGGAAGAAAATTCGCGACAAAACTTGCGGGTTGACCGGCAAGAAAATTCAGCGGTGGAAAAAAGTGCGTGCTCGAAAGGCGATCCGATAGCAAGCAGACGGAGGCGGCGAGGAGAATGCTGAAAATCAATGTGCTCAGAATTCCGTTGATGAACCAGGCCCAGACGGTGAGCGGGAGCCGCGGCAGGGTCATGCCACGGGCGCGGAGATCGATGGTGGTGACGCTGAAATTGATGCCGTTGCAAAGAGAGGCGAGGGAGAAGAGCGCGACGCTGGCGGTCCAGAGGGTGATGCCTGTTTCCGGGGCGGCCAGGAACGCGATGGTCAGACCGATGAGCGAGGCGGCGGTGGCCCAGAAGGAGAGCCGGTTCAGTTTGGGGAAGGCCATTTCGCGCGCGCCGATTTGCAGCGGCAGGAAATAGTTGCCGAAGCCGGCTTGCGGCGCGGCGGTTAGCACCAGAAAAACCATGAGCGAGCCGTGAAATGTGGTGAGAGCGGCGTAGCGTTCCAGAGAGGACCCGGACAAGAACGGAAGTCGTATGCCGGGCCAGACGAGATGGATGCGCATGAGGAGCGACATCGCCAAGCCGAGAAAAACGCTGAACAGCGCGAGCCAGAGATAGTTCAGCCCAATCACTTTGTGGTCGGTGCTGAGCAGAGTGCGCCCCAGGAAGCCGGGTTGCGACGTTTCTGCTTGATTTGCTGAGCTCTCGTCGTTGGCCATGGAAGCCGGACAAATAGAATACATCGGAGAGGAAAAGGCAAGGGACGCGGAAGTGTGGTCGGATAGTGCAAGAGTTGAAGGGTTCAAGAGTCGAAGAGTTGGAGAGTTGGAGAGTCGGAGGGCGCAGCGGTGACTGGGATAGTCTTGGCCGCGATAAGCTGGCTGGCATGTTCCATTTTGGGAAGAGTTGGTATACACCCGGCAGTTTTCGTAAGAGTGGCAAGCAAAGGAGTTACGGGATACGAAACTTGGAAGAGTGTGTAAGCCGTAGAAAAGAGAGGACGAAAAAAGTGGCCTTTCGGCGCTGTGTCCTGCGAACAATTCCCAGAATGGAAATTGTTGGGCGACACCCCGGCAATTTTGTGAAAGAGTGCGGAACCGCTTGGTTGTAAAAGAATTGTGAAACGCTCTTGGTGCACAGCAGTACAGAAGAGTGAGTCCGGAGAAGAATCCTTCGGCTCCTCCGCCGTTGGCGAACTCAGGATGCGCATCGTTGTCGGAGCGCGCGAATAGGGGAGCACCCCCCACCCCCTGTTTTTTGTAAGTGTTGCAGCTAAAGGACTTAGCTCTGCCGTAAGTCTTTTGTTTGCAACACTTGCGGGGAGATCCATAAGTGTTGCCGCTAAAGGACTTATGCGGACAAAGTGTTGGCGAGAAAGTAACTGGGTGGGGGCTGAAGATTCTGAAGGAATTAGCTTCATCGGATGTGTTGCGAATTTTCCGCACTTTTCGGCACGGCCCTTCGTACCTCAGCTAACATCTGGCGCGCCTACGGCGCTTGCGGCGAAGGAAGCGCAGAACACCGGTCTCAAGACCGGCCACTACATGCAAGGAGATGCCGGGCTTCCTGACATAAGTCGTCAGGACCCCCACACAGGGGGAAAGCCCGGCGCTACAACGGCACGCGTTGGGCTCGTTCGATGGCTGCAGCGAGTTTCTTCATTCCTTCGGGCGTGGAAATTCAAACTAGAAACTAGAAATTTGAAACTAGAACGAAACTAGAAACTAGAAATCAGAAACTAGAAATAGGAAAAGCGAAGCGAAGAGGGAGAAAAGCAGGCCGGACTGAAGTCCGGCGCCTACACAATTCGAGCCACGAGCAGTCGGGCCACGAACAAACGGGCCATGAACCATCTGGGAGGGGGCAGGGCGATTGGGCGACGATTCAAGTTTCCATTGTTCTGGACGGGGATGAGGTAAACTGTGGACATGATGAAGATTCATCTGCGGCCTGAGCTGGAAGAACTGATCAAGCAGGACGTTCAGCGCGGGCCCTACCAAACCGTGGATGAATTCGTGGAGCACGCGGTTTCTCTGCTCCACGAACAAGAAACCTGGTTGGCCGAGCATGGCAGCGAGATCCGGGCAAAAATCGAACAAGGCTACGCTGCTGCGCAGCGCGGAGAACTGATCGATTCCGACAACGTTCGTTCCAAGCTGGACGAGAAGAAACGTGCTTGGCTGGCTGAAAAACGCCAAGCATGAGCAGTTACCAGTTCACGCCCCAAGCTGTAGAAGATCTCTTTGAAATCTGGAGCTACATCGCAGCCGACGATCTTGATGCAGCCGATCGCGTCGAAGAGGCGATCCACACTGCCTGCGGCTTCCTGTCCGATACTCCACTTGCCGGCCGTATTCGTGAGGACTTGACGGCCCTGCCGTTGCGCTTCTGGATTGTGCAACCCTACCGGAATTACTGGATTGCGTACCATCCAGAGAAAAAACCGCTGCAGGTCATTCGGATCATCCACGCGGCGCGAAATATCCCAAACATTTTGAGGTAGGGAGGAAAGAGCCGATGCATTGGAGGGCCGGGGCGGCCTGCTGGACATTTGCTTTGAGATGGAAAATGGGTAGAGTAGCGTCTCGCGCGGAAGTCGTGGCGGCTGAGAAATATGGATACGGGCAGACCGGCAAGCTACTCGGGCCTCGCCGACAAAACGGTCTTCATCACCGGCGGAGGAAGCGGT
>WNFT01004822.1_pt1 | contig 11770 bp, 8 predicted proteins | sample 5400191 | NCBI WGS metagenome assembly WNFT01 (sample SAMN13153359, study PRJNA577476) | soil metagenome | isolation source: 80 cm saprolite under Madrone tree | place: USA:California | collected 2016-06-14
CGAGTTTGAAGAGCTGTGAAAATTCAGGGTTCATGCTCATGAAGGTATTGTGTCACATTTAGGCAGGAAATACTTCGATACCACTTTTGCTAATCGATCGTCAGGGCCGCTTTCACCAAACGCTCCTGCTCCTGCAAGTGGACTGCGTAACTTCCAGTAGCCGGACTCGCTGAGGCATCGCGTCCGACGTATCGCGGCCGTTCACAACGCGACAGCAAATTCTCCAGACGCGATTCCATGAACGTCCAGGCGCCCATGTTCTTTGGTTCTTCCTGGCACCACACGAGTTCGTCAGCGTTTGGGTAGCGGGCGATTGTTTCGGTCAGGGCCCGAAGCGGAAATGGATAAAACTGTTCGAGGCGAATGATCGCTACGCGGCCGATCGCTACCGTTCCCGGTTCTGACACGGTATTCTCTTTCATGGTTTTCTTTCGCGCTTCACTCAAGTCGTGAAAGACTTTTCCACTGCACAGAACGATGCGGTCTACGGCCGCCGAATCACTCACTTCCGCATCATCGATGATTGGTTGAAAGCCGCCCCTCGTTAATTGATCCAGTGATGAAGTCGCAGCCGGCAAGCGCAGCAGACTCTTTGGCGTCATTACGACGAGTGGTCGTTCGAAACCTGCGGTCACCTGTCGTCTCAACAAATGGAAATACTGCGCGGGCGTTGTCGGATAACAGACGCAGAGATTATTCTCCGCGCAAAGCTGTAGATAACGTTCCAGCCGCGCGCTGGAATGTTCCGGGCCCTGGCCTTCGTAGGCGTGTGGTAAAAGCAGCGTCAAACGCGAAGTCTGTTTCCATTTATCTTCGCTGGCCGCAATGTATTGATCGATGATCGATTGTGCGACGTTGTTGAAATCGCCGAATTGGGCTTCCCACATCACCAGCGCATCGGCGGCGACCACCGAATAACCGTATTCAAATCCAAGGACGCCGGCTTCAGAGAGCGAGCTGTCGAAAACTTCGAAACGCCCGCGCGGATTCTCTTCGGAGCGCAATTCTGAGAGTGGCAACCATGCTTGCCCGGTTTGCGTGTCGTACAAAACGGCGTGTCGCTGACTGAAGGTGCCGCGTCCCGAATCCTGTCCGCTCAGGCGCACGCGCGTGCCTTCGAGTGCGAGCGAACCGAAGGCAATCGCTTCCGCAAACGCCCAATCCATTGGCTGAGCGCCTTCGCCCATCTTCGCCCGGCGCGCTAATTGACCGACCATTTTTGGATTCAGGTTGAAGCCTTCAGGCACAACCGAAATTCTCTGCGCGATGGTCTTGATAATGTCGGCGTCAATGGCCGTTTCGACAATCTCTGATCCATCCAGATCTGCGACCGCGCGCGCAACCGTTTCAGCAGACTTCTGGGTCGCGCCAATCTCTTTCGCGCGGGCAAGTGCATCTTCATAACGACGAATGCGCTCTTCGATCAATTGATTCACGCCCGCCTCATCGATCGCGCCTTCTCGTATCAACTGCTTCGCGTACTTAGCCCGGACGCCTGGATGTTCTTTCACACGCTGATACATCAATGGTTGCGTGTAACTAGGCTCATCTGTTTCGTTGTGGCCGAGACGGCGGAATCCGACGACATCGAGCACAATGTCCTTGTGATATTGCTGCCGGTAATCAAGCGCGATGCGCAGAGCGCGATCCGCCGCTTCAGGATCGTCACCGTTGATGTGAAAGATGGGTGACTGCGTCATGCGCGCCACGTCAGTCGAGTAAATCGAGGAGCGGCCGGCTTCCGGTGAGGTAGTGAATCCAATCTGATTATTGATGATGATGTGAATCGTCCCACCCGTGCGATAACCTCGCAGCTGCGCCAATTGCAGTGTCTCCATCACGATGCCTTGGCCGGCAAACGCCGCATCGCCGTGCAGCAGCACTGGCAACGCCCGACTCAGAGCTTCTTCGCGTGAAAGCTCGACGCGCTCCATCATGGTGTCCTGCGTCGCGCGCGTCATGCCTTCGACCACCGGATCGACCGCTTCGAGGTGGCTGGGGTTCGGCGAAAGCGTCAGCCGAACTTTCTTTCCACTCGCCGTTTCGCGTTCGCCAACGGCGCCTTGATGATATTTCACGTCACCTTCATCAGCAGGGAAAGACGGATGCACCGAGCCTTCGAACGCAGTGAAGATGCGTTCGCAGAAATGGCCAATGACATTTGCCAGCACATTCAAACGACCGCGATGCGCCATGCCCAGCGTAATGTCTTCGATGCCGAGTTCACCGGCGCGTTCGATCAATCGATCAACCAGCGGCACGATCGTCTCGCAACCTTCGAGCGAGAATCGCTTTTGACCGAGATACTTAGTATTCAGAAAACGCTCAAACTGCTCAGCGGAAATAAGTTTCCAAAGAATTCGTTTCTTGATCTCGCCATCAATCGGTTCGGGTTGAACGAACTCACGCCGAACCTGCTCGCGCAGCCAAAGCTTTTCGTCCTTACTCTGAATGTGCCGATACTCGATGCCGACCTTACCGCAGTAAGCGCGCTGCAGGATGTCCAGAATCTCGCGGAGGGTAGCAGTTTCCGTTCCCGCCAACCCGCCAGTGACGAACAAACGATCGAGGTCCCAAATCGTGAGATTGTAAGTCTCGATATCTAATTCAGCGTGATAGAGCAATGGCATCGCATGCAGTGGATCGATGTCGGCGATTAAGTGACCACGAACGCGATAAGCATTGATCAACTCCATCACGCGCGCCTGACGAATAGACTGCTCGTGCATCTGATCGGCGCCCATGAAGAAGGGATTGCGGTCAACGTTCCAGCGCAGGGGCGCGTGCGGAATGCCAAGATCCGAGAAGATCTCTTCGTAGAATTTATGCTTGCCAAGCAACAGTTCATGAATGCGTGCAAGGAACGCGCCGGATTCCGCGCCCTGAATGATGCGATGATCGTAAGTGCTGCTGATATTTATTGCTTTACTGATCCCGATTTGCGGCAGAATCTGAGGCGCCATCGCTTGATACTCGGCCGGATATTCGATCGCTCCGGTGGCGATGATCACCGATTGTCCGGCCATCAAACGCGGTGTCGATGCGACCGTGCCGATTGTTCCCGGATTAGTGAGTGAGATTGTCGTCCCCTGAAAATCCGCGACTTGCAGTTTGCCTGTGCGTGCGCGCGTCACCGCGTCGTCATAAGCCACGAGAAAACTCGAGAAGCTTAGCTGGTTCGCATTCTTGATGTTGGGAACCAGTAGCGTGCGCGTGCCATCTTTCTTTTCGAGATCGATTGCGATACCGAGGTTCACCGACTCGCGCTTCACTCGTGCGGGTTGTCCGTCAATCGCACCAAAACCGTGGTTGAGTTGGGGGAACTTATCCAGCGCGCGCAGGATCGCCCAGGCAATCAGATGTGTGTAGGAAGCCTTCCGCCCTCGCTCACGGTCGGGCTTCTGACTCAAGTGTTGATTGATTATGCGCCGATTTTCGTCGAGGAGTTTTACCGGAATGCGTCGCTGTGAAGTCGCGGTCGGAACTGCCAGGCTGGCTTCCATGTTCTCGACGATCTTCAGAGCGGCGCCACGAATAGGCTCAGCTGCAACAGCGGGAGGTTTTGTTTCCGGAGCGGGCGCCGGTTTTGCGGCTGCGTGTGCTGAGGTTGCGGCTTGCCGGCCGTCGCCACGGGCCGCCGCTGCACTACCATCCGCTTGTGGAGCCGTTATCGACCGGCCCTTTGGCTGAGCTTCTGACACGGCAGTTTCGCCGAGCAATTCCTCGAAATACGCGCGCCAGGATTCATCGACCAGAGACGGATCGCTCCGAAATCGAGCCAGCAAAGCTTCAACATAGGTCGCATTCGCGCCAAAGCTTTCAGCTATGACTTCAGACAATTCGTTTGGCGTCGATGGTTGTTCGAGACTCATCTCTTAATCTAATAGACTACCACCTTCGAAGAGGCGTTGCATCCGCCCTTGGCACCCAATGAAGAATGGAAATGACAAATGGAAAATGATCCGTTATTGTATGCGCCCATTTCAACTTTAGTATCAGAAGCCCGACCGTAAGGGAGGGCAACACAAACGGGGACGAGCCCTCCCTTACGGTCGGGCTTCTGACACATTGAGAACCGATTCATGGCAGAAGACTCCGAACAAAACAAATCGGGCTTCAAAACGGCGCTGGTCTTTTCGATGTTGTTTGCCATTCTGGCCGCTGTTTTGGTGTTCGCCTATTACGCGACGTTTCGAAGACCTGTGACCACGCTAATTCTGGTTCGCCACGCAGAGAAAGTCATCGATCCTAACAACCCGGATGTTGATCTGAATGCTGATGGCCAGGCTCGGGCGCAGGAGTTAGTTCGCATGTTCGGCGATTCGGGAATCAACGCGATCTACGCGACGCAGTACCAGCGGACGCAGGAGACGGTGAGGCCTTTGGCTGATCGTCTGGGCTTGCCAATCAATCAGGTCAATGCAAAAAATACCGGCGACTTGCTGGCGCAGATTCGCGCGCAGCACTCGGGTCAAACCATTTTCGTTGCGGGCCATAACAACACCGTACCGGAGATCATCGCCGCTGCCGGCGGCCCGCAGTTTCCAATCATTCCGGAATCGGAGTACGACAATCTTTTCATTATCACCATCTATCGCACCGGCAAAGCGAAGATCGTGAAGATGAAATACGGAAAGCCTAGCGTCGCAGGTATTGGCAGCGGAACTATGGTTCCGTAGCATTAGCTCCCGTAGCGAGCTAATGCTTATAGACCAGGTGGCTTTGTAAATCTCATCAGCTCGTTGGCCTTATGGCTTCTCCGGAGCTAAAGTTCTTTTCCCAGACATGCTGGCAAGGCGGCGCGATTTTAGGCATCGTGGGTGCCTCGGCGCTGATTCCATTTGTGACACTCTTTTGACACTCTCCGCCGCGCTCGCGTAATATCAACTTCGATCATGAATGCTCGTGTGCTAGTCCTAAACGCTTCTTTCGAGCCAATCAACGTGTGCACTGAACGGCGCGCGGTGGTGATGATCTTTAAGGGCGTGGCGCGCATGGAAGAGCACAACGGCCACATGTTGCATTCGCAGAAGCTCGCCTTGCATGCTCCATCCGTAATCAGGCTCACCGAGTATCGCCATATTCCGTTTGAGCGGCGTTCGCTTTCGCGCAAGAACATCCTGATGCGCGACCATTCGTGCTGTCAATACTGCGGTCAGCAATTCGCGCCTTCGGAACTGACGCTGGATCATGTGGTGCCGCGTTCGCGTGGTGGAGAGTCAACCTGGGACAACCTCGTCGCGTCCTGCAAGCGGTGCAATCATCGCAAAGGAAATCGCACCCCGGAAGAGTCAAACATGCATCTGCTGCGACGCCCGCGCTCGTTCTCGCTGCATGTGAATCGTCAAATCATGCGCTATTTGGGCCGTGCCGATGAAACCTGGCGCAAGTATCTCTTCTATGAAGCTGACGGCGCGAGCCATCTATGTGTGCGCGAATGACGGCTTGAAGCCGGGAGGAAAATCCCCATGAACGTCCTGCTGTTCGCAATCGAGAGTCCGACGATCATAATTCTGGTCGTGGCGGCGATCTTTCTGCTGTTCGGTGGCAGCAAGCTGCCGCAGCTCGCCAAAGCGCTGGGCCAGAGCAAGAAGGCTTTCAAGGAAGGGCTGGACGATGCGGATCGTGAAGAGAAAGCAAAGTCAGATTCGCACTCGAAACTTGAGTCGGTTGACGATGAAGCTTTATTCGAAGAAGCGCGGCGACGGGCGCAGCAAATGCGGGCTGAAGAGACGAAGAAGATCGAGCGGTAGTCTGAGAATCGTCAATTAAAGTTACCTCTCTGCGCGCGCTTTCTTTCCGACAAGCAGCGTCGCCTTCAACGTCAACAGAAACTCGCCGCTGTGTCGCTCTTCATCAATGATTTTTGAGATCTCTTCGACTACTCTGTCCGTCGCGCTTTCGGGCACGGATTGCAACCAGTTCGGTAACAGAAAGTCCGTAATGAGTGGTGAGTTTAGAAACTCTTCGCCCGAATCGAAGTCGAATTCTTCAATCACCGTCCAGGAAGTGACGGCCTCCAAGCCTAATTGGTCGGCCAAACTCTCTATATCCGAAACAGTTGGCAAATGGGTAATCAGGGTTTCGACATCGATGGCGTGATCTTCCAGGCCGGAGTTTTGCAGGGCTTCCCAATAAATCGAAAAAAATTCGCCGAAGCTGGAAAACGTCGGCAGCCAGCAAACCACGGTTGCACCGAAATTGGCCACGCGAATCATCTCGGTCAGCAATTTCTGAAAATCGTCGGGCGGCGTTAACGATGCGTCGCCGAGCACGAGATCGAATCGATCGCCGGTGAATGTCAGAGCGCAGGGGTCCTCTCGCTGGAACTCCGCCTCCGTGTTCATGGCGACTGCCTTTGCGCGCGCGAGTTCTAAACATTCATCGTTTTCGTCCACGCACAGAAATTTCAGCTTCTTGCCCGCACGATCTTGCAAGGCGATTGCATGTCCGCCCGTGCCCGCGGCCACATAGAGTGCGCGGCCTTTGTTAGGAAGCGTGACGTGTTTGTCGGCTAACCCGGCAAACCGCTCACCCCAATCGGTGGCGACGTAAAGATCCTGGAGAAAGGCGAGTTCTTTTTGTGATTTCGCGTTCATTGAATTTTCACCACAGAGGGCACAGAGAAAACAATGGAATCGAGCGCTGATCACTTTGATTTCTCTGTGCTCTTCTCTATGTCCTCTGTGGTTTGTTCTTGATCATAATAGATCCTGCCCTTCAGTCTTTCAGGCAAGCATGACATCTCTTCCTTTGCCGCCGCATCGCCATGTACGTAGCGATAGTCTTTGCCGTATCCGAGATGCTTCATCAATGGAGTCACCGCATTTCTGAGATGCAACGGCACCGGCTCACGCGCGGTTTCGACCGCGTCTTTGTTAGCGGCTGAATAGGCGCTCAGCACCGAGTTGGATTTGGGAGCGCGGGCAAGATAAATCGTCGCCTGAGTCAACGGAAACAAGCCTTCGGGCATGCCGATCAGTTGCACGATATCAGCGGCAGCCGCCGCCTGAACCATTGCCTGTGGATCGGCGAGGCCGATGTCTTCGGAAGCAAGAATGCAAAGCCTGCGTGCAATAAAAATCGGATCGGCGCCTCCTTCAATCATGCGCGCCAGCCAGTAGAGCGCCGCATTCACGTCCGAATTGCGCAGTGACTTGATCAGCGCTGAAGCCAGGTTGTAATGCTCTTCGCCGCCTTTGTCGTAGGCGAATTGGGCGCGGCCCAATGCTTCGACCAGTGTGCCCTCAGTAATCGCTCTCGCGCTGCTGGTATTTGGCGCCGTGGCTTCGACCGCAGCGTCGATCGCTGCTAGCGCCATCCGTGCGTCGCCACCGGACGAGTGCGCGAGCTGGGCAATCAGTCGATCGGAAATCTCAGGATGAAGACCTCCCAGTCCGCGTTCTTCATCATCCAACGCGCGCCGCACGATCGTCTGCACTTCGTCTTCTGATAGTGGATTCAGCACCACGACCCGACTACGAGAAAGCAACGCGCTAATTACTTCGAACGATGGATTCTCAGTTGTGGCGCCGATCAGCGTGATCGTTCCATCCTCGACTGATGGTAGAAGCGCATCCTGCTGGGCTTTGTTGAAGCGATGAATCTCATCGATGAACAGAATCGTGCGGCGGCCTCGTCGCCGATCGAGGCGCGCTTCGGCAATCGCAGCGCGCAAGTCTTTCACGCCCGAAAAAACCGCCGACAGAGCGACGAATCTCGCGTCAGTTTTCTCGGCCAGTAGGCGCGCCAGCGTCGTCTTTCCAGTACCCGGCGGCCCCCAAAAGATCATGGACGGCAGCTTGCCGCCACCCTCGATTAAACGTCGGAGGACACGGCCCTCGCCGACCAGATGCTCCTGGCCGACGAACTCGCCCAAACTCCGCGGTCTCATGCGATCGGCCAGCGGCGCTGAAACCGGTGAGCCGGCAGTCGTGTCCGCAAACTCAAGCATTTCCGGAAACAGGGTTGTCGCTCTTTGCCCGGCCATTTTTTGATCAGCGTAACACAATGTCCGATAAGCTTCAGCTTGTGATAGTGGGGTAAATGTGTGTGCTAAGAATTGTAGGAAGCTCCCTCTCCCTTTGGGAGAGGGCCGGGGTGAGGGCCTAGTGACGAAACCCAAAATACTTCTTTCTCCTTTCTTATCGGAGAAAGGATGGAGAAGAGTTTTCTTTTCTTGTTACTCAGCTAAGCCCTCACCCCATACCTCTCCCAAAGGGAGAGGGCGTTATCAACTTCTTGGCATACTGCGAGAAAGTTTGGCGCTGCTCGAAACGTGGAGGATAATGCAACGAATCGAATTAAAACGCGGAGGTTGGAAATGAAGACAATCAACTTACTTTCTCGACGCAAGTTCGCACACTTGTTGGGCGCCGGTGCAACTTATGCGGTGGCGCAACGCGGTGTTTCATGGGGAGCGCCATTGCGCGCGGCAGACACACTGCGGCATTTTACGTTCACGCCCGCCGGCGTGGTGCGTTTGAGCGCGAACGAGAACCCTTACGGGCCTTCGCCAATGGCCCTCAAGGCGATGACCGACGCGTTCAGTATCTCCTGCCGCTATCCGGACGAGCATGCTGATGTTTTGATCGCGGCGCTGGCGAAACTCAATGGTGTTGACCGCAATCAGATTCTGCTCGGCAACGGTTCCGGAGAAATCTTGAAGCTTTGCGCAGCAGCATTCACGGGATCTGTAGAAGCCGGAAATAATCGTCCGGTCGAACTGTTGCCGCGCTCGCGCGGTGGAGCGTTGCCGTCGTTCATACCCGGTCGCGGCAAGTTGATCGTCGCCGATCCGACTTTCGAAGCGATTCTTAATCACGCGCGTGTCAACCGGGCGGAAGTCTTGAAGGTCCCGCTCACCGGCAGCTTCAGTCATGACTTGCCGAAGATGCTGGCTGGGGCGAACCAGGGTTTGATTTACATCTGCAATCCGAACAATCCCACCGCCAGCATTACGCCGCAGAAAGAAATGCGCGAGTTCCTCGACAAAGTGCCGCGCGACACGATGGTTTTGGTGGACGAGGCTTACCATCACTATGCCGAAAGTCCGGACTATGAAAGCGTGATCCCGTTGGTCAAGAACCATCCCAACCTAATCGTGGCGCGCACCTTCTCGAAGATTTACGGGATGGCGGGACTTCGCTGTGGCTATTGCGTCGCGCAGCCCGAAGCAATGCAACGCCTGCGGCCACATCAAGTCTGGGACAGCGTAAACATCATGGCGATTACAGCGGCAATAGCCAGCCTGGAAGACCCCGATCAAGTCACTAACGGTCAACGATTGAACCGCGAGACGAAAAAGTTTGTGACTGAGGGGTTGAGTGCTCTGGGCTACGCCTCGATTCCTTCACAAGCTAATTTCATCATGGTTAACGTCAAGCGCGAGGCTCGGCCAATAATCGGAGCGTTAGCCCAGCGAGGCGTGCAGATCGGCCGCCCGTTTCCGGCGCTGCCAAACCATCTTCGCGTCACCATTGGCAAGCGGCCGGAAATGGAAACGTTTTTGTCGGCATTTCGACAGGTTGTCGCGTAGTGATTTCCGCGCAGACAGCAAGACGCGCCGTGTGGCGGCCGCTTTGGCAACTGCCGCGGCGCTTCGATCTAATCGTCTCGTTGACCAAACGCGAGTTGGCGGCGCGCTATCGCGGCTCGGTGCTTGGCATCCTCTGGGCAATTCTGACACCGGTAGTAATGATTGCGATTTTCACGATCATCTTTGCCGGGATTTTCAAAGCGAAGTTCGGCGCCAGTAGTTCGCAATGGGACTATGCGCTTTATCTTTTCTGCGGGTTACTGCCGTGGAATGCTTTTCAAGAGGCGCTGCAACTCTCAGCCAACACGATTGTGTCTCACGCTAATCTCGTTAAGCGGGTCGTCTTTCCGCTTGAAACCTTGCCGATATCTCTATCATTGGCGGCGATCGCAAATCAATTGTTCGGCACGGCCGCATTGATCTTGGCCGCGCTCCTCTTGCGCCGCGAAATTCACGGGACGATCTTGTTTCTGCCCGTGCTTCTGATTCCGCAACTGATTGCCACCCTGGGCGCGGCGTGGTTGCTGGCTTCATTGGGAGTTTTCGTGCGCGACATCGTTCAGGGCGTGACGCTGGTTTTGATGGCGTGGATGTACCTCACGCCCATCATCTATCCCGAATCCCTGGTTCCCGACCGTTATCGCATTCTGGTCGATCTCAATCCTTTTACGCCTTTGGTGCGCAATTATCGGCGAATCATCCTCGAAGGGAGCCTTCCGGATTGGCGGGGCTTGGCCTACTTTATAGCCTTCGCAATAGCGAGTTTTGTTTTTGGGTACTGGTGGTTCGCGCGAACTCGGAAGAACTTTGCCGATGTGATCTAACCAAGCTCGCTTTCGCCGATTATCGTTTGGCAAAAAACCGACATCGCAACAAATAAGTTTTACGAGCTCATCGACCGGCTGGTAGTCTGTTGTACAATCGCACCCAATATGCGGTTAAGGTCCTGACCCATCATGTTCGCGAAGCGGTTCAACTACAAAATCCTTCTTATCCTGTTCCTTCTCGTCATTCCCGACGCCACCCAAGCTGAGCGTCTGCCCATTCGAACTTACACCGTGGCTGATGGCCTGGCGAACAATACCATCAACAAGATCGTCCGTGATTCGCGCGGCTTTCTCTGGTTCTGCACGGCTGATGGGATATCGCGGTTTGATGGCTACGAGTTTAGGAGCTTCGGCACTAACGAAGGGCTGCCGCATCCATACGTGAATGATCTCGTCGAGACACGGTCCGGCGAATACTGGATCGCTACCAACGGAGGTTTGGCGGGCTTTCATCCTCGAGGTGCTCCGGCACAAAGCATTGATGCCTCATCGAAAGGGGAACCGCTGTTCTCAGTCGTTTTGCCGGAGGATTCTGACCGCCGAGCGAGAGCCATCACGGCATTATTCGAGGATCGGAGCGGCACACTCTGGTGCGGAACAATGAAAGGACTATATCGACTGGACCGCGCGAATGGTCACTTCATGTTGCGACCCGTGGACGTCGGCATTCCCAATGAATATCCGGAGCAGGCTCTTATCAACGGCATGGTTGAGGATCAGAAAAGCTCGCTTTGGATCGCCACTCCCAGCGGTCTTTATCGTCGCTGGCCGGATGGCGCCTTCGCGCGCTACACGACGCGCGATGGTTTACCCGGCGAGCATCTTCACGATTTGTTCATCGATCACAAGGGACAGTTGTGGGCGGCGTCTCGACTCAACGGTTTCTTCAGCTTCACTCCTGATGCGACGCGTAAGCCGCCAGTAATCACGCACGCTTTTTCTACGAAAGACGGGCTGCCTCAAGATTGGATATTCCAGTTGTTCGAATCTTCCGATCAGAAGTTTTGGGTAGCCACGGCAAGAGGTCTTGCGCAGTATCTATCTGACGGCGACGGGCAAGGTCATTTCATCCATTCTTACAGCGAAAGAAATGGACTGACTCATCACGACATCAACGCATTAAACGAAGACGCGGCCGGCAATCTTTGGCTGGCGAGTCCTGCCGGCGCGATGAAACTGGCGCGCAACGGCTTTACCACTTATGACCAGCAGGACGGCATCGATGAAGTGGACGCCCTCTTCGCAGATCGCCGCGGCAATGTTTGCGCCCGAGGCTGGCTGCTCGGCGATGGTCGCGTCAGCATTTTCGAAGGCGCAAAGTTTGATGTGCTGCATTCAAATCTCGGCCAACACGTGCCGCGCTTCGGCTGCTTCAATGGACAAAAGTTCACATGGTTACTCCCAG
>WNFT01004823.1_pt1 | contig 11767 bp, 10 predicted proteins | sample 5400191 | NCBI WGS metagenome assembly WNFT01 (sample SAMN13153359, study PRJNA577476) | soil metagenome | isolation source: 80 cm saprolite under Madrone tree | place: USA:California | collected 2016-06-14
CGACGCAACCGAAGCGGTCGTGGCCGGGTCCGCGGCCGGATCGTTGGCCGGATCGGCCAGAGAGCCCGTTGCCTGCGGGTCGACGGTCGTCCTGGACCCGATGAGATCGCCCAGTTTGCTCGAAGTCTCGCAGCCGTTCAGCATGAGGCTCGCCAGGACCGCGATGAGAACTCGACCTTGAATAACACTCATCACGCGCTCCGGGCCGCGACGCGGGTCGGTTTGGCCGCCGGAGCGAAGGCCTGCACGCGAACCCCCGAAACGGCCTTCGAAAGCAACCGGTCAAAAGCAAGCTAGGCCACGATGGTTAAGAATTCCTCGCCGCGGGCCGCGACGAAAATATTTGCAGCTTCAAATGGATAGAGGGGTCTTGCCGGCCGGCTGCGGCAACTCCTGCGGCGACCTCGTGGCGAATGGCGCCGGGCCTCAATAATGGCCGGTGTAGAAACGGACGACCACCGGGAGCAGGATCACGACGAACAGGACCGGGAAGATGCAGACCATCATCGGCACCGAGAGCTTCGCGGGAAGGCTGTAGGCCTTCTCCTCGGCACGGGAGAGGCGCTTGTGGCGCATGTCGTCGCTGTACACCCGCAGCGCATCGGTGATGCTCGAGCCAAGCTCGGCGGATTGCTGGATCAGGGTCGCGAACGAGCGCGCCTCGTCGAGGCCGAGCCGGTCGCCGAAATGTTCCAGCGCCTCGGTCATGGTGCGGCCGGCGCGGATTTCGAGATTGGCGATGTGGATGTTGGCGCAGAGCGAGGGGTAGGAATCGCCGAGTTCGCGCCCCACCCGTTCGAGCGCCGCCTCCATGCTCAGCCCCGAATCGGCGCAGACCACCAACAGGTCCATGAAATCCGGAAAGCCCGCCCGGTGCTCGTTGCGGCGCTTCGCGATCCGCCGGTCGATATAGAAGCTCGGGCTCAGATAGCCGAAAATGCCTCCAACCATCACCGAGAACCAGAACGTGGCCGGCTCCAGGCTGACCACCATCGGCAGGACGAAAAAAGCGGCGACGGCGGTCACGACTGCCAGCGCCGTTCGCGCGAGGAAGAAGATGGCGACCGCCCGCGCATCGTAGATCCCGGCCTGGCTCAGCCGGCGGCGCAGCACCTTGGCGTCGTCCTTGTCGCCCACCGAATAGTGCCTGCTGGTGTAGTCGAGCAGGCGCTGCACCGCCTGCAGGCTGGAATGGCGGAGCGAGCGCTGTTCGCTCGTCAGCGGGTCGCCGGAGTTCTCGTTGATCCCGGCCGCGCGCCGCCTGACGGCGCCGCGGGTGTGGACCGCAGCCATCAGCCCGAAGGCCAGCACCGCGGTCGCGAGGAAGACGAGCAGCGCCATCATCATTGCCGATGAGTCGCCGAACACGTCGAGCAGGATGTCGTAGACGCTGTCCATCGCTTAGATCCGGAAATTCACCAGCCGGTACATGATGAAGTTGCCGAGCCCCATCCAGGTGGCGGCGGCGGCGAGCGCTTTCTTGGTGATGTCCTCATCCCAGATCTGCGCGTAGAAATCGGGTGCCACGACCTGGATGACAAGGAACACCATGATCGGCAGCGAGGAGAGAATCAGCGCGGAGGCGCGCCCTTCCGACGCCAGCGCGCGGACCTTGCGCCGCATCTTGAACCGCTCGCGGATCACCCCCGAAAGGTTCTCGAGAATCTCGCCGAGATTGCCGCCGGTCGATCCTTGGATCGCAACCGCCGTGACGAACAGCGGCAGATCGTCCTGGCCGATCCGGAAATAGAGGTTGCGCAACGCGCTCTCGAGGTCGGAACCGTAGGTGATCTCGTCCGCGACGATGCCGAATTCAGAGCCGATCGGGTCCCTCATTTCGCGCGCCACCATGGTGATCGCGATCGGCACCGGATGGCCTGCGCGCAGGCTGCGCACGATCATGTCGAGGGCGTCGGGAAACTGCGCTCCGAACTGCTTCAACCGGCGCCCGCGCAGGATCCGCAGGCAGAGGTAGGGCAGGACGATCCCGCAGAACAGGGCGATCAGCAGAGCTTCGAGCGGGTTGCCGCGGAGGATCAGCCCGACGATGAACGACATGACCGCCACGGACACGATGATCATCGACAACTTCTTGATGCCGATCGTCAGGCCTGACTGGAGCACGAGCAGATTGAGGTTGACGAAGCTCAGGCTGTAGTTGCCGGCCGAGGTGAGCCCCCGCTCGCGCCGGAGCTGGACCAGGACGTTTTCGCGGTCCGGCTGGTCCTTGAGAAGCTTCAAGCGGCGATTGACGTTCTGGCGATAGGAGGCGCCGGCAAAGCACAGCAGATACACGCCCTCGACGAACAGGCCGGCCGAGGCCGCCACCAGCAGATAGACGAGATAGATCGGGTCGAAATCGAATGACATGATCGGTCACAGTGGTTGCGACGGATCGAAGTAAGTGCCGGGGATTTTGATGCCCATGGCGACGAGGTCGTTGAGGAAGCGAGGACGCACGCCGGTCGCCTGGAAATGACCGACCACTGTGTTGTCGGGCGCGGTGCCGGTGCGTACGTATTTGAAGATTTCCTGCATTTGGATGATGTCGCCCTCGAGCCCCGTGATCTCCGCGATCGAGGTGACGCGACGCCTGCCGTCGGAGAGGCGGGACAGCTGCACGATGACGCGGATGGCGGCGGCGATCTGCCCGCGGATCGACGGGATCGTCATCGGCAGGCCGGCCATGCCGATCATCTGCTCCAGGCGCGAGATGGCGTCGCGCGGCGTGTTGGCGTGGATGGTCGCCATCGAGCCTTCGTGGCCGGTGTTCATGGCCTGAAGCATGTCGAAGGCTTCCTCGCCGCGGCATTCGCCAAGGATGATGCGGTCAGGCCGCATGCGCAGCGCGTTCTTGACCAGCTCGCGCTGGCGGATTTCGCCCTTGCCTTCGAGGTTCGGCGGGCGCGTCTCCATCCGCCCAACATGCGGCTGCTGCAATTGCAGTTCGGCGGCGTCCTCGATGGTAAGCAGGCGCTCTTTCTCCGAGATGAAGGCCGACAGGGCATTGAGCATGGTCGTCTTGCCCGAGCCAGTGCCGCCCGAGATGATCAGCGTGATGCGCGCCTTCACGGCCGCCGCCAGCAGCTCGGCCATTGGCGGCTTGAGCGCGCCGACCTCGACCAGCTTGTTGAGGTTGAACGGCTTCTTGGAGAATTTGCGGATCGAGACCAGCGGCCCGTCGACGCCGATCGGCCGCACCGCCACGTTGACACGCGAGCCGTCGAGCAGCCGCGCGTCGCACATCGGATGCGATTCATCGACGCGCCGGCCGACCGCGGCGACGATCTTGTTGATGATGCGCAGAAGGTGCGCCTCGTCCTTGAAGCGCACGCCGCATGGTTCGAGCACGCCGCCGCGCTCGACGTAGACGCATTCGTGCCCGTTGATGAGGATGTCGCTGACGCTGGCGTCCTTGAGCAGCGGCTCGAGCGGGCCGAGGCCGGTCATCTCATCGAGGATTTCGGAGACGAAATCGTTGAGTTCCTGCTGGTTGAGCGCGAGCCGCTCGACCAGAATATATTGCGTGACCAGCTGCTGGATGTGCGTGCGGATTTCGTCTTCGGACAGCTTCTCCAACGCCTGCAGGTTGATCTCCTCGATGAGCCGGCGGTGCAGGCGCACCTTGGCGTCGAGGAGCTTGTCGGTGAGCAGCGGGTTGGCCGCCTGCACGGCGACCGGCTCCGGGCCCGGTTCCGGAAAGACGGTCCAGGACACCCCCTCGAGCGCAGGCAACGGCTCATCGACCGCGGGCAGGAGTTCCGGCGCGGACGCGCGGCGAGCAGTGAAACGACCGACCATTCTCGCTCCTCGATCCGTGGCCTTCGGCAAAGGCTCCCGGCGGCGGCTTCGTTACCGCGCCCAGGACAACTTGAATTTTTTCGCAGCCCCCTGTTCCTGCGGCGCCGCTGGCTTTGCGGCCGACTGGGGCAGGATCAGTTTCTTGAGTTGCGACGTGATTTTGTTGCCCGGCTTGACCTCGTCGAGCGGAACGCCGCGGTCGATCGCCTCCCGCACGATGGCATAATGGTTCGGGATCGAGGCCGCGAAGGCGTCGCCGAGCACCTGCTCGACATCGGTTCTGCGCAGGCCGGACGAAAACATGCGCTGCTCGAAGCGATTGACGACCACCTCCGGCTTCGGCCCGTCGCCGAGCCGCTCGCGGATCGCCTCGACGAGCTGCTTGGCGTGGCGCAGGCCGGGGACCGTCATCTCGCTGACGATGAACAGCCGGTTCGATCCGAGCAGCACGCTGTCGGTCCACGAGAACCAGGTGCGCGGCATGTCGAACACGACATAGTCGAAGTGCGACGAGACGTGGTCGAGGAGACGCGTGACCACGTCGGGGTCGAACGAGCGCATCTCCGCCGGCCGGTTGGGCGCGGCAACGACCGCGAGGCCGGAAGGGTGGTGCGAGAGCATGACCTCGAGCAGTTGCCGGTCGAGGCGTTCAGGCCGCGGCTCGATCTCGCCGAGGTTGAGGCGCGCTTCGAGGTCGAGATAGTCCGCACAGGCGCCGTGCTGGAAATCCAGGTCGACGAGGCAGGTCGATGATTTTCCGCGCTGGCCGCTGTTGAGCAGCATCATCGCGCTCTGCACCGCAAGCGTGGTCACGCCCGCGCCGCCGACCGCCGGCAGGAAGGTATAGATCTGCGCCTCGGTCGTTTCCGCCGTCGCCGCGCCTTTGGCGACGCGAGCGCAGGTGCGCACCAGCTCGACCGGCGACACCGGCTTCACCAGGAAATCGGCTACCCGCATCTGCACCAGCGCCCGCGCCACGTTCTTGTCGAAAGCCTGCGTCACAACGACGACCGGCGGCCAGGTGCCGATGCGCGCCATCAGGCGATCGAGCGCCTGCATCTCTTCCCCGAGGGCGGCGTTGAGGTCGACTACGGCGACAGTCGCGTCTTCGGGGTCGAAGTTGTCGATTGCCGCGAGCGTGCCGGAGACGAGCTTCAACGCGATCTGGTCGCTGGCGCCGAACGTCTGGCGCGCCTGCTCCTCGAAGCCGGGATCAGCCGTCAGCACGACGACTCGCGTCTTGCCCGCTGGATGACTGGACCGGCCGATGCGCATGACAGCCATTCAAATTGCGTAGCCCGCGGGCATTGATTCAGTTCACTTCGCCGACACGCCTAGCGCCACAGGCGCCGCCGGCGCGCCCATGGTCGACTGCGCTGCCGGCGCGCACGTGGTGGTCTGCACGACGCCGCCTTGCTGCGCCTGCTGATAGGCCGCCGAGCTGGTAGTGGCCGCAATCGGCGGCTTCACCTTGTCCAACCGGTAGCACTCGGATGCCTTCTGCATCCGCTCGCCGTTGAACGCGATCTTGTTGTTGGCGCTGGACCGAGGCCAGGGATCGACCATGTGCGTCACCCGGTTGGTGGCGACCGCATCGTCGGCCCCGAGCGCGATCGTCTCGCGCCGGTCGTAGTAGATGTCTGAGCAGGCACCAAGAACGACCGCGGCCACGAGTGTCGCCGCCACCGTCCGGCCAATGGTTCTAGTTCTTGACCACGACGACATTGACTTCACTCCTTTTCGGCAGATCGAGGATGTGACCGACGAACCGCTTCTGGTGGCCGAGCGCGAGCCGCAGATCGGCCGGCGTGATCTCTGGCTTGCCCATCAGGAACAGATCGATGTCGTTGGCCGGCAGCGTATTGTCGAGCGGGGTCTTGACCGGATCGCCTGGTCGCGCCGGACGCACGATCCGCGGCGTGACGATGATGGCGAGATCGGTCTCTTGCTTTTGATAGGAGGCGCTGCGGAACAGCGTGCCGAGCACCGGGACATCGCCGACCCAGGGGATCTGGTCCTGCGCGGTCGTGCTGACATTCAGAAGCAAACCGCCGAGCATGAAGCTCTGGCCGTCGCGCAGCTCGATGGTGGTCGAGGCGCGGCGGACGATCAAAGGCGGCACTGAAATGCCCGCAACCGTCACCGGATGGCTGGTATCGAGCTGGCTGACCTCCGGCTTGATCACCAAGTTGATTATGCCGTCCTTGAGCACGGTCGGGGTGAATGCAAGTCCGACGCCGTAGGTCTTGTATTCGATCGAGACCGTTCCAAGCGAGCCCGGCACCGGGATCGGGTACTCGCCGCCGGCGAGGAAGCTCGCGGTGTCTCCCGACAACGCCACCAGGTTCGGCTCGGCGAGGGTGCGCGCCACGCCCTTCTGCTCGAGCGCGTTGATGAGCACGTCGATGGTGGTGCCGCCGCTGATCATGCGGCCGAGCAGGAAGCCGAAGGGCGACGCATTGGACAGCACGCCCGCCGCCACTTCCCCGACCGGGATATTCGTGGGGCTCGTCGGCGCCGTGATCGGGAGCGTGCCCCCGTTCGGCTGGACCAGGCCGTTGGCCGGCTTGCGCGAGCCGATGTTCGAGACCAGGTGGTTGTTGAACACGTTCCACTGGACCCCCAGGTCCCGGCCGGCGTCGCGTTTCGCCTCGATGAAGCGAACCTCCAGCATGACCTGCTGCGGCTGCAGGACCTGTACGGTATTGATGATGTCCGGCGCGAACTGGCGCGCGATCACCACCGCCTTGTCGAGCGTCACGGCGTCGGGCGAGGTCCCCGACAGCATGATGCGGCCGTTGACAGACGACACCTTGATCCCCGCGCTGGTGACAGCCCTGAGCTCGGTGGCGAGGCGGGAGACATCGTAGGAGACCTCGACGTCGAAAATGCCGACCTGCCGCTTGCCTTCGCCGTAGATCGTAACGCGGGTGGTGCCGATCTTCTTGCCGAGGATCGACAACGCATGATCGGTCAAGGGCGTCACATCCGCGACTTCCGGATCGCCGACCGTGATGTCCGTGAACGGGTTGTCGATCCGCACGTCCTCGGTCTTGCCGACCGCGACGGTGATCTGGACGGTCCGCTGCGCGCCGCTGACTTGGAGGAGCCGCTGCGCCTGCGCCTCCCCGATCGCGGCGAGGAGCAGCGGCCCCGCCGTCACTATCAGCCCAGCCAGCGTGGCGAGGAGCCGACGCCCCATTAGCCAGCCCCCGCCGGCCCCCCGCCCCGCATCTCCTGTCCACTGCGAGTGCCGACGGCCGACGGCCGCGGCACGACGCGCTTTCCCGTTTGTCACCTTGTTGTTCTCCCCACCCATTTTGCACCTTCCCCGAAACTTCCCCGATCAGTGAAACGCCCGCCTCCGTTCCGTCGTCGCGACCGCGCCGCCCCGTTCCGCCGGCACGCTGTAGTCCTCTATCTTCGCCTCTTTCTCTTGCTTCGCCTGCCGATGCACTTTGATCGTGGCGAAGGTCGTGTCCTGCGGCGACTGCGCTTCACCTCCAAACAGATCGCCGAGCGTGACGGTTCGCAGCGCGACCGATGTCGCCTCGCCGGCCTTGCGCAGCATCAGCGACAGCGTACCGACCGACGCCGCGAGCGCGATCTTCTGCGCGCCGGCGGTGTCGACTTCGAGCGTGACGGCCTTGGCGACGGAGGGCTTGTCGTTGCGGTCGTCGGCGGTCTGGTCGATCGCCAGCACCTTGATGTTCTGCAGCACCACGTCGGTGGACGCCCTATCCTTGTCTTTCTGCCGCGTGAGCGCGACGTCGACACGATCGCCCGGCAGCACGAAGCCGGCGACACCTTCGACGTCGTTGACGCGGACCGTGACCGCCCGCATGCCGTCCTGCAGCATGGCGGACAGTGTCGCGCGCTGGCCCGGGCCGGTGATCTTCGATGCAAGGATCGGTTCGTTCGCCTCGACCGCGGTGAGCACGACCCGGCGCCCGTTGCCGGAGGTGAGATCGCTGATCCTGCTGAACGCGCCCGCGGGGATCGCGTCCTCCGGCCACGGCATTTCGCGCAACGACATCGAAGTGAGCTCGTTGCCGAAGCGCAACGGCTTCGAGGCGACCACGATGGTCTGGGTCGCGATCTGTTTCCTCTGCGCCTCGAGATTCTTCAAGCGCAGCTCGGCCTGGGTGTTGAGCCACGACTGCGCGACGAATACCGCCAGCAGGCCGAACACAACGGCGAAGCCGATCATGACGAAAGTGCTTCTACGCAAGACGCAATTCCTGTTGCTGCGAGCGGTCTTCTCGTTTGGTCGCGGCCACTATAGAAGGTGCGGGAGTATTGATTTGGTTATACGGCGCGGGGTTCTCTATCTATGCTGAAGATTGATTGAAGGGCTATTGTTTATGGTTGGTGTAGCCGATCGCTAGAACGTCGAGGTAACCTTTACGAAAATTCACAACTCGATCGAAGTAATTGCGGCGAGCGCCGCAGCGCTGATGAAACGCGTCTCGGGGGCAGCGCAGCACATGCGGACAAGTCTACGCAGTCTGCGCAAGCTTGACTGAGACCCGCCAAAGGCGCGGAGTGATGCGCCGCAGATCCGAGACACAGGGGTCGCGGTTGGTAAACAATCCGCAACCGGCCGTTGATCAATTTTCGATCATGCGGCAACATGCCCTGCCCCGCCCAGTCACGAGCGCAGCCGGGAAGGAGAAACGCCGATGTCGAAGCCACGGATCAGCTATGTCGATCCCGAGACGATCCAGGACGAGGCCATGCTCGCCGAGCTCGACCGCTGCCGGCGCGAAGGCACGCCGCGCCCGGAGAGCCAGGCGGTGCGCGCCCACGTGCCGGCCGTTTTTTGGTCGTTTGCCAACAGCTGGCGCGATGTGTTCAAGAACGGCGTCGCCGACCACGGCATCAAGGAGCTGTGCCGCATCTATGTCTCGCGCTCGGTCAAATGCGAGTACTGCGGCAATCAGCGCTCGATGAAGGCGGCAAGGGAGGGCATCGTCGAGAACGACTACCGCGACCTGATCGATTTCGAGTCTTCGCCGCGCTTGAACGACAAGCAGAAGGCGGCACTCTCCTATGCCGAGGCGATCACCTGGGACCTGCCGGTCGACGACAAGTTCTGGGCCCGCCTCCACCGCCATTTCAGCGAGCCCGAGCTGGTCGAAATCGGCTATTTCGTCGCGCTGACCATGGGCCAGCAGCGCTGGCTGCGCACGCTCGACATCGAACACCACCAGATCCTCGCCGGCACCGACGCTTCGATGGCGCCCGGCTTCGAGACCGGGGACGCGCTCAACCGCTCGAAGAGCGCCGCCGACTACTGGGCGAAAAAACCCGGCGCCAAGGCGACCGAAGCGGCCGAATAGCAGCCGCAGACGAATGCGGGCGCGCAATGGGTGATGCATATCGGCTGGTGAAGGTGGCGGCGGTGCAGGCTGCATCGAACAGGGATGAGGACGATGACAATCGCAGCCCGTGAAAAAGCCGTCGACCCGCGCGTCAGCGCGGCGATCGCCCATTGGGCGCCGCGCTTCGTCACCAACGGCGTGGCACTCACCGACTTCGAGGAGGTCACCGCCTCGATCGCATCCTGGGACGACTGGTGCCGCGCCTGGTCGGCGCGCGCCGCGGTGCACGAGGAGATGGGCCGCGAGGCGCTGGCGCGGAAAAAATTCGTCAGTGCGGGCGAGCACCTCCAGCGCGCCGGCGTCTATTACCATTTCGGCAAGTTCCTGTTCGTCCAGGACCTCGCGCAGATGAAGGCTGCCCACATGAAGGCGGTCGAATGCCGCAAGCTTGCGCTGCCGCACCTTCGGCCGCCCGGGGAGCGCGTGGAAATGCCGTATGAAGGCAAATGGCTCGCCGGCATTTTGCGCAAGCCCGTCGGCATCGAGCGGCCGCCCGTGCTCGCCTTCGCGTGCGGCCTCGATTCCTGCAAGGAGGAAACCGACGCCTACGAGCAGCCGTTTCTGGCGCGCGGCATCGCGACCCTGGTGTTCGACGGCCCCGGTCAGGGCGAGGCCGAGTACGACTTCGCGATCCGGGGCGACTACGAGGTCGCCGCGAAGGCGGTGCTCGACTACATCGAGACCCGGCGCGACCTCGATGGCACGCGCGTCGGGATCGCGGGGATCAGCCTGGGCGGCTATTACGCGCCGCGCGCGGCCGCGTTCGACCGGCGCGTGAAGGCGTGCCTGGCGCTCGGCGGCCCCTACGACTGGGTCGCATGCTGGGACGAGCTGCCTGGCCTCACGCGCGAGGCCTTCCGCGTGCGCAGCAAGCGCGCCACGATCGAGGAGGCGCGCCGGCACGCCGCAACGCTCACGCTCAAGGGCGTCGCCGAGCGCATCACCTGCCCGATCTACATCATGAACGGCCGGCAGGACCGCATCGTGCCGGCAAAGGACGCCGAGCGCCTCGCGCGCGAGGTCAAGGGCCCGGTCACGCTCCATCTGGTCGAGGACGGCAACCACATCGCCAACAACCGCGCCTACCGCTGGCGCGCGCAGAGCGCCGACTGGATGGCGGAGCAGCTCCAGGCCGGCTAGATCATGAACGCATGAAGCCGCGCGGGAAGTTGTGCAGGCGCTCGACGCCGTCCTTGGTGATCAGCACCAGCTCCCCCGTTTGCACGCCGGCCTTGCCGTCGCGTGTCACCACGTTGGGCTGGACCACCACGGTCATCCCGGCCTCGAACGGCTCCTCGGGGATCGGACCGGAGGGGCGGCTCTTGCTGCCGAGGATGGGAGGAAAGTAGCCGCCGCCATAGCCGTGCAGGAGGTCGTCGATGATGGTGAAGCCCGCCTCCTCGATCACGCCGGAGGCCTCGATCACCTGCGCCGGAGTTGCGCCATGCTTGAGCACGGCGGCGATGGCGTCGAAGGCGGCGTCGGCGGCTCCGTGCAGCGCGCGGTAGAGCGGCGGCGGCTCGGAGCCGACCGCGAAGCTGCGCAGCACCTGGCCGGGATGATCCCAAAACGCCGCGCTGATCTCCGCGAAGACGACATCGCCGGTCTCGACCCGCCGCGACGAGGGAAATTGCGCCGGCACCGCGACCTGGGGATCGTGCATCGGTGTCACCCCGATGTAATGGATGACGGTGCTGCCGCCCTCGGCCACGTAGGCACGCTCGACCAGATCGCCGAGCTCGCGCTCGCTCAACCCCGGCTCGAGCCCATCGCGCAAGCCCGCCATGCCGCGGTCGCTGAGCCAGGCGCCGATGCGCAGCCAGTTGATCTCCTCCGGTGATTTCACCCGCCGCAGCCGCACATAGGCGCGGTTGAGGTTCGCAAGCTTGCCAAAGCGCGCCGAGAGGACTGCGTGCTGCTCGAAATTCATCGGCCCTACCACACCGACGCGGTTCTCGCGCGCGCCGCGGCTCTCGAGCACGGCGATCACCGCGCGGATCGAAGACTCCCCGCCCCACGCGACCTGCGCGCGGTCGGCAAACCTGCGCGCGAGCGGCGCATGGTTGACGTATTGGACGAACAGCGCATCGGGCTCGCCAGGGGTCAGCACGCCCACCGCCTCGATGGTGACCGGCCATTGCGTGAGCCATTGCACCGAGGAGCCGGCTCGGTTCGCGCCGCAGAACACCAGGTGATCGCATTCGGCCTCTGCCAGCGCCGCGTGGATCGCGGCGCGCCGGCGAGCCATCTCCGCATCGCTGAAGCGCGGATATTCGGCGTCGAGCATGCGCTGAAGGTTGGGCAGCAGCAATGGCAGTTCGGTTTTCACGGGTCGAGCCTCGACTCTCCACGCATAGCGTAGCCCGGATGAAGCGGAGCAAAATCCGGGATCGGTGGGGCGAACGACGTGATCAGCGGAGCATGTCGCGAGATTCCCCGGATTGCGCTTCGCTCCATCCGGGCTACGGGAAACGGGAAGCGGGAACAAGAGTCACGCGACCTCGGCAGGTTTCGGCGCGACGCGCTCCTGCACGAGCTTCGCGAGCGCCACGAGGTCGACCTTGCCGGTGCCGAGCAGCGGC
>WNFT01017847.1_pt1 | contig 11767 bp, 12 predicted proteins | sample 5400191 | NCBI WGS metagenome assembly WNFT01 (sample SAMN13153359, study PRJNA577476) | soil metagenome | isolation source: 80 cm saprolite under Madrone tree | place: USA:California | collected 2016-06-14
TGTCCGGCGCGCAGCCCTGCACGCTCGAGGAGGTCGGGCGCGCCTTCGGCGTCACGCGAGAGCGCATCCGCCAGATCGAGAACAACACGCTGAAGAAGCTCGAGTCGCTGCCCGAGGCCCAGGGCCTCAAGGACTGCGTTTAGTGCCCTTCCAGCAATACATGTCGGCCTCTGGCCCGCGATCACGCGGCGCCAGAGTCTACCCTCGCCCTTAGCAAGGCTAACCAGCCTTGCTGCGGTCGAGTGCGGCCTCTGGCTTGGTGCTCGCGACCCAGAGGCTCGACGGCATTACTGGAAGGGCACTATCTGAAGCGGACGCGCTCTGCGCGCACGCTCACGGCGCGATCGCCGAGGTAGCCCGGCCGCGCCGAGCTGTAGTGCAGGCTCCAGACGCCCCCGGCCGGAACCTGGAAGCTGAGCGGGATGCGCCGGCCCGGATGAACGCGCACGGTGCGCTTGATTCCTTTGCCGGTCAGCACGAGGGGCGTGATCTGGGTGTGCGCAGGCAGAGCGAGCACGAGCTCGAGCGTGCCGCCGGTCTTCGTCCAGACGGTGATCGCGCCCCTGGGGGCGAGCCAGTTGTCGGCGAACCGTCCTGCGGCGATCAACCGTAGGCGCGGGGTTCCGACCGGCCGATAGAGGTCGAAGATCAACTCGTGGCGCACGCGCTTGACACCCGTGAGCTGCAGCGTCGACGCGTAAGTCTGGACGAGCAGGGGGCGGCGGTCGGGACGACCGTTCACGAGGAGCGTTCCGTCGCCTGCGATCCTCAGCTGCTTGGCATCGAACTGGTCGATCGGCGCGCTGCCGAACAGCAGCAGACGCTTGACGGACGTGTTCCAGAAGAGCTGTTGCCACGATTGCTCCCTGCGCGCTCCCGGTGGTGCGACGAGGTCGACGCTGCCGAGCCGCGCGTGGTCGACCCAGCGGATGTCGTGCGGGAGTGTGCTGCGTAGGCTTTGACTCGTGCGCGCGTCGAACGCGGATGCGCCGGCCGACATCGCACAGCACGCGACGATCGCGGCGAGGACGGCTACAGCCACGGGGAGTTTGCGGAACGCGACGAGCGCGACGAGCACGGACAACACGGCGGCGACCAGCGCGAAGGCAAGTGAGCCGTTGCCAACCGACGTCAAGCCCTCGAGGCGCAGCACCGCCCAGAGCGTCGGCGAGTCGTCCTTGTTGTGAGCCGCCGCGTAGCCTGAGAGCGGCACGCGTGCAGCAAGCAGGAGCACGCCGGCTGAGAGCAGGCCGACCGGAATCCGGCCCGGCAGCCCGCGCTTGACGTAGAGACCGAAGGCAATGGCGAGTAAGGGGACGAGCGTGAAGAGATAACGCTCCTGGAAACGCTGTGAGTCGGTATCCGCGATCTGCGCGGCTTCGAGCAGCAGACCGCCGGCGAGCAGAACGCTCGTCACTGCGAACCCGATCTCGGCGCGGCTGCGTGGCCGGAAGAGCACGACGGCGAGACCCGCGAGCGCGCCCGGGACGATCGCCCAGCCGGAGGCATATGCGAGCAACATCGTCTCCAGGCCCATCCAGTGCAGGATCGAGGCGGGATGGACCGCATGGTTGCCGTGCGCGTAGACGCCGAGCACGCGCTCCGACCCGAGTGTCACGATCAGCAACGCCGGTGGGACGACCAACAGCACCAGCGCCAGCCAGACGTGGCGGACGGCGCGCGCGACGTTGAAACGGTCGGCGACGAGCTCCGCGGCGAACACGGCGACGGGCACGATCACGTACTGGATCCGGGCAAAGATCGCGAGCGTGCTGAAGGCGGTGAACCCGAGCTGTGCGCGCAGAGTCGGTTCCGTCACGACGCACACACCTGCGTAGACCGCGCCGAGGACGAGCGGATAGGCGAGCGGGTCGGCGAGCATCGTGGAGGAGTAGACGCCGTCGGGCACGGCAACGGTCAGTGCGGCAACCGCGATCCCGAGCCAGCTGACGAGCCCGAGCCGGCGACAGAGCAGGTAGGCCGGAATCGCGGCCAGCGAGAAGAAGACGGCGTGAATTCCCTGGGTCAAGCGGAACGCCGTGACGGGATCGTTCGTCACGAGCCAGACCGGAGCGGTCACGATCGGATCGAGCAAGGCGGGGAAATGCACACCGACGCCGCGAATGAGCGGGCGGCCGTGCTCGGCCAGGCTGCGCGCGAGCGAGGGGTAGATGTACTCGTCCGGCAGGTAGTACGGGGTCAGCCGCGCGGTGGCCGCGAGGAGGCGCCCGCCGAAGCTGGCCACGACGATTCCGGCCACCCAGACCCAGGCCGGAACGGCGGCCGCGCGTGCGAAGGCCCGCGGCGCAGAGACCTCCGGGCCCACGCGGGAAGCAGCGGCGTCAGTTGCCACGGAATCCCTATCGGCAAGCCATCGGCATCCCTTGAACGAGGGATGCCTCCGCTTCGCGGCCCGAGCGAAAGCTGCGCTTTCGCTCGGTGAACGAGTACGGCGCTTCGCGCTGAACGTGCGCGGGCTGAGCCCGCGCACTCCTCTGGTGTTAGCGCCCGCCGGTTGGTCCCTTCCGTGCGGGCACGGGCGCTCACGCGGCCGCGCCCGCATCAGTACGCCTCCAGCTAAGCCCGGCTTCGCCTGGTCTTAGCTTCCGGCCTTAGTCTTTCGTGTTGTACGCGCATTCACCACCAACACCGAGGGCCGGAGGTTAGACAAGGCGGAGCCGTCTAACCGCAGGCCGAACTCACGCGGGCGGGGACGCGAGGCGCCACCGCCCGCGGACCACCCCAAAAGCCGATCCAAAACCCCGTAGAGGAGTGCGCGGGCTTCGCCCGCGCACGTTCCCCGCGAAGCGGCGTCGCCAATCCCGAAGCGAAAGCGAAGCTTTCGCTTCGGAGCGTTAGCTCGCGCGGTCTGCGGGGACGAACAGCCTGCAGTGCGGACACTTGAAGCCGCGGTGGCGCTCGGTCTGCCCCGCGATCAACTCGGCGGTGAACGTCTTCTTGCAGTGGGGGCACACGATCTCGTGCGCCGGCTCCTGGGCGGGGGCGTCGGTCACCTTGCCACGCTACCGGCTGGCGCCCTAGGGCAGGAAGCTGCGGTAGTCCTCGAGCGGCGCCCGTTCCGGTGGTGGAGGATCGCTGCGGGGCGTGCCGAGGTGGATCAGGCCGAGGAAGCGCTCGCCGTCGGGCAAACCGACCGCGTCGCGCCCGGCCTTCGTCCGGAGCACATGCGGCGTCCGCCAGTAGCCCGCGAGCCCGCGGGAGTGCGCCGCGAGCAGGACGACGTAGATCGCGCTCGCAGTCGCGCAGATGTCCTCCTCGTCCTGCTCGAGGTCGCCGCTGAGCGCAGCCGACGCGACCACGAGAGTCGGCGCGCGCTCGAGCTTCGGCGCTTCGGCGGGGCCGGCGGCCTCCTTCAGCAGTTCCATCGTCTCCGGGCCGAGAACGCGAAAGCGCCAGGGATTCGTGCGGTGATGGTTCGGCGCCCAGCGCGCGAGCTCGAGCAGCTCGTCGACGACCTCGGGCGGCACGGGCTCCGGCCCGAACGACTTGTGCGTCCGACGCGACCGAACCAGATTCGAGATCTCCGTCAAGCCGCGCACCCTAGTCCGAACGGACAGAACCACCTACGTTCTCGGGCGGGACGAGCCGGTTGCGCTCGACCCTGAAGCCTGCGGCCTGCAGGAACGGGCGGGCGACTTCGACTGCGCGCGCAAGGTTGGTCGCCATCCAGAAGCAGAGCGCCGCGAGCGGCAACTCGATCAGCAGCGCCTCCAGCACGGCCTGCACCATCTCACCGGTTGTGTGTGCCGTGAGCACGTCGAACCAGGCGTCGCAGACCAGCAGCGTTCCGGTCACGGCCGCGGCGACCTCGGCGAACGGCGAGCGTCGGGCCACGGCAATCGCGGTCGCGACCATCGCGATGCCGAGGCCGAGGTCGAAGCCGGCCCAGGCGACCCTCCAGTGGTTGGCCGTGTAGTTACGCGGGAGCGTGACGACCAGGAACGCGGCCCAGGGGAGCAGGACGAGGGCGCAGAATGCGAACGCCGGAGCGATCCACGGCGGCACGAGCCAGCGACCCCGTCCGAGGCGAAGTCCTGCCCGGGCCCGCAGCTGGCTGTCCCGCATACCGCCAGACTAGTGAGACTCGAGCAGCTCCTTCATGCGAGCCTGGTCCTTCGGGATCTGCTTCCGCGCCTGGGCTTTCGCCATCGGCAGCAGGACCTTGCCGCCGAGCCCGTGGCCTGTGAAGTCGATCGTGATCTTCACCCTGGACCGGGACCCGTCGCCGACGGGCTCGACCGCCACCGTGCCGACCGCACGGATCGGGCCGTCGAGCACCCGGAACGACGATTGCCGCGGCGCGTCGTGCTCGGTCACCTCGTACGTCATCTTCCGGTCGCCGCCGGGCACCCGTCGTGTCTCCGTGACACGCGAGCCGACCCTCAGCGGTCCATCGTCCTGACGCTGGACGTCGACGATCTGTTGCTGCCACTCGCCGTGCCGTTTGACGTCGTCGAGATAGGCGAACACGTCCTCGGGCCTCCGATTGATCTCGATGCTCTCGGTGATGGGTGCCATTTGCTCCTCCTCGTCAGGACGCCGGGGCCCGATCCTCCCTGCTCCGGCCGGTGTGGGTCAATCCACATCGGGCTCTCATCGTGGGCTCATCTGGGGCTCCTACCCTGCCGCGTTGGTGATGGGCGGATGAGCGCCTCAGTCGAAGCACGCGGCGTGCGCAAGGAGTACGGCGATCTCGTCGCGGTCGAAGACCTCACCTTCGCGGTCGAGCGGGGCGAGATCCTCGGCGTTCTCGGCCCGAACGGCGCCGGGAAGACGACGGCCATCCGCGTCCTCACCACCATCCTGGCACCGACGCGCGGAACGTTCGTCGTCGCGGGAGTCCCGCATACGCGTCCCGCGGACATCCGCCGGCGGATCGGCGTGTTGCCCGAGAGTGCCGGCTACCCCGACCGGCAGACCGGCGAGGAGCACCTGCGCTACCACGCCCGCCTTTACGGGCACGGCAGGAAGAGCGCGCGCGCCATCGCCGCTGCGCTGCTGGGGGAAGCCGGGCTGCGCGATCGCGGCCGCTCTCCAATCGGCTCCTACAGTCGAGGGATGCGGCAGCGGCTCGGTATCGCGCGGGCGCTCGTCAACGAACCGGAGGTCGTATTCCTCGACGAGCCCACGCTCGGGCTCGACCCTGGCGGACAGCGTCAGGTGCTCGGGCTCGTGCGCCGCATCGCGCGCGAACGCGACGCAACGGTTCTGCTCAGCACGCACCTCCTCGCCGAGGTGGAGGAGACCTGTTCGCGTGTGCTCATCCTCAACCGGGGCCGCGCCGCAGCGGAGGGCACGGTGGCCGAGGTGTCGCGCCGGGCTGCGGCGCCGCGGAGTGCACGCCTTCGCGTCCCGGCAGACACCGTGACCGAGGCGCTCCGCATCCTTGCGAGCGAGCGCGGCATCCGCGAGAGCGACGCGCGGCCGCCGCGTGCCTGGACGGTCGTCGCCCGGCAGGAGCTTCGCGATCTCTGGCTCGGGGGGAGGGGACTGTTGCTCACCCTGGCGTTCAGCGGCCTGCTGAGCGTGCTCTCGTATCTCGTCGCGACCAACCAGGCTCTGAACTTTCTCGAGCAGCGCGAGGCCGTGAATCTGACCTTGCAGGTTGCAATCGCCGTCGGTGCGATGCTCGCCCTCCTCGCTGGGGCCGACGCAATCAGCGGTGAGCGCGAGCGCGGCTCGCTCGAGAGCCTGCTCCTGACGCCGGTCTCGCGGCTCCAGCTGACGGGTGGAAAGCTGGTCGCGGCCTTGTCGCTGTGGCTCGCGGCGTTCGTCGTCACGATCCCCTATGTCTGGTTCCTAGGGCGTGGCGTCGGCATTGTCGGCGTTGCGGTCGCAACCGGTGCGCTCGTCGGCACGCTGCTCGCGGTCTTCCTGGTCTCGTTCGGCGTCCTCGTCAGCATCTTCGCCGGCTCCAACCGCGTCAGCCTCTCTGTGAGCCTCTTCGCGCTGCTCGCGCTCTTCGCGCCGACGCAGTTCCCGACGAGTGCCCAACAGGGATGGGCCGGGGACCTCTTCTTGCGTGCGAACCCGCTCACCGCAGGCGAGCACTACGTCGGCAAGATCGTCGTGGACGGCCACTCATGGAGCCAGGACGCTTCCTGGCTCGTGTCGCCGCTCGTCGCGGCGGCGCTCTTCGCGGCCCTGGCTGCGGTCGCCGGTGCGCGCTTGATGCGACTGAGTGGGGACGTGTCGAGATGATCCGAGCGAAACTCGTCGTGACCTTCGCTTCGTTCGCCGCCCTCGCAGTGGCGGGACCGGCGGCGGGCAGCTCGAATCGGATTGCCGTCACGGTCGACCGCACCGCGGTCTCGACATCGCTCGGGCACAAGTTCTCGGTTCGGAGTCGCATCGTGAACAACGGTGGGAGTGCCGTCAGCGGTCTGATCGCGCACCTCAACGTCCTCAGCCTGCGCCCCGACGTCTACCTCGATCCTGAGGACTGGTCGTCGCACCGCACGCGCTACCTCCCCGCGATCCCAGCCGGAGGCTCGGTGACGATCGACTGGAAGATGCAGGCGGTAAACGCAGGCAGCATCGGCGTCTTCATCGCTGTCCTTCCGCGGAATGGCGAGCCGAAGCCACCGGCAACCGGGCCGATCGTGCATGTCTCGATCGCCCGACGCAAGACGCTCAACTCGGGAGGAATCCTTCCGCTCGCTCTCGGGATCCCGGCTCTGCTTGCGGCGCTCTCCGTGGGACTCAGTGTGCGAAGGCGCGCTCCGCACTAGACACCATTCGCGGTGCTAGCTTTACTTTCTGAAGGGGTACCTGCGTTCAGGAGGGGACATGGCTCTACAGCTCGGCGATACGGCACCTGATTTCACTGCGGACACCACCGAGGGACCGATCAGCTTCCACGACTGGATCGGCGACTCGTGGGCCGTGCTGTTCTCACACCCGCGGGACTTCACCCCGGTTTGCACGACCGAGCTCGGCTACATGGCCAAGATCAAGCCGGACTTCGATCGCAGGAACGTCAAGGTCATCGGGCTGTCGGTGGATCCCGTGGACAACCACGCAAAGTGGGCCGCCGACATCGAGGAGACGCAGGGCCATGCGCCCAACTATCCGATCATCGGCGACGCCGACTTCAACGTCTCGAAGCTCTACGGGATGCTGCCGCCCTCGGTCGAGGGCGATCCGACCGCTCGCACCCCGGCGGACAACCAGACCGTGCGCAACGTCTTCGTGGTCGGCCCGGACAAGAAGATCAAGCTGATCCTCGTCTATCCGATGACGACCGGCCGGAACTTCGACGAGGTCCTGCGCGTGATCGACTCGCTGCAGCTGACCGCGAACCACAAGGTCGCGACGCCGGTCAACTGGCAGCAGGGCGACAAGGTGATCATCGCCGGCTCGGTCTCCGACGACGAGGCGAAGGAGACGTATCCGGACGGCTGGGAATCGCCGCGGCCCTACATCCGGATCGTGGAGCAGCCGACCTGATCTAGGTCGTTCGGGCCGGCACCCGGAAGCGCAGGTGGGTGACGGACGGAGAGGAGATCACCCTCGTCGCCTCGAGGCCGAGCGGGTCGATTCCGAGCCGGTCGAAGAGGGACGTCCCCTCGCCCAGGAGCACGGGGGCGACGTGAATCTGTAGCTCGTCCAGCAGTCCGGCCTTCAGGTACTGCTGGACGACGGTGGCGCCGCCGGCGAGCAAGACGTCCCGGTCGCCTGCGGCCGCCTTTGCTTGCTCGAGCGCGGCTTCGATGCCGTCGGTGACGAAGTGGAAGGACGTGCCGCCTTCCATCACCAAGGTCTCCCGCGCGTGGTGTGTGAGCACGAACACCGGCACGTGAAACGGCGGGTTGTCTCCCCACCAGCCCTCCGCCCGGGGATCGGGCCCCCACGGACCTTCACCTCCGCTGAACATCCGCCGCCCCATCACGACGGCCCCCGTGGTGCGAAGCGATTCCTCGATGACCTCGGAGTCGGCATTCGTCTCGCCACCTTCGAGACCGTGGCTCTCGCGCCAGCTCGCGGCCGCGAAGGCCCATTCGTGCAAGAGCTCGCCTCCTGCACCCAGAGGCTCCTCCAGGCTCGGGTTCGGCCCGGCCACGAAACCATCGAGCGACATCGAGATCTCGCATCTGAGTCTTGTCACTTTGGCCAGCTCCCTGTTTCGGCGTCTTCAGGAAAGACCGTTGCACAGCGCGGAACTCATCGGATCCGGGGCGGCTCCTGTTCCACTGGAATCTCGCCGCCATTCGTTGCAGATGTAAAGCGACTTCATTTTTGATAGAAACGGCGGATGACCACAGCTCCGAGCCGCCAGAAGGAGCCCGCGACGTGGGAGCTCGTCCTCAAGCGCAACCCCGTCGAGCGCCTTAAGCAGGCGAAAGCGCCGCTCGGGATCCGCGACGAGTTGCCCGCGCTGATCGCCATGGGCTACGAGAACGTTCCGGAGGAAGACGTCGTCCGCCTGCAGTGGTGGGGCCTCTACCACGACAAGCCGAAGGTCGGGACGTTCATGCTCCGGTTGAAGATCCCGAGCGGAATCCTCCCGCCGGCCAAGCTGCGAGCGATCGGCGAGGTTTCGAACCGGTACGGCCGGGGGGACGCCGAGCTGTCGACGCGGCAGTGCATCCAGTTGCACTGGCTCCGGCTCGAGGAGCTACCGAACGTGTTCGCCGACCTCGACGCGGCAGGGATCACGACCGCCGGCGGCTGCGGTGACACTGTCCGCAACATCACCGGCTGCCCCGTCGCAGGGCTCGACGCCAACGAGCTCTTCGACTGCACCGGGCTCGTGGCCGAGGTGGCCGATTTCTTCTACGGCAATCCCGACTTCACGAACCTGCCGCGCAAGCACAAGTACACGATCGCGAGCTGCGCCGACCGCTGCAATGCACCCGAGATCAACTGTGTGTCCCTGATCGGCGTCGTCAAGGACGGTCGCGAGGGATTCGCGGTCAAGGTCGGGGGCGGGCTCTCGTCCGTGCCGCGGATCGCGCGCGACCTCGGTGTGTTCGTGCCGGCAGATGAGGCGATCGAGATCCTCGCCGCGATCACGAACGTGTGGAGCGAGGACCTGCGCTATCGCGTCTCACGCGTGAAGGCGCGGCTGAAGTTCATGGTCGACGACGTCGGCGCGGAAGGGATGCGCGAGCGGGTCGAGGCACGCCTCGGTCGCACGCTCGAGGACTTCGAGCTTCCCCCGATCGACGTGCAGCCTTCGAATCACATCGGTGTTCATGCACAGAAGCAGGAGGGCCTCTCCTACATCGGCGTTCCCGTGCGCGTCGGGCTCGCATCCGGCGACCAGTTGATCGCGGTCGCCGACCTCGTCGAGTCGTTTGGTGGCGACATCCGCATCACGCGGCAACAGAACTTCGTCGTCACGGGTGTTCCGAACGCGCGCATCGGCGAGGTCGTCGCCCGCCTCGAGGAGATCGGCTTCCCGCTCACGACGAACAATGTCTGGGCGAACTCGATCGGCTGCACGGGTGAGCCGCATTGCAACTTCTCCGTCGGCGAGACGAAGCAGCGGCTCGCGCGCCTGGTCGTGCACCTCGAGAGCGTCTTCGGCGACCAGATCGCCGACCTGCGCCTCCACCTGGACGGCTGCCCTCACGCCTGCGCGCAGCATTGGGTCGGTGACCTCGGCTTCCAGGGCACGACCGGGAAGGACGCCGACGGGCGCCGTCTGTCTGCCTACGACATCTTCGTTCGCGGCTCGCTGGGCCCGGATCCTGCGATCGCACGGCCGGTGTTTCGTCGCGTCGCGAGCGACGGGCTCGAGGCGGCGGTCGAGGGCCTGATCCAGGGCTGGCTGGACGGTCGCAAAGGCGGCGAAAGTTTCACGGAATTCCAGCGCCGCCTTTCGGACGAGGAGCTGGGCGTCCTTACCCAGCTCGAACCGGCAAGGAGCAGACGCGATACAGAGGTCGCCGCGTGAGCACCTACGAGCTGCTCGACGAGCTGGAAGCGGGTGAGCTCTCGGTCGCGTTCGAGGGCGAAGAGCCCGAGACCGTTCTCGAATGGGCGATCGAGCGGTTCAGCCCCCGCATCGGCGTCTCGACCGCCTTCCAGATCGACGGCGTCGCGATCATCGACATGGCGTACCAGATCGATCCCGAGATTCACGTCTTCTCCGTCGACACGGGCCGGCTGCCGGCAGAGACGCACGACCTGATCGCCCGGGTCCGCGACCGCTACCCGGGCCTGAACCTCGAGGTCCTCGCGCCGCAGGAGGAGCACGTCAGCCGGATGGTCGAGCGGAAGGGACTCGACCTGTTTCGCGAATCGGTCGAGAACCGCCTGCTCTGCTGCAACGTGCGCAAGGTTCGGCCGCTGACGAGACATCTCGCAACGCTCGACGCCTGGATCACCGGTCTCCGCCGCGACCAGTGGGCGACCCGCACGAACATCCGCAAGGTCGAGATCGATCACGACCACGGTGCGATCGTGAAGCTCAACCCACTCGCCGAATGGACGAAGGACGAGGTCTGGGACTACGTGCGTGAGAACGACGTGCCGTACCACTCCCTCTACGACCAGGGCTACACGTCGATCGGTTGCGCTCCGTGCACGCGCGCGATTCGTCCGGGCGAAGCGGATCGCGCCGGCCGCTGGTGGTGGGAGTCGAACGCGCCGAAGGAGTGCGGCATCCACTGCTCGATCGAGACCGGCGGCTTCGAGCACGAGCTCCACGCGATCCTCGGAAAGGATGCCGATGGCTAGCGCGGCGGTGAGGCTCGACACGGCGGCGACCGAGGTCGCCCTGGGCGAGGCGCAGGCCGTTTTGGCGCTCGTGCAGGACACCGAGAGGCGAGGCCGGCTCGCCGATCTCGTCGCCGCGGTCCAGCAGGGAGAGCTCGGCGAGGACGACGCGCAGGCACTCGAAGAGATCATCGAGCTCGGGCTCTCGACCGGGCGCATCCGCGGCCTCTACGGGCCCGAGGGAGAACAGGCCGCGCTGAAGACCTATCGGAAGCTGCCGCGTGGCAAGGAGCTCTCCGCGAGCACGCGTGACGTCACCGGCGCGCTCGCCGCGCTCGAGGGCAAGACGCTCGAGCAGGTCAAGGTCCAGGCAGCCGGGCCCGGCGCGTACCTCCTCAGCATCGGTGTCGAAGGCCTCGAGCTGACTATCCGGCTCGACCGCTCCGGCGCCCGTCTCCACTCGGTCGGCGTCTGATGACCTACGTGATCGCGGAGCCGTGCATCGACGAGAAGGACAAGAGCTGCATCGATGTCTGCCCGGTCGACTGCATCCACGAGACCGAGCAGATGCTCGTGATCGATCCTGTCGAGTGCATCGACTGCGGCGCGTGCGAGCCCGAGTGCCCGGTCGAGGCGATCTTCCCGGAGGACGCGCTCCCCGAGAAATGGACGCCGTTCATTCGCGTCAACGCAGTCTTCGTCGAGGGAGGCGCGCCGGCGGTTGCGGCGGCGCTCGCGGAGCAGCGTGCCTGAGACGCGCTACTACATGGCCTGCCTCGACCTGACCGGTCGCGACTGCATCGTCGTCGGCGGGGGGAACGTCGGGCTCGAGAAGGCGCGTGGATTGCTCGAATGTGGCGCCCGCGTCACGGTCACGGCGCCGGAGATCGTCCCAGAGCTGCTCGACCTTCCCGTCGAGTGGATCGAGGGGCGGTATGCGAGTTGGGACCTTGGCGGCAAGTGGCTTGCAATCGCTGCGACGCCGGATCGTCAGGTGAACCGGAGGGTCAAGGAAGACGCCGACCGGCTCGGGATCTTCTGCAACGTCGTCGACGATCCCGAGCTCTGCAGCCTGATCCTT
>WNFT01004826.1_pt1 | contig 11765 bp, 12 predicted proteins | sample 5400191 | NCBI WGS metagenome assembly WNFT01 (sample SAMN13153359, study PRJNA577476) | soil metagenome | isolation source: 80 cm saprolite under Madrone tree | place: USA:California | collected 2016-06-14
CAAGATGCACAGGAGCAGGGCCCCACGCGCGGTGGAAAACCGGGTCGCGATACGCGTAGTTCAAATTCAATTCCTGCGGCAAGAATCGGGCGATCACGAAAAGCGCCGCGGCGATGGCCGCCTGCAACGCGAGCGCGCGACGGTCGTAACCCACCTTTCGCATCGCCCAGAGCATGGCCACGGGCAGGCCGATGTGAAAGCTGGAGAGCAGCCGCACCCAGAGCGGGTAGCGCGTGTCCCACATGTAGTCCGTTCCCCCAATCAGAAATCGCCCGGTCAGCAGGTGCCAGCCCACGTCGACGGACCAGAACACGCCCGCCGCGAGTGAACTTACCGCCTGACTAGAGATGAGCAACGAGTTGCCCCACCACAATCCGGCGCATCCCAGAAGGACCGCGACATCGCAGAAATGAAGCAGATTCGCCCAGCCCCACACGCGCACGTAAGCCGGCAACCAGACCGCAACCCACAACAAGCTAACCCACCTCAAAACCGGAAAAGCGACTGTGCTCGCGCTCATTCGAATGCTCCGCCCGCGCTCCGCTTCCGGCACAGCCTACCACACGAGCCGGCTTCTCCCACTCCAGACACCAATATGGAGCTTGGCGTAACGCTGCCGAATTTCTAGCATGATGAAATGGGCCAGGAGCCAGACATCGAAACGGCGCAGGCAGGCGCAATCCTCGCTTGGCTGCGGCAGCGCGAAGACGAGATGGCAGCACTGCTCGCGGAACTTGTTGCCATTGCGACAGAGAATCCGCCGGGGAAGAATTATCACGCTTGTGCGAATCTGCTCGAGATTCGAATGAGTGAATTCGGACTGGACTGCGAGCGCCTGGCGCCAGAGGATTCGAAAAAGGATCCTGACAACGCACCCATTTGTCTCCTGGCGAGTTACGGACGCGGAGAGAGAGCGCTCTATTTTCACGGGCATTACGATGTGGTTCCCGCGCAATCAGCAGAGCAATTTCAACCCGTCCGCAAGGAGCATTTTTTGTTTGGACGCGGCTCCTGCGACATGAAGGGCGGCATCGTCGCGATGCTTTACGCGATTCTTGCGCTGAAGGAAACGGGCGCAGAATTGAACGGCAGAATTGGATTGACGCTGGTTCCCAACGAAGAAACTGGAGGCGAGGGCGGGTCGGCGTGGCTGGCGCGTGAAGGATTGTTGGGCCGCAACGGCGTGGGCATGCTGCTTGCGGAGCCTACGAGCGGGGTGATTTGGAATGCGAACCGCGGCGCGATTTCGCTGCGCGTGCAGGTATTCGGGAAGGCCGCACACGTCGGTTTGCAGCACCAGGGCGTGAACGCGTTCGAACGCATGCATCGCGTCGTCGCGCGTCTCCAAGCGCTGAAGCACGAAGTGGAGCAGCGCACCTCTCACGCAAAAATCGGCGCGGAACAAGCACGCAATTCCATCTTGATGCTCGGCGGACAGAGCGGCGGCGGTTCCAATTTCAACGTGGTGCCGGAAAATTGCTGGTTCACGATCGACCGGCGCATCAATCCCGAAGAAGACCTCGCCACTGAAAAAGCGAAGTTGATCGATGTTTTGGAAAGCTGCAAGCGCGAGGAAATTCCTCTGGAGTGGGAGATTCTGCAGCAGGGCAATTCGGCTTCCTGCGACGAAGGCAGTGCACTCGGTCAAGCCTTGGCCCGCAGCATCGGCACGGTGACCGGAGACGCTCCGCGTTTCGAACTCTGCCCAGGGCTGCTGGAAATTCGCTTCTACGCCACGCAAGGAATCCCGGCCTACGCCTACGGCCCGGGCCTGCTCTCCGTTGCGCACGGCCCGAACGAGTATGTAGACCTTCGAAATGTGATCGAGAGCGCCGCCATCTATGCCTTGGCGGCGATTCAGACGCTCAATCCCAATGAGTCCTAGCAACCGTGGTGAAAGTCTGGATTCCCGAACGAAATTCGACGGGAACGCGACAGGCGAGCGCTTTCTTCCCTAAGGCCTATTGATGGAAATCCTAAGGCGTTCTGCTTTAGGATTGGGTCGCTGCCACGCCATGGTCCGCAAGCGAAAAATCATCGTCTACATCACCGTGAGTGCCGACGGCTTTATTGCCCGGCTTGACGGCTCCTTCGACTGGCTCGACCGTCCGCGTCCGAAGGGTAACTACGGCATGGATGCGTTCTACAAATCGATCGATACGATCCTGTGGGGCAGGAAGACGTGCGATATAGCGCTCGACTTTCAAAAGAAAGGCGTGGCTGCGGCGGCCTTCGATACAAGAGTTAAGAACTATGTCTTCACACGCAGTGTGCCGCAATCGGCAGCGCCCGCGGGCGTGGAGTTCGTGAACGAACCAATCAAAGCGTTTGCAACCCGTCTGCGGGCGAAAAAGGGAAAAGACATCTGGATGATGGGTGGCGCCGGCATCATTGCGTCGTTTCTCGACGAAGGAGAGATCGACGAGTTCATGATTCACATGATTCCCAAATTTATCGGCGAAGGCATTCCATTGATCGCGCCCGCCCGCCGCACCGTGCCGCTAAAACTGATCTCTTGCACAAAGTTCACAGACGGCGTGGTCAAGCTGCACTATGCCGTCCGTAAGTAATCTTCACCCTGCGCAGCCTGTGGTGAACGCCGGCGATTTGGATTTGTAACCTGAAGTAACTTGTGTTGTTTTCCATGCCTTTACGACCTTGCCCACCCGTCCAGGTGGACACTTGCCCTGAAGTACTATTTAACTGTCCCTAATTTTTGGCGATGATTCGTAAATATGCCGAATCTTTACTTTTGCCAGCCCCATGCAAAAAACCAGGGCATGCTCCGAGCGGTTCTTTCCATCAACGAGTGTGAGCGCGTTGTTAAAGAACATCCGGCCACTTACATTGGTGAACAATTTCCTGCTCTGGGCAACGGCAATGGCTCGGCAAATGATTTCGCCGTCATCAGCTTCCGCGCAGAAGAAACCACCAAGGCGTGGCGTCCCGGCTACTATCGCCTCGACTCAGACCTGACCAAGATTAACGAAGCCATCCTCGCGCTTTCCCGCTGACACCCAGCCGAACCCCATCTCTGAGACTTTACGTTGCAATGGCCGTTCGCGCGCTCGAAACGCTAGCACCACTCTCATGGAAAGTTGGACTGTACGTGCCGCGGAGCCTCAGGGGTTGAAACCCCTGAATTTTGGGAGCCTTTCGGCACGGCTAAAGCCGTGCCCTGACGGATTTGATTAGTGAAATTGCGTCTAGTTCCATTTTCCCGTGGCAGCCAGCAACTGAAGGCCGACCGCAAACGAGTTCACTCCCAGCGGCTCGCAATAGGTCACACGCGCGCGGGCGCGGAAGCGTCCCTGCGCAGAATGCAGGTTGAGCCGCTCGTTTCTCTTCCACGGCTTGCTGGAAACGACGCGCGCGCCATGCGTACTGACGTTTTCTGTAAAGCATTCCTGGGCGCGCTGGCGGACATCCAGGCTCCAAAGATCCACTCTTACTGCAACGGGCATGCGATCTTCCAAACGCCGAGCCAGAGTTTGCATGGGGACACCTTGGCGCTTACCGGGCAGGGTGGGAAGCTGAATATCGGGGTGGGAACGACATCATACACCCGAAGGGCTCGTTCCGACCACGGATTTTCAAACAGCGCGGACCACTTGGGTCAGGGCGCCTAGACCGTGGCGGGAAGCCAGTTCTGCAACACAGCTACAAAGTTGGGGAGTACTTCGCGGAAAGCCAGTCCCATGCCAAGGTGGGTGTGGGAATAGACGACACGCGCAGGGGCTTCAAAAATTTGCGTCTCCGTGATGATTTTCACCTGGACGAGCGTCCCATTGGGCAAAGGATTGATGGTATCCACGTAACACCCGGAGACACTAAGGTCGCTGATGCGCGCGCTCATGCGCGAGCCGTTATTCTCCGCAAGGACTTCTGCCGCAGCGATGAAAGGAAATCGTGGCGCACCGCGGTGCTCATGCTCCATCGTTGCCTTCCCGGGACTCACGGGGGATTTTATACCGAGTCCAGCCCGGCGGCGCGCAAATCTGGCGCCGCCGTTCGCTTGCCCTTCGCCTCACAGTGCTCCTCTACAAATTCAGTGACGAAGACGGAGAATTCCAAGTACCATTTGCCCGTCTTTCCTCTCGGAACGGGTGCGCAAGATGTCATCCGAAAGAATGCGCCGAAGCAGCCGTATTCCAAAAGAGATCCCCATCCTACTGGTCGGAAGCGACATGGAGGGCAAGGTGTTTTCGGAACAAGCCAGGACGGTGCTTCTCAGCCGGCACGGCGCGGGCATCGTTTCGGAATACAAGCTATCGCCAGAACAGGAGTTGATCCTTCGTTCCTTGGAGACGAATAAAGAGACCGAGGTGCGCGTGGTGGGCCAGCTCGGCTCCGTCGGCGGGAGCTACACCTACGGCGTGGCGTTTCTGGACCAGAGCATCGACTTCTGGGGCATGGAGTTCCCGCCCATATCGCAATCGGAGAAAGATGCAAACCGCGTCGTGCTGCAGTGCGCCAGTTGCAAAGCGCGCGAGATGGTCCAACAGAGCGACCTGGAATCGGACGTCTATATGGTCAACGAAGGGATTGTGCGGTTTTGCAAGAACTACGGTTCTTCCACGTTTTGGAAGCGGGCGGACGATGCCGCCGGAGGCGAAGCCGCCCCACCGCAAATCGAAGAGGAGCCAGACTGCTCCGAACCGCAGGCGCCAGAGTCCATTAATTCACCGGCCGACCTCCAACCCACCTTGCACCCGGCAAACAGACGAAAGTACCTTCGGACGAGGGTGAATTTTAAGGCCTGCATACGGACGTTCGCCTTTGGCGACGACATCGTCGCCTGCGAAGACATCTCGCGAGGCGGCCTTCGGTTCAAATCCCGCAAGCAGTACTCCGTGAAGACCGATGTTGAAGTAGCCTCTCCTTATTCGCCGGGTTCCCTGAACATCTTTGTGCGAGGGCAGATCGTCCACGTCGAGGAAGTGCCCGGCGAGAAGTACTTCTGCTGCGGCGTCGCCTACGCGAAAACCTAAATGTGCGCGTTTTCCTTCGAGTGAGCAGTGGACGGCAGGGCGATATTCCCGCAGATTGAGCTGCTTGCAGAACCCCTCGAAAGTGCTGGAACGAGAGTACTGTTTGCCCGGGCCTTAAATTGGTACCGTCAAGCTATTCATTCCTAAGAACTTGGGCCGCAACATCAATCCAACGTGGAGAGGAGCTTCACACGCCAGTGCACTCCTCTCCCGGGCAAACGGCAAGAAAAGAAAGGTCCCACGCACGATGCCAACCCTGCACTTTCGCCGCGTTGAACGGCGCCGCACCTCCCGAGTTGCAGTTTTTGCGAATTTGACCATCCAAGGCTATGACGAAGACAATGAGAAGTTCAAAATTCAGGCGCGCTCGCATTCGGTGAGCGGCCACGGCGGGATGGCGATTCTGGATACAGCGGTCGTTCTTGGACAGACCCTGCTGGTGACCAATGAAAGCAGCGGGCAGAAAACCGAGTGTAGAGTGGTTTCCGTACGGTCTGCAGCTGACGGCAAGCACATCGTGGCGTTCGAATTCATCGCCCCCAACGCGAATTTCTGGAACATGACGTTCCCCGTCAAAGGAGCGAAACCGCCGCGGCGCATGGTGCCCACAAAGGTTGCTCTGTAACGATTCTGTTCCTGCAAGCCAGGCGTGCGATACTCGTTCTGTTCGCTCGTTGTCAGGCTATTTCAGCGACGCTTCAATTTTGTTTTTATACTCGCGGGCTCTCGCGATCACCGCCGCCTCATCCACGGTCAGCACTTTCTTGTCGCGCATCACCACGCGGCCGCCGATGACCACGGTTTCCACATCGCTCCCCTTCAGCGCGTAAGCCAGCTGGGCGTAGACGTCATACATCGGGACGGCGTTCGGCGCGTCCAGACCGATCAAGATAAGGTCCGCCTTCTTCCCTGCTTCGAGCGAGCCGATCTCTTTCTCCATGTGCAGCGCCCGCGCGCCGTCGATGGTCGCCATTTCAACGACGGCCCTGGCACCGAGAGCCAGCGGATCGGATTTCGTGATTTTTGCCAGCTTGGCGGCGAGGTCCATTTCTTCCATCAAGTCCAGATCGTTGTTGCTGCCCGCCGGCCCGTCGGTTCCTAGTCCGACCGCGACTCCTGCCGCGCGCATTTCCGGCACGGGCGAAACGCCGCTCGCCAGCATCATGTTGCTGGAGGGATTGTGGACGCATCCGACTTTGCGTTGCGCCAGAATCTTGCGGTCGGTCTCATCCACAAAAATACAGTGCGCGGCGACCACGTCCGGCCCGAGAATACCGATTTTGTCGAGGTACTGCACCGGGGTCGTGCCGTTCTGCGCCCGGCTGTCGTCTAATTCCTTTTTCATCTCCGCCACGTGGATCAAGATTGGCGCGTTGTACTTTCTCGCCAGGGCCGCCGCATCCTGGAGCGTTTTTTGCGAGCACGTGTAAATCGAGTGCGGAGCAGGGGCCGCGTGAATGAGCGGATCGTTCTGCCATTTCTTCAAAAATTTTTCCGTGTATTCGAGCATCGCGGCATTGCTCTTGTTGTCCGGGGCCGGAAAATCGATGAACGTTTCTCCGAGGACGCCGCGCATTCCCGCAGCCTTGGTTTCTTCGGCGACGGCATCCTCGTAATAGTACATGTCGGCGAAGGCGGTCACGCCGCCGCGAATCTGTTCCGCCGCGGCGAGCCGCGTGCCCCAGCGCACAAATTCTTCGGTCACGTTCTTCGCTTCCGCAGGGAAAATATATTTTCGCAACCATTCATCCAGCGTCACGTCATCGTGCAGCCCGCGAAAGAGAGTCATCGGAACGTGCGTGTGCGCATTGATGAATCCGGGTAGCACCAATTTCCCCTTGGCGTTGATGGTTTGCGGCGCGACGTACTCGCTCTCGATCTCCGCGCGCGGCCCCAGTGCAAGAATCGCATCGCCCTTCACGGCGATGGCGCCGTCTTCCAGGATGCGGCGTTGTCCGTCCATCGTGACGACGGTGCCGCCACTGACGAGCAGATCCACTTTTTCCTTCTTCGCCGTTTGCGCGTGGAGGCCAGCGGAAAATACAAAATTGAAAATGGAAACCAGAGCAACGGCCTGCCGCGAACGGGACTTGCGCATCCAATTTCGATTTTCCATTTTCACTTTTCCCTCTTCTTACAGATTGGAGGAATCAAATGGTTTCGGAAACAATTCGCGCATCGGAATGACTTCGGTTTTGCCCTTTAAATTCGCGAGGATCACCGGCACGTCGCCGCAGAATTCCCAGATCAGCTGGCGGCACGCGCCGCAAGGGGGTGTAAGCGTATCGGTGTCCGTCACCACGGCGATAGCGTCGAAGCCGCGTTCTCCTTCGCTGACGGCTTTGAAAATGGCGATGCGTTCAGCGCAAACGGTGAGGCCATACGTGGCGTTTTCCACATTGCAACCGCCGAAAATTCTGCCCGAGGTGGCGCGAAGAGCGGCGCCCACTCGAAAATTGGAGTACGGCGCATGCGCGTTCTCGCGCGCCTGTTTCGCCGCCGAAATCAAAATGTCATTCTCGCCCACGCTTTCGCCTCCCGGCGCGCATTGAAGAGTTCAGGAAATGGCTTCCGCAATTCGTGGAAGCAAAGCTTTCAGCAATCCGATGAACTGCCCTTTCACGCGCTCGGCCGTCTCAAGCACTTCTTTGTGATCCAGCGGCTGGTCCAGGATTCCCGCGGCCGCATTCGTCACGCAAGATATTCCGAGCACGCGAATTCCGCAGTGCCGCGCCGCGATAACTTCCGGTACCGTGGACATCCCTACAAGATCGGCGCCTATCGTTCGAAGATACCGTATCTCTGCCGGTGTTTCGTAGCTTGGGCCGGGCAGCGCGGCGTACACCGCTTCGTACATTCCGATGCCTATGCGGTTCCCTTCCCCGACGGCCATCTCTCGGAATCGACGATCGTACGCCGCGGTCATGTCCGGAAATCGTGGGCCAAATCGCTCGTCATTGGGACCTGACAGCGGGTTGGCGCTCTGCAAATTAATGTGATCCTTGATCACCACCAGCTTGCCTTGTACGAATTCGCGTTTGATGCCGCCCGCCGCATTGGTGAGGATGACGGCTTTCACGCCCATGCGAGCAAAGACGCGAATGGGAAACGCCACGTCCTTCACGGAGTAGCCCTCGTAGAGATGGACGCGTCCCTGCATTCCGCAAACCGGAATTTTTCCAACTTTGCCGACGACCAGGGTACCGGCGTGCCCGATGGCCGTGGAGCGAGGAAAATAAGGAATCTCTGCGTAAGGAATTTTCGTTGCGCTGGAGAACTCATCCGCGAAAGCGCCGAGGCCCGAGCCGAGGACCAGGGCGATTTCAGGCTTCAGCGAGGTTTGAGAGAAAATGAAATCGGCCGCGAGCCCGGCGCGTTCGAATTCACTGAGAGACTCACCGGTTGCAAATCCAGGAAGCGCAAACTCGGGAGGTTCAGGCGCCTGTTTTTGTGTTTTCCTTTTTGTCTTGTTCGGACTCATGTAAGAATTCCGACGATTGCCGCGGACATCAAGTTGGCCATGGTGCCGGCCAGCATGGCGCGAATGCCGAATTTGGCGAGCTGCCCGCGCTGTTCCGGCGCGAGCGCACCGATGCCGCCGATCTGAATGCCGATGGAGCTGAAATTCGCGAAACCGCACAGCGCAAACGTTGCGATCGTGAACGAGCGAGGATCGAGCGAGCCCTTCATGGGGCCTAACTGCGAAAACGCATAGAGTTCGTTCACGACCATGCGCGATCCCAGCAGGTTCCCGACGGTGGAAGCGTCATGCCAGGAAACGCCGATGAGCCACGCGACCGGCGCGAAAACCCAGCCAAAGATTTGCTGGAGGCTCGAGGGGAACCACCCGATGCCGTGCGCGGCAAGCACGTTGTGCGCTCCAGAGAAGAGATAGTTCACGAGAGCGACGATGGCAACAAAGGAGATGAGCATCGCGCCGACGTTGATGGCCAGGTGCAGGCCGTCCGACGTGCCTCGGGAAATGGCGCCCAGAAAATTCGCCTCCTTTTCCATCTCTGGCATCTGGACGCGCCCGGCGGTGAGCGGCTCTTCCGTTTCGGGCACCAGCATCTTGGCCATTAGCAAAGTTCCCGGCGCGGTCATGATCACGGCGGTGAGGAGATGTTTGGCTTCCACGCCGTACGCGATGTAGGCGGCCATGATGCCGCCGGAAACGTGCGCCATTCCGCAAGTCATCACGCACATCAGCTCCGACTTCGTAAGCCGGTTGAGGAACGGACGGATGGTGAGCGGCGCTTCCGTCTGGCCCATGAAAATGCTGGCCGCGATGTTCAGCGATTCCGCTCCGCTCGCGCCCATCACCTTAGTCATGATCCAGGCGAAAGCGCGAATAATCAGCTGCATCACGCCGATGTGATAGAGAAACGCGAAGACCGCGGCGATAAAGATGATCGTGGGAAGCACCTGGAACGCAAAGATAAAGCCCAGCGAAGATTTCTGCTTGCCCAGCTCGCCAAACACAAACTCCGAGCCAAAGAAAGCGAAACTCAGGAGTTTATTCGCTCCCTTTCCGGCGTACTCGAAGATGGTGCGGCCAATCGCAAAGCGCAGAACGAAGAACGCGAACGCCAGTTGCAAGCCGAGTCCCCAAAGAACTGTTTTCAACCGTATCGCCTTACGATTCGTGGAAAACAGATACGCCAGACCCAGCATGGTCGCCAGGCCCAGCAATCCAGTAAACCGTCCCATGCGTTGACCTCTTCCTGTGCGCTCTCCCTAGGTTCAAGGGCAGCCAATGAGCTACGCGCCCAAAGTGTGACGGACCAGCGACCGCTTTTCCCGTGGTGCGTGCTCTCCGATATGATAGCTGCCGGAAATCAAGCTCTTTGCTTCCGCCAGTTTGGCGTCGCTATTGTAATGAATTGTCGCGAGCGGCTCGCCTTTTTTCACGGGGTCGCCAATGCGCTTGTGAAATTCGAGTCCTACGCCGTGATCGATCTTGTCTTCCTTCTTTTCGCGGCCGCCTCCGAGCATGGCGAGCGCAATGCCGAATCCCTCGCAGTCAGTGCTGGTGATGAAGCCGCTCGCCGAACTCGCGACATCGAGACGAGAACGCGCCTGCGGCAGCCGCTGCGGTTCGTCAATCACGCGCTCATCTCCACCTTGCAAACGAATTCCCTGCCTGAATTTCTCTTTGGCCTTGCCGCTGGCGATCATGCTCTCGGCAAGTTTCCGGCCTTCGTCGACGCTCTTTGTCTTTTCGCCGAGATAGAACATCCACGCGGAAAGCTCGAGGCTCAGTTCGCGGAGATCCGCCGGGCCGCCGTCGTTGAGAACTTCGATGCACTCGATGACCTCATTCGAATGGCCCGCCATACGCCCAAGCGGCTGATCCATGTCCGTGATTAGGGCGACCACTTTTTTGCCCATGCGCTTCCCCGTCTCCACCATGACTTCCGCGAGTCGAACGGAGTCTTCTTCCTTTTTCATGAACGCACCGGAACCCGTTTTTACATCCAGGACCAGCGCGTCAATGCCCTCGGCGAGTTTCTTGCTCATGATGGAAGCGCAGATGAGGCCGATATTCTCAACCGTCGAAGTCACATCGCGAAGCGCATAAATTTTCTTGTCCGCAGGCGCGATTTCCGCGGTCTGCCCGATCAAGCCCATGCCGCATTCGCGGAGCACGCGGCGGAATTCTTCGAGCGAGAGATTGACGTTGAATCCGGGAATGGCTTCCAGTTTGTCGAGCGTTCCGCCGGTGTGGCCGAGCCCGCGGCCGCTGATCATCGGTACGGTCAGACCGCCCGCGGCGACAACGGGAGCGAGGATGAGTGAAGTTTTGTCGCCGATGCCCCCGGTAGAGTGCTTGTCCACTTTCTTGCCGGGGATTTCCGCGTGATCCAGGACTTCGCCGGAGTACAGCATCACCTCCGTGAGGCTGGCGATTTCCGCGCGGTTCAGACCTCGAATCCAAACGGCCATGAGCCACGCCGCCATCTGATAGTCGGGAATTTCGCCGGCCGTATAACCGGAAACGAGAAAGCTGAGTTCCTCACGGGAGAGTTCCCCGGAATCACGTTTCTTGCGGATCAGGTCAACGGCGCGCATTCGGATGGAAGGCGAACGCGAGCGTAACATTCGCAGTACGAGGCGTCAACGCGCGGCGCGGGCCATCGTTTGCAACAGGCTCATCGTATTTGCGGAAGACTGCCAGGTATATACTGGGCGTTCGAATCGTGGCTGATCCAGTCTCAGCCCCGCCAACCGAGTGAGGACCCCGTGCCGGCAGACACGCAAAAGTTCAAAGTTGCAGTGGTGCAAGCAGCCTCCATGGCGTTCGAATGCGAACGCACGCTGGAGAAAGTTCGAAGTCTTGCCGCCGATGCAGCCCGCCAGGGTGCGCGGTTGGTGTTATTTCCCGAAGCGTTCGTTTCCGCCTACCCGAGAGGCCTGGATTTTGGGGCTGTCGTCGGCTCGAGAACGGAAAAAGGGCGCGAGGATTTTCGCCGTTACTGGGAGAGCAGCGTGGATGTCCCCGGTCCGGCGGTCGATTTTCTTGGCCAGGTCGCTTTGGAAAATCGCATCTATCTCGTCATTGGAGTCGTGGAACGGGAGGGTGGCACGCTTTACTGCACGGTGCTGTTTTTTTCTCCGGATGGAACCTTTCTGGGCAAGCACAGAAAAGTGATGCCCACTGCTTCCGAAAGATTGGTCTGGGGCTTCGGCGACGGTTCCACGATGCCGGTGTTTGACACGCCGCTCGGAAAAGTCGGCGCCGTCATCTGCTGGGAAAATTACTTGCCGTTGATG
>WNFT01007316.1_pt1 | contig 11763 bp, 10 predicted proteins | sample 5400191 | NCBI WGS metagenome assembly WNFT01 (sample SAMN13153359, study PRJNA577476) | soil metagenome | isolation source: 80 cm saprolite under Madrone tree | place: USA:California | collected 2016-06-14
TTGTCCTTCATGACCTTTAAGGCGTCACGCGGGACGTTGGCCTTGGCGTTGCACGACCAGACAATTCCGAGCTTGCCAATCTCACGCGCCAGCGCCTCGACACGCGGCAGGTTGTCCGTAAGCGTATCGTCGTCGAAGAAGAACTCCTTGACCTGCGGAAAAGCCTTTTTTGCCCACGACAATTCTTCGATCACGTGGCCGACGCTGCGGGTGCGGTAGCGGTGGCCGCCGATCGTTTGCGGCCACAGGCAGAACGAGCAGCGCGACTTGCAGCCACGGCCCGTATAAAACGAAATGTACGGGTGTTTGAGGTAGCCGCCGAAATAGTTCTCGATGACGAGGTCGCGTTTGTAGACCGGGGTGACGAAAGGCAGATCGTCCATGTTTTCGAGGACGGCGCGATCCTCGTTGTGCACCATCGTGCCGTCAGGTTGGCGCCATGAGAGCCCTGCAATGTCGGCGAGGTCGCGCCCCTCTGCGACCTCCTTGATCGTGAAATCGAACTCGTTTCGCGCGACGAAGTCGATGGCCCTCGATGCCCTCAGGCTCTCCTCCGGCTTGACAGCAACCTTCGCGCCGATCATCCCGATCCTCAGGTCCGGCTTGCGTTCTTTGAGCGCCTCCGCGGTCCTCACATCGGAGGCAAAGGATGGCGTTGATGTATGCAGCACGACGAGGTCGCGCTCGACTGCCTCCGGAGCAACATCGTCGAACGTCAGGCGGTGGGGCGGCGCATCGATCAGCTTCGAGCCCTCGACCAGGGCCGCTGGCTGGGCGAGCCAGGTCGGAAACCAGAAAGATCGCACCTCGCGCCGCATTTGATACCGTGCGCCCGCACCTCCGTCGAAGCCGTCGTATGAAGGGGCTTGAAGAAAAAGTGTGCGCATCATGACCGTGACGAGCTCCCTGCAGGCACCAATGTTCCGCCCGCAACGAAACGATAGCGACGGCCCTTCCACCTCGCGCTCTGGCCGAAGAAGCTCGATACAAAGACCGCGAAGGATAGTACGTCGCGCAGGGGAACCAGCCAGCACGATTGTGGCGGCAAGTTGAAGGCCCGCTCCACCTGCCGGAGCAGCGCGAGCCGGCATCCGAACGCGGCCATGCCCAGGCCAAGAGCACTCGCCGGGCCGAGGGATTCGGTGGTAACGCCCCCCAGTGCCGCAATAAGCGCCAACGGGAACGCATGCGCTAGGATGGAGCCTGCGTAACCAGCGGGATCAAGACTCCTGATGGTGCGCGCCCACCGCACCTCGTGGTGCCACAGTTCAGACGCCGACATTTCTCCGCACACGTGCCCGACTGTGATGGGGGAAACGGCGATGCCATAACCCCGGGCGCGCAACGCCGCTCCGATCGCATAATCGTCTGCCAGGCAATTGGCGACACGGATGAACCCGCCGATCTCGACCAGGGCTTTGCGCTTGAACGAAATCGTCGAGCCGAAGCAAGGCTGCGCCAGCTTCAGTCCCAGGCCCATGATGACGTTCGGCAGGAAGTGTGCGTTGATGCCGAGTGCGGCCAGTCGTGCCCAAAATCCGGTCACCGGAAGGCCGTGGTAGAGGCAAGTCACGGCGCCGACGCCACATTGCTCAAGCGCAGCGACGACGCGCGAGAGGTAATCGGGATCCACCCTCATGTCGCTGTCCGCCACAACGATCACATCATGCTCGACGTATCGCCACATGTTGACAAGATTAGAGACCTTGCGGTTCAGACCGTGCATCGTCGCGTCGACGACGAGATCAAGATGACAGTCCTTATATTGCGCGCGAAGCTGCTCAACGACGGCAATCGCGTCGTCTCTGGGGTCCTGCACGCCGAGAATGATTTGAACGGCGCCCGGATAGTCCTGAGCGCAGAACGAGGCGAGGTTTTCAAACAGTCCCGGCTCCGCGCCGTGCAATGGCTTGAGGATCGTTACTCTCGGCATCGATGCGCCCGGGGTGGGCAAAGCCCTGCGCGGAAACCGACTCGTCAAGAACATTGCAAAGACGAGGCAAGCGCAGCCGACCGCGGAAGCGAGCCCAACGATGATCGATGGCCAGTACAAAAGCATGTCGCGTCTCGGTGACTAATCCGACTTAAGATCGAGTGACATTTTGCGACTGCCCGGCACGGCCAGAATGGTTTTCGGTGAAACGCTTGCCCTCCAGGATCTGCAGCGCGACAAGGCTGGGCACGCCGATCACAACATCAGCCGCTCGCTTGACGAATGACAGGGCCAACGCCTGATCGGGCGGAATTTGGAACATGCCGCAAAGAAGGATTAGGCCGGCCTCTTGGGCGCCAAGGGCGCTCGGGACCGCGAAGGCTGCGCCGCGAACGGCCTGCAGTAGGCTTTCGATGACCAGCGCCTCGCCGACGGTCACCGGCAGCCCCATGCAACGGAGCACGATCAGCACTTCAGCGACCCCGACCAACCATCCGATCATATGCACGGCGCCGCTCGCCGCTAGCCCGGGGCGCCGCGCGTAGATGACCGACAGGTTCTGGTAAACTGCATCGACTGTCCCCAGCAACCGCCAATTGCTGTCACCCTTAAGGCGACTGAGCATGAAGTGAAGAATGCGGCGCCCTCCGCGGCGCTGCGCGAGGTAGAAGCAGCCCAGTGTAGGCGCGGCCATGGCGAGGCTGGTTGCCGCAGCCCACGCGACGGTCGTATCCGTCCCGAGCGCAACGACCGTGATGATGCCGAGGGCCACAAACAGGAATAGCGTTACAGCCTGCAGCAGAACGTCGACGATGATGGTTGCGGCCCCGAGCGGGCCCGGCACAGCCCAAAATGTCAACAGCCGTGCGCCGATAATGTCCCCGCCAACTTGCGTGAGCGGCAGGAGCGCATTGATCCCTTCTCGAACAAACCTCAGTAGAACCGCCGTGCGAAGCCGCAAGGGCCGGCCCACAGGAAACAGCAGCCACCAGCCCGCCCCGGCTATGGAAACCGTGGCGGCGCGCGTGAGCACCACGCCCAACATCCCCCAGCCCACGGTTGCCAGCGCGTTTCCGACGTCGTCGAGGCCGGACCACACGGAGAGAGCGATGCAGGCCACAATTCCGGCGCACCAAACAGCAACACCGACGTGCTTTAATCCCCCCATCCGCACACTCGTCCTCGACACCACGCCCAGTCGCCGGTAGGCAGGGACGATTAACGACTGTGGGTCGACAACACGTGCTGATTCACGCCACGCGCGGAACTGTTCCACCGGTTCTTCCTAAGCCCTCGCCCCAGGCCTGTCGTGAGACTTACCCGTTTCGATCGCGGGGCGACAATGCGAATGGCGTCATAAGTCGGAAACCTCGATGTTTTGCGTTCAGATGATGCACAAAAGACACACAAGACAAACATGTCTCGGCACAGCGGAGCTTTCCTCGTCGAAAGGTGGCGTATTGCTTTGGTCGTGGCCGCCAGCCGACCTGCTCACCGCCCTCGCGGCGACGGTCCCGACCGAACTCACAGTTTGACCGTACTCCCGCTGCCGGGTGGTAGCTCGGCGCTACCAACTGCGTCGCAGCCGCCGCTCCCGTCTGCAACTCGGCAGACCAGCCCGTGACCCTTAGCTGGCATTAACCGCGATGGCGGCGAAGCCGACGTTGTACCGCATCAAGGATGATTCGGCGGCCTCAGAGGCTGCTTTGACTTGCCTGTTGCTTTAGTCCAACCGGAACGCGTCGATGTGGCCGGCGCTAGATTCCAGCATGCGGTCGCGACGGCCTCACGCCGCAAGGAGGACCGATGGATAAGCTCGAAGGAAAGATCGCGCTCGTCATCGGTGGCAATAGCGGCATCGGGCTGGCGACGACGAAGCTCGCAACCGAAGGCGCGCACGTTTTCATCACCGGTCGCCGTGACGGCGAGCTCGCTGCGGCAGTGAAAGAAATCGGGAAAAACGTGACCGGGGTCCGGGGAGACGTCTCGAAGCTCGGTGATCCGATCTTTGTTCTCGCAGATTAAACAGGAGAAGGGCAGGCTCGATATCGTGTTCGCAAATGTCGGTGTCGCGAAATACCCTTCCTTTGGCGAGATCACCGAGGAGCTCTGCGACTCGATTTTCGACATCAATGTGAAAGGCCTACTTTTCCCTGCCGGTCGAAGAAGCCGGTGATCTGCTCGACCACACGCCGGGCCATGTCGGGAACTCATCGCCGACTGCACTGTTAGTTGTCTGAGGTGTCGCGAGCGGGTTGGGTCAAAGCGATGCAAGCATAGAGCACCTCATGGCTGCACACACTGCAAATCCCGCTTCCCTGCCGCGGACAAGCCGCAGGAGATTTCTCACGGCAACTGCATCATCCGCTGTATTGCCGGCCATCGCACACGCCTTGTCGCCCGAGTCGGCGCACGCCGAGGGGTTCCGAAATCCCGGCGGAGCCGTGAACATGTCGCTCCGCGTGAACGGCAAGGAACACCGGGTCTCTCTCGACCTGCGCACCACGCTGCTTGATGCATTACGCGAGCATCTCCACCTCACCGGGTCGAAAAAGGGCTGCGATCACGGCCAATGCGGCGCCTGTACGGTTCTCCTCGACGGTCGGCGCGTGCTTGCCTGCCTGACGCTCACGGCCTCGGTCGAGGGTCGGGCCATCACCACGATCGAGGGCGTCGCGGCAGCCGACGGTACCTTGCACCCGATGCAACAGGCCTTCATCGATCATGACGCGCTTCAATGCGGCTACTGCACACCCGGGCAGATCATCTCGGCGATCGGCTGCGTTTGGGAGGGGGATGCGCGCGATCACGCGGAGATTCGCGAATTCATGAGCGGAAACCTATGCCGGTGCGCGGCTTATCCGAACATCGTAGACGCCATCAATCAAGGCAAGCGCTCAATGCAGGGAGTCTGACATGCGGCCTTTTGTGTTCGAACGAGCCGGTTCGCCTGCTGCTGCAATTATGGCGGCTGCTGGGCGAGCGCAGGGGGCCGGGGAGGCCCAATTTCTTGCCGGCGGCACGACGCTCATCGACCTGATGAAACTCGACGTCATGCGGCCCGAGATCGTGATCGATATCAACGCCCTTGACCGCACCACGCTCGGGCGCATCGAAGCCGACGCCAGCCGTCTGCGGCTCGGCGCACTGGTCCGCATGGCAGACGCTGCCGATCATCCCGTTGTTCGCCGCGATTCTTATCCGGTGATCGCGCAGTCGCTGTTGCTCGCCGCAAGCGCGCAACTTCGAAACATGGGGAGCCTCGGAGGCAACGTGCTGCAGCGCACCCGCTGCACCTATTTTCGCGACATATCATATTCGGCCTGCAACAAGCGCAATCCCGGCTCCGGCTGCGCCGCCATGGACGGAGTCAATCGCATGCATGCGGTGCTCGGAACGAGCGACCAATGCATCGCTACCTATCCGGGAGATTTCGCCCAAGCCTTGATTGCGCTCGATGCAGAAGTGGAAATTATTGGGCCCGCGGGCGTGCGTAGTCTGCCGTTCTCGGCACTTCACCGCATGCCGGGCGACGCACCGGACATCGAGACCACATTGCGGCCCGCAGAAATAATCTCGTCATTCTTCATACCGGCAACGCCGTGGGCGCGACGTTCGCTCTTCGTGAAGGTCCGTGACCGCGAATCCTATGAGTTCGCGCTTGCTTCGGCTGCCGTCGCCCTCGACCTGGTGGACGGTCTGGTGCGTACATCGCGCATCGCTCTCGGCGGGGTCGCGACCGCGCCCTGGCGGGCGGAGCGGGCCGAGGACGCATTGCGCGGCAAACCGGTCAACGAGGACACCGCGCGAAGCGCAGCGCAGGCGGCATTCGCGGGGGCTCTTCCTCGCCAGCACAACGCCTTCAAGATCGAGCTCGGAAAACGCACGCTGGTGCGCGCCCTGCAGGGTGCGGCCGCCCTGCCGGTCTGATGCTCGGATGGAGAATTTGACATGGCGAACGCCGCAGCACCTACGCCCCAAGCCAACATGGGCGAACCCGCGGTCAGGCTCGACGCGCGCCTGAAGGTCACCGGCGAGGCCCGCTATCCTTCCGACATGCCGGTCGGTAATCCAGCCTATGCGTATCTGGTGACGAGCCCAATCGCGCGAGGCCGCATCGAGCGATTGGCTCTTGATGCCGCATTTGCGGTACCGGGCGTACTCGACATCCTCACGCAGGACAATACGGGCGAACTCAAAAACCTTCCGTTCAAGGCAGGCCGCGGCGGCGTTTCGACTTCGATCCAACAACTCGGTCCCGAGATCGCTCACGCCGGTCAGATCGTCGCTGTTGTGATAGCCGATACGTTCGAGGCGGCGCGCGAGGCGGCCGGCAAAGTCGGGGTGACGTACGCGACCGAGCCGCCCAGCGCGACCTTCGGGTCGCCGCGCCTGACGGAAGACGACGCCACCAAAGTTTCAGAAATGTACAGCAAGCTGCCAAGCGTCGGCGACGTCGAAGCAGCGCTGGGAGGCGCCGAAGTGGCAATCGACGTCGAATACGCTACGCCGACGCAGCACCACAACCCGATCGAGCTGTTCACAACTACCTGCGCCTGGATGGGTGATACGCTTACGATCCGTGAGCCGAGCCAATTTGTTTATGGATTGAAGAACTACGTCGCTCGGCGGCTTGCTGTGGACCCCGACAAGGTCGAAGTCGTGAGCCCCTTTGTTGGTGGGGCGTTCGGTTCGAAAAGCGCGATGACGCCGCGTACCGCGATCATCGCTCTCGCGGCCAAGCGCCTCAACCGCCCAGTCAAGCTCGTCGCCACGCGCAGCCAGGGCTTTACGATTTCCACCTATCGGGCCGAAACGCGGCACCACGTTAGGCTCGGCGCTCATCGCGACGGCAAGCTCGTCGGCTACGCGCATGAAGGCTGGGAAATCAGTTCCCGGCCGGATCCCTATGTGGTTGCCGGCGTCGCAGACACTGCGCACCTCTACGCGTTTGGTGCGGTAAAGACCAAGGTCAACGTCGTGCATGCAGACCGCAGCACGCCAGGCTTCATGCGGTCACCCCCGATGGTTCCCTATATGTATGCGCTTGAGACTGCCATGGATGAGCTTGCCGTCAAGCTCGGAATGGATCCGATCGAGCTACGGCGCGTCAACGACACGTTGACGGAGCCGATCGAAGGCAAGCCGTTTTCGAGCCGGTCCTTGATGAAGTGTTACGACCAGGCTGCTGATAGCTTTGGCTGGATGCGGCGCAATCCGCATCCAGGATCAATGCGCGAGGGTGAGTGGCTGATCGGCTGGGGTTGTGCGACAGCGCTTTATCCGACCCACATCGCGCCGGCCGCGGTACGCGTAAGGTTGTCGCCGGCTGGGGATGTGAGGGTGCAAACTGCGGCCCACGACCTTGGGACCGGCGCCTACACGGTGATCGGACAGATGGCGGCCGAGCGTCTCGGCGTGCCGCTCGGCTCCGTTACGGTCGAGCTTGGCGATTCACGCTTGCCGGTGGGGCCAGTGGCTGGCGGCTCCAACACCACTGCAAGCACCTGTTCGGCCGTCATGAAGACCTGCGATGCGATCCGCCAGAAACTCTTTCACAACGCCGTGACGGCCAACGAGGGCGCGTTGGCAGGGCGCGATCCCACGCAGCTCACGCTTCGGAACGGCCAGCTCGTGGCGCACGACGGTGCCGCGGAGCACTTGGAGGAAGCGTTCCGGCGTCTCGGAACGAGCGTAATTGAGGAATATGCCGAGTTCATTCCCCATGGCGCCCCACCCGACGCGGTTAAAAACCTGTACGCAGGTAAAGTCACGTTCGTCGGCGGTCCCGAGGGCGAAAAGATGATGTACGCCATGGGGGCGGAATTCGTCGAAGTGCGGGTCCACGCATTGACGCGGGAAATTCGGGTACCGCGCATTGTCGGTGCTTTTGCGGCCGGGCGTCTGATGAACACGCGCACGGCCCACAGCCAATTGATGGGCGGGATGATTTGGGGGATCGGATCGGCGCTGCACGAAGCGACTGAGATCGATCCACGCAATGCCCGTTATGTGAACGACAATCTTGCCGACTACAGCATTCCGGTGAATGCAGACACACCTTCGGTCAAGGTTATCCTAGTGTCGGAGGAAGATCATGACGTGAACCCGGCCGGCGTCAAAGGCCTCGGCGAGCTCGCGAATGTCGGAACAGCGGCGGCCATTTCCAACGCGGTCTATCACGCGACGGGTATCCGCGTCCGCAAATTGCCGATCCGGATCGAGGATGTGCTGGAGGGATGAGCAGGATGCGTTCGTCGCTTCGGGCACTCAATGACACGGAAGGAGACAAAAAATGCAAGTTCGAGTTCGAGATGCCAAGGCAGGCCCGCTCCGCTCCACACGCCAAGCGACCTGAAGCCGAATGCCGTACGGGATCTCTCGGGCGCGCTGAATATCCTGCTCGCCGACATGTTCGCTCTGTATCTGAAGACGAAGAATTTTCACTGGCATATGTCGGGTCCGCATTTTCGCGACTATCATCTTCTGCTGGATGAGCAAGGCGACCAGATCTTCGCCACTACCGATGCAATCGCTGAGCGTGTCCGCAAGATCGGCGGCACGACCTTGCGCTCGATCGGCCACGTTGGCCGCTTGCAACGCGTCGCAGACAACGATTCGGATTTTGTTACGCCGATGGATATGCTCGCCGAATTGCGCGATGACAACAAACAATTGGTGGCGAACCTGCGCGAGACGCATGGCCTTTGCGACGAGCACGGCGATGTTGCCACCGCAAGCTTGTTGGAAATCTGGATCGATGAGGCTGAGCGGCGCACATGGTTCCTGTTCGAGGCCACGCGGCGGACTGAGCCCTAAGGCGTGAGCACCTCGAATTCTCACCATCCGCGCGACGCCTGCGGACCTCGGCCTGCTGAGATGATGTCAGGCTCGATCGCGGGCTGGGCTTGGCACTAGCTTCTTATAGCGCTCCGTGTCGCCCAGGTCGCCGATGTTGCGCGAGATGACCGTCTGCACCATGCCAGCTTTCTCGATCCTGATTTCAAGGCAGGTAAGAAGGCGCTGAATGCGCAGGATTGAAATGGTCCGATCGCAGCGTTCGTGACCACCGCGGCGCGAGTTGACGGAAAGGCCTTGCCGATCCGTAGGACAAAATTTATTGACGATTGACCGGCATGAACCCGTCGCTCATCGTCTGCAAGAAGCTCACGATTGCATCCTCCTCTGCTTCCGAAAGGCCCAATCGCCCCATCCGTTTTGTGTTCATGTTGACGGTTGACTCCGGTGCGGGCCAGCACGTCGTGCCCTCGCCTGGGTCATTGGGTTGGCACCGCGGCAGGGCGTCGCGCGTATTGTAGAAATGCACGATTGCCTTCAGGCTTTTGAAATATCCGTTATGCCCGTAGGCCTTCACGAAGTCCGAAGAGGGCCGCTTATCCACATTGCGCAGTGTCGGCACCTGAAATCGCGCCTGGTTGTCGGGCGCCAGCGGGCGCCAGCGCGTATCTATTGCAGACGGGTCGCTCAGCGGGTGTCCCTTGGTGAGAAAAGCACCGACACCGCCGTCGATGAATGACGACCCTGCCGGATTGGCGACGTAGCCACGCGCATCGGGACGATTTTCCGTATAGAATGGCAGCCGCGGATTGGCAGGAGTTCCGATGTTGCTGGCGGTGAAGTCGGTGAACAGCGGGTCTTCGCCCGGCCCGCCGTCGCGGTGGCAGGCGTTGCACTGCGCCTTGCCGCGGAACAGGTCGTAGCCCGCCTGCTCCTGCGGCGTAAATTGTGCCTTGCCCGCGAGCACGGCATCGTACTTCGAGGTAAAGGTCGTTACTTCGGCGGAGGCCTCGTAACCGGCGATGGACCCCCAAACCCTCTCGAACAGGGCGCGATACGGCCGTTGCGAAGCGCGGTAAACCGCGCAGGCCGTGTCGGGCAGGCCCATTTCGACGGGGTTGGTCGGGGGACCCTGGGCCTGCTCGGCGGCCGGGTTACCCAATCGCCGGCCGGTAGCACGCATGTCCCAAAAATTGCCGCCCACCAGGTCACCCTGACCGGGATTGTAATGCAGCACCGGCGACAGCGGCGCATAGGCGTGCGTCTGCGGCTTGCGTTCGCTGAACCGCGTGCGCACCGAGCCGGGATAGGAGCCGGTGGTGCGGTTCAGCTCCGACACGGGACCAGTGAAGCCCGTTTCCGGCATGTGGCAGAAAGCGCAAGCCTCGTTGCGGTTCACGGAAAGCTGCTTGTCGTACAGCAACAACTTGCCGAGCAGCTCGATTTGCTGGACCTGATTGTCCGGGGGCGTAGCGAGCCGCTCGATCGCCTGCGCCTCGACTCGATCGATTTCCTCCTCGACCTGAGCAATTTCCCGTAGCGCTTGATCCGACAGGACAATGCCGCCCTCGTCCGCACCCGGAACGCCGCAGTGCAAGGTGACTGCGACGATGCCGGCTGCGATCGGTAAGAGCACGGACTTTGTATTCACTGTTTTCACTGTGAACCTCCACGGAGCGTTAAACAGCCTGCACGGATGCGCCACAGTCGTCAGGTCGTCCGCGCTTTGCGGGGCAGCCAGTCCTTGGCTGTGAGCTGGAGGAATTGAACGGCTCCTGCATGTACAAGCTGACGGTGGTACGTGGTCCGGAATAGCCGATCGAGACGCCCTTAGCCGATGTGCAAGTCGACATTCGCCGCCACACGTGGTCAGCATGAACGCGCCGGCGATGCCGGGGCCCACCGGGGCCGCTCCACACCGAGACCACGTGCTGAAAACAATCGACTACTCCTATCCAAGGTTCCCCGCGGAGGGTCAGCCGCTGGTCGAAGGCAACGCCTAGCCGCGTACCGACGCCGAGCGGCTTGGCGCCCCCCCTGGGACGATAGCGAAGTTCCCCGGAGTAAGCCGGAAATCGTGCCGGTGTGAGTGGATGAGCCACGTCCCGGCTTTCGCCGGGATCCCGCGTACCATTTTTAAAACGGCGGCCCGGAACGCGGATCTCAGGAAAGCGACGACGCCGAGCCGCATATCGCGGTGCTCAAACTGTGTCGCGCCGCCAGAAGTGATGTAGAGCGCGGCAGTGGCGTGGAGGCCGGCGAACACATCAGCGCATTGCCGAGCCAACCCCGGATATCGGCTAGCGCAAGGCCGGGCTGCCGCGACTGCGGAAGCCAGGGCTGAATGTTGCCCACGGCAAGCAGCATGAGAGGGTGGCCCTCGAGCCACGCGCCGAGAATGGCTGTGACCGGCACCAGGACGAGCAGCGCATAAATAGCCCATTGCCCGAGCTTGGCGTCGATCGCCAGCCAGGCCGACATTTCGGGCTCTTGGGTGAGGAAAAGATTGTCCGCCAACACACGCGCGCCATTGTCAGCGCAAACACGCTCACGCCGAGCAACTCGTGCGACCCGCGGCTGAAATCATTAAGGGCCGAATAGACGCGCGTCTCCGGGCCGCCGACGCTCACGATGTAAGCGACAACCACGAGCAGCGCGGTGAGCCAGTGAAAGAGCCGCGCGGTAGCGCTGTAGCGCTCCACAGCAGTGAATGGATGACGGGCGTGCTCTAGCCTCCTATGCCGGTCTCGGCATGCTCTTCGCGAGTCGGTCTGGTGCCTGTTGCCGCTCTCCGGGGCGGAGCGTCAATTGCGCGGCCGCTGAGAAAGCACGTGCTCGCATAAGCAACGTCACGATCAGCGCGGCGATGCCCGATGCGGCCAAGATCAGGGCAACGATAATGAATTGATAGATGCCTGCGTAGATCGGACTGGCGCCCGACACCATCATGCCGGCCATTACGCCAGGTATCCAGACCAAGCCGAGCGACTTCAGCATATCGAGACGAGGGAGGAGGCTGGCATAAACCGCAC
>WNFT01004828.1_pt1 | contig 11760 bp, 15 predicted proteins | sample 5400191 | NCBI WGS metagenome assembly WNFT01 (sample SAMN13153359, study PRJNA577476) | soil metagenome | isolation source: 80 cm saprolite under Madrone tree | place: USA:California | collected 2016-06-14
CCCATGTGCAGCGGCATCACCTCGATGTGGACCTGCGGCATGGCAGCCAGCAGATCGGGAATGCCAGAGCGCTGTTCTTGCGAGTCGATGCGAATGTGGATCGAAACTGGCAGGTATTGTGGCATAAATTGTCCGATTCTCCTCCTTATGCGCGCGGCACTAGTGCCATTCTCAAGCAATGATAGCAGGCGGACCTCTTCTCGCGCTCAGGAACTTTCACGAGATGCTCACGAACTTCCAGTGTCATCGGCCTGAACATCAAACACGCGTTCTCGATGTAAAAACATGTGCAGATCTGTTTGCTTTTTGCTTCGCTGTATCTCTCGCTCAACTTACTCGGAGCGCGTGCTCGTGTGATCGTGAGTGTCTCGTGAATTTTCGTGAGTCTGCAATGAGTTGTGTCTGTTATCATAGCTGGAGAAGGAGGATGCCCGCCGTTTTCTCTGGCCGCTTCTTCCCAACGGGGAAGGCGCCGCTGTCAAGTGGGATCAGCATAGTCCCTCGAGCGTGTTCCCACGGGCAAAGTCCCGGCCTCTCCTTTTGAATCAAAGGAGAGGCCTGAGGCGGGAAACTCTGATCTAAATGGACGAAAGAGGTGAGGGGGCTTGTACAGTACAACCCCCCTTCATGATTTCAAAGAGATGAGGTATGTTTGTGGATCTACCAGAGAATCGGGATCAGCAGGTACTCGTCCCCGACCTGCAGGGTACGCTGACTTTTCACGAGAAACCGCTCGCTCATCGCGGCGCGCTTAGCGAATGGTGATCATGGGGTGGTGCTGCGCTGGATCTGTGAAAATCTCCATCTGGATGTGACAGCGCAAATTCAGCGTATTAAACGGACTGAGGTGATCGCCGACGATCTGTTGTATGTACGCATCCAAATGGTCGGAGGCCCACAAGTGATGCCTACGCTTCTGCTGCGGGCCGTTCCGTACTGGCTCGCGACCATCGCTACGCGGCGCATGGACCGGCGCGACGAGCGACGTGCGGAGATCCTTGACTATCGGCGCAATGCTGTTGATGCACTGTATCGTTGGGCACAAACCATCAGAAGCGGGGGACGTACTGGATTCATCGAATCAGAACCGATCGAAAAGCCAGCGACTCCCGATAAAGATGCAGGTTTGCAAGAGTGGCAGCATTACTATGAACAAATGGCTGCTTTTACGGCGTGGCGTATTTCGCTGGAAGAATGGCGTGGAACAAAAGAACCTTGACAGCGTCACCCTGTTCTGCTACCCTTCGAATGGGCGTTCTAGTTCCAAAAGCAGTAAAGGAGTCGTTCATGGGCACAAAGCGAGAGAGCAGAGGCGGCGAACAACACACGTCAAAGAAGCAGACATCCACCTTCCTGCTCGAATTGCCCCCTGCGAGTCGACTCCGGGCAAGCCGGACGGGCTTTCTACCACGCCATCAAATGCGCTCACCTGATCCAGCGCAAGGCCAGCAGCGAGCGTGCGGAGGCGCGCTGATATGCAGGACGACCACTGCAGGGGGCAGCTGGTTGCCCACGAACAAGTGTTATGCGCGTCCTCATGCTTCAGTCCTCTATCATTCGGGCGAGGATCATAGTTGCTAAAAGTATGGTGTTTTCGGACATCCTATTCAAGGAACTACCAGCGGGCCTCTTCGGAGGCAGCAGTTTGTCAGGTCATCACACCCTGGGATGTTCGTTCCAGTCCCAGGCTCTGTGGTTCCGGTCTAAGGGTAGCCGAAAGGCGAAAGTGATCGGAGCATGACAAGCCTGATGAACAATCGCGAGGAGCAATTCACTCTTGACAGAGGAGGGCTTATAGCTAGATGTCTGTCTATGTAAAAAATCATGATGGAGCAGCACTGATGCCCTGCACAGAGGCAAAAGCACGCAAGTTGTTAGAGGCAGGGAAAGCAAAGATTGTGGACTATCGTCCTTTCACGATCCAACTCAGCTGGCAGTGTGAGGGACACGTTCAGGAAGTCACGTGTGGGATTGATAAAGGCAGCAGTATCACAGGCCTTGCCTGCGTGGGCAATGGTGTGGTCTTGCTTGCCGCCGAGATCCAGCATCGTAGAGATGTGAAAGACAAAATGGAGGATCGACGGGATCGACGCAAAAGCCGCAGAGCATGTCGCTGGTATCGGCCTGCACGCTTTCTCAATCGTGGAAGTCACCTACGGAGCGGACGGTTGCCCCCTTCGATCAGAACCAATGTGGAGGAAGTCATTCGTGTGGTCAAGCTTCTTCCTCTTCCGATCAGTTCTCTTGTCATCGAGGACGTCCAGGTGGATATTGCTCGTTTGAACAACCCCGAACTCAAGGGAAGTCAGTACCAAGATCCGACGCGATTGGATGAGAATTTGCGCATGGCCTGTTTGATGCGTGATGGTTATCAGTGTCAGCACTGCGGTCAGAGTGCCAGAAAACTGGAAGCCCATCATCTCATCTTCCGTGCTGATGGCGGCAAAGACACTCTGACCAATCTGTTGACGCTTTGTGAGCGGTGCCATCACCAACTGCACAAGGGCAAAATCACGCTCAAGGTAACGGGAGTAAGTGGTCATCTGGACCAGATTGCTCAACGGACTATGCAGGGGAAAACACATCTATATACAACTTTGAGGACGTTTGCTCCTTTGACCACCGTGTTTGGCTATGAAACATCCACGTACCGTAAGTACCGGAGTTTGCCGAAAACGCATATTATTGACCATTGTGTATCGCAACCCTTGGGACTGGCGAAGTAGTCGCCGCACCACAGCACAATGTGTATCACATCAAGTTTCGTCCCAGGCAAACGCACAAGCAGTATCACAGTCAGCCCCAAAAAGGCAAAGGCCGGGTCAAATATCAGGTCAACGATGAATTGCAAGGGTTTCGCAAAGGTGATCTCGTGCTCGTCAAGGGGCGCTATGTCAAGCAGATCAACTCGATTTATTCCAATGGCTACCTGGCGTTTCCACGGGTGAAGGGAGAACCGAATGCGGCTCGTCCACGAGATTGTCAGGTGTTGGAGCGAGGAGGTACTATTCTCTGGGAAAAGGTGGAATAAAATGCCAGATTTGTCCACATTTTGCCACATTCTCTAAAACTTGTTTCGATACCAGGAATGCATATTCTAGACGAAGAAAGAAGTTTGTACTCTCAATTAGGATGGAATCGACAGAAGGAAACAGAGAGTTTAAAGGTGAAGGAAGTAGATGGCAAAAAAGCCTTTTAGTAACGATTTACTTGTAGATCTGGTAAAACATGTTCCTGAGGGATATCTCGAATGGCGGCAGATTCATGAAAATTTTGATGTAAAAAAGATGAATGGCTCCTGGAAATCAATAAGCAAAGAAGTCTCTCAGAGAGGAGTCGGCTGCCAGGGATTAACATTTTTTGATGCTTCTCGTGTGTCATGGAGGGATGTCTGTCAGAAGCAAACATGGTCTTACCCACAAATTCCACCACTAGCAAGTGATGGGCGAGTCTCTGGTCCAACCATTCAGGAACTGGCTCAGATACGAAAACATCGCATTGACCAATTAACCTGTCCTGATGAGATTCAGGCTACCCTGCGACTCGACCAGAGTGACGAGGGCTGTCTTTGGCTTGAAAGCTTTCGAGATATTCCAAATTACCACCACGTACTGATCAGGCTCCAGGAGCAGAATATCCTCGCTCTTACCGATGAATTTGTCTTTGATCCTCACCGTGTCACAATCAACACAAAACTTACCACTTATTTGACCAGGCGCAGACAGGAAGAGCAAGACGTATCAGAAGCCACAGCTATCCTCGCATCCCATGCTACAGGCATCTTTAATGAAAGCCAATGGAACAGCCTGTTCAATAATCGACAGCGACATTGGTTGCTTCAGCAAAAGCAGGTCATAAAAATCACCCTGACGGTCCCCTTTCCTCCTCGCGAGCATTGGTGGATGAGACGCAGTGATATCGATGAGAAAATAGCTCTCCAGTACGCAAAATCCCAGATCGAAGCGCTCGTCCAGGCAAGGGAGGAGCCATGGAACAAGTTGCTTGATCTCTGTGGAGAGACCATACGTCCGGGGGCGAAAGCAGGCAAAACCAGTCGTATGCAGGTCGTTAGTCGCAGTTATCGCACTCAGCCTGCTGCCAGGAGGATTGGTCTCCCTGAGAAATACCTTCTTGCAGCGATAAAGCAGGGGATCGTCCCGGCATTTAGAGACCCGGATGACCGGCTCCGTATACCAGCCTCAGCAGTTGATGCCTTTGCCAGGCATGAAGAACTTTATGAGAAGTTAGCAGATTTCATCACCCTGAAAACTCGTGACCTGGCGGTAGCCTGTGGAGTCCATCGTAGCAGCATGTACCGCCGTCTGCAAAAACTTGGTACCTCAACAACAAGAGCCACCTGGGGGGAAGTCAGAGCGCGCTGGGAGTTGCCAGCTACATACGCACTTTACCAGAAAGTGCTCGCTGACAACTGGCGAGCTATTCAAGAGGCGCGGAAAGCTGCGGAAGAGGAGCGGCACCAGCTTCTCCAAGCGGAGATCGCCCGTGAAGAGGCAGAAAATAGCATGCTTCGTGAGCAGCTCATCGCAACCTTCCCGGACTGGAGACATGAACAGCGAGCGTCGAGCCGAGTCAAAGTTCTGCTGGGTGAAGCTAATAGCGCAAAGACCTGGGCCGCGCTTGAACGATTAATTGCTACCGGCAATGGCTGGTATTTAGCACCGTTACGCCTGTTAGCCTATGAAATTTATGACTCTCTCAATCGAAGAGGGATTGCTTGCAATCTCCTCACAGGGGAAGAAGAGATTGTTGTAAGAGGAGCACAAATCACTGCTGCTACGATTGAAATGTTTAATACCCGTTCTAGAGGAGGATGCGTGGTTATCGATGAAGCTCATATGTTGGGAGACCCGGATCGAGGCTGGGCCTGGACACGTGCTCTGATGGAGGCGCGTGCGGAAGAAATGCTCGTGCTTGGGCCGCTTGCTGCTCGACCTCTTGTGGAACGACTTCTTTACGCTGTTGGGCAGCCGTTTACTTTTGAGCAATCTTCCCGTCTCGTCCCACTTAGGATGGCAACAATCCCCTACAAGTTGCGAGATCTTCCAGCAAGAACCATTGTGGTCGCGTTTTCTCGAAGCATGGTCCTGGCATTAAAGACCGATCTGGAACAGATGGGGCGAAAAGTCTCTATCGTTTATGGCGCGTTGCCGCCAGAGGTCCGCCGTCGGCAAGCTGATCGTTTTGCCTGTGGTGAGACGGAGATCTGCGTGGCTACCGATGCGATTGGCATGGGTTTAAACCTTCCTGCAGATGCCGTCTGTTTCTATGAAACGAAAAAATATGATGGCAAGAGGGTGCGTCCACTCACCGCAATGGAGGTTCACCAGATTGGGGGGAGGGCAGGACGTTTTGGCCTGGCTGAGCAAGGGATTATCACGGCGCTCAACAAGGTAGATCTTGATTTTCTCCGCCAGCAATTTGAGCAGACTCCTTCCCCAATTAGACAGGCATATGTAGCTCCATCGGTTTCAGACCTGGCCTTGCTTCCAGGGCGACTTGCTGCTCGCCTGCGGAAGTTTCGCGAGTTGGAGTCTATCCCGGCAAGTATGCGATCCTTCATCAAGACCGCTGATCTTGAGGATCGCATTGAGCTGGCATCTCAGCTACAACCAGAGGAAGAAGCAGACCTGGGCTTGGGCGCAGCCGTCAAATTGACTCATGCGCCAGCACGACCGGAGTCGCGCTTCTACTGGCGATGGTGTGCCAGAGCGATTGTCAAAGGGGACCACCTTCCTTCCCCTCCAGAATCCCCCAAAGATCTCGCCAGTTCTGATGATCTGGTACGAGCTGAGCAGGTAATAGCCTGTGCCGACCTGTATCTGTGGCTAGCGCGCACTCCTGAGTTTCGATCATTTGGCCCATGCTATGAAGAGGTCCGCAGAGCTCGCTATGCTCTCGCAGAGCATATTGATCAGGCTCTCCTCTCTCGGCTGGATACTCGCAAGAGATGCGCCTCTTGTGGATGTGTTCTTCCCCTTCACCATCACTATCGGCTCTGTGAGAACTGCTACCTGGATCGCAGCTATGACTACTGGGATGATGACATAACCTAGCGTTGTCCTGTCATTTCAGTCTAGTCTTGCAGGGCAAAAAGGGAAGCATAGTCTTGCAGAATCAGCAAGACCATGGTTTTGCAGCGGGTTGAGCGTGAGGGTAAAGGCAGCCCACCGCATTTTTGAGTTTTTAGCCCGTCAGTAGCCCTGATGCGGAAGCATGGTTGCACAGAAAAATTTCACCAAAAGTAGAAATGGTCACCTCATGAGTTTGTGACTTTTCGCGCGTCGCACGACCTCGCCGGTCTCGACATTTTTGACCGCCTGGTCGGCTTCGACTTTTCTAAGAGGGAGATCGTGAGGATTTCGTGAAAATTGGCAAGGCCCAGGTGAGGTTACCCCGTATCATACATGGAGAAGAGTACTTCCTGCAATGGGCCCTCTGTATTTAAGCAGAAGGACCGATCTGGCAAGCCTGTACAAACAGAGGGGGCGTGTACTGTACACGCCCCTTGAAAGAGGTGACATGTGAGCGATGACCAAGAACTCATTCCCATTGAGCAGCACGCCCTGACTTTCTACGGCAAGCCCATCATCGTGGTGCGTTTGCCCGATGGCCGGCCAGGAGTCGTCCTGCGGTTCCTCTGCGAGAATCTGCATATTGATACCAATGCCCAGGTGCAACGCGTTCAGCGCAGCGAGGCTATGGCGGAAGATCTGGTCTTCACGCGGGTGGAAACCCCTGGCGGAGCGCAACGCATGGCCACGCTGGTGCTGCGCTCCATCGCCTACTGGTTTGCCACCATCGATACACGGAGAATGGAAAAAGACGATCCGCGCCGGCTGGCCATCGTTCAGCACCAGCGGGAAGCCGTGGATGTCCTCTACGACAGGGCTGCAGCGCCACAGGTGAGGGAGGCTCCGTCGACCAAGCCGGTGCCATCCGAACCCATCGTCGAGCCAGCCAAGCCTGCCACGGATGCCTCGCTTGCAGACTGGCACGAGTATTACGTTCGCATGGCGGCGGTCCTGGAATGGCAGATGGAAATCGAAGCCTGGCGCGGGGGCATCGAAGACCGCCTGCAGGGGCTGGAGGCGATCACCGGCCTGATCCCCGATATCCTCGAGCGACTGCCTGCGCCCACCATCACGCCAGCGCATCAGCACAAAGTGAAGTACTATGTCTCCCACTCAGCCAGGCCACCGGCAAGCACCCGGCCACCATCTACGGCGCTCTCTCCACGGTTTTCAAGGTGCCCCGCTACCAGGAACTCCTTGAAGCCCAATGGGAGCAGGTCGAGCGCTGGTTTCAAGCACAGCTGGGGCGGAAAGGGTAACACTTCTAACAAGCAAGAGAAAAGAGGGGAAGCAAAGCGATGAACAAACATACGAACAAACAGAAAAAGCGTCGTTCACCCAGGCAGGCAAACACCGTGCGGTTCCCTTTACCATTTGTGATGTTGCTCTGCTGGATGCGGTCATATGCGGGTGACGAGGAGTGTAGCTGTGGCGCATCTCCCGACTATGAGATTGATTCGTTTGTCGATGCGGAAGGTCTCCTTGAGGCCGAAGATCCAGGAGAAAAAGATCAAATGCTCCTCTCCTCTCTGGAACAGCAGCGCAATGGTGCCTTTGAAGTCTATCAAACCTTCCTGGTCTGCCGACAACATGCCATCCAGCTTTTCACTGATCTCTATGGTGAGCAAGATGCACAACAGGCGCTTTCTCCCCTGCTGTTAGGCATCAGTAATCTGACGGTGACAGTGGGAAGTGAGATCACCAATGCAAAAAGTCCTCACGGAACGCTTCAGGTGTCCTACACGAATGCCACCTCAGTCTCAGAAGTGATAGAGGCGCACACTGGTTATGCCGTCACAAAGATTCCCAAAAGATCTTCCACTGAGTAGTTCGCATCTCAGACCTGCCTGACTCGCTCGTTTCCACGCCATATGGCTCAACCTGGAATGGTCTCGACATGTAGCCCCTTCCTTTATCAACCGCTTTTTGCAAATGAGGATTCTTTTGTCTGGTGCGATCAGTGGGTTGAGTTTGGATAAGTACCAGTACTGCAAGGCGTGGTGCATGCCAGTTTGCCTCCCCGGTCGAGTGTCCTCAATTTGAGGACACTTGGGGTATCTGAAGGTGGGAGAAGAATTCGTTGCTGACGAAATAACATGAGCGCTCAGGCGCATGTTCCTCGCAGCTTGGCCACTCCCGCATTTTTTACTGTTTGCTCTTCAAGCTGTTGAGTTTTTGTGTGGCTTTACCCGTTGTTTTGTCGCTGCGGACAGACTATACACCCAAAGGTGCGCGGACAGCATTTGCTTCCAGTGCCTCCTGTCTGGACTGTTGACCTCCCTTTCCGGTCTGAGCCAAGGCAATCGCCTCGCACTTGCCAGGGCTTTGCGGGGCGAGTCTAGATTTCGGCTGCCTGGCTGTGTCGGCCGTTCGAGACGGAGGGTTCCTAAGCTGATCGACGATTGACCTGGCAACCTTCCCGTTTTCCTTCATCCTATCGAATAATACTTACAAAGAGAGAAGGGGTCGGGAAACTGGCATGTTTTCTCGAGTGATTCTCCCCGATTCTCGTCCACTGTGTGAAGCACCTAAGTGAGTGGTATTCTCAGGAGGAGTTATGGTCGGCAGATTTCAAGTGATGGCGCTCTTACAGACGGCGCGGGCAAAAGCCCTGGGGTATCCGCTTGACGAGGCTGAAAGCTTCGGCCTCAACCGGGCGATCTTTTACGCCGCCGCAAAAAGGGGATTTAAAGGCGGGAGCGGCAGCAAACATGCCGGCGAGCAACACGTTTTGACAGGGACCCCGGGGAGAAATGTGACCAAAACGATCCAACAAGATGCTCTCGGTGACGAGGTCGCGTATTATGTCGAGATGGATGGAAAGAAGCGGTACGTGATGGGGGAGGAGATCCTGGTGGAGCCAAGCGACTTCCGCAGACAGGTCGCCGAGCGATTTGGGCAAGCGTTTCCACAGGCCTGGGAACAAGCTGTACAGATCGTCGAGCGGACCGATCGAGCGACGCTCGAATCGCGTCGGAAGTTTTATGAGGAGGTGTATCAACCCAGTAGAGATGAACTGGCAAAAGCGTGGACAGCGCTGAGTAAACAAGCGCGCTCATTGTAGCTTGTGATGGTGTGGGTAGAACACGTTTCGGCAAGAGAAAGGATGCCTGTAATAGCTCGAGACGTTCGACTTAGCCGGCTTCCCGAGTCAGTTCAACGAATGGCAAACACGAGAGAGGACAGCGATCAAGGAGCCCCTAAAAAATGCCCTGATTCTCTTGCCTGTGAACCAGAGCATTTCTTCATTTCTTGAGACCGTTCTGCTCACCGCTCTGACTTGGAAGCAAGCGTTATGAACAAAAGCGAAACGGAGTCTGTCAAGGTTTCTCAGGAAGACGCGCAAGGATTTGCGTCAGTAAGGCTTCCACGTGGTCAAATCGCCCGGTATGCTCAGTGGACTGTTTTTCCAGGCGGTCGAGACGATCTTTGATGCTGCTGACATCCTCTTTGATGACCTTGATATCCCCTCCCTGGCTGGAGGTGACTCCAAGCAGAATGGTGAGATTTTCGTTGATCTCTCTCATATGGCGCGTCTGCACAAGAGGGATGGCCTCTTCTGCCTTTCTTTCATCTTGCGAGCAGCTTTCAACCTCGTGTGGGCCAAGCTGCCAGCTCTCCTCTCAAAACGTCCTACCTTCTTGCTACAGCAGCCGTATCTGGCTGTGTAAGCTGCCGCTACAGCAACCAGGAACGACTTTCCTACTCTGAGGATGACAGCGTGGCAGACGATGCGGATGGGCGCTGCGCCTGGATCAAAGCGAGCAGGGCCTTGAGCGGGAGTGGTAATTGCCTCAAACACACTTCTGGGAACGCAGCTTGTGCCAGGTCGATGGCGTCCCGGCCTACAGTGGTGAGGACAATGATGGGCAATCCCAACTCTTTCGCTAGACCACTGAGATTGGCAAGCAACTGTCTCCCACTAGCATCCAGGATCAACTCGAGGAGCAGGACCTCGAGTGGCGCTCCCCCTTGCAGCGAGGCAGCAGCAGTGAGCGCCGAGACAAGATCCTGCCTCGCGGGGTAGAGCGTGACCGCGTGGTCGGCCATGCCAAGGGCGGTGACAAAGTACTCGGCCAGGGCTGCGTTTGAGGCGAGCAAGCCAATCCGCATGGGAGCGCACACTCCTTTCTAGCGAGGACGCCGTGGCACCATCACAGCAGCGCTTCCACCGTCCCGCTCGTGCTCAGCTGCTATTAGCTAATGAGCTCGCCCTCGAATTTCCGCTCGCGCAGCAGCGCATTGACCCGCTCGGTCAAGCCTCTGCGTCTGGCTTCCTTCTTGATGTCGCGTGCCTCCTCGATGAGGAGCTCCTCTTCGACACCGTAGACAGCCTTCTGCCATTGCTGGTGGACCTGCACCCAGCTCTCCGCCAGCTCACGGGCTTTGACCTCCTGCGGGTCGAGTCTTTGGTAGCCATGCGCCTGCATCAGTTCCTGGACCTGTTGCCTGTTCCACATGAAGAATGGCGTGCCATCCTTCAGCGGCGTTGGTGTGCAGTAGCCCTGGGCGAGTGCCTGCGCGGTTGGATTGCCATCCTCGCCCCGCAAGCCCAGTTCTTTGAGCTTCTTGCCCATCGCAATGGCCGACAACCCGAACTGCTTCCCGAGAGTCGTCTGGTTGGCCCACACGTCGGCAAATTTTTGCCGACCTTGCTTTCCCACGAAGGCCACTCCTAATCTTGTCTGTATTATCCGTTGCACTGAAAAAAAGAGAACGCATCCAAAGAACACCCACACCTCCTGGCGTGCCAGGATGCCGTGCCTGGTAGCACTTATGACAGTGGCATCGCCGCCAGGGGAGTTACGCTGCTAAGATAGCATAGCAGATGAACCTCATCGCTCCATCAAGAGAATTCACGATGTCCTCACGAGCAACGTGGGAAAGGGCAGAGAGCAGCTGCCGATGGGGTTGGGGCGAAATCGATGGCCTCGTGCATCCTCTGCATCGGGGGATGACTGATGCGCTTCGCTCTTACCCGGTGAGTGGATGAGTGTGGGCAGCTCGGACGAGTGGGCGTGCAATCGCATACGGCATTGCCGCTTTTGCTTCCGTCCAGGAGAATAGCTTAGTGAGTTTCCTTGCAGATCGCAAGTTCTCTGGTGGTAACGAGCATAGGAGAACACGATGAATCATCTCTACGCTCCGGTCATCTTTGGCCTGGCTGCTTCCCTGTGCTGGGGCAGCGGCGACTTCAGCGGGGGCCTGGCCTCCCGCCGCGCCAATGTGGGAAGCGTCGTGCTCACGAACTACGCCGTGGGCTTGGTCCTGCTGGTGGCGCTGGCGCTCATCGGGAAAGAACCAGTTCCCGCGCTCGCGGACCTGCTGTGAGGAGGGCTGGCCGGGGTGGCGGGAGTAATCGGGCTTCTCTCATTCTACGCGGCCTTAGCCCGTGGCAAGATGGGCATCGCTGCCCCGATCTCAGCGGTCTTGACGGCAGCGTTGCCCGTTCTCTTTAGCGCGTTCACGGCAGGGGTGCCTGCCCCGCTGCAACTGGCTGGCTTTGCGCTGGCCGGGCTTGCGATTGGACTGATCTCTTGGCCGCAGCGCACGACAGAACCCCCAACGGGCATCGGACTGGCCCTGCTGGCTGGATGTGGCTTCGGTTGCTTCTTCATCCTCATCAGCCGGGTGCATCCAGCCACTACCTACTGGTCGCTGGCCGCCG
>WNFT01011112.1_pt1 | contig 11760 bp, 10 predicted proteins | sample 5400191 | NCBI WGS metagenome assembly WNFT01 (sample SAMN13153359, study PRJNA577476) | soil metagenome | isolation source: 80 cm saprolite under Madrone tree | place: USA:California | collected 2016-06-14
GTCATGACATTCATTACAGAGGACTATTGTCTTTCTCTGTCTGGCTATCATGATTTGTTTCCATCCTTCTTTGCCCTGCACGTCCTTGAGTTTCTTGACGTGGTGTACTTCGAAGTACCCTCCTTCTTTCTCGCAGAATTCACAGATGTTGGCATTCAACCTCTGGTCTAGCGAGGTTCGCCCCAGTCGTATATGTGCTGTGTTTGGTAGCACATCCACGTCTTCTTTGGGTGTTCGAGGGGTCCAGTTTCTGAGATTGAAGAGTCTATACTTTTTGGGTTTTCCTTCTTTGGTACGGGTAGTGACCCAAAGGTCTCTTCCTTGCCTGAGTTTTGAGAGTGTCTTACTAATGGAACTATTATGTTTGTCGGCTAGCGTTGCCAGGAAGCTGCTTTCCGCTATGAACATAAGCTTATGCAGACTTGACTTGGCGTGGCTTGCCAAAGCATAGTAGTTCGCTATCCCTCGCATTTCGGCGTTATACCCAAGAAGGATTTCTTCATCGTCCATCTGTAGCCAGAATGGTCTGTGTGAGGGTTGCAGTGCGTGGTAATTCCCGTAACCCTTTCGCTGGCAGAACTCACTCATTTTATGGTCTGGAACACGGAGAGACAGTCGATCTCTGACTGTTCTTTGTGTTGCAACCACCTTCGTTTCCTTTCGGTGAACTTTCAGTAACTTTTCATTCGAAAGGTTTTTCACTACATATCCAAGGAAGGACGTTCCTTCTTTGGCGTGGTGGATGCCAGATTTCTCTTCTGAGATTTCAAGCTTGAGTGTAGTGTTTAGGAAGTTTTGGACTTCGTTAAACACTTGTGTGGCCTCTTGCTTGTTGCCGATGATTCCTATGAGGAAATCGTCGGCGTATCGCACATAGAAGAGTCGTCTGTAATCTGGATCGAGTGGGTTGCTTGCAGGTAGACTCTTTTGTTGCTTGGAGAGTTCCCGGATGTCCTGTACGATTTCCGCTTGCATGGCAAGTTTTTCTGGGTCATTGTCTTCTTGGAGCGCTTTGAACTGGACTCGTTTCAGAATTAACCATCTTCTTACTTGATCCCATTCTTTTCCTCTCTTGCGCATTTTCCCTTCATTGAATTCTTGCCTTTTCCTTTCCATAAACTCATCGAGTTCATGGAGATAGATGTTGGCAAGTATGGGAGAGACAATGCCGCCTTGTGGCGTTCCACTGAACGTTTTGTGAAACTGCCAGTCTTCGACATATCCCGCTTTTAACATATCGCGGATGAGGGCGAGGAATTGGTTGTCCTCAATTTTCTTCTTTAACAGTCCCATGAGTATTTCATGGTTGATGTTATTGAAGTACCCTTTAATGTCGATATCGATAAACCATTTCACCCCTGTCCAGCCTTTTTGCATTGGCTGTAGGGCGGTGTGGCATGATCTACTTGGTCTGAATCCGTGAGAACTGTCTTTAAACAGTGGCTCGTAGATTCGTTCCAATATCATACGTACCACTTCCTGTACTTGTTTATCGTCGGCGGATGGGATTCCCAGGGGTCGCATTTTTCCGGCAACCTTTGTTGGTATATTGACTCTTCGTACTGGGTTGGGCTTATACCGTCCTTCTCGAATAAGTTCGACGAGGTTGGCAGCCCGTTCTGGTGAGTAGCCATCCATAGTTGTTGTATTCGTACCTCTTGTGAGGGCTCCTTTGTTTCCCTGGATGTTGAGGTATGCTTGCATCCATAGGTCTGGATGGTTCATCAGTCTTCGAAGGTCTTTCACTCTCCTACCCTTGCGGGCGACTTCTGAAATTGCCCTTAACTTATCGCCTGTTCTTGCAGACAGCATTCGCATGTCCTCACAGTTGATTCTGTTGGGCTTCTAGGACTGTCTCCCTTCCCCTCAGCATGGGATTTTCGTCTGTGTTACCACAGCTTATATCTTGGCTGATCCAATGTGTGTTGGCTGCTAAACCCATTACAGGCAAACGTTGGGTACAATGGAGACTCCGTTACCATACAGGTGTTCGCACTTCAGCGAAGCACCAGCTTAGGCAATCCTGCGTTTCAACATGATTGAGCTACGTCGTCGTCGGGTGCCCCGTTCGTTCGTTTAACCTGCTAGACTGCAGGTGGCTCGGAAAAGCTGGTGTGGTAGAATGTGAATCCTTTTCTACCGTCTTTTTAGAGGGGTCCGTCTGTTACCCCTCTAATATTCCGATGCGGCTTTTCAACTCTCCTTACGCCGCAGTGTCTGCATGCGCGCCTCCGAACCGGGGTTCAGGCAGTTTAGCTTTCACCGTGTTACGACTTACACTGACATCCAGGTATTAGAGAGTTTCATCCTTGGATGCCTTTTCCCGGCATGCTACACTCCCCCTCCTCTTTCGAGGTTTACAAGCCATTGCTGGCAGGGATAAGCCGGGTGTGTACAGGAGAATTCCAGCACTCCTGGTGGACTGAGTCCACGCTCGAACTCCTTGATATCATGCTGCTATCGCAGCGCACAGGCGGCGCAGATCCCCATGTCCTCACCCCCGGGTGCCGGGACCACCAGGACCGCGGGGGCAACAAGGCACTGCTCGCAGAGATGCCCCGGAAGGGGCGGAGGCCCGGGAGGGCCCTGCCCTTCCTGGACCTCGGCGATGCGGAGCTGGAGACGGCGGGGCGGCGCCGCCCCAGGCTCCTCACCTGGACTGCCTGATCCAGGCCGCGGGCTCATACCACCGCGTCCTCCGACGTGGTCCCTCCGGGGGCCGCGGTGCGCCGCAGCCGCCAGCGAGTGCGGGCCTGTGCGTTCATCCTGCTGGTGCGCGAGTGCTGCATGCCACCTCCTCCATGGTCGATAGGCGTGAGGCGCCGGTATTGTACCATACTTTCCCGTCCTGGCCAGGGCGCGTGCCGCGGACGTTGACCCAGACGGGCGACGGCAGCAGCGCACACGCCGGCATCGCGATGGCAGGGAGATGCCCGCGGCGTCTGACCCGGCGCACGTTTTGGTGTTCCTGGCGCCCTCCCATGCCTTCGTGGTGCTGGCCGCCCAGCGGGCGGTCCATGGTCCCGCGCGCCAGACGTTGCCGCAGGTCGTGGCTGGGACGCGCAGTGCCGAGCGGCATGGGACGACTGGGGACGAGCGGCGGTGAAGAAGTGCTGTGCGCATGGGAGCGCCCCCGGGGTACGCAGCACCCCGGGGTTGTTCCTGTGTCAAAACGAGCCGGCGAGGATAAACCCGAGCGAGCGTGTATGCAAGCGATTGTTATTGCCGGCGAGGCGATCCACGTACCGCAACGAAAGGGACAGCGGCACAGGAAAGCGCTTCTCCGCAAAGAGCAGTGCGGTACTATAGGCAAGACGCAGGTCAAGAGTGTGCGCATCCCCGTCCGTTTCCGCCTTCAGTTGCCTGTAGTTAAAGCCGAGATCGCCACGGAAATGATCCTGGAATTTGTGCGTATAGGTATACATCGGCGTGATCGTCAGCCCGGGGAGCAGCCCGACCGTGGCGGCGATCTCTGCCTCCACGATATCGCCCACGTCGCGGTGGACATGGGGGTCGAAATCTGGACAAATCGGCTGATGGATGTCACACACCCGGAACGGCTTGTCGTCCGGGAAAATGGTCTCATAATGGAACGTCGTATTCAGAAAAAACTCCCCTGCGGTCAAGACACCAAGCCGTTGCGCGAGTCCTGGGTGTTGCCAGATAAAATCCTGGTGCAACTCCAGGCCAAGACCCCAGGCTGCGAATCCCGTGGGATAGTCCACGAGATTGTTGGGATCATCCCATCGCCCCGTCGGGAATCGCACCCTGCCCGTGGCGGCGAGACGCCAGTGCGCTGACTGATAGTATTGATACTTGAGCCCGCCAAAGCTATCCCCGAAGCTGGCATCCGACCAGTCTTGCGCGCTCGACAAACGCCTGGATATCCTCGGTCGTCGGCGGCCGCGTGCCTGGGACGCCCAGCGGAGCGACCCCACCGGGCACCGCGGGATTGAATCCCACAGTGGCAGTACGGTTATCGAGTGCTGCCTTCACCTGGTTATCCTGGGTCCAGTAGGGCACACGCACCCCGATGGAGAGCCGATCCGTGAGTCCATAGGCCGCCTGCAAGGTGTAGATCTGGATATGCCGTTCAAAGTCCACCACACTGCGGCCAAACGTGGCCGAACCTGCCGGCAGACGAAAGGCGGCCTCCACCAGCCGTAAGTCACCAAAAACGGTACTATTGAGATCACGATTGAAGTCCGTTGCGAGGTCTTCCGTCCCACCGCTCGGCGTAAATCGCTTGGTAATGGGGAGTGAGAAGCGCGCATCCGCGGACACGTGAAACACGCCATGCGGGAGCACGGTGGCGTCGTCGGCCAGTGTCGCGTGGACAGGGAGGAGCATGGTGACGACGAGAAAGACGAGCAGCCGTGGCATACCCCAGACGCGGCCTCTGACCTTAACGTGACGGCGGTGCATCATGACCCTCAATATGCTGCTTGAGCGTGCGGAGTGTCTTGGAGGCAATATGGCTCACGAACACCTCACCGATGATATAGGTTGCAATCCACGGGCCAATGGGCCACCCACGCCAGGTGAGGTCGTGCTCAATGCGCACATGGACGAGCGGACCGTCCGCGTCCAGAAACCAGGTGACGTCCATCCCGCGACTGATCCCGCGGACATGCGTAAAGTGGATGCGATGCTGGTGAGGTTCCAGGCGCTGCCGGGCCGTCCAGCGCACGGGAAAGCCGTCACGATGCGCCGCCATCTCCACCAATCGTTCTGTCGTCTCCCCGGAGAGCACGTTGACCCAACGATAATGCGGTAAGAAGCGTGGCCACGCTTCCACCGCGCTGGCCACCGCGAAAATGTGGTCAATGTCCCCACGGATCGTGATGCGATTCTCGGTATGCATGCGTCTCTCCTGTCGTGTTGTGCCACGCCATCTTGATCTCTGGCCCTCTCCCAGCGTATTGTCTACGCGATCGGGCGCGTACCTCAGGCGTTCCATGCTGCGGCAACGCCATGATCCTCTCCGTGCTCCTCGTGAGGCTCGCTGGCGGGCGCACCCGCTCCCCAGGAACAGGGCATGCCCTCGCACCGTGAGGACACGTGCCTGCTGAAAGCGTCCTGCGACGGTCAGCAGCAGCCTGACGGACACGGCGTACCAGCACCCTACGGCGGGAGGGGACACCCTGAGGCCTCCATGCCTCATCTCCCGTCGCGATGATGGTCACGCCAGAGAGGATGCGACAGTGGTCGTAGCGCTCCCTCGCCCAGCCGTGCGCCAGGAGCAGGCACCGCCAACCGCCTGAGCGGCCACCAGTGGCCGAGGAGAGCGCCTGGCCCGTGATTGCCGCGCCTCCAGCGCATCCGCTGCGACATGCCACTCTAGAAGCGTGAGGAAGAGAAGGATGGTCCATTTTTCACTCACTGCTGATCCCCTACCGATTCTCCTGTTTTGGCTCAACTTCTGCGCGTGGGTGGTCATCTGGATCGGCCTGGTCCTGCGAGATCGCGGGTCCGAGGTCGACGTGCACACGCCGACCGACCAGGGCAGTCGCGCCGTGATCGGGATCAGCCTGTGGAGCGGTGTGCTCCTGGCTTTCCTGACGGCCTGGGCCGTGCCGGCCGCGCACCTCCCAGGCAGCGGGTGGCCGCTGCTGCTGGGGGGCCTAGTGCTCATGTGGGGCGGCATTGCGTTGCGCGTCTGGGCGGTGCGGACGTTGGGCCCCCTGTTCTGTACGGTGGTGGTGATTCAAGACGACCACCAGCTCATCACCAGCGGCCCCTATCGGCTGCTTCGCCACCCGTCCTACGCCGGCTCCCTGTTGACGCTGGCGGGCATTGGCCTCGCGTTGGGGAGCTGGCTGAGTCTCCTCGTGGCCGTCCTCGGCGCGCTGATCGGCTTCACCCGCCGGATGCCGGTCGAAGAAGCGATGTTGCAGACCCGCTTCGGCGACGACTATACGGCCTATGCCCGTCGCACGTGGCGGCTGGTCCCCTTTATGTGGTAGGCGGACGCCCCCTCTCGTGGTCAGGCGCCTCGTGGCCCCACCGCGCCCAGCCTCGCACAGTACGGCCCCATCGCGACACCAGTCGCGCCCAGCGCCGCACGAGAGGGTGCCGGGGCGCGCTGCGCTGCGCCAGGATGCCAGAGCGTGGCGTCGCATGCCCGTGCTCGTGCATGACGGTCGCGATGAGAGCCGCCACCTGCTGGTGCCAGGGCTCGACCCGTGGGCGGTCCTTGATGAGCAGGATCTCGCGGAAGGCGCGCGAGTCAAGCACCAGGAACATCAGGATATACACCTGCTGGGAGACATAGCCATCGCGCAGCGCGTGGTCCCAGGCGGTCCTGGCCATGGCCTCGTCGATCGCGGTCGCCGCCTCCTCCCGCAAGGCTTCCCAGGAGGTGACCAGGCCATAGCCGGGGTCCTGGAGCAGGTTGTCGCGGTGACAGGTGATGAGGGTGGTCGCCATGCGGGCCATCGCCTCGCGGGCGGGGCTGATCCCCACCGCCCGACAGCGCGCCGCGACGTCGTCGACCATCGCTCGGTTGGCGGAGGCCGCATAGGCGATATCCAGGTGCCGTTCCGCCTCTACCGCGCTCAGGTTGAGGAGATCCTGGCGCATGCGGGCCAGCTCCGGCGCGACGTAGCGCGCGAGGATCTGCCGGCGCGCACGCCAGAGGGGCCAGAGCCAGGTCTGGCCGACCAGTACCGCCGCCGTCAGCCCGAGCATAGACGCGGTGAAGGGCGTTTTCACCTGCTGCACGACTCTCATGTCCAGGCCGTGCCGGCGTGCCACAGCTTCGACGATGGTGAGGGTGCCTGCCACGACCTGCAAGACATACAAGCCGATCGCGACCCACGCCATGCCGCGCTCATAGGGGCGGCGGGCGGCGCGGAGAAAGTGGTGGAACTCGATGCAGCCCCACACGCCGATATACACAATGCCCGCCCCCATCACCACATTCATCCAGAGCACGAGGGGGGGACGTCCCGCCCGGAGGCCATAGAACACGACTGCGAGCTCCGACCGGGGGAGCGTGTGCACGGCCAGCCAGAGGACGACGAAGAGGGCCGTCAGCACCCCGGCGCCCCCCACCGCCAGTTGCTGCGGCCAGGCCCATCGGCGGGTCCCCAGCACGATCGTGAGAAAGAGGCCACAGGTCGCGGTCATGAAGGCCAGATGGACGAGGAGCCGCCCCGCCCCCACGACCGGCACGAGGTGGTCGACGCGCTGCGCCACGGGGTCGGGGAGCAACGGCACGCCGATCAGAATGGCGACGGCCGTGCTGTAGGCCGCCATCGCCGCCGGGCGCGGGAGCCGGCGCCCGATCGCCGCCACGGCCGCACTATACGCGAGGGCTATCGTGATCAGAATCGCTTCGCCAAGCATGGCCGGTACTGGGTCCTCATGAGCAACTGGCCAAACGCGGACGCCGCACCGTCGTCCTCAGCGGCGGCGGGCACGGCCGCCGCGCCCCCATCCAAAAACGAGTAGTGCATCGCCCCCACGGCAAACGCCTCGGCGCGGGCGTCCTCCTCGTCCACGCCCCGAGCGCCGCGCAGGACCCCCTTCCCGGCCCCGTGGGGGCACGTCTGATCGAACAGGAGGTGGGCTAACTCATGAAAGACGATCAGGCGGCGCAGGGCCAGACTCGGGGTCGGCCGAAAGCAGATAATGTACGTGTCAGCCCGCCCTGGGGGGTGGTAGAGCAGGCCAGAGACCCCGGGATCGTCCGAGGCGTGCGGCTGGAACACAATGGTAATCTGGCGCTCCTGCTCCAGAGCGCGGGCGAGGGCTTCCGGGGTACAGTGGGGCGGCACTAAGCCCCGTACCGCGAATTCGCGCCGGATCCACGCAGCAACCACGTGGGGGTGGCACGGTGTGGAGCGCCGCCGCGGTCTCACACTGCGCCCTCCTCCTGGGTCGGCTCCTCCGCACTGGGGCGCGCGGGCGCCTCGACCGGGGGTGGCGCCGGGGACGCCGTGAGCGCTTGCAGCACCTGCTCGGCATGTTCCAGCATCTGCAACACCAGGGCGCGTTGCACCGTGCCAACTTTCCCGGCGCGGAGCGTGACCTCCGGGACCAGGGGTTTCGTCAGGGCCTCCCGGACGAGATCATCCATCGCATCGACGGGCGGCCCCTCCTGGCTGAAGTAGTCCAGCGGCACGTGAAAAAACCGGGCCAGGGCGACGACCCGCTGAAACGAGACCGCGTCGATGGTGCCCTTCCGCAAGATCGAGAGATAGGGGACGGACATCCCCGTCGCCTTGGCGACCTCGGTCAGCGTATAGGGCCGGCCCGAAGGCGCGAGCCGGGTCGCAAAGAGATGGTTGAGCAACACGGCAAACTGACGCGGCTGCTGATGGTCAGCCTCAAACTGCGAGCCTCTCCCCACCTGGAGCCTCCCTTGGGTGTCTGCGCTGACGGCAGATGGCAGGATGCGCCAGCCCAAGCGCCGTCACGTCATGCTTAGGGTGATCGCCGCACGTCATGGCCCCTTTCCACGCGTGCACCCCGGCACGCGTTTGTCCCCATGACGTGGAGACGAGGGGTGCTATGTGGGCGAGATCCACGTTGACACAGCCACAAAATGCGTCTACTATAGAAGTATTATACGGTATGTAATTCTATTTAACAAGACCCCGTGTCTCTCCTCAGCCGCGCGCGGGCCATGCGAGGGGTCCATCCGTGTCTCACCGGTGCTACACTGCCAAGGAAACCGCGTGCTCTCCTGGCGAGGGAGATCCACCATGGGACCGACCGCCTTGCAGGGCACAAAGGGCTGGCGGGGGTCAACGCCACCACACCCTGGTGTCCGTCGCGGAGCACGAGGGACGCTCCGGCCATGAGACACGCGAGGCCCGCCGCCGCAGGCTGGGGGACACGCCCCACTTTGATGCTTGACAAGAGGAAATTGAGTTAATATAGTAAGATGGTCTCTCGAAAGGGATCACTGGGTGAAAGAAGGACAGTGATGTTAACGTGCCTCCAGCGGTGTGAGGAGCGAGGCTAATGCGATCCCCAAAGCCTCCGCGATGCGGACGAGGCTCAACACAGAGAGGTTGCGTTGGCCCAGCTCAATCTGGCCAATGTAGGTAGGATTCAGGCCCGTGCGAGCGGCGAGGGCTGGTTGGGAGAGACGCTGATCCTTCCGGGCTTGGCGGATGGTCGCCCCAAGGAGCGGCAGCAGCGTGGCCTGGTCGTCCAGACTGGTTGGGGGCCTCTCGTCCTGTGTCACCGCCGCCTCCTGCACCTCTCGAGCGGTGAGAAGGTCGCCTGGTGTGGGAGGAGCAAGGGGAGTGCGGGTCTCTCCCTGGGCGAAAAGCCAGGCGGAAGGAATACGCAAGACATGCGTGATACGGAGCATTGTGAGCACCGAAATATTGCGCTTCCCCAGTTCGATCTGGCTGATATACGAGGACCGTATGCCCGTCCTCACGGCGAGTGCCCGATGGGAAAGGCCCCGTTGCTGTCGGTACTGACGGAGGGTGGCTCCAAAGCGTTGTAACGGGGTGTCGTGCGGGTGTGACGGCGTTGCTGACGTATCGCGGTTGGTCACCGCTGCATCCGTAGTGTCTTGAGGGTCCCAGGGCCACAGGGTGGCCAGAGGAGGTCGAGTCGCGAGGGCGGGCTTTGCGTCCGCTCCATGTCAGGATTATACGGCATCATCAGGCACGCTAGCCATCAGCGAGTGTGTCCTGGGGACGAGCACGTGTGTTCTCTTTGGCCGGAGGTCTGCACGTGCCGTCCCTCACACCTGTGGGGCAGACGTACGCCCACAGCAGGATTAGCTCTTTATGCTACTGTACTTTCAACAATTCTGCAAGCGTTTCCCTGCGTCTTCCCCCCCTGTGTGGCCGACGTCATGCGCCGCCTGGCGCACACTCAGCCCCGCGAGTCTGGCCCACATCCGACGTGCTCTCCAGGCCACGTGCCGCACGCCTCGACGCCTACACACGCCCCCGCTGCACGTGACCCGCACGGACCCGCCACCACCACGCTCCGCTGCGCGCACGTGGTGGACCCCGCGATCTGTCAACCTGCTCAATGCCCAGGCCCGCACCCGACCCCATCAGCCACACATGCACGCCATGGCGGTGGTGTGTCTCGGTGCCCCAGCCTGCTCCGGAGTGCGTGTGACGAAGCAGAGGGGCAGCGTGCCTGGGCTGTGGTGTGTACCTACGGGAGAAATCCCCGTGTACCTACGGGAGAAGCCCCTGTGTACCTACGGGAGAAGTGCCGTGTACCTACGGGAGAAGAAACATGCGCTAATTCTTTATTTTTGAAAGGATTGACATCTATTGACTGTAAAGAAGACTGTACAGAAGACCACACACACAACACCGCGTGTGTCGGGCATACCTTCAGCAGGCTTTGGAGGGCAGACGTTATGGATCAGTCTCTGGCACCCACGCCTCCACGTGCACGTCAGGCCACCGCAGGGGCACCGCTCAGCATCCTGCGGACCGAGACCGTGCTCTCGCGGTTCCCCATTCACAACCTGACCACCGGCGGCGCCGTCACCATTCGGATTACCCGCACCAATGCCCAGGGGGAGCTGGACCTGCGCTGGGCCGTGTCTTACAACGATGCCTATGGCCCCCCCCGCCATCTCGCCTACAAACTGGACACGATTGTCATCAACCAGCTCCTCGATACCGCCCCACGCCCGCTCCCTCGCGTGCTCAAAGTCGGCAGTCTGCGCCAGATTGCGACCCGGCTGGACATGCCAGTGAGCGGCCGGCAACACGCGCATCTGCAACACGCCTTCCACCAAAACGCCAGCGCCTATATCGTCGCCTACCTCCGCTACCGCGGCCGTGACGGCATGACGCGCACGGTCAATACCGGCTTCACCCGCTACGGCGTGATTTTTACCGGGGAGACGCTGCCCGATGGGACGACAGCCGACGCCGTCTACCTGGTGCTCAATGAGGTCTACCTGGACATCCTGAACCATGCCCCGGTCCGGCCTCTCGACTATGCCTACCTCAAAGCCCTCGCCCCCATGGCCCAGCGCTTCTACGAACTCCTGAGTTACAAAATGTTCGCGGCCCTGAAGCATCGCCAGCCGCAGGCCACCCTGCGGTACGCCGACTATTGCCTCCTCTCCACCCAGCAGCGTTACACGGAGGCGATGCCGATGCAGAAGCAGATGTACAAGATCCACCAGCCGCATGTGCAGTCGGGCTATCTGAGCAAAGTCGTGTATGAAGCGACGACGGACGACATCGGCCAGCCCGACTGGCTCCTGCACTACACCCCGGGCCCCAAAGCGCGCGCCGAGTACGCGGTGTTTATGCACCAGCCTCGCGCCGACGCGGCGGCAGCACGCACCCTCCCGACGGACGCCGCCCCCCAGGACCTCCTCGCGAGCGTCACGCGTGAACCCCCAGCGGCACCGATGGCGGTGGCAGGCACGGCTCCCCTCCCAGCGGTACCGCGCGACACGCCCGGCACGGCAGCGCCGGAGACGGGGGTGCGGCTCGCCCAAGCCCACGCGCTGGTGACGGCCTTCTACCAGCGCTTTTACGGGCTCACCCAGGTCACCGCGTCGCCCAAAGAACTGGAGCACGCCACGGCGCTCCTGGCGCAGCATGGCGAGGCCAAAGCCCACTTTCTCCTCGCCTTTGCCCACCGGGAGGCCCCCGAGACGCACTACCAGCCACAGGTGTTGGGCGGTATTTTGCAGTATCTGTCCCGCGCCCTGGCGGCGTATGACGCGCAGGCCGTGCGGGCCACCCAGGCGACGGCCCAGCGCGCCAAGGCCGACGAGCGCACCCAGCGTGAGCAGTACCA
>WNFT01007487.1_pt1 | contig 11758 bp, 8 predicted proteins | sample 5400191 | NCBI WGS metagenome assembly WNFT01 (sample SAMN13153359, study PRJNA577476) | soil metagenome | isolation source: 80 cm saprolite under Madrone tree | place: USA:California | collected 2016-06-14
TGGACTTTCACCCGCAAAACGTCATCGTCAAAGGAATGCGCGTGACCGGCGTCATCGATTGGGTCAACGCCGACCACGGCGACCGCCATCTCGATGTCGCAACGACGTCCGCGATCCTTTCGACGACCGCGATGGATCATCCGCGATGGATGCGCGACAACGCGCTCGGCAATTCGCTGCGCGCACTCTTCAACTCACTTTACCTGCCGCTCTACCATGTGATGGCGCCGCTTGAGTTCGAACGCCTGCGTTATTGCCAGGCGGTCGCCGCGCTGCTGCGGCTCTCGATGCTCGGAATGATGCGTGCGCGTGGCCCCGAGGCAGCCGGCTTCCGCCCCGAGGCGATCAACGAAGTAACACCGATGGTCGTGCGCCTGCTCTCGCGCTACGCCGCGCGCAAATCCGGCGTCCCAGTAAGCATCGAACCCACTCCGAGGAGCCAAATGTCATACTGAGCGTTGCGAATTTTTTTCATTCCGTCTCGCCGTCCATTCCGATCCCTCTCCCTGTCCAGGGGATCTTTGCGTAAACTCGCTCTCTACCGTTTCAACCCCTTTTTCCTTCTCCCTATCCATTTCCAGATCCCTCGCCCTTTTCAGGGAGAGGGCAAGCGCGCCTGGCGCGCGCGGGTGAGGGTCATTGTTAGCCGCGCGCGACGGGCGCACGTTGCGAGCGCTCTGATGGCCATGTTCACCGTATATGGAGACGCCAGCGGCAGCGATCCGGCATTGCCGATTTTGGCCTTAGGTGGATTTATTTCTACCGTCCAACAATGGGAAGAATTTTGTGAACAGTGGCCAAAAGTTCTCGCGAGCGGTTCTGTAAGCGTGTATCACGCGGCTGACCTCGAATCCCGCAAGGGAGAATTCGCAAGATGGAGCGAAAAGAAAAAGTTAAGGTTTCAGATTCTTGCCTATCAGACTTTAGCTCGTTATGTGGCCGCTGGCGTGGCTTCGGTCGTTGTAAGAGCGGACTTTGAAGCACACAAAATTCATTGGGATAAAGTTCCCCAAGGAAAGCCCGCAAACCACTACATCTTTTGTGTCCATGATTTCATTAAAAACGTAAATAACTGGGCCAAGGCTCACGGTTACACGGACACTCCGATTAACTATATTTTCGAGCGCGGCGATCCTGGAAAAGGGGAAGTCGAGCGGATTTTCTATGAACTTGCTGTTGATCCTAGCTTCAATGACCGGCACTTGATCGGTAATGTGACTTTCTCTCCGAAGAGAGACAATTACGATCCTCAAAACAACAAGAAATTACAACCGCTCCAAGCTGCTGATATATGGGCCTATGAATCGTACAAGCACATGAATGACAGAATTCTACCCATGGATTCTGGCCAGAAACCACGCGCTGAGTCTCGTCCGGGATATCAGTTTTTATTTAAAGAAGCGTGGTTTCCCTATAACACCTATTGGGACAAAGAAAATCTCGCGGAATTTGAAGAATCGGGACGCGCTGCGGGACTATATCGATGAACCAGCTAAACGTCTATATCCAAAACCCACGAAGCCTTAACTAACAAGGATTATTGGCGATCTGATCTAGCATGCCTGTTGCCTCGGCTAGTTTTTCAGTCATTCGGTCGTGAACTTGGCAATCAGTTGTTGAATCAGGCCTTCGGGTAGAACACCGCCTTTTTCCGTCATTCTGAACGAAGGCTGCCGGAGTGAAGAATCCCTTACCACAGGCGCTCCTGCAATTATGCAAAGCTCTCTTTATCAGCGATAACGACTCGGAATCCGAAGAACAACGAGCATTTTCCCCTACGCGCGCAGCAACTCCCGCAGCACGTACGGCAGCACGCCGCCGTGGCGGATATATTCGACGTCCTCCGGCGTGTCGACGCGCGCAACCACGTCGAATTCCTTCACCTTGCCGTTTTCCTCAGCGCGCACCTTGAGCGTCTGACGCGGTTTGAGTCCGCCCGCGAAACCGCTTATCGAGTAGACCTCGCGTCCCGTCAGCCCGAGGCTCTCGCGGTTCTGCCCCTTGACGAACTCGAGCGCGAGCACACCCATCCCGACCAGATTGCTCCGATGGATCCGTTCGAAGCTCTCGGCGATAACTGCCCTGACGCCCAAAAGCTGCGGTCCCTTCGCCGCCCAGTCGCGCGAAGAACCCGAGCCGTATTCTTTGCCGACGATCAGGATTAGCGGCACGCCCTCCGCGCGGTAACTTTCAGCCGCATCGAAAATCGTCGTCTGCCTGCCGTCCGGGAGATGGACCGTGTAGCCGCCCTCGACTCCCGGCACCAGCAGGTTGCGCAGGCGGATATTCGCGAACGTCCCGCGCATCATCACCTCATGATTGCCGCGGCGCGCGCCGTAAGAATTGAAGTCCTTGGGCTGGACGCCCTGCGCAATCAGATATTTGCCCGCGGGTCCGTCGACGGCAATCGATCCTGCGGGAGAAATATGGTCGGTCGTGACGCTGTCACCGAGCACCGCCAGCACACGCGCCCCGCTGATATCCTTGAGCGGCGTGGGCGCCCGCCCGACGCCATCGAAGAACGGCGGCGCCTTGACGTAGGAAGATTTCTCCTCCCAGCGGAAAAGGTCGCCCTCGGGAATCCTGAGACTTCGCCATCCTTCGTCGCCCTCGAACACGTGCGCATAACCCTCGCGGAACATCGCGGAGTCGACCGAGCTTGCAATCGCCGCGCTCACTTCCTCCGCGGTCGGCCAGATATCTCGCAGGTAGACCCACCGGCCGTCTTTGCCCTTGCCAATCGGCTCGACGTTGGGATCAAAGTCCATCGTACCCGCCAGCGCGTACGCGACGACGAGCGGCGGCGACGCCAGGTAGTTGAAACGCACGACCGGGTTAATACGGCCCTCGAAATTGCGGTTGCCGCTCAGGATCGCGCAAACGACCAGATTTCCCTGCTTGACCGCCCCGGCGATCGGTTCGGCGACCGGACCGCTATTGCCGATACAAGTCGTGCATCCGTAGCCGACCAGGTTGAACCCCAACTGTTCGAGATACGGCGTGAGTCCGGCGCGCTTGAGATAGTCCGTCACGACTCGCGAACCGGGCGCGAGGCTGGTTTTGACCCACGGCTTGGCCGTCAGACCGCGCTCGACCGCCTTTTTGGCTAGAATTCCTGCACCCAGCATGACCGACGGATTCGACGTGTTCGTGCAACTCGTAATCGCGGCAATAACCAGCGATCCATGTCCCACCGGGAACATCTGCGCGCCCATCTCGACGTCGACAGTCTGCGCGATAGCTCCCAGCTCCGCCGACGCGATTCGCTCATGCGGCGCCACTTGGGGATTTCCGCCCTCGGCGACCCATCGCTCGACGATTTTAGGATCGACGCCATTATGGTTGGCGACTTCTTTCGCGAGTTCGCGGCGGAATTCGCGCCTCGTATTCGCGAGCGCGACCCGGTCCTGCGGCCGCCGCGGCCCCGCGAGGCTCGGTTCGACGTTTGCAAGTTCCAACTCCACCGTATCGGTGAAGACTGGCTCGGGCGCTCCGGCGCCATGAAACAGCCCCTGGGCCTTGCAGTACGCTTCGATCAGCTTGACCAGCGGCTCCGGACGCCCCGTCAGTCTGAGATACGCGAGGGTCTGCTGGTCGACCGGGAAAAATCCGATCGTCGCGCCGTACTCGGGCGACATATTTCCGAGCGTCGCGCGATCGGCCACGCTCAGGCTCGCGATACCGTCGCCGAAGTATTCGACGAACTTGTTGACGACGCCCTTCTTGCGGAGCATCTGCGTAACCGTCAGCACGAGGTCGGTCGCCGTCGCCCCGGCGCGCAAGCTACCCGTGAGCTTCACGCCGATCACCTCGGGTATGAGCATCGGCATCGATTGCCCCAGCATCGCCGCTTCGGCCTCGATTCCACCGACGCCCCATCCCACCACGCCGAGTCCGTTGACCATCGTGGTATGCGAGTCGGTGCCGATAACAGTATCCGGGTAGGCTTCGCCCGCCTGGGACGTATAGACGACCGGCGCCAGGAATTCGAGATTCACCTGGTGGACGATTCCGGTATCCGGCGGCACGACGCTGAAGTTGTTGAACGCATGCTGCCCCCATCGCAGGAACAGGTAACGCTCCTGGTTGCGCTCGAACTCCATCCTGGCGTTGATCGCGAGCGACGTCGGCAGGCCGTACGAATCGACTTGCACCGAATGGTCGATCACGAGGTCGGTCTGCTGCAGCGGATTTATTTTCGCCGGGTCGCCGCCGAGGCGCCTGATCGCATCGCGCATCACGGCGAGGTCCGCGACGACCGGCACGCCCGTGAAATCCTGTAGCAGGACGCGCGCCGGCATAAACGAAAATTCGCGCTGGTCGAGGCCCTTGCCGGTCGCCCACTTTGCAACCGCCTCGACCTGCGCGGCGGTAACGCTCACGCCGTCCTCGCGCCTGAGCACGTTCTCGAGCAGCACCTTGATCGAGTACGGCAGGCGCGCCAGCGAGTGGCCGCGCTTCTCGAGCGCCTCGAGAGAATAGACCGCGTAATCCTTGCCGTCGAATTTGAGTGTCGTGCGCGCGCCGAAAGTGTTTTTGCTCATAATTTGATTTTCGCTTTTTTCGATAATCGCGTAAGGCCCAATGCAGTTAACCCTGAGACGATAATATAGTTAGGTGTCTCTGCTTAGTGGCTTTCTAAGGATCCCTCGCTGGCCGAGCGTTTCCCTGAGGGCCTTTGGCCCGAAGGAGTTGCGGGAGGGTTGGATGGGCCTTTCGGCCCACCCCGCAGGGCTGAAAATGGCCGTCTTTTTTCGCCAAAACGTTGTTTGAGCGGCGCTATTTTCATAGCAGAGGGCAATAACTGCATCTGCTTGACATCTTTCCGAAGATCCCCCGCCCGATGGTTGCAAAATAGGGCAACCGCCTCCTTCTAGAGATCCCTCGCCCGCTGGCTGCAGGATATGGCAACCGCCTCTTTCTGAAGATCCCTCGCCCGCTCGGTTGCGGGAGAGGGGAAGCGGCGCGGCGGTTGCGATTTTTTTGCAACCGCCGTGACGCGCGGGTGCGGGTCCAGCTCGCGATGCAATTCCCGGCCTCGCAAGCGATGCTTTCATAAGGTTCTTCGCTTCAAGGTTAATGTCCACGATCAAAATAGCGCGTGTCACGATTGCGGACCAACTGCGTGCCCTCTCCGCGATGTGAGCGAAGCCGCCGCCGGACCCGCCGCGCCTCACGGCAGTTGGCGAAGGAACTTGCCGTCGCTGGCATAAAACATCAACGCCGGTTCGCCTCCGTTGTCCACGCCCATCAATTCGCGTGCCTGCCCTGCGGCGTCGTACATACGAACCGTCGACGCACCTTCGGTACCGACCGTGAACGTGATCCGGGCCTTACCTGTGGGGTCGTAGAGCTTGAATCCAAGCTCCTGGTCGGCGTCGATCGCGAGTCCCGCGCGGAGTTTGCCCGCATGGTCATAAAACTCGAACGACGGGTCGCCGCCCGGTTCCGAATGCAGTGATGCGCGCGCCTTTCCATCGCGGTCGACGAGCTTGAATTCCTGGGCGGCAATACTCTTCGGATAGGTTTCGGCTGCGACCGCGGCGCCGGGACCGTGTAATCGGCTTCCCGCAATTCCGCCCACAAGTCCGCCAACCAGCGCGAGCGTCGCGTAAAGCCATTCTTTCCTGGTCATGGTTGTCCTTCCGCGTTTTCGAGCAGCGTTCTCCGCCGTGGGGCGTCGTTACTCACAGTAAGGTGCGGCAATATTGTTCGCACGATGCGCGACAGCGGAGCGCATCGCTTGAAAAATGCGACATCGGAGCGCGTCGCTTGAAAAACGCTTGAAAAGAAAGTTAGGGCAGCAACACGCTCGAGCCGACCGTGCGACGCTCGCCCAGTTCGCGATGCGCCTGCGGGGCGTCGCTCAACTTGAATTTCCGCTTGACCTCGCATTTCACGATTCCACGCGAAACCGCATCGAACAGTTCGCGTGCGCGCTGCTCGAACTCCTCGCGCTTCGCCGTATGCGCCGGCAGTCCCGGCCGGGTGAGAAAAAGCGAACCCTTGTTGCCCAGAATATTTATCTGGAACGGCGGCACCATCCCCGACGCCTGCCCATAGCTCACCATCAAACCGCGCGGACGGAGGCAGTCGAGCGATTTCATGAACGTCGCCTGCCCGACGGCGTCATAGACCACCGGAAGCATCGCGCCATGCGTGATTTCCTTGACGCGCGCGACGAAATCCTCGCGGCTATAGTTGATCACATGGTCGCAGCCGTGGGCCTTCGCGAGTTCCGCCTTCTCGTCGCTGCCGACCGTGCCGATAACGGTCGCGCCCAGATGCTTCGCCCATTGGCATAGAATCAGTCCGACCCCGCCCGCCGCCGCATGCGCGAGGATCGTATCGCCCGGCTTCACCGGAAAAGTCGAGAACACCAGGAAATGCGCGGTCAGACCCTTCAACAGAACCGCCGCGGCCGTCTCGTCGCTAATCGAATTCGGAAGCTTTACCAGGAAGCGCGCCGGTATCACGCGCGCCTCGGAATACGCGCCGAGCGGTCCGCTCGCGTAGGCGACGCGGTCGCCAACCTTGACCTCGGTCACATTCGGGCCCACGGCCTGGACCACACCCGCCGCCTCGGTGCCCGGAACAAACGGCATCGACGGGGCAGGGTAAACGCCCGCCCGGAAATAGATCTCGACGAAATTGAGCCCGATCGCGCGATGGCGAACGAGCGCTTCGCCGGGACCCGGGTTGGGCACGGGCCATTGCTGCATTTTGAGCACTTCCGGCCCGCCGTTCTGACTCACAACGATCGCTTTGCACTCCATTGCGGCTCTCCTTGAAGGCCATCGGGGAACTGGGTCGCAAGCCTGCCCCAACAAATGCTTCCAATTGCCCGGTCTTGTCCATCCTTGTCCCGCCCGTATTGTCCCGTATTGTCCCGTGATCGTTATGCATCGACATGGACAGTACGGACATGCAAATGCAGAAAGGTGAAAAACTCAGCCGGCTGCGCGTTTCGCCCCGCCCGTGTGACGCCCAAGCGCCCGCGGCGGCGCGAACGCCACCGCGGCGTTCTCGAGAAACTTCCGCCCGTCCGGCGCGTCGATGAGTGTAGCTCCGACTCTCGCGAGCGCATTCAGGTCCCTCACCCCGAACTCGATATCGGGTGCGATCGCGAGCTTCACCGATTTGGGCAACTCGCGCGCGAAGCGCACCGCACGCTCGACCGCGCCGCGATGGTACGCGTCGTATTCTTCGAAAAACGATATCAACGCAGCCAGCCGTCCATCGCGGGCAAGCTCCGATGCGGCCGCCGCGCGCAATGCCGCAATCTCCCGCATATGCCCCGGAACTTTGCGCGGCGCCGTCATCAAAGCGTTAAAGGTGCGCTCGTCGATAAAACGGTTGAGCACGATTCCCGAGAGCCGCAAGCCCTTTTCCTTCATCCGGCCGATCAAGTCACGCGCCTCTCGCAGACGGTCTTCCTCCGCGGTCGTCACGAGTATGAAATGCACCGACGGCGAACGTAGTAACGCCTCCGTCTTGTGAAAGCGGGCGCTGATCGCGTCTGCCGCCCCGGCGGCCGCGCCGAAGAATTCCGACACCGACGTAAGCACGCGCAGACCGGCGAATCTCTCGAGCTCGCCGACGACGAAACCCGCCGCCTTGCCGATCAGGCTGAAGGGGCCCTTCCCGGCCGATCCATACGGCATGAAGAGCCATCGCGCGGCGCGCGAGTCGAGCAGTCGCACCAGATGTGCCGGCGCTTCGAGGAATTCAAACGCGTGCGCGGCCGGCGGCGTATCGACGATCTGCACCGCGAAACGCCCCTCCGAATGAAGATCGTAGAGCTGTGCGAGCGCGGCGTACGCGTCGGAGCCGGCAAATTGTCCGCTGAGACTGCGATAGAAGGGATTCTCCAGCACCCGGCGGCGCGCTGGCGGACTCTGCACAAAGCGCTCGACGAGCATGTCCCACGCATGCTTCACGTCGAGCACCATCGCGGAAAGCTTCATCGACGGATCGAGACCCGCCGCCTGCAATCGACTCGCGTCGAGACGGGTCGGCCGCGAACTCAGCCGCTCAAGCCCCAAGGCGTCGCGCAGCCGCCGTGCCGGATCCACCGTAACCACCGCCGTATCGAATCGTTTCGACGCCGCGGCCAGGCCAAGTGATGCCGCTATCGTGGTTTTGCCGACCCCGCCGGTTCCGAGCAGGATTACGACCGACCCTTCTTTGAATATTTCCCTCACACGATTCGCGCCGCAACGCCGCGCAGTGGCCGCCAAGATAGCATTGCGCGCCCGCCCACGCATTTCGTGGCGTTTTTCACCGGTCCAGATCGTCCGTCTGTGGACTCGCGCTGAGGCAACGGATAGACGCCCGAACGGGCTCCACATAAAGTTCTTAGCAGACACAGTCGGCGCAGGCCGTGGGGGAGGTAAGTTGTGATGGTGTCACTTTCCTTCATTCTGGCGGTTGCTGTTGGAGTTGCCGCCGGGACTGCGCTGGGATGGTTCCTCGCCACGACGCGCACCGCCGGCGCTACAAATGCGGTTCGTGAAGAGCGCGACGGACTCAAACACGAGGTCGGCGAGCTGCGCAGCCAGCTTCTGCAGGCCAAAACGGACAAGGCCGCCATCGAGGCTCAGGCAAGAGAAATTCAACGCAACGTGCAGGAGCAAAAAGACCTGCTCTCGACAGCGGAAACCAAGCTAGAAACTGCGTTTAGGGCGCTCGCTGCCGACGCGCTGAGGCTCAACAACCAGCAGTTCCTGACGCTCGCAAGCGAGCGGCTTGAATCGGTTCATCAGCAGGCTGCCTCGGACCTCAACGCACGCCAAAAAGCAATCGAGGCCGTCGTCGCGCCGGCGCGCGAGTCGCTCGCCCGGCTCGACCAGGAGCTTCGCGTTATCGAACAAAACCGCCGCGAGGCACAGGGGACCCTCGGAGAACAACTCAAGTCGCTGAGTTCGCAGACTAATCGGCTGGTAGACGCGCTTAAGAGTCCGACGGTGCGCGGGCGATGGGGCGAAATCCAACTCCGCCGCGTGGTCGAGATAGCCGGCATGGTCGAGCATTGCGACTTTTACGAACAGGCTGGCGTTACTACAGCAGACGGGCGCCTTCGGCCTGACATGCAGATTCGGCTACCGGCCAACAAGAGCATCGTGGTCGACGCCAAGGCCCCGCTCCAGGCTTATATGGAGGCGCTCGACGCCGTCAGCGAGGAGCAACGCGCACTAAAGTTGCGCGACCATGCCCGCCAAATCCGCAACCACATCGAGCAGCTCAGCTCGAAGGCATACTGGGACGCATGCCAGCCCGCGCCTGAGTTCGTCGTACTCTTTTTGCCGGGCGAAATGTTTTTCAGCGCCGCCCTTCAGAGCGACCCGTCACTGATTGAGGACGGCGCGAGCCGCAAAGTGATCCTGGCTACGCCAACCACGCTCATCTCTCTGCTCAAAGCGGTTTCCTACGGATGGCGGCAGGAGCAATTGGCCGAAAATGCGGAACGCATCAGCCGGCTCGCGCAGGAGCTATACGATAGGATCGCGGTGATGAACGACCGTTTTGTCCACCTAGGCAATTCGCTCGGCGCCGCTGTGCGCTCGTTCAACGAAACGGTAGGCTCTTTTCAGTGGCGGGTACTGCCGGCGACGCGCCGTCTCAAGGAGTTGGGGGCCGCCGGCAAGCGTGGGATCGAGGACGTGACGGCGATCGAAGATGCACCGCGGCCCGTCACGTTGCCGATCCACGACGACACAAGCAAGCCGACGCCGGCAAAGTAGGGTTCCTCCGCGCCGCTACGCCGCCTTCGCCGTCGCCTTCCCCGGCTTCAACTGGCATTCGACGAAATTCCCGCCCTTCATCACGACCGCGAGATTCGCCCGCTTCTGCAGCACCGTTATATCCGCTACGGGGTCGCCGTTGACGACCAGCAGATCGGCGAGTTTGCCCGATTCGATCGCGCCGAGTTCATCCTTCATGCCGAGCAGTTCGGCGCCGTTATGCGTCGCCCACCCGATAACTTCGAGCGCCGGGATTCCCGCGCCCTTCACGTACGCCTCGAGCTCCTTCGCGTAGTCGCCATGCGGCATCGCGCCGACACCGAAGTCGTCGCCGACCAGCAGTTTCACACCCGCCGCCTGCGCCCTCCCCAGCATGCGGTACGAATTTTCGAGCCCGCGCTCCATCCTCTTCGACGCGATATGCCCGCGGATTTTCTTGCCGCGTTCATGCGCCGCTTGCGCTGCCGCCGCCATCTCATCGTCGCTTATCGTCATGACCTCGCTCGGCCATGAGAGCCCGTGCCCGCCGGTCGGGTAGAGCTTGATCATCTCGACGCCCTGCTTGATTTCGTCCCGCACGGCCTTGCGGAACTCGTCGGGGCCGTCGCAGATGCGCGCGATGCCGTCCATCTTCATCTGCCAGAAGTTCGGATGGCAATCGATCGAGTCGCCGGTCGTCACGATATCGCGTCCGCACGGTAACATGCGCGGCCCCGGGATTAGCCCGTTATCGATCGCGCGTTTGAGCGTCACGTCTATATTGTGCACCGCGCCGGCGCCCACCGCCCCCGTAAATCCCGACCGCAGTAGCAACTCGGCGTTCTTCGCCGCAATCAGCGTGAGGTACGTCGCCGGATACTTCATGTCGATATCGTCGAGGTCCGATATGTTCGCGTAGGCGACATGGTAATGGCATTGCACCATGCCGGGCATCAGCGATTTGCCCGCGAGGTCGAAGACCGTGTCATGCGCGCCCGGCGCGGGGGCATCGCCGTTCGTCCCAACGGCGGTGATTCGTTCGCCCTCGACGACGACCGTCGCGTTACGCTTCGGCTTATGGATACCGTCGATAAGATTTGCGTCGCGGAAGAAAATGCGTTCCATGGTCGATACCTCCGCTAATGCGGGCTTGCGAATGACGCCCGGTTCACCGCCTTTATCAGGCAAAGCGTTCACAGTTGTCAAATCGACAAATCGTTACTCACTCTCGACATTCGACGGAGGGGGCACTTTGAGCTGGCCCCGCTCATGTCCTTCGGCGATCCATGCCTCGACGTCGCGGCGCTCGCGCGTAAGAAAATTCCCCACCGCTTTGCGCAGTCCCGCATGCCCAAGGTAGTGCATGCTCCGCGTCAGCGCCGGATTGAACCCGCGCAACCATTTGTACTCGCCACCCGCGCCGGGCTCGAAGCGCCGAATCCCGCGCTCGATACAATGCTCGATCGCCGCGTAGTAGCACACGTTGAAATGCAGGAACTTCAGCTCCTCGAAGCATCCCCAGTAGCGCCCGTAGAACACCCCCGCCTTCTCGAGGTTGACGGTTCCCGCGATCAGCTCGCCGTCCCGCCATGCGCCGACAAAACACATATAACGCTTGAAGTTTTCGCGGACCATCTCAAAGAACTCGCGCGTCAGATACTGCCGGCCCCAGTAGAGCTTCTTGATGGTCGACAAATAAATCTTGTACATCGGCGCGAACATCGAGTCCGGCAGTTCGTCGCCGGCGAGCGCCCGCACCTCGACGCCTTGCTCCGCGAGCGCGCCCCGTTCATGGCGTACCGCGTAGCGCCGTTTGCTCTTGAGCTGTCCGAGATAATCGTCGAACGTCGTGAAGTCGGCATTGCGCCAATGGTACTGGTAGCCGAGCCGCTCCAGGAACCCCAACCCGCCCAGTGCCGCCGCTTCGTCCTCAGCGCAAAAATTAACGTGCGCCGACGAGAGCCGATTGTCGTCGCATAGCTGGATAATTGCATGCCCGAGCAGAGCGACCACCTGTGCGCGATCGACCCCGGGCG
>WNFT01012282.1_pt1 | contig 11758 bp, 4 predicted proteins | sample 5400191 | NCBI WGS metagenome assembly WNFT01 (sample SAMN13153359, study PRJNA577476) | soil metagenome | isolation source: 80 cm saprolite under Madrone tree | place: USA:California | collected 2016-06-14
AGATTCCCCGGCACTCGGTTGACCTCGCGTACATGATCAAGCCCGGTATTGGGTACATTCGTCTATCGGGCTTTAACGAGACGACAGACCGCGAAATTGCCGATAGCCTCAAAAAACTGAACGCCGCGGCGCTCGACGGCTTGATATTGGATATGCGGGGAAATCCCGGCGGTCTGCTAAACGAAGCGGTGGCCGTGGGCGACATGTTCCTGGACAAGAATCAGCTAATCGTTTCTCACCATGGGCGAGCCTCCGCCGAGCGGCGCTATTACGCGGTGCGAGGAAATCAGGGCGTGACGGTGCCGCTGGTGATTCTGGTCAATGGAAATTCGGCGTCCGCGACGGAGATTGTTTCCGGCGCCGTGCAGGATCACGACCGGGGGCTGATCGTGGGCGAGACGACGTTTGGCAAAGGGCTCGTGCAGACGGTGACAGGGCTAAGCGAAAATACCGGCCTTGCGCTGACGACCGCGCGGTATTACACGCCGAGCGGGCGCCTGATCCAGCGGGACTACAAATCGGTATCCCTTTATGAATATCACTACGAACGAAAAGTTCCCGAGCATCCGACAGAGGTCAAGCTCACGGATAGCGGCCGCCAAGTGACCGGCGGAGGCGGGATCACCCCGGACATTGTTGTTCCGTCACCGAAACTCGATCATTTCCAGGAAACACTGCTGCGCAATGATGTTTTCTTCCCGTACGAAGCTGGCGTTGGCGGATTCACTCGATTCTATCTGGGAACGAAACCCGCGATCACGAAGGAATTCGAAGTGGACGACAGCTTGCTGAAGGCTTTTCGTGACTACCTAACGAAGCACAACATGCGCTACATCGAGCCGGACATGGCGGAAAACCTCGATTGGGTGAAGCGCAAAATCAAGCAAGAGGTCTTCTTCTCTACGTTTGGCATGCAGGAAGGCTTCAAGGTTCAATTGGAGGCGGACCCCCAAGTACAGAAAGCCGTCGAATCCGTCCCACAGGCCCGGGCGCTTTATCAAAATGCGCGGAGGATCGTGGCACAGCGCAGCGGGGCAAGATTCGATCAGCCGTAAAGGCATACTCAGGTCTGAAATAGATATGAGCCAAGGGCGCAGAGACTTGCGCCCTTTTGCACGTATGTGTCGACCGAAGGTTGGCAACAGCGGACGCCTTTGTTAAAATTTGCTTGCTGCTCGTGGGCGAGTAGCTCAGCTGGGAGAGCGCCTCGTTCGCAACGAGGAGGCCGGGGGTTCGAATCCCCTCTCGTCCACCATCGTTTCAATAACTTAAGCCACTTTTGTAACCACCTCCGGTGGTCCAGGTAGTCCAACTGAGCTAGGAAGCGTGAATCCGAGCCCTATCCGGTCGGCCCACTGCAGACGATATTAGCGTTCCCGAAGTAGCTTCACGTAGCACTCTGAGATGTGCTTTTGCGCGTGCCCGGACCAAAAATGTTTGAGTGCGTCGGGGCAATCCGACTCCTCAAGATGAGTGATCCGAAAGCGCCGGAAGATGTTGAACCCACCTTTGATGTGCCCTAGGCCAGCAAGGATGGGATGAAGACTGTCTTGGAGAGTGTTCGATTGGAGGAGTTGCGCACCGGTCGAGGTTTGGAACAGCAGCCCCGAAGTGCGCGTTCCGATGAAGTCCTGAAGCATCGCCGCAAGTGTCGAGCAGAGATCGACTTCCCGGGCGCCGTTCTTGGTCTTCACTCTCAAGAAGGAGGAATGGGGAGGCAGGTCAAGCGCGAGCGAAGACTTTTGCCAAGAGTCGGCTGCGCACTAAGGCGGCGAGCGCTACGTGGAGCCGAGCGCAGGAAGCTGAGGGGTATGCTGTTGTGGGCGCGCGCTTCGTGATGGCGGCGCGGCGGTGGTTTCGCGAATCACAAACTCCGGCTCAATCGCAATTTCGGGAACGTAATCGGCGCGGTCCTCGATCTGATCGACAACCGTTTGCGCAGCGATCTGCCCCATGCGCAGCAGCGGTTGGCGTACTGTAGTCAAGCGGGGGTTGGCGAAGGCCGCGCCTGGAATGTCGTCGAACCCCACTACGGAAATGTCTTCCGGCACGCGCAACCCGGCTTCGCGAATCGCCCAAATGGAACCAATAGCGGAAATGTCGTTGTAGGCAAAGAGTGCGGTGAAGGGTATTTTGCGGGCGAGCAACTGCTTCGCGAACGGATAGCCCACCTGCGGCGTGGAATCCTCGCTGTCCATTCGCACGATTAGCTCCGGCCGGATCATAATCCCAAGCTCGCGGGCCGCTTCACAGATGGCGTTCCAGCGAACCTCAGAGTCCGAGCTAAAAGTCTGGCCCTGGATAAAGGCGATCTCCTCGTGGCCCAGCTCCCGGAGGTGCTGGAGAGCAAGATGGGCCGCTCTCTTGTGATCCAGGATGATGTTGGTCACGCCGGGAACCTGTTGGTGACCGGCGACGGCCGCTGTCGGGAGTGAGGGCTCTTCGTGTAGTGAGGTATCGACGGTAATAAAGCCTTCCACGCCGCGCTGCAACAGCATCTGGGAGTAAGTCTGGAGAAGCTTGGGGTCGTGGCGGTGAATTACGGTGAGAAAAAAATAGTCGTTCTGACGCAAGTACTGCTCGATGCCACTGATGATTTGTGAGCCGTAGGCGTCGCCGATCTCCTCGGCGATCACTCCAATGGTAAAAGTGCGTCTCAAACGTAGCGTCTGGGCAAAAAAATTGGGCCGATAATTCAGTTCTTGCGCCGCAGCCAGGATGCGCCGCTTGGTGTGCTCAGGAATGGAGCGCGACGCGGCGGAATTGTTGAGCGCGGCGGAAACCGTGCCCGGAGTAAGCCCCAGGTGCGCCGCAATGGTCTTCAATGTGACCTTATGCTCTTTCCGGTGTCCCGCTTTTCTCTTCTGTGACGGGTTCATCTCGAACTCCTCCGAACGTTCTTCTGATAAGACATTACACGAGCCTGTTTCCCGAGCTACCAGTAAGAATTGGGGGGAGCACCCGCTGCTCCCAAACCCCTCCAGTTGGACGTCCTGGAGGGAAGATTCGGTGCCAGTTGGAGAGCAATTCTGGCTCACGCGGGGCCCAGATAGGTAAAACCGGGTTCCGGCGGCTGCCTGCCCCCAGAGACTGCCAAATCTACCAAATCTAGAATATCATTATTTTTCTTAAGAATATCGTTTTTTTGCTTGACAAGCACCCAGGCATAGAGCTAAAAGCTTTGCCATAAAAGAGAAGCATTAGATCCTTAATGCTTTGGGGGTTTTGGATCCTTTCTGCTCTTTCAGCAGGGTTAAAGCGAATATGGGTGCTGATGCGTCTTTATGCGAAGCGTGGATTTCATATTGTTTTTTCTCCTGAAAACACTTCCCGAGGTGTAAATCCATGAAGAGTCAACCTGTGAACTGGAACGATGCGAAAAGAAAAACTAATGCGAATCTCCGGATGGTCTGCGTTTTTCTGTTCTTGATGTGTGCCGCTCTACCTGCCGCAGCGCAGAAATTCACTGGAAGCCTTCGCGGCGTCGTCAGCGATCGCTCTGGCGCGGTCATGCCTGAAGCCGCCGTTACGGTCATTAACAAGGATACGGGCGAAACCCGTACGGTGGCGACAAATCAACAAGGCGAGTATGTGTTGCCTGACTTGCCGGCCGGTGTCTACAATGTCCGGATCAAGCAAGCAAAATTTAAGGAATTTGTCAGTAAAGGAGTGGAAGTGCATGTCTCAAGCACCACCGTCGTGGACGCGACTCTGGAGGTTGGCAGTGCGGCGGAGCAGGTCACGGTGGAAGCCAGCGCGGTCCAGGTGGAAACATCGACCGGGGCGGTGGGCAACGTGGTTGAGGGAAATGAGGTGCGGGAACTGCCCCTGAATGGCCGAAGCTTCGCGCAGTTGACCCAGTTGATGCCTGGAGTGTCTCCGCAGGCCAACTTCGACAGTAAGGATAAAGGCTTGTTGGCGGGTGTGGATTTCTCCGTGGACGGAAACAGCAGCACCGCCAACGTTTTTAACGTGGATGGCGTGAACAACAACGACGTTGGATCGAACCGAACCATTCTCGTGTACCCCTCCATCGATTCCATCCAGGAGTTCAAGATTCTGCGCAACAGCTATGGTCCGGAATACGGCCAGGCCAGCGGCGCCATCATCAACATTGTCACGCGTGGCGGCACGAATCAGTTTCATGGTGGCGTCTACTACTTCGGCCGGAACGATTTACTGAATGCCACCGACTTCTTCAACAACCTGAACGGCATTAAGAAGGACAAATTGCGCCGCAATGATTTTGGATACAACGCCGGCGGTCCGATCATGAAGGATAAGCTGTTCTTCTTCTGGAGCCAAGAGTGGAACCGCGAGCTTCGCGGCAAGGCCCGCACAGCCACGGTGCCGACTGCCGCCGAGCAGGCCGGGAACTTCAGCAATCGCCGGACGGATCTGGATGCCAATGGGAACCCCTGCGATCCGGCGCCGAGGGATCCGACAACCAATGCCGTGCTCACAACCGTCCCCCAGATTTCCCCTGCAGGCCAGCTAATTGTAAATATCCTACCATTGCCAAATATTACTAATCCGGTTAACTGCCAAAATTGGGCCACATCTATTACTGCGCCCATTTATTGGCGCGAGGAGAGCATCCGGGGCGACTATCAGATCGCCAAGACCTGGACTCTGACAGGCCGCTTCACACAGGATCACTGGAGCCAGCCGGTTCCCAGCACCCTCGGGTTTTGGGGCGACGATAAGTATCCCTCCGTTGAAAGCAGCTGGCTCCAGCCCGGCTACCAAGCCACTATCAAGCTAAGCAAGCTGTTTGGGACCAGCGCTGTGAACGATTTTCAAGCGTCTTATTCTTCGAATAGGATCACCATCACGCGCGGCGGAACAAATGCGGATCTGGCCGATAAGATCGCCACCAAATTCACGCCATTCTTCCCCCTTTCTCAGAAATTTAACGGTGGACAACACATCGGCTACCCTGTTTTCTGGGGTGGTCTTGGGGCGGAAGCGAACTCCGACAACCTCTGGACAATCGCCCCATGGCACAACAATGAACAGCTCTTAGTCTTCAAGGACGACTTCTCCAAAGTAATCGGGACTCATAGCTTTAAGGTAGGGTTCCTGGTCAGCAACAACCAGAAGAATGAGTTAGTGAATGCGTCCTCGGCCGAAAACGCTCAATTCTGGGGCGTCAGCAGCGGGAATACCGGCAACGGCGTTTTCAACGCCCTCTGGGCTGGGAGGCAATGGGGCTTCGCCGAACTCCAGACCAATCCGTTTTCCGAGACTCGGTGGCACGATATCGAGCCTTACTTTGGTGATACCTGGAAGGTTCGCCGCAATCTCACCCTGGAGTATGGCTTCCGCTGGTCGTTTTTACGCAATCCATACAGCGGCCCGGACAAAATCGCGAGCTTCAGTCTCAAGGCCTTCAATCCGGCCTTGGGCGGAGATGCATGCAACGGAATCTTGATTGTTCCTGGCACGAATTTCTGCAAGGCGGCTGGGTTCTTGGGCGGAACGCCCGGGCCCAACCGCTCCCTAAAGGACCAAAACAACCATGCCATCGCGCCGCGGATTGGCATTGCCTGGGATCCCCGCGGCAATGGCAAGATGGCGATTCGCGCAGGACTGGGCCAGTTCTTCCAGCGCGAGCGCCTGAATAACTATTTACAATTAGCAGCGAATTCGCCGTTCTCCCTGTCAGCTGGCGGCACTCGCACCTTGGACGCCGCCCCCGCCCCGGGTTCGCTGACCGCCTCCGGATCCCCTAGCTATGGCATCTCCACTGACTCGAATCTTCCCAACACTTGGCAGTGGAATCTGACCGTGGAACGCGAGGTTCTTCCCAACAGCAAGTTCGAAGTGGCCTATGTGGGCAACAAGGGTATCCACTTGCTCCAGTTCGGCGATGCCAATGGCGTGCCTGCCGCGCAGCGTCTGAATTTCGCGCTCAATAATAGTAACAGCGTCCGGCCGGCCCCCTCCTTTGGGTTCATCACTTTTGCGACTTGGGACGGATACGCAAACTACCACTCGCTCCAGGTCCTCTACCGTACCAAAATGAAGACCGTAGATGCCCAGCTGGCTTACACGTTCTCTAAGTCGCTGTCAGATACGGATCTCACAAATAGCGGCAACAACAATCGGGCAAGCTTGTTACTCGATCCGTCAAACTCTCGCTTCAACTACGGTCCGAGTCAGATCAACCGGCCGCATATCTTCGTAGCAAACGTTGTTTACCAGGCGCCTAAATTCGCCAATCTCAACGCTTGGACCCGTACCGTCGCGGGAAACTGGGAGCTGGCCGGCATTCTTAGTTATGCCAGCGGTAGTTCCATGACGATTTTTGCGGGTCGCTCAGCAATCGGTGCTCCAGGCGGCATAAGCGGCACCGGAGCCAACCAGGACAACGTCCGCCCGAACGAAGTGCCGGGGCAATCGTGTTATGCCCCCTCGGGCTCTCCGAAGTACCAGTGGCTGAACCCCAATCGCTGGACTCTGGTCGGCTACAAGTTGGGCACGTTCGGCAATGCGTCTGTCGGAGAATGCCTCACACCGGGGATTGCCAACACGGATTTCTCCGTCTACAAGAACTTCAAACTCCATGAGAAGCTAACCATGCAGTTCCGCATGGAGTTCTTCAACCTGTTCAACAAGGCGCAGTTCTCCGGCAACTATCAAGACACGGCTAATATCAACGCTGTGCTGTCGAACAGCGTTCTGGCTTGTACGGCCGCCAACATTAACACTGCCGGAAGCGCGTGCTTCGGGAAGCCCGTGAACACGACCGTATGGGACGCTGCCAACACCCGTAATCCCAGTTTTGGGCAGGCCACGAAAGACAAGGGGCCTCGAGAAATCCAATATGCTCTGAAGTTCAACTTTTGACATCCTCGAAAACTAGAGTTATGAGTAGGGTGAGGGATGAAGTCAACCCTCACCCTAATTCTTTTGTTGTCCTGTAGACACACGGGGGAGGCGGCCCTTGCCGAGTCGGTTGTTTCGCGCGCGGAAAGCTACGGGCGCTCTCCCGGTGGGCTTCGCACTCTCCTTCTTCCTCGGCTTCGCCTCCGCCGGCGCACAAACCGCCAAGGACGCGCCGGTCGCCCAAGACAACCTGCAGCAACACTACGAAGCTGCCCGCACCTTCCAGCTCGGCGGTGATCAGGAGCGCGCCGCCGCGGAGTACAAGGCGTTTCTGGCCGAAGCGCTTCACCGCGGCGCAATTGCTCTCACGCGTGCCGCCAAGTTTGACGAGGCCCTTCGCCTGTTCGAGGAAGCCTTGCGACTGGCACCGGACGACGGTGATACTCGGCTGGATTTTGCCTTCATGCGTTCGCAGCAGGGTAATTTGCAGGAAGCGCGGTCCCTAGCTGAAAAAGTCGTGCAATCTTCTGCCCGTAATACTCAGGCGCGCGCCCTTCTTGGGCGCATCCTGTATGCTCAGGGCGACTACAAGACCGCTCGCGAACACCTGGAAGCCGCAGTTGTCGGCGCCCCCACCTTCGAGGTGGGGTACGCCCTTGGTATGACTTATATCAAGCTTAACGACCTGCGGCGCGCTCGCCTTCTATTCGACGATATGCTCACCGGGTTGGGGGATCGGGCGGAGATCCATATTTACTTCGGGCGCGCTTATCGCGAAGGCGAGTCGGAGTCCCTGGACCAGGCGGTCCGGGAATTCAAGAAGGCAATCGCCAAAGACGACAAAGTACAGCAGGCGCACTATTTTCTGGCACTCGCATACCTGGACCGCGACGGAGAGTCCGGCTTTCCCGAAGCTGTGCCGGAGTTGCTTGCCGAGCTCAGGGTCAACCCCGAGGATTATCGCAGTCATTACCTCCTCGGGTACATCGCCATGAAGCAGCACAACCCGAAGGAAGCCGAAAGAGAACTGGTGCGCGCCGCCGCGTTTGAGCCGCAAAACCCTGATCCTTTGGTTTTTCTCGGACATGTGTACGCGGATGATGGTCGTGAAGCGGAGGCAGAGACAACTCTGCGTAAAGCCATCGCGCTGACCAAGGACGTCTCGCGTAACGGCTACCAGATCAACCAAGCGCACTATGTGCTCGCTCGAATTCTGCTGCGGACTGGCCGAAAGGAGGAAGGGGAAAAAGAAATGGCGCTCTCCAAGGAACTGCGGGACCGAGTGGCCCATCCGGACTTAGTCCCCCAGCACCGGCTTCCCGATTTCGCGAACCTGACGCAAGGAGGGGAAGCGAGCCGGGTGTATCTGCAAGGGCCCATTTCGCCAGAAGCGCAGAAAGATGCACACACCTACATGAATCAGCTTAAGCCCGCGATTGCCGACGCTTACAATAACCTCGGGGTGATCGCGGCGGGCCAAAGAGACTTCGTCACTGCTACCGACTATTTTGAGAAAGCCGGCACCTGGAATCCCCTTCTCGAGGCACTTGATCGCAACTGGGGCATGGCAGCTTTCTACGCCAACCAGTATGCGCGGGCGGCTGCGCCGTTGGACCGGCATCTGCAGAAACACTCCGATGACTTGCGGGCCAGGGCCGCACTCGGTCTCAGTTTCTTCATGTTGCAGGATTACGCGAAGACGCTGGAGACGCTGCGGCCAGTACAAACTGAGGTGGACAACGATCCGGGCCTAGCCTACGCGTATGCTGTATCATCCGTGAAAACTGGGGAATACGAGGAGGGCGTACGCCGACTCAAGTCTTTGGAGCGATCGAATCCCAATTCCGCGGATGTTCACATGCTGCTGGGTCAAGCCTTCGCAGACCAGGCAGAATACGACACCGCGCTCGACGAATATCACAAGTCTCTGGCAATCGATCCCAATCAGGCACCGACACATTTTCAGACAGGGTTGGCGCTGCTCCGCAAGGGTAGTTTGGAGGAAGCCGTAGAGGAATTTCGTGCCGCACTCAAGCTCGACCCACCTAACGTATCCACCAAATATCACCTTGCGTTTGCGCTGATTCAGCTTCAACAGAAAGAGGAAGCGCTTACCCTCTTGCGGCAGGTTATAGGACAAGATCCAAAGCACGCGGATTCCTTCTATGAGCTGGGCAAACTGCAGCTCGAGCAAGGTGATATCAAGGCCGCTGTGTCTAGTCTCGAAACCGGAACCAAACTCAGTCCAGATAGCGATTACATTCACTACCAGTTGGCGATGGCCTACCGTCGTAGCTCACGAAGCGAGGATGCCGAGCGCGAAATAAAGCTCTACCAGGTCCTCAAGAATCGCCACCGAGGGCGAGATGTGTCCCGATCGAACTGATGGGTTGCGACTGCTGCGTCCCCTGGTGCTAACAGCCTTCCTCTGCTTTTCGGGTGCCCCCTATGCCCGGACACAAGAGGTAAGTGCACAGACGCCTTCTTCGCTCGCCGCTGCCAAGACTCACGTGGCACATGGCGACCTCCGCGGTGCCGAAAGGATTCTCTGGTCGGTACTCTCTTCTGAGCCTGAAAATCAGGAAGCTCTGACCCTGCTCGGTATCATTCGAGGTCGGCAGCAACGCTATTTGGAGTCTGAGGCTCTGTTCCGGCGTCTTTTGCAACTCAACCCCAAGTCGGTTGTAGCCTGCACAAATCTTGCGAATGCTCTCGCAGCGCAGGGCAAACTCGATCAGGCCATCGAGCAATACAATCAAGCAAAGGTACTCGCACCACAGGACTCCGATCTAAAGGTCAAGCTGGCCCGCCTTTATATCGAACGGGGATTCTTCACCGAAGCTCTCTCAACACTAAACTCGATTCCACCACGGCGATTTCCGGCGGCAGCTATTCCGGTTAAGGCGGCGAGCTTGGTGGCATTAGGGCGCAAGTCAGAAGCAGCGGCCCTCATCCCGCGAACGAAAGACTCTCCCACTATCGCCATGGAACTGGCGGAGATTTTTATCGAGGGGAAGCTTCCTCACGAGGCTTTAAGGGCTCTTGCCCTCGCTACCCCATCATTGAAGCGCACTCCTGCTCGCTTCCTTTACCTTGAGGGCCGGGCGCAACAGGCCACGGGGCAAACAACCGCTGCCCTGAAAAATTTTAAGCAGGCTCTTGAGGTCGATCCCAAATCAATTGATACGCTCCTCGCAATCGCCGACATTTATGCCGCCGAGAATAAGCACGCCGACGCGATAAACATCCTAGGACAAGCACGTGCGCTGGCGCCCGATGCGATGCCCGTCTTGCGCCGCGTCGTAATCGAGGCAATGAACGCGGGCGAGAACCGCACAGCACTGCAGGCAGCCCTTGAGCTCGAACAGAAGAGTCCTGAAAACCTGGATGACAAGTATCTAGTCGCCGCCGTTCTGTTGCAGGATCAGGAATACAGCGGAGCAGGCCAGATCTTGGAAACGTATTTGGCCCAACGCCCACAGGATAGCAAGGCCTGGCTGGGCCTAGGTCTGGCCCATCTGAACCAGCAACGTTACGCTGATGCTCGGAACGCTCTCGAGCGCTCCTTGCACCTAGATCCGGATCTCACGGAAGCCCAGTACGAACTCGGAGTTGTGGCGAGCAAGGAGGGCAATACTCAGGAGGCCATCCAGCGCTTGGAGCATGTCGTGCAAGAGCAGCCCAGGCATGCTAAGGCGCTCCTAAATGTCGGGACGCTTTACCTTCAAGCTGGCGAGCTAGAAAAAGCGCAAAGCGCCCTGCAACGTTCGGAGGCTGCCGACCCCACGGACCCCGAAACTGAATATCAGATGAGTTTGCGGCGGGCAGAAGGCTGGGCGGGAAAGGTCGAACACAAGGTAGACAGGTGAGAGGATACCTACGCCCGGAGAGCCACGGTGCGAAGGGACTCACTTGGGGGATGATTCCTTCTTATCCAGTTGCAGAGGCGGCTTCCTCACTGAACTCGGCCCCACAAACGGCACTTTTTGCTGGATTCCTTCCCCCTCCACAATTGTATAGATGAAATCAGCTAAAATATCCCGGTAAACTTCCCTCTTCCCACTGGGCCAGGAAACTTCCACAGTGCTCATACTGGCTTGCGCACCCAGGCCGAAATGCAGACGCAGGTCGTTCTGGGACAAGTAGCTAGAGCCGCCGCGTACCTCGTTGAATTGCACAACGTCTCCTGCGGTCACAGTGATACGAGCGCCGATTGCGGCCTTGTTGCTCTTCGTTCCCACAAGCCTGAACAAGACGGCATGATTGGAGCTCTCCGTGCGGTTGAGCAGCAATGTGGGTGGCTCGCCCACATTTAGGACCAGTACATCGATCTTGCCGTCGTTGTTCACATCTCCAAATGCAGCGCCGCGTCGAGACGCTAGCGGCAGAGTGTTCAAACCCGACACAGCTGTGACATCTTCGAACGTTCGGTCGTGATTGTTTCGGAACAGCAGCATGGGCTGTCTATAGGGCGCTCCTCCTTTCACCAGATCCATCTGCGGGTAGACGTGACCGTTCGCTACGAATATGTCCGGCCAGCCATCGTTGTCCATGTCGAACAGCGCCGTGCCCCAGCCCACCAATGGGTAGCTAGGTTGGGCTACACGGGCGCTCCAGCTGATGTCCGTGAATCCGAGTGTGCCTTGATTCCAGTAAAGAGTGTTGGGCTCTTCCGTAAAATTGGTCACGAAGATGTCAAACCGTCCGTCGTGATCGATGTCACCAAAATCAACGCCCATGGACCCCTGTTCACGGCCGTCGGCGCTCAACGCCGCACCCGACAGTAACGCGACGTCCTCAAAAGTGCCGTCGCGCTTATTGTGGTAGAGGTAGTTTGGGCCAGCGTCATTCGCCACGTAGAGATCCGGCCACCCGTCATTGTCATAGTCCGCCCACACGCTCTGCATGCCGAAATAGTGATTCGGAT
>WNFT01004829.1_pt1 | contig 11757 bp, 10 predicted proteins | sample 5400191 | NCBI WGS metagenome assembly WNFT01 (sample SAMN13153359, study PRJNA577476) | soil metagenome | isolation source: 80 cm saprolite under Madrone tree | place: USA:California | collected 2016-06-14
CAAATTGGCGACGCGAGCTTGCTTTTCCTTGTCGAAATGCAGGCGACACACTACTTACAGATCGCTCTCAATTAAGAGCGACAATTAACTGTGCCGTGTGGGCAGTAGCGCCTCTATGCTGCGTCAAAACTCTCTCCGCGCTTTGCACTAGTAGCCGCCGCGCTTCATTGTCGCGCAGAAGTTTTTCGGCCGCGCATTCAAGCTCTTCGACATCGAGCACCTGAATCGCGCCGTTCTTCGCGACAAGCGTTTGCGCAAGCGCCGCAAAGTTCTCCATATGCGGGCCAAAGATTACCGGTTTGCCCGCTACAATTGGTTCGACAGGGTTTTGGCCCCCGTGCGCCGTCAAACTTTTTCCCACGAAGACAACAGTCGCAATTCCATACCAGCGTTGAAGTTCACCAGTTGTGTCAAGAAGCACGCAATCTGGCTTTGCATCGCGATGATTTCTCGCTTCGCTCGCTAAACGTACTGGAAGCGATAAAGCCTCAAGTTGCGCACGGATTTCGCGCAACCGTTCCACATGGCGAGGTGCTATAAACAAGCGCAGCGAAGGAAATTGCTGACGCAACTTCAGGAAAACCTTAGCGAGAATTTCCTCTTCGCCAGGATGAGTGCTGCCGCCGAAAAGCACAAGCTGGTCTTGATTTGAAACATTCAAGTCGAACACTCTGGCTTTTTGAATGTCCACGTGATCATCGCGATTAACCGGATCGTATTTGATGCTGCCAGTGTTCCGAATTCGACTGCGCTCCACGCCGAGCTGTTGCCATCGATCGACGTCCGCAGGATCTTGCACGCATACCAGATCGAGAAGCCGAAACGTCGGCGCGACAAGAAATCGGAATAATCGAAATCTCTTTTCCGATCTTGGCGATAAGCGTGCGTTGACAAGCGCAATTGGAATTCGGCGCGCGTGAGCTTCCGCGACGAGGTTTGGCCAAATCTCCGCCTCAATCAGAAGAATTCTCGCCGGGCGAATCACCGCAAAGGCGCGTCGCATGATCGGCCAAAAATCGAGTGGGGCGTACATCACCTCGATCCAGGAAGAGGCATTCCTGTTTGCCAAAGCAAACCCGGTTGTGGTCGTAGTGGTCAGCACGCAATGCAGATCCGGTTCAACAGCACGCAGCGCGCTCGCCAGTTTGAGCGCGACCGTGACTTCGCCCACGCTCACTGCATGCAGCCATGTGGATCTTTGCTTCGCCAAGCGTGCGCGTACATCGATCCCGTAAATTCCGAGGCGCTGCCCAAATTTTTCGCGGTAGCCGCCGCGACGGAACATCTTCATCAAATAGCCCGGCAAAAAAAACAAAAGCCCGAGTGGCCAGAGCAAATTGTAGATGACGCGAATCATGTCATGCTCGCCGAGGCTCGCCGCAAGAATAAGACTTCGGTGGCACCGTATTTTCGCGCGCGGACGATATCCCAAACCTTTATTGCGGGAGTTTGCTCAGTCGGACGCTTTTCCAGAACGAAAACGCCATCCGTCTCGAGTAATTGCGCCAATACTCTATTCGTCAGGAGCTTTTCGGTGAAGCGCTCGCCAGATGTTGTTTTTTCGTAGGGCGGATCCGCAAAAATGATGTGGAATGTTCCTGTCCCGGAAGATCGCTTGAGGAATTCGAAAACTTCCTGCCGGCGCACGCGTCCCTCGAGTTTTACTTTCGCGAGGTTCTTCTCAATTGTCTCAACTGATTGTCGATCTTCATCCACAAAGAGAACCGAGGACGCACCCCGGCTGAGCGCTTCAATCCCGAGCGCGCCGCTCCCGGCGAAAAGATCGAGGACCCGGGCATCGATTATGGCGTCGCCTAAACTGGAAAAGATCGCAGCTTTCACACGGTCCATGGTTGGTCGAAGTCCGCTCCTCGGTACTGCCAGGCGGACGCCGCCGGCGCTGCCGGCGATCACTCTCATGGCGATGGGACTGGCGTTGCGCTGGTTTCTGGTGACGTTGCTTCCGGGCCAACAGACGGCGAAGGCGCGACCGGAGTTACCATGTCGGTCCGTTTTCTCTTTTTTGGTCTCTCTCGTTTTCCGCCGCCGAACAAGCTGTTGATCGCATTACCAAGATCTTTGAGATCGCGCCCCACCAGCTTATCCATCAAATTTGTTTTTGGCCGATCAACGCTACCGCCAACCTGAAAATTGAGGGCAAAGTAGCCCGAGTCGCTAATGGGTTGGAAATTGTCGCGAATCGCTCTAAAAAGCTGACCTCGAATTTTTTCGTTGATCGCGAGTTGGGAATCGAGTTTCAACTTGCCATCAAACGCGACGGTCCCGGATGCGGAGAGGCGAATATTCGGCGAACGCAAGATCAACTCATCGATCGTAACAAATCCGGGATTGATGTGGTACTTCGCCTGGGCCTGGTCAAGACGGAGCTCGGTCAGCTCTTCGATCTGGAGGATTTGCCCGATTGCGACCAGAAGACTGTATTGCTGCACTCTTCCATCGCGCAGAAAAATCTCGCCGCTACCAATCAGCGCATCGGGATCGGCAGTTTTTCCTGACGCTTCGAATTTTCCTTCTAGTTGGCCCTGCACCATTGCCTTGGCGCCGCCGGCATCTGCGACAATCTGATCAGCTTCGACATTATGAAACGTCACGCTCGCAGTGAACGGGGAATCCTCTGCCTCCGGCTGCATGGCGAACTGGCCACTGATCTCGCCGTTCCCCGCACGCGCGGACATTTTCGAAAGCTCCAGCACGTTTGGTTCATAGCGGAGCGGTGATTGCAATTGCTCGAGAAAAAAGCGATCCCGCACTGAAATCTTCGCGATCTTAGCACTGCCACGAAGGGCAAGACCGTTGCGCACGCTGGAGCGAAAATCCACACCTGTGAAGGTTCCAATCACTTTACCGTCGTGGTCGAGAAAACTGAAATTGCCGCCCTTAATGTTGACTCGTTGAACCTCCGGAGCGAAGCCGACGTAAGGGCTCGGGGATTTGGGGATTGCGCCTGCCCCTGGTGACAGAAGAGGTACTGGCGGAGGAGACGCAGTCAAATCAGAGGGCACGGTTGCGGTTCGCGCTTCCGAGATACTTTTAGTCTGTTCTGCCGAAACAGCTGAAGTCTCTTTTTCTCGCGAACCGGGCAATCGCCATTTCCCTGCCTCGTCTTGCAACCAAATTACATTTGGATCAACCAGCGACACTTCTTTGATCACCAGCCGTCGTGAAAAAAGCGAGAGAAAACGAACGCGAAGGCGGAACGTTCGCGCTTCTAGGAAGTGGTTCCGGCTCACAGCGGAGTTCTGCGCGATGGTAATGCCGCTTAGTTCGAGACCGCCCCAAGGCGTCACGCTCATGCGGCGAATCTCCAATGCGGCACCGAGTCGCTGACTCAGTTCTTGCTGAATCTTTGCTTGTGTCGCTTGCGATTGCACATACAAGTTCACCCCAATTAAGAGAATCGCGCCGAGCGCAATCACTGTCCCAAAGGCAATCAACACAATCAGGCGTAACTTTCGCACGCGGAGACGTTACGCAGCCCCAGTTTGAAGAAAAGATCAAAGCCCTTTTCCTTTCTTTCCTCGGTGTGAATAAAACAGTTATCATTCTCAACCCGGTCGCAGGAAGCGAGCAAGCAGAGCGTTGGCGGGAACGTATCGAATCGATCGCGGAGGGGAACGGCTTGTTTACCACTTCACGCTCCGGCGAAGCAGAGACGCTGGCCCGACGCGCCGCAGACGCCGGATTCGAAAAAATCGTTGCGGCCGGCGGGGATGGGACAGTTAACGAGGTGGTCAACGGCTTGGTGGGAAGCGGGGCGGCGCTAGGCCTGCTCCCGATGGGAACGGTGAATGTCTTCGCGATGGAGCTTGGCCTGCCCGCGCATAATCTCGAACGTTGCTGGGATATTATTCAGGATGGGAACACGCGCCTTGTCGATCTCCCGAGCGCAAATGGGAAATACTTTGTCCAGCTCGCCGGCGTGGGCCTTGACGCGCAAGTCGTGAAGGAAACCAGCCTCACTTTCAAACGCAGTTTCGGTCCGCTCAGCTATCTCATCTCCGCTGCGCAAATCGCAGCACGGCAGCCGCCGAGACTTTTCATTGAATCGGAGAATGCTTCCATCGATGAGGGGTCTTTTGTTCTGGTTGGCAATGGGCGCCTTTATGGAGGGCCTTTTCCTTTTTTCAAGCACGCGGTCATCGATGATGGATTATTTGATGTCGTCGTGTTCAAGCGGCTCGGTTATCTCGAGATCATCAAGTATCTGCAAGACGTGGTGTTCAGTTCGGACATTCGCGTGCCCGAGATTGAATATTTTCAGACCCGGCATTTGCGCGTTACGAGCGAACAGGATGTTCCCGTGGAACTCGACGGTGAATTGGTCGGTAGTTGTCCGGTTGACTTTCAAATCCGGGAAAAAGCGGTTCGGGTGTTAGCGCCGGCGACTTCGTTGTCGTAATGGACGGCGGTGCGAGAGCTAGTCTTTGCGCTAAATCCGCGTGATGTTCCGCGCGATGGATCGTGGTGATCGATGGATTCGAGAAAAAGCAGCGGCGTCATTAAATCCACCGCAGGTTGAAACCACGCTCGTCCGACTTGGCGAAAGGTGGCCGGTAAACGCCCCTCCTCTTGTCGATGTGGTCGAGCAATTTCCGCTGGGTGAAGCTGCCATGCTTCACCTCCTCGCCATCTCCAGCAGTTGCGCCGCCAGATTCGTTCGGAATCCCGAAACTCTTCTTTGGCTCCATCGACCTGAGACGTGTCTCGCAGCGCGTGATTATGGAGAAATGCGCAATGATCTCCTCACTCTCGCTGGCGATTCAATCTCGGCGGGGAATTTTGGAGCGCTTCGTTTTTGGAAGGGCCGCGAGATGGCGCGAGTCGCCCTTCGGGAACTTGCGACTGTAGCTCCACTTGAAGAAACCACAGCGGAGCTTTCGCGGGTCGCGGAGATTTGCATCCGTCGCGTATTCGAACACTGGAATGCGGAATTGCAGAGCCGCTACGGTTCTCCCAGTACCGAATTCGCCATTCTGGCACTTGGTAAACTCGGAGGTGGAGAGCTCAATCATAGCTCGGATGTCGATCTTCTTTTTCTCTACAGCGATGAGGGCCAGCTTTCGCCCCGCCTCTCCTATCACGAGTTCTTTAACCGGCTGGCAAAGAAGATTCTCGAAACTTTTTCGAAACATCATCCGGAAGGCTCGCTTTTTCGCGTAGATCTTCGCCTTCGCCCGGAAGGTTCGGCTGGGCCGCTCGCGCGATCGCTCGAGAGCATGGAAAATTATTACGCCGGTTTCGGCGAAACCTGGGAGCGCATTGCCCTGATCAAGGCGCGCGGAATCGGCGGCAGTCGGGAGTTGGCTTATGAATTCTTACGGCAACATCAGCCTTTCATTTATCCGAAGAGTCCGACACCCGATTTGCTCGACGAGATCGCCAACATCAAGCGACGCATCGAGCGCGATGTCGTCGGACACGACCAGCTGGAGCGCGACGTCAAACTCGGCCGCGGTGGCATTCGTGAAATCGAGTTCGTGGTGCAGGCACTACAGCTTATCCATGGAGCGCACAATGCGTTCCTGCAGGAACCGAGCATGCTCAAAGCGCTGCGCGCTCTTCGTCAATTGGATCTTCTTCCCCGGGACGAAGTGCTGGCGCTCGATAAGGCGTATCGCTTTCTCCGGCGTGTCGAGCATCGTTTGCAAATCGAAGCTGAGCAGCAGACTCACACCGTTCCAAACGATTCGGAAGCTTTGCGGCGACTCGCACTTAGCCTCCGTTTTTCATCCGGTGAACGATTCACCGGGGCGCTGCAAGAAAAGATGCATAGTGTGCGCTCCATTTTTGAACGGGTTATTTCCAAAACGCCTGCGGAACCGGCCAAAATTGATCTGGGAATTTTCAGCGACGAAAAGCGGGCGGCCAAGGCGCTCGCGGATCTGGCGCAAGGACCGGCCAGCTTCCATATCGCGCCGCGGACTCGCCAAATATTTCGCAAGCTACGCCCGGTTTTGCTCGAGTGGCTCGGGAAAGCGGCAGATCCCGATGCAACTCTCAATCAATTGGTTCGCTTCGTTGAAGTCTACGGCTTGCGCAGTTTGCTCTTCGAACTTCTCGTCGCCAATCCCCGACTACTCGAACTGTTAATAAAAATCTTCGATGCCAGCCGGTTTGCCAGCGAGCTTTTGATCGGCCATCCGCACCTTCTCGAAGAAATCACACGCGGCGAACAACTGGACCGCCCAATCGTATTGGAGGAACATTTGCGCCGCCTCGCCTCGCTCGATTCGAGCGGGATCAGTGTCGATGCGGTGCGCGCGTACCGGCAAACCCAATTACTGCGAATTCTCCTTCGGGACGTGTTAGGCCTGGCCGATCTCGGCGAGACCCAGACTGAACTTTCCGCACTTGCGGAAGCCTGCCTGCTCTTTGTGACCAAGCTTCTTAGAACCGAGCAATTGACCATCATTGCTCTCGGAAAATTTGGCGGACGCGAGATCAGTTATGGCGCAGATCTCGATATTTTGTTCGTGGGAGAAGATATTCGTTCCGCGCAGAATCTTGTCGTCACAATGGCGCAGGCCAGCGCTGAAGGAAGCATTTGGGCACTTGATGCACGACTGCGTCCCGAGGGAGAAAAGGGGCCGCTGGTTTGCTCTCTCGAGACTTATCGAGCTTATTACGCGGGCCGTGCTCAGCCTTGGGAATTACAAGCGCTGACTCGCGCACGGGCTGTTACCGGCCCGCTGCAAAGCGAGTTTATCGAAATGGCAAAACGCGTATGGCGTGACGCCGGCCAACATGTCGATCTTCGCGCTCGAATCGACAACATGCTCGAACGCATTCGGCGCGAGCGCGGAAGTGGATCGGATTTTCTCGATCTCAAAACAGGAATCGGCGGAATTATCGAAGGGGAATTCTTGGTTCAAGCGCTGCAGATGCGAGAAAATATCTGGGAACCAAGTTGGCAGCAGGCCGTCGATCGCTTGCACGAAAGCGGGCGCCTTGATGATTCAGAAATTGCCAATCTCAAAACTGCTTACTCATTCCTGCGCCGGTGTGAATCTGTGTTGCGACGTCACGAGAACAAAAGCGTCTCAGCATTTTCAAGCGATCCTGGTGGACAACGAAAGCTAGCCATTCGTCTGGGCTATGACACCTTCGAAACCTTTCGCCGCGATTATGTGGATGCTCGCGACAAAATTCACGAGGTCTATTTGCGCCACGTTGGTTAAGACGAATCGTTCATCCTGGTTTGCGTGCGCTGATGACAAGCGTGCGTCCAAGAAGGATTTTGTGCGAATTAATCTGACGCACTATCGCATCGTTCTGCGCACCAACGGTTTTAAATCTTGCTACCTCACGATGATAATGATGCCGGTCCGCGATTCGAATCGGCAGGTAAAGGAGAACAAACGAAATCAGTGAGCGCCGTTGAAATTTGTCGATACTGAGCTTGAGATCGATAAAACCCGCATCCAACAGCGCATGCGCAAGATGGAACCAGCCTACCGGGCTTATGTGGCCGGCGGTACTATGAGCTTCGCGGTCGCCCACCGGTAGTGGACCGAAGAGCGATGGAAATCCAAACGTTAAATAACGCAGACGTGAACGCAGATTGAGGACGTTCGGCGTTGAAACGACGGTCAGCCCGCCCGGTTTCAGCACGCGATGAATTTCGCGCAGGGTCGCACGATAGTTCTCCAGGTGCTCGATTGTTTCGACACAAGTTGCGAGGGCGAAACGGTTGTCCGGGTATGGCAGCGGCTCGCGATTTAGATCGACAATATTTACCGTTTGATCTGAAAGCCGTATCAGCTCTGCCGTGTAATCACATGCGAAACAGCGAAGGCAGCTGTAGCGCAACTTCACAAGGTTGAGCAGCTCCCCCTCGCCGCTGCCAACGTCAAGATAATCACCCGACACATCTTGCGGCACCGCTTTGTCGATCGCGTCCAGAATCGCCGCACGAATAGACGGCGTGCTCCGCGGTCGCATTGTCGAGAAATTCCGCGCGCGCTCTTGCGGAGCTAACCCGGAATGCCTTTGAGCATTTCCGCGTTCGTCGGAAATTTTTTGACGAACATCAGCAGACGCTGAATTGCTTCCTCGGGTTTGTGCCCGGCGAGGCCGCGCCGGATGAGATTGATTTTCTCCAGCTCCCACGGTTGCAGCAGCAATTCTTCGCGCCGCGTACCGGAAAGAAAGATGTCGATCGCGGGATAAATTCGCTGATCGCTGATTTTGCGGTCGAGCACCATTTCCATGTTTCCGGTGCCTTTGAATTCCTGGAAGATCAGTTCGTCCATGCGACTCCCCGTTTCGATCAGCGCCGTGGCGACGATCGTAAGTGATCCAGCTTCTTCAGTATTACGCGCGGCCGCGAAAATTTTGCGCGGAATTTCCATCGCGCGTGCGTCGATGCCGCCACTCATGGTGCGACCGCCGCCAGCCATCGCATTATTGAATGCGCGGGCTGTGCGTGTGATCGAGTCGAGCAGAATAAATACATGCTTTCCTGCTTCAACTAGCCGTTTTGCGCGCTCGATGGCCAGTTGCGCAATGCGGGTGTGACTTTTGATGTCGGCATCGTTGGAGCTGGCCATCAGTTCCGCTTTTGGGTGCGAACGGCGGAAATCCGTCACCTCCTCCGGGCGTTCATCGACAAGCAGAATAATCACGTGCATGTCCTTGTGATTTTTCGTAACCGCCTCGGCGATGTGATGCAGTAGCGTCGTTTTGCCGGTGCGAGGCGGGGCGACAATCAAGCCGCGCTGCCCCATGCCGAGCGGCGTCATCAAATCCATGATCCGCGTCGTGTAGCGCTCGGGGTCTGTCTCAAGCTTGATCCGCTTGTTCGGATTGATCGTGGTAAGCTCTTCAAACGGTCGCAAGCCCTGATATTTCGGCGGCTCTTCACCGTTGATTGTCAGGAGTTTGACTAACTGGGGACCGCGGTTGCCTCGTCGTGTTTCGCCATGAATCCACATCCCGTCCCGCAAAGCAAAACGCCGGACGATTTCAGGCGTCACGAAAATGTCCTGCGGCGTCTGCACAAAATTGCGCTTGGCGTCGCGAAGAAAACCGAACCCTTTGCCAGAGATCTCAATGATGCCATCGCCGAATTCCGGCTCACGCTGAACTTGTTCCCCGTTTTCAACGGCGCTCTCGCCTCCTTCAGGTCCGCCTGAGGCGGATCGATCCAATGTTTCGACACCCACGTTCTCGGCGACAGAATCAGCCGTCCCCGGCGAAGAATTCGGGGACTCATTATATGAATCACTGAAATTCCTATTACCTCGATTTTGATAACGCCTTCGCGGATAACGGCGGCGCGGGCGATGCTGGCGTTGTTCTGGCGCAGCGGATGCAGTTTCCAGCGGTGGGGGCTGGTTGTCGTTTTCTTCGTTCATAGATTAAATGGAATTCATCGCTGCAGCGGGGCAGCACCTTAGCGGGTTTGCTGTAAGCAATAACTTTTCAGACCGGCAACCTGGCCAGCAATTCGTCGGGAATTTCTAAATTTGAATAAACGTTTTGCACGTCGTCGTCCTCGTCGAGCGCATCACACAAACGCAGAACCTGTTGTGCGACGCTTTCGTCGGCGACTGGAACAGTCGTATCGGGAATGAACGTAAACTTTTGCCCATCGGTTGTTACGCCCGCATTTTTGAGCGCGTCAGCTACCGCGTAGAGCTGATCGTGGGAAGTCGTAATAACATACTGATCCTCGTCGGTTGTCAACTCCTCTGCTCCCGCCTCCAGCGCGAGCTCAAGAATCTGATCCTCATTAATACTTGATCGCGGGACGCTGATTTGGCCCTTCTTATGAAACATGTATGAAACACTTCCGGCGGAGGCGAGATTGCCATTGTTCTTGCTGAAGATGCTTCGAATCTCTGCGGCTGTTCGGTTCTTATTGTCGGTCGCGGCTTCGACGATTACGGCGACACCGCCCGGCGCATAGCCCTCGTAAACGATCTCATCGAAGTGTTGCGTCTCGTTGCCCTCGCCCGTGCCACGTTTGATCGCGCGCTCGATGTTATCGCCTGGCATGCTTTGCGCCCGTGCCGCCTGGATCGCGCTGCGCAGACGAGGGTTTCTACTGGGATCACCACCACCGGTTTTAGCGGCAATGGTTATTTCCTTGGATAATTTGCTAAAGATCTTGCCGCGCTTCGCGTCGATTGCGCCTTTGAAACGTTTGACCTTCGACCATTTACTGTGTCCCGCCATATTGCGGAGTTATGTTTTCTTGATCTGAAAGTTGCCTGACTAAAAAGCTGTAGTTTTCTAACAGCGCGCCTCGCGAGAGAATGACTGGCGAGGGAAATTAACGAGCGCTATTCAAACAGCAAAAGCTTGATTTGTCAATTTACGGTCTTCGGCGCGAAGAAGGAGCCAGGACGGCTATGGCGGACAGCCCAAAGACGAGCGCGGCCGAGAATAAACAGTAGCGGCAGAACGCGTGCAGGACGAACGCTTGCACATACAGCAGCCAAAGCGTGACGAGGAACATCGTTCCTACGGTTAGCGTGAGAAATGCTCGCGCGCGGGTGTATCCGAAAGCGGCGAATGTCGCAAAGCTGAACACGCCGAAGTAAGCGAGTGTGCCGAACGCTGCCATCGGTATTCCGGCGAGCCGCGCATACGAACTGCCGAGCACACGAAAACAATCTGGCGAGCCTCCGCAGACCAGCATCTCACCAGTCAACGCCTGCACCGTCAGGTAAGTTGCATCCGCCAATCCGAGCAGCGCGATGAATGCCGCGATTGTATAGAGAGTAATTGAAATGCGCGAATCGGTCAGTTTCATTGCTGTTCCCGTTGAAACGTCACGTTTGTCGCACTCGTTATTTCGAAGCCTTCTCGTTCATGGCCGCACTGATTGCGATGCGTAAACCGGAGGGATTTAAGCTGGGAGGGGGCACCCGATGATCATTAATAAAAACCGTAGGCGTAGTCGCCAGACCAAGTGCGGCAGCTTGCTGCTCATCAGACTTAACCCGTGCTTTGGCTTGGTCGCTGTCGATATCTTTTCTGAAGCGATCAACGTTCAATCCGAGCATTCCGGCATAAGCGCTGAACAATACGCGCGCGTCTTGGGCCTTGCTCCAAACAGATTGTTCCCGATAGAGCAGGTCGTGCATTTCCCAAAAACGGTTTTGGAGACTCGCCGCTTCCGACGCCAACGCCGCTTCGCGCGCGTGCTGATGGCTTGCGAGCGGGAGATGACGAAAGACCACTCGCAAACGCGAACCGTACTCGCGTTCGAGCTGGTTAATCGGCTCAGAGAGATTCGCACAAGGCGGACACTGGAAGTCTCCAAATTCGATAATTGTCACAGGCGCGTCGGCGCGTCCACGAACGTGAACCATCTCTGTGCCGCCCATTGCGGATATCCTGGAATTTTCGGGGATTGTCAGAGCAGGAAGCCGCTTGGCGCGATAGAGCATCGTCCCGCCAGCGATTGTGACTAACGCAACCGTCCCGACAATGAAAAACGGAAGATATCGCTTCATTGAAAAAAGCCGCATGCGACTAGAATCGTTGCTCGTAACACGTCAAGAAACTTTCGGCACTACGGTGATTGTGCCCTTGCCGAGTGTGGCCAATTAACCGCCCATCGTCAGTTGCGATGCCATGAATGAAGGATCGCCCCTGGCGAATGCCCATATTTCTATATCGGCCTACAGGGACAGTTCGAGTTACCGAAAGTCCACAAACGTTTCGGAGAAACGTCCTCCAGCCAAATGCGAGATTCGACAATAAGAACCGGGCCGACATTACTTG
>WNFT01034473.1_pt1 | contig 11757 bp, 15 predicted proteins | sample 5400191 | NCBI WGS metagenome assembly WNFT01 (sample SAMN13153359, study PRJNA577476) | soil metagenome | isolation source: 80 cm saprolite under Madrone tree | place: USA:California | collected 2016-06-14
AATCAACGATAACCGGCTTATCAGATTTGAGCACCTTCGACTCGAAATCCTGATCTCCTACATGAAACAGGTTGGCATGGGTATCCATTACGTTACTTACTCACTTTCATGGCTGTGTATTCGCGTGACGTTGAGATAATGATAGTTTCTCAAGTAACTCTATTCAAGAAAACAACATCGTCTTAGCTCTTATTCCCATCCGACACAATGTGTGCCTCTGCGAGTAGAGGAGATATGGCCCGCGCTGGAGAGCTCTATCTTCTTTACTCGTAGGACGCTGCCTCAGCCGTGCTAAAGTGCCAGGCCGGCTAATTCCTGCGATTGCCTCCCTGTAGGATACTCAGGAGCATCAGGATGTAGAGGAACAGGTTCAGCACCGTGATAAAGAGCGAGACTGTAATGCCGATGGCATTGGGCATCGTATCCGCCAGGTACTTGGCGCGCTGCACGTAGTACAAGACATACGCGGAGAAAATGCCGATGCCTAAGACAGAGATCAAGAACACAAAGAACGTACTATGGAAGAAGAAGCTTATCAGCCCCGCTACAATCAGCAAGATCACGCCCATGAAAAGGTAACCGCCCAGGTTTGAGAAGTTGCGTTTCGTCGTCCATGCGTATACTGCTAATGCCAGTGACGTGATAGCTGTGATCAAAAAAGCCTCGCCCAGGATGTTACCGTAGCCTGCCCCAAGGTAAAGACCCAGGATACGCGAGAGCCCCAATCCCTCTAAAAAGGTGAACAGGTACAGCAGAAAGAGATTCAATCCTGGGGTGTTGATGGCGAAACTCAGGATAATGAGAGTAACAAACCCTCCAATAACGACAACCAAGTAGCCTCCAGTCGTGAGGCCGATGGCGAATCCTACCAGGGCACCGATGAAAGCGAAAAGAAAGGAAAAGGCCAATAATCCCATAACCTTGCTGATCAGGCTACCCGCCTGTGCATTCTCATAACCCTGAGGCATGGCCTGGTACTGATAGCGAGAGGCGCCAAAAAGCCCACCACGGTTTCCTCCACCAAAGGGGCTGTTATTTCTCGGAAAATTGTACATGATAAACCTCAATTGAACGCTCTGCTCTTCACGAATAGCGAAGAGCAGCAAACTTGCTTCTAGTAAAATTACGTAGACAGAAGCAAGTTGTTGCATTTTATTATTCTTGTATGAAAGAGCCTGGCGGCAGAAACACCAGATTCTAGACTACTATGCCGGTATGATTCCTCCCACCATAGTAAGTTTATCACATAGCTTATCAGACAGCAAAGATGAGAGTGGTTATCTCTTCCGGCGGGTTCCTTCCGGCGATTTGTTTGGTGGTTCATCACCTGGCTGTGTGACTAAGGAAGCCTCGACGATATTAGTAATGTCGCAACGCGGGTGGTTATTATCTGCATGCCAGTAGAGCAAACTCCCTAGAGGTTTCCGCATCAGCCCACCGCAACGTGGACAGCGGACTTCTCTTTCCCCCTGACCCTGAGTCATGCTGAGTTCTCCTTTGAAACAGAGCTAGTGGCATTATAAGTGGTTGTTTGCCTGATACGATCAATTAAAAGACGGGTGGCGTACAGCCCTTCAGGTGCAGTCATAAAATATGGTCGAGCAAGCACCTGTCAGGGGCTACATAACGCTCCATACACCACAGATTTCGCAGTAGGCGATACCAACCTCACCAATTGTCTTGCTACGTGTGTTCCAGCGATCATAGGCAATAGCAATGGAGCCACAATTCCAACAGCGAGCGCGTCCGCCGGCTTTACTTTCTTCAGAGAGGTGATGAAGTAACAGGCTGCGTGCCTCATCCGACCCGGTATAGCCGGGGTTGTAGGCCAGGTGCAGCAAATTGCCTAGCGGTAAAGCGATTTCATGTGTCGGCGCTTGCGGCGAGTTCGCCGGAGCATACGCTGATGGCAGTTGTGGGGGTGGTTGAGGAGGTCGCCGGAATAACTCACCACGCGCAGTACGCCTCCCTCCCTCGATAGGGGGAGTGTGGTCCTGGCGCTCTGCACGATCTCCATTGGATACAGGTGAGTATGGTGGTGCAGGTGTATTTTCCATGTGCTCATTCAATGGTGCGCCTTCCTTCTCTCCATCCATCGAGAAGCCTGGAGCTTCTCCGGGAGTGAGTGATTCTGGGGCACTTTCGGCTTGGTTTTCTAGATGATTATTATCTTCTGGCTGATCGGGCTGATTTGCGCGTCTGCGTCGTGTTATTGGCATAGGAGCCTGCTCCTCAGAAAAAGTGTCTACTCTAGTTGCGAGTGCATTATATCACAGTACAGAGAGAAGTTCTACAATAACATAGATGCGGTGCCGTCTGGTGGCATTTTCCGCTGGGCGAGCGTACATAGAACCATACTCGCCCTGGCGTACTCTAAGGTCATCGTTCGAAACTGCTAACTTTTAAAGAAGTCAGCGTTGATCTGAATATACTGTTTCCATTCTTCAGGAGTCGCCGACTCTTCAAAGATAGCCGTGACGGGGCACGCAGGTTCACACGCGCCGCAGTCGATGCATTCATCAGGATTGATATAAAGCATCTCAACAGTCTCAAATTCCGGCTCATTCTGCGTAGGATGGATGCAATCGACAGGGCAGACATCTACACAGGAAGCATCCTTTACGCCGATGCACGGCTGAGTGATAACATAGGTCATGGTCTGGATATCCTCCTCTTGGCTCGCTATGTGAGAACCCGCCTACATAGCGGCTAAGTTTGTGATTTTTATGGCAAAGTGATAATTTCAGCCTCTTTCAGTATAGTGGGTCGCAAAGGTAATGTCAATTATTTTGTGCTGCGTCGTTCTACCAACAATCAGGGGTTACCGTGAGTACCCGCGTGCCTGGGATTTTGCTGGCGAAAGACACTGGCAATGTAAAAGGTGATATGCCTCAGCTCCCGGCTTCTTTGGATGGGCATGGCGAGCCAGCAAAGTCGCGTAGGGGAGGGGATGCTTGCATCACCTCGGTGACGGATCACTTATTGCAGCTTTTCAATTTGCAGGTGTGAGAACGCAACTTCAGTGCCCTGTTCCTCTACACTGAGGCCGATATCCCCTGAGCTTAATGGTCGTGTTGAGGGATCGGTCATTATAGTGCCCACACGGTTCCTATTAACAAAGAAGGTGAAGGTATTTCTTTTCACCACGGCAGTTATAACATTACGCTGACCCAAATTGGGCAATAGGCCGCTGACATCACCATATGCTAATGTTTCTGAGGGTGTCTGTCCATCATAGCGCCAGAATCCGTACTGACCATCCCCCGCGTCGATTTCAAATAGGTAGTAGGGAGCTTGATCGGCAGAGGAACGGAAAACAATGCCGTAATAATCTCCACCATCGTGTGCGCCCTGTATCTCGGATGTTGTAACTGTGAGACTAAAGTTGGTAAACGTGGAATTTCCGTTGTTGTAGAAAGCCATTGCAATATACTTAGGAGGAAACGTGTTTCGGATATGATATTGCCCGTTCTGGAAGAAGAAGGTACGATCCTGCTGATCCTGTGGCCACTCACCACTTTGCGGCTCACCCGCCAGGTAATCGGTTGGTGTGGGAGTGGGCGTTGGCTGCACATGTAGGTGCGTATTTGGAATTCTGACAACATTTACGGTGATCACGGAAGCGATGATAACCAGCAGCACAACTGCTGACAGCACATAGCGACGCAACTTAAAAGCGCCTTGCCCCACGGGTTTTATTTGAACAATAGGTTTCAGGGCCGCGATGGCTTGTTTGTCTCCGCCATTGGAAGCACTGGCTCTTTTATTATCACTGCTTTCTGAGAGAGCGTGCTGATCTGCGTCAGCAACGGCTTCTGCAAAAGCGGCGCTGAACTCACCGGCCGTCTGGAAGCGTTCCTCGGGCCACTTGGAGAGGGCTTTAGCAACCACCTTGTCGATGTGCGGACTGACATCGGCGCGCAGTGTTCCGGGCGCAGGTGGTGTTTCATGGACATGCATGAGCGCCATAGCAATAGAGCTTTCGGCTTTGAAAGGGGGGCTGCCAATCAGAAAAAAGAAAAGGGTCACACCAAGCGAGTAGACATCTGAACGACCGTCAAGCGGTTCACCGAGGGCCTGCTCGGGCGAGATATAATCGGGAGTGCCCATTAATGTCTCCGCTGATTTCATGGATTGTTGCACGGTTGTGTCCTCAGGTTGCATCAGGCGCACGATGCCGAAATCCGAAAGCATGGCGTGACCCGCGCCGTCCAACAGGATGTTGGCGGGTTTGACATCGCAGTGCACGCATCCATGTTCGTGCGCGTAATCCAATGCAGAGGAGATTTGTTCCAGGTAGTGTTGCGCTTCGCTTAGCGAGAGAGGGTCATGCCTGCTAACGTATTCAGCTAAGGTCCCACCAGCCATGTAAGGCATAACGATGTAGGGTAATCCGTGATGTTCGCCATAGGAGTAGATAGGGAGAATGTTTGGGTGATCCAATTCACTGGCCGCTTGCGCTTCACGAAGGAAGCGGGTGTAAAAATTTTTCTGCATCTGTTTGTCCATGGTGGAACGTGGCAGAAAGACTTTGACGGCGACTTTTTCATCTGGTGTGCGGCTTTGCGCCAGAAATACCGCGCTGGATCCCCCGTAGCCCAGCAGTTTTTCGAGAATATACGAGCCTATTTCTTGCCCGATTAAATGTTGCCCCCTGGTAGTAGCCACGCTAAGGCTCCTCTCGTGCCCCATAAACGGAAGTAAGCAAGTGCGCGATGCCTGGGATACAACGAAACGAGTGAGTAAAGGAAGAACCAATCTGATTCTTCGGCCAGTTCAATTGGTAGCGCAGCCATGTCAGAATCGTCTCTTCAAATTGCTGGTGACAAACCCTTCATTATGGAAACTCTTCAAAACTGGGTGCTGACGCGAGGGTCATGCTCTGTCTCGTGGTTGCTGCTTTTTCCAGTATGTCAGAATGCTCGCCGCAGGGCATCTTCTAAAGCTCATCGTTTCAGTCGGCACCCAATTTTGAATGCCCTCCATTCGAGGCACCGGCATAGAGATTATCGCTCTGCAAGACGCGCAGCGTTGGGATGAGGCGGTAGTGGTAAATGCCCCGAAACCTCCACAGTTTTTGCCCTGAAAGCTGCACACTTGCCCCCAATCCTGCACATCGGAGCAACGTTTCTTGGAGAAACCACTTTCCGTCTGGAATATCAGCATGAAATGTTGTAAATACATCGTCGTAGCGGACAAATTGAGGAGAGAATGTGTGAAGAGGAAAGGTTGAAATGGCATGTAAATCCCCCAATGAAACCGGTGGGAGCAGGAGAATTATCCTGGTCGATAGAGAGAAACTGTCTGAGGGAGGACGATAGCTCGTGTACGCCTCTCAAGCGCGAAGAGGAGAAAACAAAGCAAGCTCGCAAGCCACCAGGATACTGATACTCCTTCACCAGTTTCATTGTGGGATTTACAGGCGTGTCTGATAAACGCTCGGTCCAGGCGATGACGGCGTGGAGTACGGCGGCGGCGCGAGAGACGATGGCTCGATTGTCGTAGCAGGTCGCCATTTTCGCTCAAAGTAGCGTGTAGAGCAGGGACGCGACGCGATGCAGCGCCACCATGGTCTTCCCGGTGCCTGGGCCACCCTTGATCAACAGCACCCCGGGGTGCTGTTGATCAAGGGACGTCGGAGGCGGGTCGTCACAAGACCTCACCCTTTCGGGCCACAACTGCACGCTCAGCTGACGGCAGCGCCGAACCACTTTGGCAGCAGGACGCGCAGATCCTGCTGATCTTCACCGACCCACGCCACGTGGCCGTCCGGCCGCAGCGCACCTGGGTACACCCGTGGAAGGCTTGCAGCCACAGCGCCGCCTTGATCTCTTCTACGTCCTGTGACTGCATCGAGGCACCTCCACGGACTTGGGCGCAGCATGCCGCAGGTCGAGTACGAACAAGTGCTGGTAGGGCGCTGGCGGGCGAAAGAAAGTGTAGAGGTCTACCAGGATCTCCGTGGCGAGTTCGGCAGCGCAGGCGGCATGGTAGACAGCCAACCTGGCATCATCACTCACGATGAGCGGATAGGCTGCGAGGGCTTTGGAACAGTAGGAACACCGTTTCGACAGACTCGCAATCCCTGCCCGAAGGCGTTGTTCGTCGTTGACGATGAGCATGATGGTCTTCCTCTCTCTGATCTGTCTCACACCTGCACGTGTTGCAGGAGTAATGCCGAGAAAAGTATACCCATCTTGCCCGACGCTCTGGCCCGCTCAGAGGGCTTGTTTATCCGCAAACAACGAGTGCCCAAATACGTACCCCCCTCGTGAGCAAGTATGAACTGTGATCTCTTCAAGAGATACTGGACGCATGCCAATCCTTTCTCCTGCTCTCCAACCGCACACGGTATCTTATTGTCTATAGTTGACACCAGGGAGTATCTCGTATATTCCGTATGGCGTCAAGTTTGGCGCGCTCTTACAGGCAGCTTAGCCGATAGTTACCACGGGCGAGTATACGAGTATATAAGATAAACCACCTCCCCAATTTCCTGCCATGTGCAATTTGACGTGCCGCAAATTAATGCGAGATAAAGAACATGGAATCAGGGCAGGAAGCTAGAGAGCAGAGACCTTCTTTATCCGCAAATCGATGGAATGCACTTCTGCAGCGGACGCACGGCTTGTCACGTTTCGCAGACTGTATCAAGATAAGCACACTGCTCGCTACCTGCGTGGACGCCGCTTGCGTGCTGGGACCCGACCCTGCACTTTGGCTTTGCTCTTCGTGCTTACCTGCATGGCCTTAGCAGGATAAGCAGAATGGTATTTCATTGCAAGTTTTAAGGCTGCATCAGCCTGCTCGATATCAGACATTTCAATCACCAACTGCGCACCATCAACTTCTGTCGTCATTTTGATTGGGTAGATCGTGCTTTCTGTTTTCCCTACTTGTTTCTCGTGTGCCTCCCGCAAGCGTTTGAGTACGGGCACTATTCCTCCGAAGATCGTCACCAGTCCGCTGATGTCCGCAATGTCCTCAGCAATAGCAGCGTGGTTACCTTCAACGAACGTTGCGATTTGTTGAACCGTCGTGACCAATTCAATGAAGAATCTTTCTATCCCCTTCTGCCCAGTATAGACTGGTGGCTCTGTGGTATATCCCTCTTGTTCCAGTGCAGCGACCGTTACGTGTCCTACCGTATCAATCGGTGCAGGATCAAACTCATTCTCTTCTGCGATTAGTTCAAACGTAATTACACAATCTTGTGAATGTTCTGATATTCTCTTTTCTTCCATTTCCTATACTCTCTTTTGTCACTGGCGGCTGCGAAATGCGGATCTTCTATCCTTGCAAAAATCTGTCTACCCAGAAAAAGGCATTAGTGAGGTCGATCCCCAGATCAGGAGAATGGTGAAGAAGATTAAAAGCGAGAGGAAAGAGAAGGAATGTCTCCTCTCTGCTCTTTGCTCGTAACCACTCTTGCTGCACGAGTTGAACAAGGCGGTGATAGTCGTTGTATTGGGCCAGAGCTGTACTCAGATTGACCAGAGCCTCAGCTTTGTCCTCTTTAATTGAGATCGAGCCAATCACCTGTTCTGCCTCCTGCCAGTGCTGTGCTTGAGCCAGTGCTGTGCTCAAATTGACCAGAGCCTTGACTTTCCTCTTCTCATCTGAGATCGAGCTAATGAGGTGTTTGGCCTCTTGCCAGCGTTGTGCTTGAGCCAGTGCTGTACTCAGGTTGATCTGAGCCTTGGCTTTGATCTCTCTAATCGAGATTGAGCCAATGATGCGTTTGGCCTCTTGCCAGTGCTGTGCTTGAGCCAGTGCTGTACTCAGATTGATCTGAGCCTCAGCTTTCTTCCACCTATCTGAGATCGAGCCAATGAGGTGTTTGATCTCTTGCCAGCAGTGTTCTGCCTCCTGCCAGTGTGTCGTTTGACACATAAATCCGCCAAAGAGGGGAGATATGCGTCAGAAGAAGAAAATGGCGATCTTATGCGTCAGTACGTCATGAACATCTTCCACAGGAAACCTTAAGCATAGATGTGTTTACCTTTGCAACATGAGAGCGAGTACCTCGAAAGATGCCAGCTTTTCATCATGACACAACATTTACACCATAGTAGCCAACCCCAACCAGTCCACAAAGCGAAAATGAATGTAACAGCACCAGTCAACAAATCCACCAACGAAAAAGTGGGAATCGGTACGTCTATCTGCTAGTGCATATCCATCGATGTACAGAAGTAGCACATAGTCTGGGAAGAGAAACGTTCACTTCTCCCCAAGAGTCGGAGGAATGGTATGTTTACAATGTCGTCAGGCGAACAGCCTCTCGTCCGGTCGTACCTCTTTTTGAGAAAAGGCGTTGGTATTCTCGGCGTGGCGTTACCCTTCGTTCTCATCATCGGAAAGATCATCTTGGAAAGCCCCGGAATTTCGGGCTCCATCAGTGCCTACTATTATAGCGTGATGAGAGATGTTTTCGTTGGCAGCCTCTGGGCTATTGGCGTTTTCCTCATCTGCTATCGTTATGAGTTTTGGGATAACTTTTTAAGCACTGTTGCAGGCATCTGCGCGATTGGTGTATCCCTCTTGCCAACTACTCCGGATGTGGGTGCCACTCAACGACAGTCGGCAATTGGGCTGGCGCACACTTCGTTTGCTACCGGCTTTCTCCTCATACTCGCTTTGATGGCGATCTTACTTTTTCGGAGAACGGATCAGGAGAACCCAATGCGTAGAAAGCAACAGAGAAACACGGTCTACTTGATCTGTGGTATCGCTATTCTCGCATGTGTTGTGCTTGCTGCCCTTCTTCTTCTGGTCCCAAACCTGCCAGTCACCCCGTGGCTCCGACCACTTCATCCGATCTTCTGGCTTGAAGCTGTCTCGATCTTCGCGTTTGGTGTCGCCTGGTTTGTCAAAGGAGAGACGCTTGGCATACTGAAAGATGAAGAACGGGGGGTCGTAACGAGCAAAAATCGTGAGACCATTCCAACTCGATGAGCTTGGGGCTTCTTGCTCTTCTTTCCTTGTCGTTTGACCCATAAATCCACCAAAAAGGGGAGATATGCGTCAGAAGGACAAAAAGGGGAAGATATGTGTCAAATTTTGATTCCGACTAGGATCGGATATTCCCAGAAAAGTGCTTCAGATATTGTGTAAAATTTGGAAATAAGCTGGTGATTTCTTTGCAATTACTCTGTTGAAAGCATCTCTCCTTTTTTAGCCTGGGGAGCCATTCTATAGGCAAATGGAAGAGAGAGTGAACCGAGAGTCCCTAGTACATTGAGGGAGAAACAGTTCCATGATAGAATAGGAGGAAAAAGCGAAGGGAACAGGACATGCCAAAACGAGCCACCAAGGTCGTCCTCAGCGAGAAGGAGCGGGAAGGGTTAGTCCAGATCACGAAACGTCATCGGAGCGAACAGCAGCAGGCGCTGCGAGCGCGTATGATCTTAGCGGCGGCACAGGGAAACTCCAATGCGCAGATTGCGCGTGAGCTGGAGGTGAACGTGGATACGGTGCGCTTGTGGCGAGATCGCTGGGTAGGATTGCAGGGGATCGATCTGGAAACGCTGGGTGTAGTAGAGCGCTTGCAAGATGCGCCCCGACCGGGAACGCCGCCCAAATTCACGGCGGAACAACGCTGTCAGATGGCAGCCTTCGCCTGTGAAGCGCCGATGAAGGCAGAGCGACCGATCAGCCAATGGACCGGACGCGAAATTGCGGAGGAACTGATGAAGCGGGGCATCGTCGCGCAGATCTCGCCCCGGCATGCGAGCTATCTGCTCAAAAAAGGGGCGAGGCCCCCCGCAGCGCTTCCGCTACTGGTTGAACGAGGTGCCTGATGCGCAACGGGACGAGAAGATCCGCGACGGAGGCGCCGGTCTATGCACGTGCTCCCGAACGGGCCAAGAGCGGGGAGCGCACGATCAGCATGGATGAGTTGACCGGGGTGCAAGCCCTGGAACGCAAGTCGCCCGACTTGCCCATGCAGCCGGGTCATGTGCTGCGACGGGAGTTCGAGTACATCCGCCATGGCACGTTGTCCTGGTTTCTCAATTTCGATGTCGTGACCGGGCACGTGATCGAGCCATCCTCTGGCCCAACGCGCACCGAGGAGGATGCCCTCGCCCACCTCCAACGCTTGATTGAAAGCTGCCCTACCGCCACCAAGTGGCATCTGATGCTGGACAATCTGAATATCCATCAATCGGAATCGCTGGTGTGCTGGGTAGCTGAGCGCGAGGGGATGGCTCTGGAGACGTTGGGCGAGAACTCGCAAGAGCGGCATCCTGCAGTCGATGGAAAGCCGCGCGGCCTTTTTGCATGACCCGACCCATCAGGTGGTGTTCTATTACACTCCCAAGCATGCGTCCTGGATGAACCAGGTGGAAATCTGGCGAAGTCACCTGGTGCGCAAGCTGCTTAAGCGCGGCAATTTTCTCTCGCTGGATGACCTGCGCAGCCAGATCCTGGCTTTCATCACGTATTACAATCAGACGATGGCTAAACCCATCAAGTGGACCTACACCGGGATCTCTTAATCATGGAGCTATTTCTCACTCAGTGTACTAGCATAATTGGCAAGTTTCCACCAGCTTATTGGCTCATGGCCACTTTGGGGGCAATGATGAGCTTATCTGTACTTTGTCAACATGGTTTGCCAGATTGACTGATAGGCACGCATGCGGCAAACCTTTACGACGATGACGCATCTGAGTACAAAATGCCTTTAATCAAGTCCTTGCTTTGTCTCAGACACATTGTGAGTGCTTTCCGTTTGCCAGGAGTTAGCTATTTGCAAGATAATAGTTGTGATTTGGTGTGTGCATGTTATTGTTAGATACCAAATTACTATTTGAACTGTGCGGTGGCAGACCTAAATTTTAAGTGCCGACTACTGCTTCGTTTAACTATATGATACGAGCTCCTTTTTGTGATTTAAGGAGGAAAGTGAGATGTCCGAAACAATAGATATTCTTATCCATGTATCTGAAGAAGAATGTGCACAGGCAAAACAAGCAGAAGATCAGCGAGCAAATATAACGAACCTTATTATCATAATAGCATCAGCAATTCAAGGAGGACTAACGCAAACAGGTCTTACGAGAAGTGCTCTTCCACTTACCATCACACTAATTCTTTTAGGCATCTTTGGTGCGGTTGCAGTTGAGAAGCTTTATGAGCATTTCCAACGCCATATTCAATCAGACAAGCAGATACGTAAGCGGCTCGAAGAGCTATATCCTGACACACAGCTAAAGACTCTCAGTACGATCGCTCGAGAAACAAATAGAGCGAAGCATCCAAGATGGATACAACCAATACCCCTCCACATCATTTGGGTTTCATTACACTCTTTTATAGCTATCTTAGGATTAATATATACAATCATCGCACTCCTGCATTGACTGTCCCTGGCTACTCGGAGACCTACTTTGCCCTCAAAGGTTGGCCATTTTGTCGCGAAAGGTTTGCCGCTTGTACCAGCAAGTGGTAAATAGCGCGAATGTTCGACGATTTTTGAGGTGAATGGGAGGAAATCGGCGCGAAACATGGGAATCGACCTTGCAGACCTCCGTACAATGGCTTGAGAAGCGGGCTGTTGCACGCAGATATTGTACATTCGTAGAAGAGAGACTTTCGCAACACCCATGCTCGGCTTTCGTCAAGCCAGGTCAGGCACATTGGCTGATCTTTCCCACACGAAAGCCGGGCCGAGGATTGAAGCAACATCCGAATAGCCGTTTTCTTTCTCGGCTCGTAGAATAGATACACGTGCACATTGCAAGAAAATCT
>WNFT01004832.1_pt1 | contig 11754 bp, 5 predicted proteins | sample 5400191 | NCBI WGS metagenome assembly WNFT01 (sample SAMN13153359, study PRJNA577476) | soil metagenome | isolation source: 80 cm saprolite under Madrone tree | place: USA:California | collected 2016-06-14
CAGGCCATCGAGCCGCTGCTCAGTCTCTATGATTCAGAAAAGAACGAGGAATTGAAGGACCAGATTATCTTCTCAATTTGTTATGCGAACGACCAGCGCGTGACGCGGAAGTTGATCGATATCGCCAGGAATCCACAGGCGCCGATGGAACGACGGAAGCGCGCGATCTCCTGTCTCAGCCGCAGCAAAGATCCTGAAGTGCTGAAACTGCTCGAAGATCTATTGAAGCAATAGCGTTAAGGTCTTTTCTCCGGCCCATGCGTTTACGCCTGGGAGAGGAGAAGATACTGCATAAATCAGCCTCTTTCAAGAGGCTTTGTAAATCAAGCTGAAGGCGTGGGCCGAAGCCCCATAAATAGGGCTAGTCATAAGACAACGATTCTGACAACCCAGGCGTGAACGCCTGGGCTAGAGAAACGGTATTCACTTATCTGCTTTTTAACTAAAGGGGCTAATCAACGTGAACCGGTTAAGCAAGACAACAATATTCACAATGGCGATCATTCTGGCGCTTGCCGGCGCCACCTTCGCTCAGATTAAACCTTTCACGCCAGTCGAAGGCGCATCGCTCAAAGTGAAGATCGACAACGCGATCGCGCAGGGCCGCGCCAACGCGCCGGGAGGCCGATTCTGGGTCGGCTATCAATTTGAAGCGCGGCCTGGTGTGGCGATCGATTTTGAAGTTGTCGATGGCAGCGGCAATGTGTATTTCTCGATGGACGGAACTTCGATGTCGCTCGATTCGCGATACGAGACGCGCGAGTTAGGTTTCTTTCTGTTCTTCGACACGCAGCGTGACGGATTCACACGCGCCGAGGCTTACAACCTTCGACGGACGCACGAGTTTAGCAGCTATCCGGTTTACTGGGCCGGCCGGGCGACGAATGAAGAGAGCCTGAATTATTTGAAATCAATTATTGATTCACCCTCGCCGGAAGTAAATCGGCTTGCGGATCGCGCCACGTTTGCGATCGCTTTGCACGACGATGCCCGGGTGGAATCCATTCTGATCGACCTGATTCGGAAGCCAGTGAACGAGCCGATTCGCTCGCGAGCAATCTTTTGGCTGGGTTACACGCCTGAGAGTCAGATAAAGAATGCTCTTCTCACCGAAATCGTTCGCAACGATCGGGAGTGGACTGACGCGCGCAACCAGGCGATGTCGGCGCTCGGGATGAACCGCTCAGCCGCATCGCTGCCATTGCTCGAGAATCTTTACGAGACGATGACTTCGCGCGAACTGAAGCTACGTGCGCTGAGGGGCGTCGCGCGCAATGACAATCGCGATGGCGCGGCAACGTTTTTGATCCGCGTGGCTGAGAGCGAAAGAGAGCTTGAACTACGAAGGAGCGCGATTTCCAGCTTGGGCCGCATCGCCGGAGAGAAGAGTTTGGGAGCGCTGGCGAACATGATGGATTCAGATCCCGAAACGGAAATCCAGAAACAAGCCGTGAGTGCCATTGGCCGCCGTCCGAAAGACGAAGCAATTCCGATTCTAATTCGTGCGGCGCGGAGTCATCCAAAGATGGCCGTGCGGCAACAGGCGATTCGCATGCTCGGTCAGACCGGAGACGAGCGCGCCGTGGCGTTTTTCAGAGAACTGCTGGGCAAGTGAGCCTTTGAGAATTCCCTCTCTCTTTGGGAGAGGGTTGGGGTGAGGGCTTAGAGAAGCGTGTCTGCTGCTGTTGGTGGTTTCGTTTTTACAGGTAGACCCTCTCCGTAACCCTCTCCCAGAGGGAGAAGGGGAATAAACGGTTTCAGGAGGCAGGAATGAGTACCACGATTTGGAGAGCAGAAGATATTTCGTCGTCGATCGGAGTTCACGCCGGGACTCTGCTGCACGAAGTGACCCTTGATAGCCGGCTCGACGCGTTGAAAGAAGTGGCGCTGACTCTTTTGCACGAACTCGAATCGCTCCGGAGCCTGCGACCACCGCGCAGCAGCGAGCAGCCAAAACTTCCTGAAGCCGTTCGCCGCTTTGAAACCCATCTCATCCTGGCCGCGTTGCAGAAGACGCGCGGAAATCAATTGCGCGCGGCTCGGTTGCTGGGCGTTAAGCACACTACGCTGAACGCGAAGATCAAGCGTTACGGCATCTCTATCAACGGCTATCGATCAGAAAACGAACTTTCCGATCAAGAAATGGCCGCGTGAAGATTCTCCAGGTTTCATCGGGCTGCGCGATTAAATCGTTGGAACGAAGCGCTGCCAAACACGTTTCAGATAAAGTGCGGTGCGGATCTCTTTAGTTTCGCTCTTCGCGACCATCAAGCGTCTATGATTCTGTAAGCGTCTTGCTAACGAGTTCTACTAATTCACTTGAGAGACTGATCTTAGATGCACTCGGCTATTCAGTTCTTACTACGCTTTGCAATTATCGCCTTGGCGCTGAGTGTCCCTGCGAGTTACGTTCTCGCCCAGCAAGCTCGCGGAACGTTACGTGGAGTCGTCAAAGATGAGTTCGGTGCTCTAATTGCCGGCGCAACGGTCACCGTAACTGACGCGAGTGATCGCCGAAGGACGGCGGCCACCAGCGGGGAAGGCATTTACATCTTCGACGGGCTGGTTGCAGGCAGGTATGGCGTAAGCGCGCTCGCCAATGGGTTTGCCACGTCGGTCGAGACGCCGATCGAGGTGCAGGCAAGTCAGCGCTCATCGCTCGACATTACTCTGAAGGTAACCATCGCGGAACAAAGGGTCACAGTCCAGGCCACGACTCCGATTAGCACCGAAGCAGCGAACAACGCAGATCAGATCGTCGTTGGCGGGAAGGATCTGGACGCCCTGCCGGACGACCCGGCGGAACTCGCGGCGGCTTTGACTGCGCTGGCCGGTCCACCTGTTGGACCAGGTGCCGCCGAGATATTTGTCGATGGCTTCTCTGAAGGGACCGTGCCGCCTAAAAGCTCAATTCGCGAAGTGCGCATCAATCAGAACCCGTTTGCGGCCGAGAATGATCAGCCATCGACGCGCACAGATATATTTACCAAACCGGGTACGGACAAATTTCACGCCGGATCTTTCTTCAACTTCAACGATGAAAGTTTAAATTCCCGCAATCCTTTCTCCGCGACCCGGCCGCCTTTCCAGATTCGCCATTTCGGTGGAAATCTGAGTGGTCCAGTCGTGGCGAAGAAAGCTTCGTTCTTTTTCAATGCCGAGCGTCAGGAAATTGACGACAATGAATTGGTAAAGGCGACGATTCTCGACGTGAATCTAAATCGATTGGACGAAGGTTTTGGCGTGCTGGTGCCAAGGCGATCGTTCAACTTCAGCCCGCGTCTCGATTATCAGGTGAACGAGAGCAACACAATGGTTGCGCGCTATTTCTACTTTCATCAAAACAACCAGAACAGCGGCGTCAGCGGATTCTCTTTGCCGGAGCGCGCTTACAACGGGTCGTTCACCTTTCAGAATCTACAATTGACGGAGACCGCGATCTTAAGTCCGACCGTGATCAACGAAGCGCGCTTTCAGTACCTTCGTTCGCGCGACGAAAGGCTAGGCGACACGACCAAGCCGACGCTTAACGTTAGCGGCGCGTTCACCGGCGGTGGTTCGCAAGTGGGCCACGCAATCAACACGTGGGGACGTTGGGAATTTAGTGATTTTATCGGATGGCAAAAAGGGACGCACGTGTTGAAGTTTGGCGTGCGATCGCGCGGCGTGCACATCGACGACGTCAATCCGGCGAATTTCGGCGGCACTTATCTCTTTGCCGGCGCGCTGGTGCCGCAGTTGGATGCGAATAACAATCCGATCGCCGGCGCCACGGCAATTTTTGCTGATAGTTTGGAACGCTATCGCAGAACGCTCCTGTTTCAACGAATGGGATTATCCCCGACGCAGATTCGCGCGCTTGGCGGTGGCGCTTCGCAATTCAGCATCTCTGTCGGGAATCCGCTGGTGACGGTTTCGCAGATCGATGGCGCCGTCTATGCTCAAGACGAGTGGAAGATTCGTCCAAATCTAACCTTCGGTTATGGATTGCGATACGAGTATCAAACAAACACTCACAGCCCGACGAACTTTGCGCCGCGACTGGCGTTTGCCTGGTCGCCGCCGGCCGGTGATAGTTCACATCCGCCGAAGACTGTGATTCGCGGCGGAGGCGGGATTTTCTACAACCGATTCAACGAAACCAACACGTTGCTCGCGCGGCGATTCGATGGTGTGACTACGCGACAGTTCACCATTAGTGAGACGCCATTGTTCGTTAGCGGTCAGTTGATTCAGCCCGCAGCCTCGCCGCTGGATGCGTTTCCGAGTCTTCCGTCGATCAGCGCGCTGACCCAATCGCGTCAGATTACCTGGCGCGTCGATCCATCGCTTCATACTCCAACATTCTTCTTCGAGTCGTTGCAACTCGAACGACAATTGCCAAAGCATACGACGTTGACGACGGGCGCTTATTGGCTGCACATCGCTCACGTGGTCCGCGCGCGCGACATCAACCAACCACTGCCGGGATCGATCACTGTGACGAATCCTGATGGGGTGCGACCGCTTGGAAACGTCGGCGAGATCTATCAATACGAATCGACCGGCTCGTTCAATCAGGAGCAGATTTTCGTCAACGTGAACAGTCGATTGAGCAAATCGATTTCATTCTTTGCCAGTTACAACTGGAGCAAGTCGAACAACAACACCGACGGCCAGGGCGGAACTCTGTTTCCGGTCAACACGTACGACTTGCACGGCGAGTACGCGCGCGGCATTTACGATATTCGTCATCGCTTCAACTTCTTCGGGACGGTCAATTTGCCGTGGAAGATTTCTCTGAGTCCTTTTATCAACGCTGGTACCGGCCGGCCTTTCAACATCACAACCGGACAAGACACAAATGGTGACGATATTTTTACTGAACGGCCGTCGTTCGCTCCGGCGGGTGTAAATTGCGCCAATCCGGCGGCGAACATCGTCTGTACGCGCTTCGGTAATTTCAATCTTCGACCAGCGCTGAGCGCGTCGTTGATTCCGCGCAACTATGGCCAGGGCCCCGGCTTCTTTGTGGTAAACCTGCGCATCGTCAAGTCTTGGAGCTTTGGCGCGATGCCATCGACAAAGGCTGCTAATTCTTCGGCGCAAGGCGAGAAGATAGGCGGGACGACTGCCGCGAAGCCGAGCGGATCCTCCGGCGGCTCGGAAGCAAAGCGCTATACAATGCAATTCTCGCTGAGCTTTTTGAACCTGCTCAATAACGTGAACCTGGGGATGCCGGTAGGAAATCTCTCGTCACCTTTCTTCGGCCAATCGCTCAACGTTAACCAGTATGGCGGCTTTGGCCCGACTGGCAGTTCCGGCGCCGGCAACAGACGCGTCTTTGCGCAAGTGCGTTTTAGTTTCTGATCAGCAGTTATTGATCGCTGTGGTAGCTTTCATGAAGAACATGCCTCTTCTTCTGATAGTTGTCGCGTTGAGCGCAATTGCCGCCATCGCGCAACCCGCACCCGCCCCGAAAGCGAGGCCATCGGACTCGCCAAAGAGCAATAGCGTCCCGGCAAAGCCAGCGATCGTTCTGCCGCCAGAGAAAGCACAGCCGGTGCGCCTGCCGAAGTTTGATAAACCGCCTCTGATCGACGGCAAGCTTGATGATGAAGTTTGGAACCACGCAGTCGTCCTCAAAGATTTCTATCAGGTCCAGCCGGGCGACAACATCGCACCGTCGAAACCCACGGAGGTACTACTTGGTTATGATTCGAAGTTTCTCTACATAGCCTTTCACTGCTACGACGAACCGGACAAAGTGCGCGCTACGATTCCCAAACGCGACAATGTCTGGAACGACGATTATGTTGGCATACTGTTCGACACCTTTAATGACAGTCGCAAAGCCTATGAATTTGATTTCAATCCTCTCGGTGTCCAGGCTGATGGTACCTGGACTGACAATAACGAAGACTTCAATCCAGATTTCGTGTTTGAATCGAAGGGCATCGTGACTGCCGACGGCTGGACCCTTGAAGTAGCGATTCCATTCAAATCACTGCGTTACGTCGCCGGCAAAGACAAGCTCTGGGGGGCGCACTTCTTCCGGCGCATCAAGCGCTTCAATAACGAACTCGATATGTGGATGCCGCTTAATCGTGATAACTCGAGTTGGCTGGCGCAGGAAGGTCATATCACTGGTCTGGAAGGCATCTCGACTGAACGGACGCTGGAATTGATTCCCAGTTTGACCTTGTCAGAAACTGGAAAAAGAAAGGCCACGCTGACCTCTGATCAAGTAAACGCGGGAATGAAAGATCCGGGCCGCTTCGTTAATGAACCTGTAAAGTTCGATCCGGGCTTAACCGGAAAATTCAGCATCACGCCGAACGTCACACTCGATTTCGCGATCAATCCCGATTTTGCTCAGGTCGAGTCTGATCAATTGGTCGTCACGGCCAACCAACGATTCCCGATTTTCTTTTCTGAAAAGCGCCCCTTCTTTCTCGAAGGGATCGATATCTTCAACACGCAGATCGCCGCGGTGCACACGCGGACGATTATCGATCCTGATTACGCCGTAAAGCTGACCGGAAAAGTAGATCGCAACACATTCGGTTTGTTGCTGGCGTCAGACAACGGGCCGGGAAACTTCAGCCCCGAAGATCGGCTCACTGCGGATCCGCGATTTGTCGACAAAAACGCCGCCGTCGGAATTCTGCGCTTCAAACATGACATCGGTAAGAAGGATTCGTTCGTGGGATTCCTCGCCACTTACCGGCGATTCGTGGATCAATACAACGAATTAGGAGGATTTGATTCCCGGCTTCGCCTCAATAAATCCACGACCTTTAGCGCGCAAGTCCTGGCAACGCATTCGCGCCGTAATTTCTTTTTTCCTGAGATTGGGCAAACTCTGGATCGCAAAGAAAATGGATTCATCTACGCTACCGATCTCAACATGAGCGGGCGACATCTTGGCTACGATTATTCTACGGTTGGCCGCACGCGCTACTATCGTGCCGACGTTGGTTTCAACCGGCGCACGAACACCAACAATCACAATTTGTTTGTTCAATATCGATCTGAGCCAAAACCCAAGGCCAGGCTGGTTTCGTGGCGTGTTTATAACGCGGCGGGCACGAACTTTGATTGGCAGGGACGTTCGCAAGTCTTCAACAATGAATCGCAGATTCAATTCAACTTTCAGCGTCAGAGTTCGATTGGCATTGGCGTCGATAAAGGTTACGAGCGCGTTTTTGAAGAAGAGTTTGGCGCCAAGAGGCAGCCCGGATCGAACTGCGCACTCACGAATACCTGCACCTTCTGGGGAAACGATAACGAACGCTCGGCGTCGAATGGCGGAGTGTATGTATTCGCCAGTTCGACGGTGAACAAGAAGATCAATTTCAACGTCTTCGCTAATCAAGCTTATGGCAGTCTGGACTTCGATTTCGGCGCCGGTTCGCGCTACCCGCGCGTAAGCGTCCCCGCAGTCGCCGCGCGCGAAGCTCAGGCTGCGGGTAAGTGTAACGGAACGACGCCTCCGCCGGTTTGCAGCGCTCCGTTGGATCCTGGTCCCGGGAAATCCTTCAACCTGAATGGCAACGTGAACTACACGCCGATGTCCGCATTGAATCTCACGCTTAACTTTACGAAGCAAAACTTGCGCAGAAACGATACGCACCTGCTCGCCTTCGACGAGAATATCATCTCGCTGCGCGCCACCTATCAATTTACCCGCTTCGTTTTTGCGCGGGCCCGCATCGACTTCGATTCGCTCAGTTCAAATTATAAAGGCCAGTTTCTCTTTGGTTGGACGCCCCAGCCGGGAACTGCCTTCTATGTTGGCTACAACGACGATATCAATCGCAACGGGTTCAGCCCCTTCACGGGGCAGCTCGAGCCCGGCTTCCGCCGCAACGGACGCACCTTCTTCATCAAAATGTCCTACCTCTTTAGGAAAAGCTTTTAGATCACGTTACAGAACCGCGAGCAGTAGCGAACCCGCCCCGGGTACGCAGTCGTCCCGACTGCTTAGCCTCAACACGGACGCATGGACAAGCAGTCGGGACGACTGCGTACCCAGGGCCGGCCGCTACCGCTCTCAGTACCGCAACGTGAGCCCAGTCTAAATCAGAACCTATTGCGCTCCCGGAGCGTAAGAATGGAAGCGCCGGCGCGGCAGCAGCGTCTAACTGATCTAAGCTTGTGGCTCGCACTCTGACGCGCAAACGCGTATAAACGAAAAACCCTGGACTGAAGTCTGGCTGACGTTCAAGTCACCTCGATGGCCTTAAAGCAACTGATCATGCTCGGGTGCGCAATGTGCCTTTTTCCTGCCCTGACAATTGCGCAGTCGAACAATGGCCCGACACCGGCTTCCTCACCTTCGACCAAGTCAAAGTCCACCGCGAAACCGGCAAATGGAATCAAACACGCGATCGCGATTCCTCCTGAGAAGGCGCAGCCCATTCGCGTCCCGCGGTTCGACAAGCCGCCGGTGATCGACGGGAAGCTTGACGACGAAGTGTGGAAGCAGGCATTCGTTTTCAAAGACTTCCTGCAAACAAGTCCGGGCGACAACATCGCGCCGTCAAAACCTACTGAAGCAATGATTGGCTACGACTCAAGGACGCTTTATTTGGCCTTTCATTGTTACGACGAACCAAGCAAGGTGCGCGCTACCGTAGCCAAGCGCGACGAAGTATTTGGCGAAGACAACGTGCGCATCTTTCTCGATACTTTCAACGATCAGCGCCGTGCGTACGTGCTCGGCTGGAACCCACTCGGGATTCAAGCCGATGGGATTATGACCGAAGGCTCCGGCACGGACTTCAGCGTAGATATCGTGATGGAATCCAAAGGAATGCTTACTGAAGATGGCTGGACGCTCGAAGTTGCGATTCCTTTCAAGTCGCTCCGTTACGAGGCCGGCAAGGGAAAGCTCTGGGGCATTCACATCTGGCGCAACATCGATCGCTTCAACGATGAGATTGATTCCTGGATGCCAAATTCGCGCGATGTATCTTCACTGCTAAATCAGGAAGGACATCTGACGGGCCTGGAAGGAATCTCGACTGAGCGCACCTTGGAGATCATCCCGAGTCTCACGGTGTCCGAAACCGGAAAGCGCATCGCCGCATTGCCTGCGGGTGCTACTGGATTGGATCCTGGTCGTTTCGTCAATGAACGGTTGAAGTTCGATCCCGGTGTGTCGGTCAAGTTCGGGCTGACTCCCACGGTAACGCTGGACTTCACGTTGAATCCGGACTTCGCGCAGGTGGAAGCCGATCAGACCGTCGTTACCACCAATCAGCGGTTTCCGATTTTCTTTGAAGAAAAGCGCCCATTTTTTCTTGAAGGCATCGACATTTTTAAGACACCGCTGCAAGCGGTGCACACGCGAGCGATTGTCGATCCCGATGCGGCCGCGAAATTAACGGGTAAGCGCGGACGCAACACGTTCGGATTTCTGGTTGCCAGTGACAACGCTCCAGGAAACTTCGCCGCCGAGGAGAAGACCGATCCGGTGAACGCGCGCTTTGTTGGAAAGAATGCTTACATTGCGATCCTGCGCTTGAAACGTGATATTGGAAAAAAGGACTCGAGCATCGGCTTGCTCGCGACCAGCTATAACTTCATTGAAAAGCACAATCAACTTGCTGCCATCGATGGCAGGTTTAGGATCGATCCTAAAACCATCGCGTCATTTCAAGTTGCAGCAACCACTTCGCGCCGTTGCTTTTTTGAACCGGCAAAAGACGAACACACACCGGCGGCCGGTGATCCTTGCTTTGTTAACGACTCGACGCGCGATTACTATCGCACAGGTAAAGGCTTCGCTTATTCGGCTGTCTATGACTTTACAGCTCGGCATGTTGGTTGGGTTTACGAAGGCTCAGGCCGCACGCAGGACTATCGCGCCGATGTTGGGTTCACGCGGCGACTGAATACGAACAATCATGGTTTCTTCGTCAGATTTAGTAACGAGCCGAAACCAAAAGCAACTCTGATTTCCTGGCGTCTGACCAACGGCGCCTCGACTAACTTTGATTGGCAAGGTCGCATGCAAAATTGGTCGACGGAGCCGCACCTTGGTCTTCAATTTCAGCACAACACATTTATCGAGGCGGGCGCGAATTTTGGTTACGAACGAATCTTTGAGCAGGAGTTTGGCGCCAGGAGAACCGCAACGCACACTGGTGCATTTTTTGGTGGACCTGAAAGATCGACGTATCAACACGGGCTCTTTGGCGGAATCGAAACCAATCCTTCAAAACAATATTCCGGTTACGTCTTCTTTGGCACTGGCTGGAACAGTTTTGATTTTGATTTCGGCGGCGGCTCAAGATTTCCGCGCGTCAGCCCGGCTGCGTTGGCTGATCCCGATGCCGCACTTGATCCAGGGCCAGGAAGAAGTTTGGACATCAATGCCGGGATTTCGTATCGACCAACGAACGCCTGGCGGGCGTCAATGGACTATACCAAGAGCCGGCTGAGACGAAACGATACGGGACTGCTGGCTTTTGATGAAAACATTTTCTCGTTTCGCTCGACGTATCAGTTCACCCGATTCATCTTTATCCGGGCGCGAGTTGACTTTGATACGCTGGCTTCAAACGTGCGCGGCCAGTTCCTCTTTGGCTACACGCCGAGTCCGGGAACGGCGTTCTATGCGGGTTACAATGACGATATAAACCGCAACGGTTTTAATCCTTTTACCGGCCAACTCGAACCCGGCTTCCGTCGCAACGGGCGCACCTTCTTCATCAAGATGTCATATCTTTTTCGCAAGAGCTTTGGCGGTTGAGCCGTTCGTTACAGAACCGCGAGCGGTAGCGACCGGCTTCTTGTATAGTTTATAGGTCTGACAACACGCGAAGCCGGTCGCTACCGCTCGCGGTTCTGTAACGAATGGAGCAAACAATGGAAAAGCCTGCTCAAACAGATCATCCAATCCAAGAAATCTTAAAGCGCCGCTGGAGTCCAAGGGCTTTCGCGGATCGAACGGTCGAATCAGAGAAATTGAGAAGCTTATTTGAAGCGGCGCGTTGGGCCCCCTCTTCTTTCAACGAGCAGCCCTGGTTTTTCATCGTCGCCACTAAAGAAAAACTGGAAGAGCACGCGCGCCTGCTTAGTTGCCTCGTGGAGAAGAACCAACAGTGGGCGCGCCTGGCGCCGGTACTGATGGTTTCGGTAGCCAAGCTGAAATTCGAAAAGACCGGTAAACCGAATCGGCATGCTTTTCACGATGTTGGCCTGGCCATGGGAAACATGCTTGTCGAAGCGACGGCGTTAGGGTTGTGCGTGCATCAGATGGCTGGACTCTTTCCAGAGAAGGTGCGAGAGATTTATGGCGTGCCCGACGGGTTTGAACCAGTCGCCGCGATCGCAATTGGTTACGCCGCCGAGGTCGAGGTGTTACCTGAGCCATTTAGAGAACAGGAACTCGGCCCGCGAATCCGAAAACCGATCAGCAGTTTTGTGTTTCAGGGCAATTGGGGAGAAATCTCGTCGCTGGTTTCGTAACGGAGCGCACGCATCCTGCGTGTGGACCGCCGGCATCCCTTGCCGCCGAATTCAGAAGCGGGCAAGGAGCCCCACGAACCGTCGACAGGACGTCGGCGCTCCTCATGCGCTCTTCCGATGCTTCATAGCTTCGATGATGAAAGCTTGAACGTCATCGCTGAAAGGTTTCGGCATCGATGCCGGCCAGTTTGCCCGGTCAGCGTACATCTTGTTAAGACCCTGCTGTATCTCCGGATTGCCGCCAGTGAACCCTCTGAGCAGTTCTGACCAACGGTCGGCAAGTCCTTGCGCCTT